>OGNY01001903.1_pt1 | contig 11938 bp, 6 predicted proteins | sample 1573551 | NCBI WGS metagenome assembly OGNY01 (sample SAMEA2581885, study PRJEB24529) | metagenome | biome: Human gut stool | place: China | collected 2011
GGAGACGATCCAGCCCACAGAACCTGCCGGGAAGAACCCGTAGCGCTTCTTCGGGGCGAAATTCTCGGAGCCGTTGTAACCGGCGTTGAAATCGACCAGATAGCGGTTCTTGTAAGCATAGGTCAAACGCCCCACATAACCCACATAGGCGGTCGGGATGTCGGTATACTGACCCGGGTAGTAGGTCTTCGACTGGTTGTAAAGCAGCAGTGCCGACACCGCGTGGTCACCGAACGTACGCTGGTAGCCGAGGCTCGCCTCTATATACCAGTTGCGTGATTTGCCCGACCCGTCCTCACCATAGGTCATCGGCTCGCGCATACCCGTCACGCCGTCGGTCTGGTAGACGATCGTATTGTCGAACCTCGGGTCTGAGACATCCATTCCGGGTTGGGTGATCGTCCCCAGATAAATCGGCGTATAGGAACTGTTCGTACCGGTCGGGGCGCGTTTGGTCGCCAGGTAGTAAGAGGTATTGTATGCTCCTTTCACATTGAGGGTCAATCCCTTGGTAATCACATCGAGGTTCTGGGAAAGCGCAAGGTCGAGGTTCAGTTCATTCTGGGTCGTTTTGCGGTAACCCCAGTTGTAGTAGCAGTCCAGCCCGCTCGTGAGTTCCGTAAGCGGGATGTAGTTGTTCTTGTAATTGTAGATGTACTTCCCGTCGACGAAACCCGGACTTGCGAACGGCGTACACCACATGATATTCTGCCAGAGCGAATAGGTCAGCGGTTCGCGTTTGTCGCTCACGCGCCCGCCGATATTGACTTTCAACTGAGTCGTATTCGTAATGTCTACGTCGATGTTCGAGCGGTAGTTAAAGCGCTGATAATTGTAATTCGGGTCATAACTCTCGTCGAAACGCTTCATCATGCCGTCCTGATCCAGGTAACCCAACGACACGAAATAGCGGATGCGGTCGCCGCCGCCCGACAGGGTCGCATTATGTTGTGTCTGCCAGGCGACGTTCTTGAAGATGTATTTGCTCCAGTCCACATCCGGGAACATGATCGGATCGGCCTTCGTGCGGAACATTTCCGTTACGAACGGCGAAAAGGTGAGCTGGTCATCCTTAATGCCGGGATTGTCGGAGCGCTGGGCCTCGGAATAGAGCGTAGCGTAAGTATAACTGTCGACACCGGTCAGGTGTCGCAGCGACTGAGTCAGTCCGAAGGTCGAGTTCCATGAAATCTGTGGCTTGCCCTTCGTACCGCGCCGCGTCGTGACCAGAATGACACCATTGGCGCCGCGAACCCCGAATACGGCCGTTGACGATGCATCCTTGAGGACGGTCACACTCTCGATCTCGTGCGAGTCCATCTGGAAAAACGAACGCTCGACACCGTCCACCAGGATAAGCGGCTTCGACGCCTCGTTCGAAAGCGATCCCGTACCGCGGACATAAATGTCGGGGTCTTCGGCACCGGGCTGTCCGGAAATCTGTACCGACGAAATGCCTGTCACGGCCCCCGCAAGGGCACTGCCGGCACTGCCGCTCGGTGACTTGAGCAGGTCTTTGGTATTGATCGAGGCGATGGCGCCCGTCACCGACACCTTTTTCTGTTGCCCGTAGGCGATGACCTGCACCTCCTCCAGCGCCTGCGCCTCTTCCTTCAGGCGGATTTCATTGTCCGCCGCAGCCACGAGCACCGACTCCCTGGGCTGGTAGCCAATATAGGAAACCGACACGAGCGGTTGATAGCGGACGGGAATCGTGATCCGGAATTCACCCTCGGAGTTGGTCGTCATACCGATTTGCGGGGCGTCCTTGACAACAATGGCGACACCGGCGAGCGGTACGGAACTTCTTTCGTCGACCACACGGCCCTTATACGTTACCGACCGGCTGCCGCCCTGGATGGCCTGCAAGCCCGCCGCATCCGGCTCTCCCGCGCCGGCGGCAAGTGCAAACGCCGGGAACATCAGGCAGACGGCGATCAGATATATGGTTTGCTTCATGATTTGCGAGTTGTTACTGTTTGACATCTATGGCGATTGCATATTGCGCGGCCTGGTCGGCCTTTCCCACGACGACGTTTCCGCCCACCTTGAGCGTCGGCGTGAAACCGTCATCCAAGTAGTTGCTTCCGGCCACGTAGAACACGTCTTTCCAGCCCATCTTGTAGAGCAGCCACGCAGCCTGGCAGGTTCCCGTCCCCTCGGACACGGCGGCGACACCGAGTTTGTTGTCATAGGTCAGCCCGATGTACGAACGGCTGCGCGTGCCGTTCCAGGCTTCGCCCAGGGCCGTTTCCCATCCGGTATCGTTCCAATACATCTCCAGGCGGGTCAGCAGATGCCCCTCGCGTACCAACCACGGGTGTCCCGACGCCGCGGAGACCACATCCCACGGAGTCCCCGAGGCAAGATACCCGTCGCGTCCCGCCTCATCGACCCATTGGGTCATCCTGACCAGTTCGCCGTCGCGGATACCCGCATTCCAAAATTCAACGTGCCCGTCCTCGTAGAAACCGACCGTCCCGCGCCAGTCGCCCTCGGAATTGCGGTCGGAGAGCACTTTCCCATTGTAGTAAATCATCGTGCTCTCCTTGGTCATCATCCCGGTGAGTGCGACCAGCGAGGCCACGTCGTCCATGACCACCGAGCGGGCATCGTTGCTGACCATATAGGCTTTCGCCTTGTCAATGTCGATCGTGGCGAAGGCGAATTCGATTCCCTCGATCGTTTCGGTCGGGCGATTTGCGGCCCAGTTGCCGATAAAGGCAAGGTAAACGTCCAGGTCACCGGCACCGGGATCCCAGCTCCATGGGGTTTCGGATGTTGCCGCACCGCGTACGGGTACGCTGTTGACCGTAGTTGCCTTATAGACATTGAGGAACGGATAGAGCTGCTGGTCGACATAATTGCCCGTGACCTCGCTAAACCCGTAGACGATCGGTTTGTCCATCACTTTCGAATAGTCTATCCTGACGTTGTAGATGCGCTCTTTGCCATCCATCTCGACTTTCAGTTGCCGGGTAAGCGACTCCGTGAAATCGAACGTCGTAGACGAGGCGATCGAAGCTCCCTCCATCAGGGCACCTTCGGCAAAATCGAGTTCGATTTCACCCCGGTTCATACTCCGCTCATAAGTGATCGTAAGCGTCTTGCCCGATACGGAAACGCAGCCCCCGATTCCCGAAGCAGTCACCTTCGTAGCATCGGTGATCGGAAATGCCTTCGACGAAATCGTGAACCACACCTTGACGATCCGGTTATCGGGTGCCCGGAAGTTCAGCACCGGATAGGTATCCAGGTCGGCGGCGGTAACGTCCGTCGGGAAAATGACCGAATAGCCCTCGTTGAGCTCGACGTCGATCCGGGCATGTGAGAAATCCTCGGCCATATCGAATCTCAGGGCCAGGTTTTTATCGTCTATCCGCTCCGCCGTGACTGTCTCGCCGTCGACGGTCACGCGGATTGACTTATAGGGCAGACCGCCGGACGAGACCGTCCGATCGTCGGAACAGGAGCAGAAGGACAGCGCCGCTGCGACGAATACGGCACTCATGTAATTCTTGTAGAAATCTGCTTTCATAGATTAGGGTTTAGTTGGTTTATTCGGAAAAAAGGGAAAGGGATCGGACACTACGGTTCATCCGGGATGGCTGCATCATGTCATGGCATTGTTTTTTAGGTTAGTTTTCGGTTCCGACAGCCCCGTCCGAAGGGCTTTTGCCGGATACGAAAATACTCTGCCCGGACGGCTTCGAGGTTGAAATTTTACCGTAAAACGGCTCTGACGCAAATCGGCCGGCTGCAACAGCCGACCGACACAACGCAGGCAATACAATGCATAACAACACATTACACAAACACCTCCGGAAAATATCCGGGTTATACGATTTTTTCACCCTTGCCATCGAGTTGTTCGATGAATTCCTTGGGACTGACGCCGAACTTTTTCCGGAAACAGGTGCTGAAATACTTCGGGTCGTTGAACCCTACGGCATAAGCCAGATCGGCGATCCGCATGTGGCGCTGCTGTTCCAGCAACCGGTAAGCCGCGCGCAACCGTATGTCGACCATAAACGCGGTCGGAGTAAGCCCTGTCAGCGATTTGAGTTTCTCGGTGAGGACGGTACGCGACGTGTTCATCTCCCGCGTGAAATCGGCCTGCGAAAATTCGCCGTCGTCGATATGCGCATTGACGCACGCCATAGCCCGGCGCATGAAATCTTCGTCCATCGAGGTATATTCCAACGCTTCGATCTCAAAGACAAGCTGGTTGCGGAAATGCGAACCTTTGCGCTCCTGCTTTCTGAGCTGGTTCACGATCTGTGCATGGAGCAGCTTGAAGTTGAACGGCTTGGTAACATAACCGTCAGCCCCCGAGTCATACCCTTCGATACGGCTGTCGTCCGTGTTTTTGGCCGTCAGAAGGATGACAGGGATATGGCAATATTCGAACGTCCCCTTGATCTTGGCGCACAACTCGATCCCGTCCATCCCGGGCATCATGATGTCGGAAACGACCAGATCGACCGGTTTTTCGGCCAAAAGTTGCAGTGCCTCTTCGCCTCCGGATGCCATTTCGATGTGGAAATAAGCCGCCAGCAAGTTGGACACCAGCACCCGCAGTTCCTCGTTGTCATCCACGATCAGAATCGTATACATCCGCCCGTCTCCGGCAACCGCCTCGTCCGGCCGCATGGACGGCAACTCCGCCGATCCCGGCATCAAATCCGCCGAATCGGGCCCTGGCACCGATTCGTCGACCTCTTCCCCGGAGTAGGCGTCCCGGCCTATGGGCAATACGACCCGGAAACAATTTCCCTCCCGTTCGCTGCTCGAAACCCGGATATGCCCCTTGTGGATATCGGTCAGATCCTTCACCAGCGACAACCCGATACCCGTACCGATGGTATGGAACTTACGGTAATTACCGTCGTAGAAGCGCTTGAAAAGCCCGTCGATAGTCTGCTGGCTCATGCATTCACCGCTATTGGCGATCATTATACCGACAAAACCGGGGCTTTCCATCCCCACACGGATTTTTATTTCCCCTTCGTCGGGTGTGTATTTGGCAGCGTTGGAAAGCAGGTTGTAGACGATCTTATCGAGTTTGTCGGAATCGAACCAGCCTTCGATACGGTCGGCAGAACTCTGGAAGTAGACCCGAAGGCGCTTTTTCGATACCAGCGGGGCGAATGCCTCGACACATTTGCGAACGAATGCCGCCACATCGCCTTGCGAAACCCGGATCTTCAGGTTACCACTCTCGACCTTGCGGAATTCGAGTATCTGCTGGATGAGGCGCATCAGACGCGTCGCGTTGACCGAGATTACGTTGTAGAGCGCCTCCCGGTCTGTGGAGGTGCTGCGCAGGCTGTCAAGCGAGGTAATGATGATCGTCAGGGGCGTCATCAGCTCGTGGGTGACATTGGTAAAGAACTGCAATTTCGCGTGGTTCAGCTCCTCGGTTTTCCGGCGTTCGAATTTCGAAATGCGGATTTCATGCTGCATACGCAGTCGGTAGCGCAGGAAGCGGATCGCGCCGTAGGCCACCCCCGCAAGGGCTGCGAGATAGAACGCCACGGCCCACCACGAGCGCCAGGGTGCCGTCAGGATACGCACCTTCAGCACCCGCTCGTTGCTGCTCCAGACACCGTTGCCGCCCGCCGCCTGCAAATGGAAGGTATAAATGCCCGCAGGCAGGTTGTTGTAGGAGGCGAAGCGGTGCTGTGAATCGACCAATACGTACTCCTTGTCGAACCCGTCCAGCTTGTATTTGAAGATGTTGTCCCTCGGATTGGCATAGGAAAGCATCGAAAATTCGATATAGAAATTGTTTTGCCGGTGGGTCAGCGTCACCTCATCTGCATAGTCGATCTCCCGGGAGCTGATATGCTCCCGCTCCTTTTCCGGCATGGTACGCAGGGATTGGTTGTGAACCCGGAAATCGGTCAATACGATCGGAAGTTTCGACTGGTGGGGCTGGATGCGGTTGCCCGTAAAGATGCGCAGTCCGTTCGAACCGCCGAACGCCATGCGTCCGTATTCGACACGTGCCGATGCATTGCGGTTGAAGAAGAACGATTGCAGGTCTGCCGTAATAATATAGGTGTTGATATGCTCAGGAGTACCGTTTTCGTCGGGCGAGAACGAGAACACGGCATCGTTGGTCGTAATCCACATGCGGCCGTTCTCATCCCTAGCAATGTTGGTGATCCCCTTTTTCTCGATGTTGGGAAATGCCGTGACCGCCTTGAAACGATCCTCCGAGGGCGAATATACCGCCAGTCCGTCGGCAATCGTCCCCGCCCAGAGGTTACCCGCATCGTCCGTACCGAGGCAATAGACGTTATCGGCCGTCATCCCCGCCCCGCGTCGATACTGGATCCAGTCACGTCTTTTCGTATCGACACGGATGATCCCGTCTCCGTTGGTCGCAATCCATACGACCCCGCCGCCGACGCAGCAGATATCGAATATGCGCGTCGATGCGAAGGGCGTCTTCCGCCCCAGCCACATGTCGAGCGTCGAGAGCTGCCCGGACGCCGATTCGATATAAATTCCCGACCTCGAACCGATCCACAAATTCCCGTCCGGATCCTCCCGCAGCGCGCGCACGCAGTCGTCGGCAAACAGCGGCAGCGTATTCCGGTTGATCTGGCGCACGCGATGGCGTTTCTCGTCGTAGCACCATACACCCGAACTCCACGTCGCAAAGCACAGCTCCGAAGTGGCGTTCCTCCTGATTATGGCATTGACGGTCGAAGTATAAGGCAGCACACACAGGTCGGGATGCTCCCGGTAGCTGACGATACGGCCGCTGCGGGTATTATACCTGATCAGCCCGAAATCGAGCAGCCCGAGCCAATATTCGCCCTCGCCGATGTAATACATACTCCGTACGGAACTGGTGTTGAAGCGGGCACGCACCGGATCGAGCCGGTTGAATTCGAATTTCATGCCTGCGGTCTGTATCTTGCAAACACCGCCGCCCAGCATCCCGATCCACATGAGGTTGTCCCGGGCCCGCATAATCGAATTGACCTCGTTGTAAGGCAGGTCGCCCACATCCTCGCCGGGTTTGAAATTCTGGAACGAGGGCCGGTGATCCGGGTCATGCAGGATACTCAGTCCGCTGCGGGTTCCCACCCACAGCGTGTTCTGCGTAATATCCTCTTCGATGGCATAGACAATGTCGTCGAGCAGCGCCGTATCGTCGTCTTCACGGTGCATGTAACGGGCATATTGCATCCGCCCGGGAGCATAGGGGTTTATCAGGCGGATCAGGCCCGCGCCCCAGGTGCCCACCCAGACATTCCCGCCCGCATCGCAGAAGACGACATGCGCATGCCGCAGGATCTCGTCGTCATACGTGTAGGTACGCTCTTCGCGCAGATCGTAGCGCAGCAATCCGCTGCCGTAGGAAGCGATCCACAGGCTGCAATTGGCATCCTTGACGACCGAAGTGATGTCCGTGACGGGCTTCCCATCGGCATTGCGCATCGTAACCGGACGGAAATCATGTTCCGAGGCATTTTTCCGGAACAAGCCCTTGTCGCTTCCGACCCAAATCCCGTTGCCCGTATCGCAGATGATGACCGAGATGTTGCAATCGCCGACCTGCTCGCAGCCCGTCGTCGAAATCATGCCCGTCTTCTTGTCGAGCCGAAACAGTCCGCGCTCAGTCCCGATCCAGATCACCTTGTCGCGGTCTTCGGCCACCACATTCACGAACGAATTGAACGCCACGCCCGAAACGTCGTGCATACCGTAAGTGACTACTCCGTATCCGTCATAGCGGGCCAGACCGTTATAGGTCGGAATCCAGATATACCCGTCGGAATCCTGATAGAGTTTGCGTACTTCGCTCGACGGCAGGATGTCGGAAGGGATCGGCACGAACCGGATTTTGGAATAGGGTTCGGCAGACACGTACCCCACCGTGGTCAGCATGGCAAGCACAGTTGCAAAAAGGCGGGAAAGTATCAGGTTCGGACGCATGGACGGTAGTTTTCGGAATTCTAAATTACACATTTTTTCCTCATCCGCAACGCCGGATATCCGATTTACCTCCGGGAAAAGCACGGAAGAGAGGCTTTCCGGTAAATTTTCAACCTCCGACGGAGTTGACCGCCTTACTTTTACTCAACCGGAAGAGAATCCGGTAAAATTCGTTGTCCCCGCAAACCTTCCGGGCCGAAAACGGATTTACCCTGCAACCGTAGGCTCCTCGAACACCATTGCCCATCGACGAACAGCACCCGTGAATCCGATTACGTCCCGGTATTCATCCGCAAGCTTGAAAACGGCAGCCGCTACGACTTCGGCCTCGACCGGCGAGGCGTGACCGGCGAGTCCCGGATCCGGAAAAAAACGGTAAGGGCTGCCCCCCTTCACAAAAACAGCCACCCTCTTTTCCGAAGGTGGCTGTTTCGCATTGCGGGACGTCGTTATACCAGTCCAGAGAAGCCCATGAAGGCCATGGCGAGGATACCGGCCGTGATCAGTGCGATAGGCACCCCCTTGAATGCCTTAGGCACGTCCTCGAATTCGAGCCTCTCGCGGATGCCGGCGAAGAGCACCAGCGCCAGGGCGAATCCCAGCGCCGTAGCCACCGAATAAGTGACGCTCTGCAAGAGGTTGAACTCCTTTTGGATCATCAGGATCGCCACGCCCAGCACGGCGCAGTTGGTCGTGATCAGGGGCAGGAAGATACCCAGTGCCTGATATAACGAAGGCGAGAGTTTCTTGAGCATGATCTCGACCATCTGTACCAGCGCGGCGATCACGAGGATGAAGACGATCGTCTGCATGTAGACGATGTCCAGCGGCACGAGCACATAAGCCTGGATCAGCCAGGCCACCACGGCGGCGATTGCCATGACGAACGTTACGGCAGCGCCCATACCCATCGAGGTCTCGACCTTCGACGACACGCCCAGGAACGGGCAGATGCCGAGGAACTGCGCCAGTACGACGTTGTTGACGAAGATGGCGCCGATGATGATTGCGAAATATGAAAGCTCCATAACTATTTCTTGGCTAATTTATTAAACAATACCATGAGGTACCCCAGCACCAGGAATGCCCCCGGTGCGAGGACGAAGATCAGCGGCATGTAATCGGCCGTTCCGAGGCTGATGCCGAAGATCGCGCCGCTGCCCAGTATCTCGCGCACGGCACCTACGGCCGTCAGGGAAAGCGTAAAGCCCAAACCGATCCCGACACCGTCGAGCACCGAATCCAGCGGCGTATTCTTCGAGGCGAAAGCCTCGGCACGCCCCAGAATAATGCAGTTCACCACGATCAGCGGGATGAAGACGCCCAGTGCCTCGTACAGGGGCGGCGTGTAGGCTTTCATCAGCATTTCGACCACGGTCACGAACGAGGCGATCACGACGATGAACGCCGGGATGCGCACCTTGTCCGGAATGATGTTCTTGATGAGTGAGATCACCAGGTTCGACATGATCAGCACGGCCATCGTCGCCAGCCCCATGCCCATGCCGTTTCCGGCTGAGGTCGTCGTACCCAGCGTGGGACACATGCCCAGCACCAGCACGAACGTCGGGTTGTTCCTGACGATGCCGCTCAGAATGATGTTCAGTTTATTCATTTTGCCCTCCTTCCTGAGCCGCCGGCCCGTTGGTTTGTTCCTCTGCCGAATCTCCGGCCGCAGAAGTCGCTCCCGACGATACGTCTGTCGGCGCCGTACCCGTCGCTACGCTCTTGTAAGCCATCCAGGCGCGGTTGATCGCATCGACATAGGCGCGCGAGGATATGGTCGCGGCCGTCAGCGCGTCGACGTCGCCGCCGTCCTTCTTCACGGCCAGCTTGCCGTCCACGAGCTTCATCGTTTCGAGTTTCTTGCCCTGGATGCTCCCCAGCAGCACATTTTCCTTGTCGGCCATCTTCGTCCCGAGCCCCGGGGTCTCAGCCTGCCTGAGCACGTTGACGTTGACCACTTCACCGTCGGGCGTGAAGCCCACCATCATGCTGATCGCGCCGCCGAAACCATTCTTGGTCATCGACTCCACGGCGTAACCCGCGACCTGTCCTCCCTTGGTTGCGGTGTAGACCGTGATCGGCATATCGTCGATCGTCAGCGCTTCGGGTGCGGTCTGGTCGAACGGCGGAAGCACGACCTTCAGCGCCTCGACCTTCGCCGCCTGCTCGGCCTGGGCGATCGGCCGTAATCATGTTCACGGCGCCCACGCCGGCCGAAGCCACGAGCGTGATGCCGAACAGTACGGCCGTCATATTCACAAGTGTACTTTTCATACTGCGTCACCTCCTATTTAACGCCGAAGCGCTTGGGTTTGACATATTTGTTGATCAGGGGCACACAGGCGTTCATGATCAGTATCGCGAACGACATACCCTCGGGATAGGCGCCCCACAGGCGGATGCACATCGTGATGGCGCCGATACCGATGCCGAAGATCACACCCCCTCTGACGGTCATCGGCGAGGTCGAATAATCCGTCGCCATGAATATCGCGCCCAGCAGGGCTCCGCCGGCCAGTACATGGAACAGCGGGAGCTGCCACAGCACCGCCCCGGTACTGTCCGAAGCGAGGGCCACGACAAACGCGAATACGGCCATCGTACCGAGCACCGACACGGGAATCTGCCACGTGATGACGCGGCGCCAGAGCAGGTATACGAAGCCGCAGATCAGGGCCAATGCCGCCACCTCGCCCAGCGAGCCGGGCATATTGCCCAGCAGCAGTTCCTGCACACCGAGCACGTCGGGGGCGGCGCCGTGTTTCACGGCCGCCAGCGGCGTAGCGCCCGAAAGTGCGTCGAAAGCTCCGTTCGCCGGCATCGGGAACGAAGTCATCTGCACCGGGTAGGCGATCAGCAGGAACACACGCCCCACCAGCGCGGGGTTGAACGGATTTTTGCCCAGCCCGCCGAAGGTCATCTTGGCGATGGCGATGGCGACGAATGCGCCGATCACGACGATCCACCAGGGAATCGAGGCGGGCAGGTTGAAAGCCAGCAGCACGCCCGTCACCACGGCCGACCAGTTCCCGATTGTCAGCGAGCCGCCGACGAGGAACCGCTGGATGAGGTACTCGAACAACACGCAGCACGCCACGCTGAGCGCCGTGACACGCAGCACGTCCACCCCGAACACCACCGCCGAGACGACCAGCGCGGGCATCAGCGCGATCACGACGTCGCGCATGATCCTGGCCGTCGACTGCGAAGTCTGCACGTGCGGTGCGGGAGCAACAACAAGTTTGTTTGCCATAATATCTTTCTGTTTTTCCATTTACTTTTTCGGTGCCGCGGCACGTGCGCGGATAATGCCCATGACAGTCTGTTTCCCCAGGCGCACCCAGTCCAGCAGCGGCAGGTAGGCGGGGCACGAGGCCTGGCAGCAGCCGCACTCGATGCACGAAGTGATCATCTGCGCCTCGACTTCCTCCCAGCCTTTCTTCTGGGTCATCTTCGAGAGATAATAGGGTTCGAGCCCCATCGGGCAGGCAGCCACGCACTTGGCGCACTTGATGCACTGCGAGGCCTCGCGGCGCTGGGCGTCGCGGCCGCTCATGACGGTGATGCCCGAGCACCCCTTCGTCACGGGCGAGGCGAGGTTGACCATCGCGCGCCCCATCATCGGGCCGCCGTTGATGACCTTGCCCGCATCGGCGGGAAGCCCTCCGGTACCCATGCGGGTCAGCAGGTTCTTCGGCTCCCGGACGCCTTTGCCCGTGATCGTCACCACGCGCTCGATCAACGGCTTGTGCTTCTGCACGGCCTGGTAGACCGCATAGGTCGTCGAAGCATTGCACACCACGGCACCCACGTCGATCGGGAGTGCGGGCGGGGGCGGCACCTCGCGCCCCGTAATGGCCGCGATCAGCTGTTTCTCACCGCCCTGCGGGTATTTCACCTTGAGGGGCACCACCTCGATGCCCTTATACCCTTGGGCCAGACGGCGCAGGTGCCTAATGAGTGGATGCCTTGAGCA
>OGNY01001910.1_pt1 | contig 11882 bp, 10 predicted proteins | sample 1573551 | NCBI WGS metagenome assembly OGNY01 (sample SAMEA2581885, study PRJEB24529) | metagenome | biome: Human gut stool | place: China | collected 2011
AGAAGCACTCCTGCTCCAACCACTGCATGTTCTGCTTCATCGACCAGCTGCCCCCCGGTATGCGCGAGAGCCTGTATTTCAAGGATGATGACGAGCGCCTGAGCTTTTTGTTCGGCAACTACATCACCATGACCAACATGCAGGACCATGAGATCGAACGCATCATCAAGATGCACATCTCGCCCATCAACATTTCGGTGCACACCACCAACCCCCAGCTCCGCGTGCGGATGCTGGCCAACAAGCGCGGCGGCGAGGTGCTCAAGTACCTGCCCCGGTTGGTGCAGGGCGGCATTGCCGTGAACTGCCAGCTGGTGCTGTGCCGCGGCATCAACGACGGCGACGAGCTGCGCCGCACCCTGACCGATCTGCTGGAGCTGACCCCCATGGTGCAGAGCGTGGCGGCGGTGCCTTGCGGTGTGACGGATTACCGTCAGAATCTGTTCAAACAGATCCCCTACGACGCCGAGACCAGCGCCGCTGTCATCGACATTCTGGAAGAATTCGGCGACGAGTGCAAGCGCCGCCACGGCAAGCGCATCATCTACCCCAGCGATGAGTGGTATCTCAAGGCCGGGCGTCCCATCCCGGACCCGGAATTCTACGAGGACTACGACCAGCTGGAAAACGGCGTGGGCATGATGAGCCTGTTCCGGCAGGAATTTCTGGCCGAACTGGACAAGCCCCACCGCATTTACGGCACCAAAAAGCTGGATGTGGTCACCGGCACCATGGCAGCCCCCCTCATCATTGAGATGATGGAAGAGCTGCACCGCCAGTACCCCATGATCGAGGTGACCGTGCACCCCATCCAGAACAAGTTCTTTGGCGGCAACGTGGGCGTGGCGGGCCTTGTAACGGCCACCGACATCATCGCCCAGTGTGAGGGCAAACTGACCAGCGGTACGCTGGGCGTGCCCGCTGTGATGTTGCGCGAAGAGAAAGATACCTTTTTGGACGATGTGACGATCACCCAGCTGGGCGAGCGTCTGGGCGTGAAGGTCGAGGTGCTGCCCGTGGGCGGCGGCGACGAGGCCCGCGCCCTGCTGCGCAGCGGACTGCACATCGCAAGAAGAAAGCGATAAAAAAGAACCCTCTCCGTCATCGCTGCGCAATGCCGCCTCTCCCGAAGGGCGAGGTCTGAGCTGCTTTCCCGCAACGCATCAAAAAGCTCTCCCTTTCGGGAGAGCTGGCACGGCGTGAGCCGTGACTGAGAGGGTCTTGCTACAAGAAAGGAGGAACCCCCATGAGCAAACCGATCGTAGCAGTGGTGGGCCGCCCCAACGTGGGCAAGTCTACCCTGTTCAACAAACTGTGCGGCCAGCGTCTGGCCATCGTGGAAGATACCCCGGGCATCACTCGCGACCGTATCTTTGCCAACTGCGAGTGGAACGGCCACGAATTTTTGCTGGTGGACACCGGCGGCATTGAGCCCAAGGCCACCGAGGGCATTCTGGCCCATATGCGCGAGCAGGCCCAGATCGCCATTGACACTGCCGACTGCATCATCATGGTAGTGGATGTGCGCGACGGCCTGACCGCTGCCGACGAGGATGTGGCCCACATGCTGCGCCGCAGCCACAAGCCCATCATCCTGGCTGTGAACAAGTGCGACAAGGTGGGCGAGGCCCCCATGGAGCTGTACGAGTTCTACAACCTGGGCTTTGACGAGGTGATGCCCATCTCGTCCGTGCACGGTCACGGCACCGGCGACCTACTGGATGCCGTGTGCGCGCACCTGGACTTCAGCGAGACGGTGGTGGAAGAGGACCGCATCCCGGTGGCCATCATCGGCCGCCCCAACGTGGGCAAGTCCAGCCTGACCAACCGCATCCTGGGCGAGAACCGCATGATCGTGGCCAATGAGGCCGGTACCACCCGCGATGCCATCGACACCCCGGTGGACAATGCCTACGGCAAGTTCATCTTTACCGACACCGCCGGTCTGCGCAAGCGCAGCAACATCACCGACGGTCTGGAGCGGTATATGGTGGTGCGCGCCCTGGCTGCCGTGGAGCGCAGCCGTGTGGCCCTGATCCTGGTGGATGCCACCGTCGGCTTTACCGAGCAGGACAGCAAGGTGGCCGGTTATGCCCATGACCAGGGCAAGGCCTGCATCATCGTGGTGAACAAGTGGGACGCCGTGGAAGGCAAGGAGACCAACACCATGGAGCAGCAGCGCCGCGGCTATGCCGAGGACTTCAGCTTCATGGGCTACGCCCCCATCATCTTCATTTCGGCCCAGACTGGCTACAACGTGAACAAGCTGATGCAGCTGATCCGCGACGTGGACGCACAGAACGGTGCCCGCGTGCCCACCGGCGTGCTGAACGAGATGCTGGCCCGTGCCACGGCCCGCATGCAGCCGCCCAGCGACAAGGGCCGCCGCCTGAAGATCTTCTACCTGACCCAGGCTTCCACCCGCCCGCCCACGTTTGTGGCCTTTGTGAACGCAAAACACCTGTTCCACTTCAGCTATCAGCGGTATCTCATCAACCAGATCCGCGAGAACTTTGGCCTGGAACACACCCCCATCCGTCTGGTCGTGCGGGAGCGCGGCTCCGGCGAAGTGGGTGCCAAGGACGTGTAAGCGCCCCCAAAGGAGGCATCCGGGTTCCGTTATGATGCAAACCATCCTCATCGCCGTGCTCACGGCTGCGCAGGCTTACCTGCTGGGCAGCGTGGACACCGGCATCCTCATCAGCAAATTCGTGTATCACGATGACGTGCGCAACCACGGCAGCGGCGCTGCCGGTATGACCAACATGCTGCGCACCTTTGGCAAGAAAGCCGCGGCCCTCACGGCTGCCGGTGACGTGCTCAAGGGGGTAGCTGCCGTATGCATTGGCCGCTGGCTGTTCCACTTCCTGCCTGCCGACGCCGGCCTCTCGGCCTGGCTGGGCGTGTATCTGGCCGCCATCCTGGCGGTGGTGGGCCACCTTAAGCCCCTGTATTTCGGCTTCAAGGGCGGCAAGGGCGTGCTGGTGGCCGGTGGAGCCATTCTGGCCATCCAGCCGGTGCTGCTGCCGTTCCTGGCCCTGATCTTTCTGGCCTGCCTGCTGCCCACCGGTATGGTGTCGCTGGGCAGTGTGACCATGGCGGCGGCTTATCCGTTGTTGACGCTGGGCTACTGCCTGCTGCGTGGCTATGCCGTACAGGACCTGCTCATCTGTCTGGTGGGCTCTGTCATCATGGCTGCCATGGTCATCTATATGCATCGCTCCAACATCCAGCGCATCCGCGACGGCAAGGAATACCGCTTTGGCCGCCACGGCAAACAGTAAAATCAAACAATGAAACAGGCGGTGCCTGCACACAATGCTGTGCGGCACCGCCTGTTTTTCTTTTTGTAAGGTTATTCGTCGTCCTCGCCCGGTTCTGTTTCCGGTTCGGGGTGCAGCCAGTGGATGCCGCTTTGCGAGGGCGAAAGATCCGGAGCGAGGTGGCCGTCCGGCAGATGGGCACCAAAGGCGTGCACAAAGAAGTATTTGCGCACGATGAAGATGAGGGCGATGGCACCCACACTGAGCAGGTTTTCCAGCGCCGAGTCATGGCCCACCACCAGATGGCGGGCAATGGCATAGAGCAGTACTTCCAGACTGCTGCCGGGGCTGTGCTTGGCCAGCATCTTGATGAACTCGATACCGATCACGATGTCCAGACTGCGCTCCAGAAAGGTGCGGATCTCCACCTCGTTGCCGTCGATCAGCAGGCCGGGCATCCACCGGATGAGCGGCACGGCGCTGAGCAGCAGACCAATGAGCACCAGCCCGGAGAGCAGGATCTCCAGCAGGCTGGACGCCTGAATGATGCGGTTGCGCAGCTGGGTGCGCCAGTGGCTTTCCACATGCGAAGCGGGATGTTCCATAACAAGACCGTCCTTTCGGCATTCTGCTGTAGAAGATTCGACAAATCTCTGACATTATTGTAGCAGAAGGATGAAAGCGTGTCAATTCAAACGGTGCAGGTTATGGCAGGGATTCAGCCGTTGGCGGCTGCACTGCCGGCAGGCACATAGCCGGCCTTTTTGATGCAGGCCTGCCCGGCCTCGGTGTCCAGCCAGTCGTAGAGCTGGCGCTCCGGGCTGTCGGCGGCGGCATCCGGGCGGATGACGGCGTAGAAGTCGTTGCAGAGGGGATAGCTGCCATCGGCCAGTGTGTCGTTGGAGGGCATCACGCCGTCCACACTCAGCAGCCGCAGACCGGGCTGGGAGTACATCTGGTCGATATAGTAGTACACCGAAAAGCCGATGGCGTTGGCGGAGTTGTTGTAGGCGGCAAGGCTGTCCACCAGTTCGCCCATGGCGGTGGGGGCCAGCTCGGTGGGCGGGTCCATCAGTTCGCCGCCCTGAATGAGCAGCTTCTGGAACAGGGTCTGGCTGCCGGAGTCAGACCGGCGCTGGAAGGCCACGATGTCCAGATCCTGGCCGCCCACGTCCTTCCAGTTGGTGATCTTTCCGGCGTAGATGTCCCGCAGCTGCTGCTGGGTCAGGTCGGTCACGGGGTTGTCCTCGTTCACGATGAACACCAGTGCGTCCACGCCGATGGGCTTCTGCTCCAGCTGGACGTTGGCGGCCTCCAGCTCTTCCTTGACGGAATCCGGGGCTTCGTACACCACCAGCATTTTGGTGCCGGTGTTGTACAGACCAAAGCTCTCCCAGGCATAAGCGGTGGTGCTGACCGAAATGATGCTCTGGGCTTCTTCCAGGTCCATGCCGGTGGTGTCGGTCAGCATTTGCGCCATCAGGGGGATGCAGGCCGTGCTGCCGTCCAGGGCAGGGAAGTCCTCCACGGTCAGGAACGGTGCGGCGGTCACCTCACTGGCAGCCGAGGAAGCAGGGGCTTCTGGGGCGGTGGAAGCAGACGAAGCAGGCTCGCTGCTGCCGGAGCAGGCCGTCAGGACCCCGGCGGCAGAGCAGGCGGCAAGACCCAGCAGAAAGCTGCGGCGGGAAATTTTCGTGTTTTTCATCAGAAAAAACCTCCTGTCATGGTTCAGTAACCGAGTTCGTCATCGGCATTGACGGACGAGAAGATGCTCTGGCAGTAAAGCCAGTTGCCGTCGGTGTCCATCCAGCCGTAATAGAAGCCACGCCGTGCCACGAATACATGGTCCGGCAGGGCGTTCAGGCTGTTGTCGTAGTAGCTGTAGCAGCTGCCAAGGCCCTGCATCACCACGTTGCCGGTTTCGTCCAGTACGTCACATCCGGTGGCGTAACTGCTGCCGGGAACGCTGCGGGTGCCGTAGTACAGCGGCCTGCCGTTGGCATCGGTGGTGAGGTAGCCCAGATAATTGTAGGTCTCATTCAGGCTGCTCAGGTCGGAGACGAGGCCTTCGGGGCCGTATACCCGGATGGCAGCGATCTCATAACTGTCGGCATCCCGCAGCTCCATCCAGACAAAGCCGTCCTCTTCACAGTCCAGCGTCACGCGCTGATCGTCCCTAATGGTCCCGGCGTTCACGTCGGTGAGCAGTGCTCCGGTGTCGGTGTCGCAGACCTTCAGGCTGCCGTCCTGCGCATACAGGGCGATGCGGTTCCCGGCAAGGCTGACAGCATACAGCGGTGTGACCTCCCCGGTGGAAAGGTCGTGCAGGGAATAACGATCGTCACTGTCCACGTTCCAGGTGACCACATACCCCGGGAAATAGTTGCTGGGCAGGGCGTCGAATTCGGCAATCACGCCCCGGTCCTCGGTGGTCAGGTCCCGCAGCTGATAGGTGCCGCTTGGGGTCAGGAAAGCTGCCGTACCGTGGCCGCAGGTCTGCCGGTAGCCGCGCAGGCCCTCCCCGGTGGCGGGGTTGTGCAGGGCCTGGTCGACCGGGCTGCCGTCTGCATGGAAGATGTCCAGTTCCACCCAGTTGTCCAGTTCATCCGGCTCATAGGAAATGCGGCTGGCCGTGGAGGTGGAGGAACCATAGGTCTGGGTGCCGTCCTTCTGCTGGACAGTGACCCAGCTGTGCAGGCTGGGGTCGTCGTCCCATTCGTCTGCGGCAAGGTCTGCCGGGCGGGCGTAGCAGTTGAACACCAGTGCGTCCCCGCAGACGATGCAGCTGTAGGCACCCTCCGGGACGGGCAGATTCTTGCCGGTGGCAAGGTCGATGACACTGCAGGTGCCGTAGCTGTCATAGTCGACATCGTAGCTGTCACCGACCATCCTGCTCTCCTGCAGCACCAGCAGACTGTTCTGGATGGTGGCGCTCTGCTCGCCGTCAAAGGCCATCACTTCGTTGCCGTCCTTGTCGTACAGGGCGCTGCGGCGGCCGCCCCGGCCGGTGGAGTCCGACCAGGTGCGGAACCAGTAGTTCGTTTCGCCGGTCACGATATCCTGCAGCAGGCTCACGTTTTCGCTGCGGGCAGACTGGTACAGCACCTTGCTGCCGCACAGGACGGTGCGGCAGTCGCCGGAGTTGTCGTAGCCGTACAGGATGCGCAGGCGGCCGTCGTCCAGCCGGGCGGCATCGTACAGGGGCTTGCCCTCGGCGTCGGTGGGGACGGAAGCCGCCGAGGACGCAGGTTTCTCGGAGGAGGCAGGCGGCATTACCGCGCAGCCGCAGCCCAGCGCAAGGCTCAGGGTCACGCACAGGGCAGCACTGCCCAGACGGGAAACGGTCTTTTTCATGGGATCACTCCTCTTAAAACAATACAAAAAGCAATGCAAAATGCAGATGCTACTGTCTGGAATGGAAAAACGCACCCGGAAGAAAGTTCCGGTTCATCTGGAACACGAAACAGCCGCGCATTCCATTGCAGAAAATGCGCGGCTGATGGTTACAGATTTATGACAGAATTTCAGGACGCGGTTTTGCTCTGTTCGGCGTCATCCATCCGGCCCAGCTGCTGCAGAAATGCAATCAGGAAGGGCAGGGACACCAGGAAGGTGAGCACATCCGCGATGGGCTGGCAGATCTCCACGCCGAACAGCCCGTGGGTGCGGGGCAGGATGAGGATGAGCGGGATGAAGAACACGCCCTGTCGGCAGCAGGCCAAGAAGGTGGCCCGGCCGGACGCGCCCACGCTCTGGAAGGTCATGTTGGCCACCACGATGATGGGATGCAGCAGCATGGCCAGGCACTGGTAGTGGAAAGCGGGCAGCGCCACGGCGGTGACGGCGGGGTCATCGCGAAACAGACGGATGAGGGCATCGCCGTTCACCCAGCACAGGCCCACCAGCACCACCAGCATGCAGAAGGCCGCTTCGATGGTGAAGATGGCGGCCTGCCGCACCCGGCGGTATTTGCGGGCACCGTAGTTGAAGGATGCCACCGGCTGCAGGCCCTGTCCCACGCCGATGGCCACCGAGATGATGAACATGAAGATGCGGGACACGATGCTCATACCGGCCACGGCGGCGTCACCGTAGCTGCGGGCGGCAAGGTTCAGCAGCATGCCGCCGATGCTGTTCAGGCCCTGACGGCCAAAGCTGGGCGCACCGCCCAGCAGGATGCGGCCGAAATCGCGGGCTTCGCGGGTGACGGCCGAAAGGCGGAACTGGCTGACCGTTTTGCCCCGCAGGAACATGGACAGCAGGATGCAGAAGCTGATGCTCTGGCTCAGGGCGGTGGCAATGCCGGCCCCGGCGGTGCCCAGCGCGATGTTCAACACGCCGCCGGTGACCAGACCGATCATGGCAAAGCTGGCTTTGCCCTCATAGCGCAGGATGTTGTTCATCACCAGGCTGGAGATCATCAGCGGGGCGGCAATGAGGATGGGCCGCGCGTAGGCGCAGGCGTGGGGCAGGATGGTCTCGGTGCTGCCCAGCAGCATCATGAAGTGGGGCAGGGTGCCAAGGCCCGCCACGGCCAGCACCACGCCAAACACCAGAGCTGTGAAAAAGCTGGTGGACGCAAACCGGGTGGCGGCGGTGGTGTCGCGGCTGCCCAGGCTGCGGCTGATGATGGTGCCGGCCCCGTGGCCCAGCATAAAGCCCAGCGCTTGGATGATGGCCATCAGGCTGGAAACAACGCCCACGGCACCGGACGCACTGGTGGAGATCTGGCCCACAAAAAAGGTGTCGGCCAGATTGTAGATGCTGGTGATCAGCATACTTAAAATGGTGGGAGCAGCAAGGCTGAGGACCAGTTGCGGGATGGGCGTCTCGGTCATCCGGCGAAACTGCAGCGCACTGCGGTCATCGCTTGTCATAAAAAGCCTCCTTGAATGGGATGGAGCAGGGAAAGCCGCCGCCAAAAGCGGACGGCGGAAATCAGCAACATCATAGTATAACGCAAGTACGGCAAAAAGTCGAGAGGGGAACCGTGTGAAAAAACGGCTCGCAAACCGGTGCGAAGGGGCAAAAATGACGCCGAAAGAACCGGCGATTCTGTATGATTTGCTAAAGAAAGGTCGAATTGCTTGTGGAAAATCACGATATGTGGTATCATTTAGGCAGGAAGATGTTGGCAGACCCTGCCCGGCATCGTGACAGATGGAGGAACTAAAGCATGAAAACCGTAGCACAGACCGTGATCGAAGCCGATCGTTTTTATACCATTGCCGCCCACACCGGCAATGTGATCCAGGCCGTGGAAGCAAGCAAGGACGGCGGCACCGTTCGTCTGGGCAAGTATGTCCACAAGCCCGAACAGGAGTGGAGCTTTGTCCGGGTGGGCGAGGGTGTGTACCGCATCCGCAACCGCGCCTCCGGCAAGCTGCTGGACCTGACCATGACCGGCACCGCCAACGGTACCTGGCTGCACCTGTGGGAGGATGTGGGCGGCACCTCCCAGATGTGGGAGCTCTGCCCCACGCCGGAAGGCACCGTGCGCCTGCGCTCGTCCTGGGCCGGCGGCAAGTGCGTGGACACCGTGGGCATGGGTGCCGAAGCAGGTGCCGTGCTGCAGATCTGGCAGGAAGTGCCCGGTGCCGACCAGCTGTGGACCATCGCTGAGGTGAAGGACCGCGCAAAGCGCACCGCTAAAAAGACTGCCGAGCCTGCTGTGGAAGCCGCACCCGCCGCTGAGGCTGTTGCTCCGGCAGAGGAGAAGAAGGCACCGGTCAAAAAGCCTGCCGCCCGCAAGCCCCGCACCACCAAAAAGGCCGCTGCGGAACCGGCTGTGACCGCCCAGCCCGCTGCCGAAAAGGCAGAAGAGCCGAAGACGGAGCCCGCCGCAAAGGCGGAAGCAGCAGAGAAGCCCGCCAAGGCTCCCCGCAAGACCACTGCCCGGAAGAAGGCTGCACCCAAGGCAGAAGCCGCCGCAGAAGCTGCCGCCCCGGCCGAAAAGCCCAAGCGCACCCGTAAGGCCCCTGCCCAAAAGGCAGATTGAGCAAGGCTGAACCCGTAAAAACCAGAAGCACCCGTCGGATCGTGGGATCCGGCGGGTGCTTCTTGCGTTTGCGGGAGGTTCACTCCGGCAGTTCGTTCAGGGCAAAGCGGTTCTTTTCAAAGGTCAGCAGGCCCTCGTCCCGCATCTTGCACAGCTCCTTGGAGAGGGCGCTGCGGTCCAGATTGAGGTAGTCGGCCAGCTGCTGCCGGTTGAACGGGATCTCGAACTGCAGACTGCCGCTGCGGGCGGCCTGTGCGGAAAAGTAGGTCAGCAGACGGCCCCGCACGGTCTTGGGGGTGGTGCAGAAGATGCGCTGCGAAAGGCTCAGGTTTTTGCGCATGGACACCGTGAGCAGGTTGCGCAGCAGCTTTTCGTGCACCGTGCCGGGTGCGCCGCCGGAAAAGGCGGAAATGTTCACGAACAGCACTTCGCACTCTTCGGCGGCCACGGCGTCCACCATCATCACGTCGCCGCACAGCGCGTAGGTCTCGGCAAAGGCCTGCCCGGCAGAAATGCTGCTCAGGATGCTCTTACTGCCCCACAGGTCGAGATTTTCGATGTGGACGGTGCCGCGCAGCACCACGCCCAGAGCATGCACTTGCTCTCCGGCATGAAAAATGACGGCGTGCCGGGGGTAGCTCTTCGTGCGCAGGCAGCCGGACTGCTCCAGTGCAGCCCACTCCTCTGCCGACAGGCCCTGAAACAGCGGGGATGCAACGGGTCTCATAAAAAAACCTCACTTTCGTGGTTATAACAACCGAAGGTCTGCCCTGATTATAGTATACTCAAAGCACAAACACAAGGAGGCTTTTCTATGATCCGGAAAATCATTCATATAGACGAAGAAAAATGCAACGGCTGCGGGGCCTGCGTCACCGCCTGCCACGAGGGTGCCATCGGTCTGGTGAACGGCAAGGCAAAGCTTATGCGGGACGACTACTGCGACGGCTTTGGCGACTGCCTGCCCGGCTGCCCCACCGGTGCCATCACCTTTGAAGAACGCGAGGCAGCCGCCTACGACGAGCAGGCCGTGCTGGAAAACAAGCAGAAAAAGGCGGCACAGGCCGCAAAACCGGCCTTCCACGGCTGCCCGGGCAGCGCCATGCGCCAGTTCCGCCGGGAGGAAAGCGCACCTGCTGCCCCCACCGCAGCACAGCCGTCGCAGCTGCGCCAGTGGCCCTGCCAGATCAAGCTGGTGCCGGTGAACGCCCCCTATTTTGACGGGGCAAAGCTCCTGATCGCGGCCGACTGCACCGCCTACGCCTACGCCAATGTGCACGAAGAGTTCATGAAGGGCAAGATCACCCTCATCGGCTGCCCCAAGCTGGATGCTGTGGACTACAGCGAAAAGCTGACCGAGATCTTCCGCAACAACGACATCCGGAGCGTGACGGTGCTGCGCATGGAGGTGCCCTGCTGCGGCGGGCTGGAACACGCCGCCGTGACCGCCCTGAAAAACAGCGGCAAGTTCGTGCCGTGGCAGGTGGTGACCATCTCCACCGACGGCCGCATCCTCGACCGGTAAACGTATCAAAAAGAAACGGCAGACGCTTTGCAAGGTGTCTGCCGTTTTTGCATATCAAGGAGGTTCAGGAGGCGCTCTGCGTGCCGGAAGCAGCGCCCTGCACGAACTGCACCACGCTCTCGATGGTCTGGCGCAGCTGTACCAGCGAAGCAATGTCGCTGTCCTGCATGCGGGAGGTGGGAGCGGTCAGGGCTGGGGCTGCCGGGGTCACGGTGCCGGTGAGCTCGGTGTGGATGCCGTGGGCCGGGATGTCCAGCAGGATGTGCACGGCAGGAGAAGCGGCCCGCAGCAGGCCGCTCTTTTCCACGCCCAGCGTCAAAACGGGGGAATCGGCGGCAGTGTCGTCAGTTTCCAGCCGGAAGTAGAGGTAGCCCTCCTTGGCGTTCCCCGGCTGCACCTTTTTGATCTTTTTCAGGTCCAGCTGGAAGTCGCTCATGGACTGCAGACTGGTGGCGGTATCATCCACGCCCAGCAGGCTGGCCAGCTGGGTCTGGGAGATGTAGCTGCCCATATTCCATTCCGGGATCAGCATACCGGCCAGCGGATAGTTGTCGGTGATGCTGCTGCGCAGGGTCCGGTAAAGCTGCCCGGCATCGTACAGCGTCTCGTCCTTGCTGATGTACAGGCGGGTGAGGGGCTGGCTGCTGCCGCTGGCCTGCGGGTACAGCTCCAGCTGCAGGGCTTCCGGCGTATATTGGCCGTTCACCCGGCCGGAGGTGCCGCCGAACTGCGCCAGCACCTTATATAAAGCGGGCTCCTCGGCAGCGGTGGAAGTGATCTGGTAGTCCAGCGAAAAGCTGGCTCCGCCGGCAAAGCGCTTCACGCGGCGGCTCACCAGCCCCAGCGCGACGGCGGCGGCCACTACGCACACCAGCACAAGGCACAGCACCACCACGACCGCAGCGCGGGCACCGGTGCGTTTCTTTTTGGATGCAGCCATAAAATGTTCCTCCTTCAGGAAAATCTTTTTTTCAGCATAGCGGAACGCAGGGCGATTGTCAAGGACAGCGTTTGGGAATAAAACAAAAAACCTGAAACATCTCTGTTTCAGGTTTCTGGCGGAAAGATGGGGATTCGAACCCCAGAACGCTTTTGA
>OGNY01001912.1_pt1 | contig 11875 bp, 9 predicted proteins | sample 1573551 | NCBI WGS metagenome assembly OGNY01 (sample SAMEA2581885, study PRJEB24529) | metagenome | biome: Human gut stool | place: China | collected 2011
TTAAGGCTACGTTTTTACCTGAAAAAATGTTAGAAGAAGATTTAAAAAATGATACATATGGTAGCTTTATTTATGGTAGATTTTTAAATCCAATAAAGATATTAAAAAATTTTGAGTATGCTGTTAATTATCAAAAAAAAGCAATAGAAGTAGAATTTAAGTATCATAAAAATATTATAAAAGATTGTGAGGAGAACAAAGAGATTATTAAAAATTTTATTGTAAATAGAGGTTTATATTTTAGTAAATATTTTAAAAATTTGGATGTTATTGAAAAAGATAATGAAAATGTTAAATCCTTTTGTAGTATCATAATATGTAAAAATAAAAATAGGAAAGAATTATATACACGAAGTTCAGAGAATATATTTAATTACTGGAAAACAAGATTTTCGGTAAAGGGAATACCGCTAAATTTAAATGATATAATTAAGTCTTACAATTTTAAACTGGATAATAATAATATAATAGAGAGGAACTTAGAGTAATGGATAATGTTATAAATTTATTTCATAGAGATATTTTAACACTGCGTTCACATCATTGGAAGTATTTTATGAATACATATACAGGATGCAGTTATTGTTGTGCATATTGTCTTAATGCATATACAAATGATTTTTATAAAAAGATAAAAATAGATGAAAATATAGTAAATGAAATAGATGAAAAATTAAAAAATATTGATAAAAGAATTGTATTTTTCGGTTCAAATACTGACCCATATATAAAAGAAGAGCAGGAAACACAGTGTACCAGAAAAATACTTAAATTATTTTTAAAATATGAAATTCCAATAACTATTTTATCTAAATCTGTATTAATAGAGCGAGATATTGATATTTTAGAGCAATTAGCAAAAAAAGATTTGGTATTAGTTCAAACAACTATTACTACAACAGATGAAAAATCTAGAAAAATAGAGCTTAATGTACAAAGTACAAATGAAAGAATAAATATAATAAAAAAAATGACTAAAAAAGGAATTCCAGTTCATATACATTTTTCTCCTGTGATACCATATTTGAATTCAAAAGCGGAAATAGATCAGTTAATAAAATCTGTAGCAAATGCTGGAGCAAAATGTGTGTATTCAAATATTTTGGGAATTCATTCACATGATAATAAATTATTATTTAATGCACTAAAAAATATAGATGATAATTTACCTGAAAAAATAAAAGAAATTTATGAATTAGAAGTTGAAAAAGAAAATTACATTCATTCACCATATGGAAAATTTATATTGGAACAAATGAAACCTATAAAAGATGCATGTTTAAAATATAAAATTGGATATGTTAATGAAATGTTTCCTGAAGAAACAAATTTAAAATATAGTGATATGAATCAAAATAAGTTTTTTGAAAAAGCTTTGCCAACAATATATAATATGATAGATTATTTTAAAGAAAAAAAGGATCCGGTGGACTTTGAAAGATTTCGTAATGAATATTTATATAAATATGCAGATAAAGAAAAAGATAAAGAATACATAGAATATATTGAAAAATTGTGGAATAGTAACGAATTATTTGAATTAACAAAAATAAGGAAAACACAAGAAAATAAGTATATAAGATGTGAAAATTATGAAATAAATATGAGTGATTTTTGTAAATGGAATACTTAAGATTTGAAAGAATGAATTTATTGCAAATATGTTTTATCAACGATTGCGAATAAAGTCATTCTTTTTTATATTTTTTTATATTATTTGTTAATATGAAAAACTATATGTAAAGTTTTCTCTATATATTCGACAATAATAAAAGTATTTTCCTTTTCGTATCTGTCATTAGATTGTTGAATATATCCAGCTCTTGTTATTTCATAAAGATAGTCTTCAAAATCAAGAGAGGAAACATTTTCATATGTTAAAGCACACAAAATATATGAAGGTGTTTCTTTTTCAGATACATGAGAAATTTCACCATCAAAGCTTGGAAATTTATTAAATTTATCCGGAATAGTATTTTCAGCAGAAGAGCTATCAATGTTACTGGAAATATCTTTATTAAAATCTTTAGAAATATGATTAATTCCATCTTTTATATCACCAGGAATATTACTTTTTATAGCTTTTCCAATATTTTTTAGTTTATCAAAAAATCCCATAAGAACCCCCTAAAAAAATTATAGTTAATTCTATATTAATATAAATAAAATTAAAATGCAATATTATATTGAAAAGTTGGTTGTTAAGCAGAAATATGATGCTAATTTGCTAACTTGGTGAACTTTATGTGAAAATTAGCACTCATATATTGACTTTGCTAAAAATTGGGATATAATATAAACTGTAAATGAAAAGTTTACAAAAGAATATGTATTTTAAGGAGGAATCTATTATGATGTTAATGCCAAGAAAAAAAGAAATGGACTTATTTGACGAAATGTTTTCTGATCCATTTTTTAGTATGAAAGAAAGTCGTTTAATGAAAACAGATATTAAAGAAATTGATGATGGATACGAAATTGAAGTTGATTTACCAGGATATAATAAAGAAGATATTCAACTTGAAATTGATAATGGATACCTTACAGTAACAGCAAAAAAAGATGAAGAAGATGAAGAAAAGAAAAAGAAATATATTCACAAAGAAAGATATATAGGAGAATGTTCAAGAAGTTTCTTTGTAGGTAAAGATGTAAAAGAAGAGGATATCAAAGCTAAATTTAAAAATGGAACATTAAAGTTAACTGTTCCAAAGAAAGATGAAAACGCAAAAAGTGAAAAGAAGAATATTCCTATTGAGTAAAAAATGGAACCGAAAGGTTCCATTTTTTTTGAGGGAAAAATTTAAAAAGGTGTGTATGGACAAAGGTGTTGTCAAAAAGAACCGTCCCCATTGACACATTTTAAACAAGTGGTCAGTTTTTTACAGATTTCATAAAATAAATTGACGGTAAAATTTGAGACGAGTATAATAATATTGTATTAAATAAAAATTAAGGAGGACAACATGAATTATAGAGAAGAATCATTGAAAAAACACTATGAATGGAAAGGAAAACTCGAGATTTCTGCAAGAGCTAAAGTTGATAGTAAAGAGGCTTTATCATTAGCATATACACCTGGAGTTGCTGAACCTTGTCTTGAAATTCAAAAGGATTATAAAAAAAGTTGGGAATTAACTCGTCGTTGGAATATGGTTGCTGTTATAACTGATGGAACAGCTGTATTAGGATTAGGAGATATTGGTCCAGAGGCAGGTATGCCAGTTATGGAAGGAAAGAGTGTTTTATTTAAAGAATTTGGTGATGTAGATGCATTTCCTATTTGTGTTAGAACAAAAGATGTAGACGAATTTGTTCAAACAGTTTATAACATAAGTGGATCTTTTGGTGGAATCAACCTTGAAGATATTTCTGCACCTCGTTGTTTTGAAATTGAAGAAAAACTTAAGGAAAAATGCGATATTCCAGTTTTTCACGATGATCAACATGGAACTGCAATTGTTACAAGTGCTGCAATTATAAATTCAATGAAGATTTTGAATAAATCTATAGAAAATTGTAGAGCTGTTATAAATGGAGCTGGTGCAGCAGGTATTGCTATTGCTAAATTATTAATGACTTTAGGTTTAAAAGATGTTATTTTATGTGATAGAACTGGTGCAATATATGAGGGAAGAGAAAAATTAAATCCAATTAAGGAATCTATTGCAAAAGTTACAAATAGAAGTTTTACAAAAGGAACATTAAAAGATGCTTTAGTTGGTGCAGATATATTTATTGGAGTTTCTGCTCCTGGAGTATTAACTGCAGAAATGATTAAGACAATGAACAATGATCCAGTTGTATTTGCTATGGCTAATCCAACTCCAGAAATTATGCCAGATGAAGCAAAAAAAGCAGGGGTTAAAATAATGGGAACAGGTCGTTCAGATTTTCCAAATCAAATTAATAATGTTATTGCATTCCCTGGAATTTTTAGAGGTGCATTAGATGTTAGAGCTAGTCAAATAACAGAAAATATGAAGATTGCTGCTGCATATGCAATTGCTGGTCTTGTTAGTGATAATGAGCTAAATGAAGAATATATTTTACCACAAGCTTTTGATCCAAGAGTTAAAAATGCTGTAGCAAAAGCTGTTTCAGAAGCTGCAATAAAAGATGGTGTTAATAGAATTTAATTTGGAGAAAAATATATGTATATAGATTTAGATAATGCTGTAAGTAAATTTAAAATTTATACAAAACAATTTGATACAAAAGATAAAAATATAGATAGAAAAATATATCACTCAATTAGAGTTATGGAAGTTTCAAAAGATATTGCTACAAGATTGAATTTAACACAAGAACAAATTGAAATTGCTTCAATAATTGGTTTGCTTCACGATATTGGTAGATTTGATCAATATAAAATTCATCAAACATATAGGGATTTAGAAAGTTTTGACCATGGTGATTATGGTGTAGAAATTTTGAAAAATAATATTAGAAACTATGTTAAAACTGATAAATATGATGATTTAATTTTTAAAGCAATAAAAAATCATAATAAATTTGCAATCGAAGAAGGATTAAATAGTAAAGAACTTCTATTTGCAAAAATTATAAGAGATGCTGATAAAACCGATATTTTATATGAGTCTGCTAATATTTTTTTCAAAGGTGATGAAGAAGAAGTTAATTCATCTACAGTTGCAGACGAAGTATTTGATGAAGTGATGAATAAGAAATTAGTCAAAAGAAAAAAAGGCAGAAGAATTGATTACATAGATAATGTAATTTCAGTTATGGCTATGGTTTTTGATATTAATTTTAAAGAAACTTTTCAAATTATTAACGAGAAAAATTATGTTATAGATACTTTAAAAAGATATCATTTGAAGGATGATGTGTCAGAGAAAAGGCTAAGAATTATTGAGAAGTTTGTGAGTGATTATATTTTTGAAAAGTGTAAAGAGTCTTGAAAATAGACAATAATAAATTATTAAAAAGATATTCGAGTTGAAAGAATAACTCGAATATCTTTTTATATTTAGTATTATTAATTAAAAAATATACGTAAATTGTGGAATATTTTGAAAGTCATTTTCTATATTTTATATTAGTACTAAAATTTTTATATCATTATATTTTTAAAATATTCCAATTATATTATTTATAGAAAAATCTGTTGAATCATAGAAGATATCTTCAATCTTTTGTAAATTATCTTCACTATATTCTATTTCTTTTGAAAAGTTTTTTACTATTTCTGTGCAGTCTTCAAGTGTTAATGTTTTGTTCTCTAACCATTGGCAAAAAAATAAAATTTTTATTAGGGCTATACTTATTGCCATAAATTCTACTTTTGAAAGTACATCTTTATCAAATGTAGCTTTTAAAAAATATCTCCAAATAAAGTATATTGCTATATTTTGTAAGTAATTATTAAGTTGTGGATTTTGTTTTTCAAAATTATGTAGATAATTTTTTGAATTAATATATGTCAAAATGCTATGTTTTAAATAAGGTATCCAATCTGGATTAAGTGGATCTAGTGTTGTGTAAAAATTTAGAATTGGTGTTATATCTGTTTTTTCGTAATCTATTATATCAAAAATTTCTTCATCATCTAGCATATCATTATCAATATCTAATTGAATTGTATAAGCATACCATAATATATTGCGAATCTTTAGGTTGAAATTTTTTTCAGTATTTTCAATGTGTGAGATTATTTTTGCTCTGCAGTTTAAAAGATAGTTAAATAATTCTATATCATAAGTATCTGCATCTTCAAAAGGAATTTCTTTTTCTGTTGTTGTAAAAGGTTGTTTTTGTGACAAAATTATTCGTCCAGCTTCTTCACAACACAATCCAATTCCACCTTCTTTTAAATTATTAAACCACTCATAATATCGTGGGTGTTCTGTACATATATCACACATTTTGTCTTCACCTAATTGTATATAAACTTCACAAAGATTTTTGTTATTTAAAAGAGGACATCGATTTTTATCATTTAAAGCAAAATGGCTAGGTGAACCAAAATCAATACTTTTTCTCAATTTTTCTCCAAATTCACCAGATACATTTTTATAAAAATCAGCAGATTTTTTATCTATATCAATTTCCCAACCAATGCAACAACAATCTTTACATTTGTCTGCAATGCAATGAAATTCATTAAAATATGTAGGTGTTCGTAATTTCATAATAATATAACCTTCTTCCTGGGAAAAGGGGACGGTTCTCTTTTCCCATTTTTGGGAAATTGGGACATATTTGAAATTAATGGAATTAGTCAAATTTGTTTAAATTAATTTTTGATCTATTTCCAGAATTCAATTTTAAGCCTTTTAGAGATTTGTATTATATAAAGTTCCTTTTCACGCTTTTTCTAAAATTATACAAGCAAAATTTAAGAAAATCAATAACTTAAAATGTAAAAGTGGTTTCCAGTTATTTCCATTGATTATTATAAAAAATGAAAATATAATTAAATAAAGGGATCGTGGTGTAAATGAGGATATTGAAATGTTATGGTAAAAAAATTGTAAGAAAGGAACTAAAAGCTTGTTATAAATTCTTTATTAATGAAGTAAATAATAACACGAAAAGTAAGGGATATGGTCTTATTAGAGATAAAACAATATTGGCAGATAATATTTCAAGTATAGCATCTGTTGGTTACGGATTAGCAGCATTGGTTATAGGAGTAAAACACAAATGGATTTCATATAAAAGTGCATATAATAAAGCAGTTGGGACTTTAGATACATTTATTAATAATGTTGAAGGAATAAACGGCTTTTTTTATCATTTTGTAAATATGGAAAATGGTAAAAGAGAATGGGACTGTGAAGTATCTATAATAGATACAGCTATATTCATATGTGGAGCTTTGACTGCTGGTGAATATTTTGGAAAAGATGTGAAGAAAAAGGCTGAAATTTTGTATAAAAAAATAAATTGGCAGTGGTATAGAAACGAAAAAAATAATTATTTTTATATGGGGTATAAACCTGAAATTGGATTTTGGGGACATTGGGATATGTATGCAGAGCAATTAATGTTATATGTTTTGGGAGTAAGCTCTCCAACATTTCCTATAGACAAAAGTATGTATTATACATTCCAAAGGAAAAAAGCTGATTATTGCGATATTAAAGATATAATATATACATATTGTGGGACATTATTTCCATATCAGTTTTCACACGCTTGGATAGATTTTAGAAATTTAAAAGATGAAAATCAAACTGATTGGTTTGAAAATTCTATAAAAGCGACTAAAGCAAATAGACAATATTGCATAAATAATATGAATAATTTTAAAACATATAACGAAAATTCATGGGGATTAACTTCATGTTTATCTCCAAGAGGATATTGTGAATTTGGAGCTAAACCAAGTGATGCTAATTTAAATAAAATGAATGATGGTACTGTATCTCCTTGTGGTGCAATAGGTTCAATTATTTTTACACCAAATGAAAGTATAAAAGCAATGGAATATTATTACAATAATTTTCCAAAATTATGGGGAAAATATGGGTTTAAGGATGGATACAATTTAGAAAAAAAATCACCTTGGTTTGCAGAGGAATATATAGGAATTGATAAGGGAATAGAGCTATTAATGCTTGAAAATTATTTGAATGGAACCGTTTGGAGATATTTTATGAAAAATAAATATGTGAGAGCAGGATTAGATATATTGAAAATTAAAAAAATTGAAAGTACAGAAAAAGAGAACGAATCTATTTCAAAGAAATTAAAGGATACAGGAGTTTAAAGATTAGGAGGAGATAAATATGAAAAAGTATAATATAGGTGTTGATATTGGTGCTAGTCATGTATCTTGCGGTTTGTATAATATTTATGAAAAAAGATTAGAGCATAAAATATATTTATTAAATAAAATGGATAAAACTATAGAGATAGAAAAATCTACTAAAAAATTCATAGAAATAATAAAATCTTTAATAGATAATCTACAAAAAGAATGTAAATTCGAGTTTAATGAAGTATCTTCAATCGGATTAGCATGTCCAGGAGGAAATATAAAAGAGGAAGGAATATTCTTGGGATCAAGATCTCTTAATGTAACTAAAATTAATTGGCGTATAGCATTAGAAAAATATGGCACAAAAGTTTTTACAGAAAATGATTGTACTTGTGCTGGAATATGTGAATATTATATAAATGCTTGGGATGAATTTGTAATGTTTACATTGGGATCAGGATTGGGAATTTCATATATGAAAAATGGAAAATGTATCAGTGAGGTCGGATGGGATATAAGCAAACTTAACAAAAGAGTTGGAGAAAAATATGATAAATACATAAATAGTTTTGAAGGATTGTCAAAAAGATATAACAGAATAAAAAACAAAAAGTATGCAAGAACAGAAATTTTTAGATGTATAGAAAAGAATGATATTGATGCAAAAATACTTTTGCAAGAATATATAAGAAATTTTATTGGAGGAATAAAGAAAATAGAAAGTGTATATGGTATTGGTAAATATTCAATAGGTGGTGGAATGTCAGAGTATGACAATTACTTTTTTGATAAAATAAAGGAAAATCTACCTGGTATTGATATCAGAATAGCAAAATATAAAAATGATTCTGGAATAATTGGTGCTACTATGTTAGAATATATCCAATGAAATATTTATGTAAGGGTATTAAAGAGCTGAATTGACAAACTAGAAAAAATAGCTTATTATATAACCATAATATTAAAAAGGAGAGCAAAAAAAATGAATAGAGAAAAAGAGCTAAGGAGTAAAATAAAATATAGGGGCTTCGGCTGTGTAACTATTACAACGAGATAAAGCTATATATTAAATATAGTCGTTGTAATAGTTGATATATGGCATTATATCTCGTTATAAGAATACACATATAAGGAGATATAATTATGATAGAAATAGAATTAAATAATATAATAAAAAATTACGGATTAAAAAATGTGTTAAATGGAATGAATTTAACACTAAAAACAGGTGAAAGAGCAGCACTAATAGGTTGTAATGGAGCAGGAAAAAGCACAGTTTTTAAAATTATAATGAAACAAGAAAATATAAGTGCTGGAACAATAAATATTAGGAAAAATGCTACAATAGGTATGCTGAAACAAATTTATGAATATGAAGAAAAAAATCCAAATGTATACACTTTTCTACAAAGGAGTTTTGAACATTTTTTTGAATTAGAAACAAAATTAAAAAAATTAGAAAATGAGATGTCTTATGAAAAAAGTGACGAAAAAATGAGTGAATTACTACAAAAATATGGAAATGTACAACAAAAATATATACAAATGGGAGGCTATGATATTCAAGAAAAATTTAATAAAATATGCTCTGGATTACAAATAAATGAAAAAATGTTAAATCAAAATTATAATGATTTAAGTGGAGGAGAAAAAACAATAGTAAATTTAGGTGCATTGTTATTAAAAGAGCCAAGTATACTTTTGTTAGATGAGCCAACAAATCACCTAGATATGGAAAAATTGAAATGGTTAGAAAAATTTTTAAAAGAATATAAAGGAACTATATTAATGGTTTCGCATGATAGATATTTTTTAGATAAAATTGCTACCAAAACAATTTTATTGGAAAACGGAAAAGAAAAAATATATTTTGGAAATTACTCATATTTTCTAAAAGAAGATGAAAAAAGAACTCTTGCGAAATTTGAAAATTATAAAAATCAGCAGAAAATGATTAAAAAGATGAAAGAGTCTATAAAAACTTTAAGAAAATTTGGAGAGCTTGCTAAAAATGAAATGTTCTTTAAGAGAGCAAAAAGCATAGAAAAAAAATTAGAAAAAATAGAGCAACTTCCACAAGTTAATTTAGAGCAAAAAACATTACTTAATTTTAAATTAAATATTGATTCAAGATCTGGAAAAGATGTTGTTATAATAAATAATTTGAATAAAAATTTTGAAAGTAAAAATATATTTGAGAATGCAAATCTGCAAATACACTATGGTGAAAAAATTGCACTAATAGGAAAAAATGGAACAGGAAAAAGTACATTATTAAAGATCATTATGAATGAAGATTGTGAATATACTGGTGAAATAAAAATAGGTCAGTCAGTAAATATTGGATATATTCCACAAGAAATAAATTTTGAAGATGATAATCAAACAATATTAAATTTTTTTGAACAATTTGATAATCGAAATGAAACTGAAATAAGAACAAGTTTAGCAAAATATATGTTTAGAGGAAATGATGTGTTCAATAAGGTAAGTAGTTTATCTGGAGGAGAAAAGGTTAGATTGATACTTGCAAAATTGCTAAAACAAAACATTAATTTTTTAATATTGGATGAACCAACAAATCATATTGATATTGAAACAAGAGAATTGTTAGAAGAAGCAATAAAGGAATATTCAGGAACAGTACTATTTGTTTCGCATGACAGATATTTTATAAATAACTTGGCAGAAAGAATTGTGGAAGTAAAAGAAAAAAGATTTTTTTCTTATGTTGGAAATTATGATGAATATTTAAGGAAAATAGAATAAGACTATAAATATAAGGACGATGTAAAAAAGTTATTTAAATTTTTACATCGTTTTTATATTCAAAAGAACAAAGTGACATTACGGTTACTTTGTTTCTTCTCACTTACATTTCATATATTAGAATACATCAAAATCTAATCAGCGTAGATTGGCTGTTTGGAACGAAACATTTTCAAAATTCTAGGCAAGTAAAATTGACATTGAAAATATAAAACTTTATAGCTATAATATAACTAACGAAATATCAAAGGGGGAAGTTATGCGAGAATTATTAAAAATAGTAAATAAAAGAATGTATTTATTATTATTCATATTAGGAATTATATTTTCAGTGGCACAATCTGGGCAATCTGTATTTTTAGCAGTATTTGCAACTAGTCCATTAAATGAGAAAAAAATACTGTATTTATTATTAAGTATTGCCGCAACAGATTTAATAATGTGGGGAGTAAATTGGTGTATTTCATATTTTACAATGTTTAGTGACATAAAGACAAGGTCAAGCATATTGGAATATTATTTTTCTAAAATAGAAAAAATGAGTTCAAAAAAATTGTCAGATGTACATACTGGATATATGCAAAATTTAATATTTGATGTTTCAAATGGATTTTTAGATATTATGTGGTTTATAATAAATTCTATAATTAGTTTTATTATAGGAATTATAACATTTTTAATAATGGCATGTAGACAATCTGTTTGGACAGGCATTATATCATTGTTTTTAATTTTAATAGCAATTATTTGCAAATATAAAATGATAAAAAATAGACAAAAATATGAAAAGGAAACAAGAGCTAAAAAGTCTGAAGCAATGTCTACTTTTATAGATTTTGTACAAAATATCATAACTGTAAAAAAATTAAATATTAGAAAATATTGCATAGATAGTTTATCAAAAAAGAACGATGAATATATTTCTATTGGTAAAAAAAGCGAAAGGAAAAAAGCTGACACAAATTTAGTATTTCATTTATTAATGAGTTCTGTTTATATTGTTGTTTTGGTAAGCTCTTTAATTATGACAAAAAATGGTGGAGATGCACTTCCATATTTATTATTTTACTTTAGTTTACTAGGTAATTTGGATGGAGATATAAATTCAATTGTTTATATGATAGATTCATTAGTAACCTTTAATACCGCTAAAAAGCAACTTGATGAAAAAATTGGCAAATTAAATGAATTAAATGTAGTAAAAGATTTTAATGAAATAGAGCTAAAAAAATGCAGATTTAAATATAATAAAAATTCTGTGCCAATAACAATTCCTAATTTTAAAATAAAAAAGGGTGAAAAAATAAGTATAACAGGAGAATCTGGACAAGGAAAAACAACAGCAATGAACATTTTATCTGGATTATATGATTTGAC
>OGNY01001916.1_pt1 | contig 11852 bp, 7 predicted proteins | sample 1573551 | NCBI WGS metagenome assembly OGNY01 (sample SAMEA2581885, study PRJEB24529) | metagenome | biome: Human gut stool | place: China | collected 2011
ACTGGCGCCAGATCATGGCCACCGAATAGCTCTGTTGCAGCGAGTAGCAGTCGTTCAGCTCGAAATTCAGGTCGGAATCCTCGCCGCCTAGGTTGAGGTCGGCCTTGTCCAGTTTGAGCAGCGAGCGCGAATAGATGAAACGGCCTCCGAGCGCCATGTTGTCGCGGAAGGCATAGGCGATCATCGGGCTGACCTTGAACGTGTAGCCCTTCGATTCGATGCCCTCGACGACCAGGAACCTGTACGTATCGTTCGAGTGGGTCGAGTAGGAGGCCGTCCCTCCGAAGATCCATTGCCCGCGCGGGACAAAGAGGTTGTGTTTGTCGGTAAGGCCGCGTTGGCGCCGCATTTCGTTGACGGTCTGAGGACGTTCCTCGTGCTGCATGCAGCTCGTGCTGTCGGCCTGCGGGGCGAGGGACGCTGCGGCGTTCGTCTGTTGTGCACGGCTCTCCGGCGCCGTGCCTGCCAGGAGCAGGAGTGCCAGGAGCGTACTGGTGGTTATCTTGCGCATTGTCGTGCGTTTACGTTTAATCGTTAATATACCCATTCGAAATCGTCGACGTACATCACGTTTTTCGAGCAACCGGTGAAATAATCGCCGTAAGCGTTGCAGGCACATGAGATCACGAGCGAATAATTCCCTTCGGCAGGGCGCGTCTCGTGGTCGTACCATACGATGTCTAATTCGGCGTCCTGCATATCCTCGCCCTCCGTCGATTGCGTGATCCAGAGCGATCCGTATCCCAGGATTTTGCCTTCCGATACGTTGTCGATGCCTTTTTCCGGATCCCATGCACCTTTGGTGGTCGTCATGCCGGATACGACCTCATGCGGGGCGTTCCAGTCGACGATCGCGACGAAAATACGAGCCATGTCCGGATCGCCCTTTTTGATATAGGGACAAATATCGCCCGAGGTGCGTACTTTGTCGACCGTGCCGACGTGGGCATGGTATTTTACCTTCATTGCCGAAGGACGTGCCGTAAATGCGTATGTTTGTCCGAACTGGACGGTGCCTGTGAAACTTTTATAGGCGAATTCTCCTGTGAACAGGTTGCCTGCGGCCAATACCAGCATATTGGTGCTGGTTAGTTTTGCAGCCGGTGCAGACTTCCCGAATTTCACGTCGGTAGAGGTGCAGAGCGTTTTTGTCATGGTATTGTTGCCGCTGCTCCAGAACGATTCTCCCGCGGCGTTGGGAAAAGCGAAGCCTCCGGTCATGCTCCAGCCCGACATGTCGCCGTTGGGGATTGGCTGTACCTCTCCGGCCGTAAATGTTCCGGTAGTTTCCGTGCCGTTGATAATGGCTCTGAAGTCGTAGCTGTGTGTCGCGATGATTCCCGTGCCGGCGGCCTGCGTATATACGGTTTGCTCTTTAACGGTTTGCGGAACCCACTGGGGCGCATAGGTCGCCGTGATGAAATCGTCGCCCTGCGACGTCCCGGCCATCGGCTGCCATTCGCCGCCGCTGCTGCGCAGGCCGAATTGCACGGTGGTGCCGGGCGTGAACGAAACCACGCGCAGTGTGACCGTATTGGCCCACAGGTCGTAGTCGTCCGCCGTTACGGGAACCAGTCCCTCCAGGCGGTAGGGCGTAGCGACCTCCGAGGAACCGCCGTTGGCGTCCTCGATGCGGAGCGTCACTTTCTGGTCGCCGGCCTGGCACGAAGCGAAGAACGCATCGGAGAGCGTCAGCCGGACGTTGTATTTGTCGACCGGTTCGAGGGAGATGCCCTCGGTCGTGCCGTTGAGCGCGTCGTAGCTCTTGTCGCCTACCGAAACCGTGAACCGGGTCAGTTCCGAGAAGGCCATGATCCGGTATTTCTTCTCTCCGGATCGGTACTTCTGGATTTCGGTGATGTCGAACCCTTCGCTGATGACGGCCGGATCGGGGCTGAAGATAATTTCGTCGTCCTTGTCGTCGGTATCGGGGTCGACGCTGATCAGCACGCAGTCGATAAAACCGGGCAGATCGGGCGAATATTTGAACGTGAGGGTATACTTGCCGCCGGCTTTGACATTGGGAATGTAATCTTCCATTTCCACGTTCTTACCCTCGACATGCGTTCCGCGGAAGAGCCAGGCCAGCGACGTCATGCCTGCGGGCAGGGTGTAGTAACCCGTCCCTTCGGCCGTGAACCTGAGCGCCGGGACGCTGCCCGCTTCGGCGGCTTCCTCGTCGACCTTTTCCCCGCCGGCAATCCATACGGAATAGCCGGGGGCGAGGTTCTCGGCGAGCGTATCGTCGAATTTCACCTCTACGACGGTGTTCACGATCTGGCAGACGACCGCAACGTTTGTGGTTTCGCCGGGTTTGACGGTGAACGTCTCCTCGCCCTTGTATAACCGTTTCGTGAAATCGGCGGGGGCTTCCTCTCCGGCTTCGACCGCTACGCGATAAGTGCCGGCCAACAGTTCCAGCCGTTCGGGACAGGCCTCTTGCGAGGTGTATTTGCGCAGCAGGCCGCCCTCGTCGTTGTAGATGTAGACGGTCTGGTGCTGCAACGGGTCGTATTCGCCGGTGTCGGCTGTCTGCCGGGTCGAGACCGTCATCGCCATGACGCCCGTGCGATTGTCGCTGCCCGCGGCGGAGTCGTCTTTCGAGCAGGCCGCGCCGAGGAGCACCGCGAGCAGTACGGCAAAATATGAGATATATCGTTTCATTATCGGTCGGCTTTAGTGGACGATGAGTTTGACAGTCTTGTGTGTCAGTACATTATCGTTGTCCGTCACGTCGAGGACGAAATTATGCTCGCCCGGGATTTCCAGCAGTATCTCGACGAATTTGGTGATCGAGAAGGTCACCAACGTCTGGTTCTTTACCTGCTCGTTGATCGGGAACCCGAATTCGCCGTGCAGGACTTCGACCAGTTCGTCGGGGATGTCGCAGATGTCGAATTTCTCCGGCAGGTTGATCACCGGCAGCAGCGGCCTGAGCGTTTCGGAGTCGATCGTCACGAAGAACGACTTGATGCCTTTGTCGGCCTCGATGTCGATGTCGATCACCATGTCCTTCTGCACTTCGTATTGCTGGTCGATGTCGTAGCCGCGCCACGTGATCCGGGGGCCCGTCTGCCCCGAGCTTTTATCGACTACGAGCGTCAGTACGGCTTCGGACGAGACGCCTTTTGCATCGGTCATCGTGAAGGCGAAGGTGTGCGTACCGTCGAATTCATAGAGCGCCCTGATCTGCCCTGCGATGTTGAAACTCTTGGCCGTCTGTCCTTTGAGCTCGCTACCTACGGGGTAGCCGAAGCCCTTGAGGATAATCCCTGCCGCCGAAGATGCGTCGAGGGCGCAGAGGTCGAATGTTTCGGGCAACTGGATGGCGGCCATCGACGCCAGGAACTGGCTGTTGGTGGAGCCGACGGTCACTTGCAGCGATTCGATGCCGTTGGGTGAGGAGAGGTCGAATGCGAACGGCTCGATGCAGTTCCCCTCCGCGTCGAACATGGCGTCGGTCAGCGTGAAGGGCTGCGTCATGTCGTGCCCGGGCCAGGTGAGTGCCGGGGCGTTGGGGTCTTCGAGGAGCTCTTCCCCGAGGTTTTCCGTACCGTCGACGACGAACTTGTTGTCCTGGAGGATGCTGTTGTCGACTTTGACCGAGAAGAGGATGTTGCCCTTGTCGGCGTAGCCGATTACGACCGAAACCTTGCGCCACTGCCCGGCCTTGACCCCGGTGATCTGCTTGCTGAATTTAGCGGGGACATCGGTGTCGGCGAAAGTGCCGTCGAATACGAAGTCCAGGGTGTTTTCCAGTGCTTGCGGTTTGAAATAGGCCGCCCGGGTTGCGGTTTTGAGGAAATCCAGGCTGGTGTCGCCCAGCGATACGGTGGCCTTGCTGGTGTCGGCCAGCATATCGGCCAGCTCGGGCGAATATTCCACCGAGACCTTGATGTTCTGCAGGGTGCAGACCACCTCTTCGGGCGAGGTCGTCTGTGCCTTGGTGATCGTAAAGTCGCTCGTCGCACCGTAGACGGGGTGTTCCCAGTCCACGCCGGGCATCGTGTCTTTCGAGCGGACTTCCATGCGGTAGGCGCCCACCTTCAGTTCCATCGGCGTCTTGAGCTGCTCCTTCAGCTCGGCATAGGTCATTTCGAGTACCTGCGCGTTGTCGGCGTCGAGGATCTCCACGATAAAGCTGTCCACGTCGGGAGCCGTGGCGCGCGTCCCGGATGCGGTGCGTGCGGCCTGCGTCTCGTCCGACGTGTCGTCGGGACGGATTTCGGTTTCGTCGTAGACGACCGTCATCGAGAGGTTGCCGATCGACAGATAGCCGGTCGTCCCGGCGGGCTCGGGGTTCGGATCCTCCTTGTACGGGGGCTCTTCGTTTACACAGCCGGTCGCGAAGAGTGCCGCAACCGCTAACATCGTAAGAAATTTGGTAAATGTTTTCATATCTTTCCCTGTTTTTTATTTCTTTTCGGTATCGTCGATGGCTCCCTCGTTGACCTCGCAGTCGAGCGTCCGGGTATCGGTGTAATCCTCGCCGAGTGTGATGGTCAGCGTGGCGCTGCCCGCGTTTTTGGCATCGTAGGTGATGATGTGGCAGGTGCGCGGCGTCGTGGCGTCGAGCGTCTGGGCGGAGAAAGTCACCTCGGGGCCTTCCCCCGTGCCCGTCGGGCTCTGACGGCGTGCCGTGCCGGTCACCGTGAGCCGCGTGCCGCCCTTGACGAACACCGGTTCGTCGGCAGGGTCGCTGCCGGGCGTGAAGGCGAATTCATTGCCCGAGGCCGTCGTCACGGTGAACCTGGCATCGTGGAAATAGGCGAGGAACTGCTCCGTGGCGCGGATTACCACCTGCGAATTGGCCACCGTGGCGGTCAGATCTGCATTTACCGTGCGCCGGGGCAGCACTTCGATCTTTTGTTCGGCATAATAGTAAGGTTTGCCGGCTCCTTCCGCATCGGGGTCGCCGTGGGCGATCGCGACGGTGTAGCTGCCCATCCGGAAGACGGTTTCGCTCTGCTCGAACTCGGTGAGCGTATCCCATTTCTGCGTGCCCGTTTCGCCCGTTACCGTGAGCGAGAAAGCCCCGGCTGCGGGCGCTTCGGGCGTGCCTGAAGCCTCGGCCGAAGCCGTGTCGATCGACGTGTCGGCCGTGCAGCTAACGGACAGGGTGCCGTATCCCGTCGCTTCCGTGTCGTTTTCCGTGGAGCATCCGGCGGCCAGCAGGCCCGCCGATGCCAATAGATATATAAGTTGTTTTTTCATAGCAGTCCGGATCGTTCGGTAAAAGATGTTGTCGGGATTCTCGGTTGCCTCGTGCGCTGCCGGGAGTACGGCGGGATATGCCGTTGTGCCGCCGGTCGGATTACCGGTGTATGAAATATCCCGAGGCGTTTGCATGGGTCGGGATGTCCGGAATTTTATGCGCATGGGTATGAGTTTTTTATTGGCAATGTGCAAAAATAGACATGCGGCGCGTATCTTGGAAATAAATTCAACGAATGCCTGGTTTTTCATCACGAACACCCTGTCGGGCAAACCTGTTCGAACCTTTTTTTTGACTTTTTCGGCACAGGATGCATCCGCCCGCGGGCTGTGTGCCGACCGTCCGTGCAGAAAAAACCTCCCTGCAATCGCAGGGAGGTCGGGGATAAAGGCCTCTGGCCTTCCGGATATTCCGGCGGGTTAGTATACCCATTCGAAATCGTCGACGTACATCTCGTTGGTCGAGCAGCCGTTCATATAATCGCCGTAGGCGCTTGTTGCACACGAAATAATCAACTGATAGTTTTTGCTCGGTTTTGTTTCTTTATCATAGTAGTTGATTTTCAATTCCGTTTCGACCATGCTGTCGCCTGCGGTCGTTTGATCTATGAATAATGATCCGTATCCGATAATTGCACCTTCCCCGGGATTAGTGGTAGTTTCAGGATCCCAAATGCCAGTAGGATCTGATGTTCCGGATGTAACTTCGTGTCTTTGATCCCAATCGACGATACATACGAAGATTCTTGCCTTATCCTGAACATTCGCATTTTTTTCGAGGGGCCCCTTATGAGAATTTTGATCGACTATCCCGACTTTTGCATGGTATTTTACTTTCAATGCTGTCGGGCGCGCTGTAAATGTAAAGTCTTCTTTCCCTTGACCGAAGTTAACGAAGCCAGTAAAGAGTGGTTTACTGAAGGTTCCTGTAAATAAGTTTCCTGCAGCCAAAAGTTTATAGAAACTAACCCCGGCCATCGTTGCTGCTAATTTTGCACATTGCCTTCCTCCCATTCCGTTGAATGTTGCCGGACTGCACAATGATTTTGCATAACTGTTGTTGCCGCTGCCCCAGAAAGTTGTCGATGCGCTTCCGTCCTGGGTAAAGCAGGGGAGCGTACTGTCTTCCATATCCCCATTCGGGATAATGTCCCCGGGATCGGTCGTAAACTGTCCGGTATACTCTGTTTCGTCTACGGAAAGTTTATAGTCGTAGGTATTGTCGGCAAAGATACCGGTGCCTGCTTTAATCCGCGAATAAGCTAGTACTGTATTGGGTGTAGTCCAATCGGCAGCCGTTTTATCTTCCCATTCAGGCTTGATGCTTGCGGTTTTTTTATCGCTGCTGACCTCTGCATCCTGCCAAGTCGTCTCTGTCGATTTTTTGTACTGTACACTGACAGATGTTGCCTCTGAGGGAATGCTATTTAGAGCGAATGTTGCCGTGTTGGCCCACAAGTCAGCAGATGTCAAGGCGACCTTGGGTGATGCGTCGAAAACCAACGGTTGGGTCGTGGATTGGCCGGCAAGGTCAGTGACCGTGACGTTAAATGTATGTTGGCAGTAAACATTGCTGGCTCCGACCATCTGCTCGAGTACGAGAATCATCGGAACGAGGTTTGTGATATTGAATACGCAAGCTTTTTGATATTGGACTTGCGCTCCGCAACTCAATCCCAGCATTTCGTATGAAATACCTAAGCCGGGGATTTCTGTTTCGTTGAAAATATTCAGTGTCGTAATACCTATCGCATTCAGGGCCGGTGATTCGATGTCGACTTTCAGTCCGGCGATACCGCCCGGAACCACGATGTCGACGGCCGCAGAATAATTAAGGCTCCCGCTTTCATCGGTAGTTAGGTCATGTACTTGGTCGATTGTTTTCCCGTCTTCCCCCGGCCATACGAGCGACGGGGGCGCGATGGAGGCGAACTGCGGGGCGTCGACCGCTTTCTTATAGAGCGTTCCGGCTTTGAAGGCTTCGGTGCGGTTGACCGTGACCGTGGCCATCTGGTTGTCGGAGTCGATTACGTCGAGCGTCAGCGTGGGGTAGAGGTCAGCCGGGACGTTGAAGAAGGCTTCGACGTGGTCGCCGCCCGCCGCATCGGGCGTGTATTGCAGTGCGATGACGTTCGACTGGTCGGTTGTGCTGAGGCTGGCAACTGTCTCGGCACCCCCGTTTTCGAGGCCGAAATCGAGGCTCGAGGCCGAAAGCTTCTGGGTTTCCCCGCCGGCGGTCAGCAGCAGGTATTTCACCTTGTCGGCCGGCGTGGCGATGGAGAAATTGAGGATCGACGTAAGGCGGTGCAGCGTGAAGGTGACGTCTTTGCCGTCGGCCTTGCCCGCCTCGTCGTCAGCGGTGTATGCCCTGGGGGTGGCGACCAGCGCGTCGTAGGCGCTGTTGAAATCGTTGCCCGCCTGCGTACGCAGGTTCCCGAACGGGAGGTTGGCCGTGGTGCCGGTGACCTGCGCGTGGGGGAAGAAGGCATAGTAATTGCCGCCGCCCGCTGCGAAATCGTTGAGCGAACCTTCGAATGCGGCTGAGGTGGCGTTGTAGTCGAATTTGGCAGCCGTGGCCGGTGCCGTGCCGCCGGTTTTGACAGGCAGGATGCCCAGGGCGTCGCCGGCTTCCCATTCGGCCGTGAAGGCACTTTCGCCGACATGGATGTTGGCGCGGGTGCCGTCGTTTTCGGCGACCTTGGCATAGACTTTAATAAGCGAACCGTTGCCGGAGTCCGGGGCGGTGTCCGCTTCGTCGAACTTGTTGCAGCCGGCCAGCGATGCGAGGGCCGTTGCACAGAAGAGGAGTTTGAGGGATTTTTTCATGGCGCTGAGGTGTTAGGCTTCGTCGGATTCGTCCATGTAACTGTCGTCATAGGACATCGGAAGAACACTCCCGCCTACCGGTGATGTGGCAAATCCCTTTTCAGTCGTGATCTCGATTACTTCGATGGTAGGGACGGAGTATTTCCCCCCCCCTCGTTTGGCTAATTCAATTCCCATGATATGCAAAAGTTTAAAGTGACATAACAAAAGTAGGTTTGCGCAGCCGCAAATGAAAATAAATTCAACGAACCCGGGCAATTTCATCATAAACGCCCGCTGTTTCACTATTTCCCGTCCTCGCGTATGTGTGCCGATCCGCCGGGAAGGGCGCAGGAGCCCCATAACTTGTTGTCATATCGCCCGATACGACAAAAAACCTCCCCGCAGGTGCAGGGAGGTTTCGAAAGGGAGGCCGTGGTGCCGCCGGGGTTTGTTATTGCCGGGGTTTTAGTATACCCACTCGAAGTCGTCGACGTACAGTTCGTTGCTTTGGCTGCCGCAGAAGAATGCCCCGTAGCAGTCCGAGGAGCACGAAATCATGATGTTGTAAGCCTTCGATGGGATGGGCGTCGCGTCGCGGTCGTTGTAGACGATCGGGATGGTTATGGTCTGCCAACCGTCGGTCGAGGCCGTGAATTTGTGGTCGCCGTACGCCAGGATGCCGATGCCGGTGTCCGAGGGTTCGAACGTCCCGCTGATGTTGTATTCCCCGCTAAGCGCCTTGGTCTGGGATACGTTGTCGATTCGGGTGTCCCTGTCGCAGATACATACGAAGATGCGTGCGGGGGAGATGTCCGAGGTGGACAGCTCGTTCTTCTTCGCCCCCAGGGTCTGAATGTTGCCGACCGTCGCCCTGGCTTTGACCCGTAGCGCCGTGGGACGTGCAGTCCATGCGTAGGGCGAACCGAAGCTGGCCGTTCCGCCGCTCCATCCGAATATGGAAACCGTATAGTCGAAGGAGCCGGTGAACAGGTTGCCGGCAGCGAAGATCTTGATCGACCCGATCGAGGTCAGGTTCGGCTTCAGGTATGCACAGTAGGAACCGCTGGTATTCCCGATCCAGATGTTTTCGTTCTTGGTGCATAGGCCCGTGGTCTGTCCGTTGTTGCCCGATGTCCAGAAGCTGTTGCCGCTCGCATTCGGATATACGATGTTCTTGTTGCTGCCCAGGGTCGTCGTACTCCAGTCCTCCATGCCGCCGTTTTGGATGGGGTCGCCTTTCTCGGCGGTGAGGTCGATCGTGCCGGAAGCCTTCGTCGTGCCGTCGATGACGAGCCGGTATTCGTATCGGTGGCCGGGGCGGATGCCGGTTTCGCTTATCATCGTGTTGTCGGCGTTGTAGGCGCTGCTGATCGTGGCTGTGAAAGTCCCGTCTTCGGCATTCTGCGTCCCCTTGACGGCTGCCTGCCAGGTGCCGTCGGTACGTTTGTATTCGACCGTCGTGTGCTGGAAGTCTTCCGGGGCGACCACACATGCGAGCGTCGCGGTGTTCGTCCAGAAGTTCGCGTCGTCGTTGTAGGCCGCGCCCGGGGTGATCGCCGAGGCGATGGTCTTGGCGTATTGCAAGGTGACCGTGGTCTGCTGCCCTGCGTTGTCCGTGACGGTGAACCTGAAGTCGGAGTGTGCGGTTTCCGTCACCTCGGCGCAGACCATGGCCAGCAGGTCGATCAGCCCTCCGATCTGGAAGAATGCGTACTGCTGGTCGAGCAGCTGCGAAGGGGGCGGGAATCCGAGTTGGGTGAGCATCTCGGCCATATTCTCGGTCGCCGGGGCGGTCAGCTCCATCGTGGGGGCAAGCCCGGCCAGCTCCAGCAATCCGCTTTCGGTCAGCACCGGGGCGATGATTTCCACCTCCATTTTACGGATGCCGCCCGGGACACTGACCTCGATATCGGCCTCGTTGCCCGTGTCTGCCAGCTCGTAACGCTGCGAGAGGTCGTGTCCGAGCCACTCGATGGTCGGGGGCGTGGCTTTGGCGAAGGTTCCCGTCGCTATTTTGGTGTAGACCCAGTTGGCGACCATCGGCGTGGTACGGTTTACCGTCACGCTCGCGGTGTTGCCCTTGTCGGTGCAGACGGTGAAGACCAGTTCCCCGTAGTTCTCGTCGGGCAGCACGTTGAAGAACGTCTCGCTCAGATCGGCCGAGGGTGCCGTGCCGTCCTTGTAGGTGACGGTGATGCGCTCCGAGTCGATCGACACGGTGCCGCCGGCGGGCGACGGGCCCTCGGCGACCAGCGTGGGGTTGACCGCGGCGATGTCGTATGCGCTCGTCGGGAGTTCGAAGGTCAGCTGCTCGGAAGCGATCGGTTTTTCGGCCGTCAGCATAACCGAAGCCACCTTTTCCGACGCTGCGCCGCCCTGCATGCGCAGTGCGAGGATCGTCGTGAAACGGTTGAGGTTGAATCTGAGGGCTTCGCCCTGGGGTGTCATGCCCGGGGCGGCGTTCGGGTACAGGATCGCATCAGCCGCCAGCAGGTCGTATTCGCTGTTGTACTTGTTACCCTCCTGCGTACGGAGCGCGCTGAACGGAACGGTCACCGTGGTCTTCGATCCGGAGACGCTCGCCGTACCGTTGTGCGGGTAGAATGCGCGGTAGTGCCATTCGCCGGTTTGGGAGGGCAGCGTGCCCTTGAACGTGCGGGATTCCGGGTCGAAGGCGAACTGCCCGAGGGCGGAGAAGTCCTGGCTGCCCGGCGCCTTGTGGATGACCCCGAGGATGTCCACCTCGTTCCACGAGCCTGAAAGCCCGTTTTCGAAGTCTACGTCGATCTCGGCGCGGGTCTGCTGGCGGAGGGCGATGTCGGCGCGGAGCCCGACGACGGCCTCGTTTGCACCCGGCTTGGGGGTCGCTTCGTCGAAATTGCTGCATGCTGCGCCGAGGACAGCTGCAAGGAGAACCGGAATGGAAATGTAAAATCTTTTCATGGCAGCTGCTGTTTATTCGTTGTCGTAATAATCATCGTAGCTGCCCATGGGACTTACTCCCCCGGTTCCGGGGTAATCTGATGCGGCAAACCCCTTCTCGGTTTGCACGTCGATCTGTTCGAGCAGGGGTGCGACATAGCATGGTCTCCCCTCCCGATTGGTGGTTACTGTCTTCATAGTCAAATGTTTTTAGCGTCGAGAACAAAAATAGGACTATGCGAAGGCAGATGAAAATAAATTCAACGAACCGGTGGATTTTTCCAATGAACCAGCCGATTTGAGGGATAGTGATCGGGCTGAAATGATGAGATAAAGAACGTAAAAGGATGCATGGTGGACAAAAAAGGCCATCCGGGAAATCCGGATGGCCTTGCGATGCGGGGACGCCCCCGCCCGTTATTTCACGTATTTGTCGAGCCAACCGAAGAATTCGCGGTTCCAGACGAGCGAGTTCTGGGGCCTGAAGACCTGGTGCGCCTCGTTTTCGAATTCCACCAGCCGCGCCGGGATGCCGCGCACGCGGGCGGCCGTGAAGGCTTCGAGCGACTGCGTGTAGGGGATCCGGAAATCGTATTCACCCGTGAAGATCAGGATCGGCGTATCCCATTTGTCGACGAATTTGTGCGGCGAATTGGCGTAGGAGCGCTGTGCGACCTGGTTCGACCGATCCCAATAGGGGCCTCCGTAGTCGTTGTTGATGAAGAACAGTTCTTCGGTCTCACCGTACATCGACTCGAAGTTGAAGATGCCGCAGTGGGCGATGAACGCCTTGAAACGCTTTTCGTGGCAGCCGGCCAGGAAGAATACCGAGTAGCCGCCGTACGATGCCCCGACGCAGCCCATGCGGGTTTCGTCGGCCCACGGCTCCCCGGCCACGTCGTCGATGG
>OGNY01001933.1_pt1 | contig 11749 bp, 9 predicted proteins | sample 1573551 | NCBI WGS metagenome assembly OGNY01 (sample SAMEA2581885, study PRJEB24529) | metagenome | biome: Human gut stool | place: China | collected 2011
GAGCAGCTATTCCCAAACGGTGGAGCTGGGCAAAAAGCCGGTGATCGTAGGCGAGCGGATCAACCCCACCGGCAAAAAGCTGATGAAAGCTGCTCTGCGGGAGAATGATATTAACTATCTTATCAAAGAGGGCATTGCCCAAAAAGATAAGGGCGCCCATATTTTGGATGTGAATGTAGGCTTGCCGGAGATTGACGAGCCGGCTATGATGGAGCAGGCGCTGTTTGCCCTGCAAGGGGTGCTGGATCTGCCGCTGCAAATCGACACCTCCGATGTGGAGGCTATGGAAGTGGGCCTGCGCCATTATAACGGCAAGGCTATGCTCAATTCTGTGAACGGCAAGCAGGAGAGTATGCACGCCGTCTTTCCGTTGGTGAAGAAGTACGGTGCTGTTGTGGTGTGCTTGTGCCTGGACGAGAGCGGTATTCCCCCTACGGCAGAAGGGCGCATTGCCATTGCCAAGAAGATCATTGCCACCGCTGCGGAATACGGTATTCCTAAGCACCAGCTGGTGTTTGACGCGCTGGTGATGACCGTCAGCACGGACAAACGCAACGCCATTGAGACGCTGAAGGCGGTGCGGATACTGCGCCATGAACTGGGCGTTGCCACCACTTTGGGCGTCAGCAATATTTCCTTTGGTCTGCCCAAGCGGGAGATGATCAATACCGCGTTCTTTACCCTGGCACTGGAGGCGGGGCTGTCCGCCGGAATTATGAACCCCCTCAGCGACGCCATGATGAACGCCTATTACAGCTACAACGCCCTGGCGGGGCTGGACGACAACTGCCAGGACTATATCGCCTCGGTGACGGAGACGGCGGCAGCTACGCCTGCAGGCACCACGGTGGATCTGAAAACCGCCATTATCAAAGGTATGCGCAAGGAGGCGGGACAGTGTGCTGCCGGGCTGCTGGAAGAGCAGGACAGTTTGCAAATCATCAACGAGCATATTATCCCGGCACTGGATGTGGTGGGCGACGGCTTTGAGAAGAATAAAGTGTTTCTGCCCCAGCTGCTGATGAGCGCAGACGCGGCCAAATCTGCTTTTGATGTGATCAAGGAAAAGCTGCGCACCACCGGCAAGCAAAAGAAAAGCCCCCACAAAATTGTGCTTGCCACCGTGCACGGAGATATTCACGATATTGGCAAAAACATCGTGAAGGTGCTGCTGGAGAACTACGGTTTTGATGTGCTGGATCTGGGCAAGGATGTGCCGGAGGAAACGGTGCTCCAGGCGGTGCAGGACAATAACGCCACCCTGGTGGGACTGTCTGCGCTGATGACCACCACCGTACCGGCCATGGAGCGTACCATTGAGCTGGTGCACAAGAACACCCACGCCAAGGTGATCGTTGGCGGTGCGGTGCTGACCCGCTCTTATGCGGAGATGATTCACGCGGATCATTACGCCAAGGACGCTATGGAGACCGTGCGCTTGGCAAAGGCGCATTTTGGGATTGAATAAAAAATCCCTCCATCAACGCCTTGCGGTGTAGCCGCAGAGGAGATTCTTCCTCTATCATTCCCTCAAAACAAAAAGACCGATACCACTTACGGTATCGGTCTTTTGTTATACGATTTTACGCCTTATCTGCGGGGACGGCGGTCGCGGCGGTCACGATCATGACCGCGGTGGTCGTCTCTGCGGGGGCGGCGGGGGGTATCGTCGATCTCGTTCTCCGGGGTCATACCCTCCAGCTCAATAAGTGCATCCCGACGGGACAGGTTAATGCGACCCTGATCGTCAATCTCAATGCACTTAACCACAACGGAGTCGCCAACATTCACTACATCCTCTACACGCTCGGTGCGTTTTACATCCAGGCGGCTGATGTGAACCAGACCCTCTTTGCCCGGTGCGATCTCAACGAATGCACCAAAGCTCATCAGGCGGGTCACTACACCGTTGTAGAAGGCACCCACTTCCGGGTCGGTGGCGATCAGCTTCACCACTTCCACAGCGCCGTTGCACTTGTCAATATCTATACCGCTGATGAACACGCGGCCGTCCTCTTCAATGTTGATCTTCACATCGTAGGTGTTCTGGATCTCCTGGATCACCTTGCCGCCCTTGCCGATTACATCGCCGATCTTGTCCGGGTCGATCTGCAGGGTGAGCATCTTGGGTGCGTAGGGAGACAGCTGCTTGCGGGGCTCGCTGATCACCGGCAGCATGATCTCGTCCAGAATATAGTTGCGGGCCTTATGGGTCTTGGCAAAGGCCTCTTTGATGATCTCCGGGGTCAGGCCGTGCACCTTCAGGTCCATCTGAATGGCGGTGATGCCCTTCTTTGTACCGGCAACCTTAAAGTCCATGTCGCCGTAGAAATCTTCCAGACCCTGAATGTCGATCATGGTCATAAAGTCGCCGTACACGCCGTCGTCACCGGTGATCAGACCGCAGCTGATACCGGCAACCGGTGCCTTAATGGGTACGCCGGCAGCCATCAGAGACAGGGTGGAGCCGCAGATAGAGCCCTGAGAGGTGGAGCCGTTGGAGCTGAGCACCTCAGACACTACGCGGATGGCGTAGGGGAATTCGTCCACAGAGGGCAGAACCGGCAGCAGTGCCTTCTCTGCCAGTGCGCCGTGGCCGATCTCGCGGCGGCCCGGGCCTCTGGAGGGCTTGGTTTCACCCACAGAGTAGCTGGGGAAGTTGTAGTGGTGCATATAGCGCTTTTCGGTCTGCTCGTCCAGACCGTCCAGCTGCTGAGCGTCGTTCATGGGGCCAAGGGTGGTCACAGACAGCACCTGGGTTTGGCCTCTGGTGAACATACCGGAGCCGTGGGCTCTGGCCAGCAGGTCAATCTCTGCGTTCAGGGGACGAATGTCGTCAATGCCGCGGCCGTCCACACGCTTGTGCTCGTCTTTCAGCCAAGCACGCACCACATGCTTCTGTACCAGGTACAGGATCTCCTCGATCTTGCCCTCTTCGCCCTCGAAGCGCGCATCGAACTTCTCGTGCACTGCGTCATAGATGGGGCGCAGGCGCTCGTCGCGCACATTTTTGTCGTCGGTATCCAGAGCCTTCTTCACATCTTCAATGCAGAAGTCCTCGATCTCTTGCAGGATCGCCGGATCCGGGTCGGAGGACTGGAAGCTCTTCTTGGGCTTGCCCACTTCCTCAACAATACCGTTGATGAAGGCAACGATCTTCTTATTCTCCTCATGACCGGCCATAATGGCATTGAACATGGTGTCGTCGTCGATCTCGTTACCGCCGGCCTCGATCATAGCCACCAGGTCGCCGGTGGAAGCCACGGTCAGGTTCAGATCGTTATGGGCGCGCTGTTCCAGAGTGGGGTTGATGACGATCTGGCCGTCTACCAGACCCACATTCACACCGCTGATGGGGCCGTCCCACGGAATGTCGGAGATGGCGATGGCAGCGGACACGCCGATCATGGCGGTGATCTCCGGAGAGCAATCCGGATCCACGCTCATTACGGTAGCCACAACGCTTACATCGTTGCGCATATCCTTGGGGAACAGGGGACGAATGGGGCGGTCAATGCAGCGGGAGGTGAGGATGGCCTTCTCGGAAGGACGAGCCTCACGGCGCTGGAAAGAACCGGGAATCCGACCCACGGAATACATCTTCTCTTCATAATCCACGCTCAGGGGGAAGAAATCCACGCCCTCGCGGGGTTTGGCGCTCATGGTCACGTTGCACAGCACATTGGTGTCGCCGTAGCGGGCCATAATGGACGCACCGGCCAGACCGCACATTTTGCCGGTCTCCAGGGTCAGCTTTCTGCCGGCCAGTTCCGTTTCCCAAACTTTGTAGTTCTTGAAAAACATTTGGTTACCTCTTTCATAAATAATATTTATCATCAAGGAGGCACAATAGTAATAAATTCAAGCCGCCGCACCCGGTGACCTCAATTTACTACTATTAGTAGAACCTCCTTGGAAGATACGATTTTGCCTTGGACAAAAAAGGCAGACGACAGAAGTGCTCCGTCGTCTGCTTGCGCGTTCTTACTTGTCGATGGTATCGCGGATACCCAGCTTCTTCACCAGGCTACGGTATCTCTCTACATCCTTGTTGTAAAGATAAACCAGCAGGTTGCGTCTGTGACCAACCATTTTCAGCAGACCGCGGCGGGAGTGATGATCCTTCTTGTGGGTCTTCAGGTGCTCGGTCAGCTCGTTAATGCGAGTGGTCAGCACAGCTACCTGTACCTCGGGAGAACCGGTGTCACCCTCGTGGGTTGCGTAAGCCTTGATGATTTCTTGCTTCTCAGCTTGTGTCATAATCTTTCACCTCATTACAGTATTTGCCGATTGGCGGAGGACACAGTTACGGGATCGGTGACTCTCCGTAGGAGCTTGCACCCGGTACCGTGTGATCCGTACACAGCGAGCCAATTATAGCACAAACCCCCGCCGTTGTAAAGAGATTTTGCAAAATAGTGGGTGCTTGCCAGAGGCATACAAGATATGGTATAAAAGAAACGGAGCAAAACCGGATCTTATCTCCCGCAGGGGGAAAGATGACAAAATTGTCACCAAAACTGTCACCGAGCTGACACTTTGGCCGGGTATAATGAGGGCAACAAAGCGAAAAGGAGAGCCATTATGGACATTTTGAGAATTGAGCACTTATCTAAAATTTACGGTAAGGGCGATACGGAGGTACGGGCGCTGGACGATGTGTCCTTTACCGTGCCGAAAGGACAGTTTGTGGCCATCATCGGACCGTCCGGCTCCGGCAAAAGCACCCTGCTGCATATACTGGGCGGTGTGGATACGCCTACGGACGGGCATGTGTATGTGGACGGAACGGATATTACCACTTTGGACGAGACGGCGCTGGCGATCTTCCGCCGCCGCCAAATCGGTCTGATTTATCAGTTTTACAATTTGATTCCTATTTTGACCGTAGAGGAAAATATGACGCTGCCCTTGCTGCTGGATGACAAAAAGGTGGACCGGGCGCACTTTGATTCCTTGGTGCAGGTACTGGGCTTGCAGCACAGACTGGGGCACCTGCCCTCAGAGCTGTCCGGCGGTCAGCAGCAGCGGGTGTCTATCGGCCGTGCGCTGATGAACAATCCTGCCATTTTGCTGGCGGATGAGCCTACCGGTAATCTGGACAGCAAAAACTCAAAAGAAATTGTGGAGCTGCTGCGCAGCTTTAACAAGTCGCTGAATCAAACGGTTATTATCATTACCCATGACGAGCGCATTGCGCTGGACGCAGACCGGGTGATTGCCGTTGAGGACGGCAAAATTGTGAAGGATGAGGTGATCCGCCAGTGAAGATCATCAATAAGTTAACTTGGCGCCACTTATGGGCGAACAAAAAGCGCACCGTCATCACCCTGTTTGGCATTATCATCAGTGTGGCGATGGTGACGGCGGTGTTTACCAGCGTGGAGTCACTGATGAACACCATGGGTGAGATCACCGCCTCTTATGACGGCGCCTGGCATGCCCAGTATAACGAGCTGAAAAGCAAGGATGTGCAGACCCTGGCAAAGCAAAAGAATGTAAAGGCCATCGGTTTGTCTATGGATCTGGGCGAGATTAGCAGTAAGGCAGATTCAAACAGCAGCAAAAGCCGCACCGATGTGCTGGCTTGCAACCAAAATCTTTTTACGATATACAGTATGAAGCCCGCCACCGGCCGCCTGCCGGTAACCGCCCGGGAGCTGCTGGTGACCAAGAGCTTTATCACCCGCAATGACTTAAAGTGGAAAGTGGGTGACACGGTCACTTTGCCCTTTACCACCTATTCCGCCGATCCGCAGGTTGAGCCGGAGACGGCACAGCGCACCTATACCATCTGCGGGATTTTGGAGAATGACAACCAGCTCACCGGCTTTTACAGCGCCTTTTGCGGGCTGGATGATACGGTAACGGACGCCATGGGCACTTACATTGCCCAGGTGCAGTTTGCCCCTTTGGGCAGCAACACGCCAACGGACATAAAGGCTGCCGCCAAAGCCCTGTACGGTGCGGAGGCGGTAAAGGCGAATGATGGCACCCGGTTCTCTACCCACACGGACTACCTGATGTACAGCGGGGTGCAGATGAACAGTGAGATCACCCGGGCGCTGTACGGCTTTATGGCCGTTATCTTGCTGATTATCGTATTTGCCTCCGTGTTTATGATCTATGACAGCTTTGCGGTGTCTTACCAGCAGCGGGCCCGGTACTTGGGTATGCTGGCCAGCGTAGGTGCTACCCGTACCCAAAAGCGGGGCAGCGTGTATTTTGAGGGCTTCATTTTAGGCTGTATCGGTATTCCCATCGGTATACTTTGCGGCATCGGCGGCATTGCCGTTACCCTGCGTGCCCTTAGCAACAGCTTTATGAAAACCGTTATGGTGGCCACCGGCGACAGTGTGCGGCTGCACGCCATTGTGAACTGGAAGATTTTAGTTGGCAGCGTGCTCATCAGCGCCCTAACCATCTTTATCTCCGCCTGGATCCCGGCGCACCGGGCGTCCAAGGTGACCCCCATTGAGGCGCTGCGCCAAACCAACACCGTGAAGGTGAAAAAGGCAAAGAAGCTGAAAACCTCTCGCCTGCGCCAAAAGCTCTTTGGCTTTGAGGATGTGCTGGCGGTAAAGAACTACAAGCGCAACGCCAAGCGCTCCCGCACGGTGGTGTTTGCCCTGGCAGTCAGCGTCATTCTGTTTCTCAGCACCGCCAACTTTACCGGTATGCTCACCAACGCCCTTGACAATGAGTACGACGGTATGAGCTTTGATGTGTACGAGTGCATTTTTAATACCGACGGGCCGTTGACCGCCTCTCAGGTGGAGCAAGTTAATCGGAAGGTCAGCGATGTGCCCGGAATTGAGAGCATGCGTATTTGTGCCGACAATCAGATGATGGTGGACGGCTTGGATAAGCAACTGACGGCGGAGGCAAAGAAAGCCAATATGGACCGCTCCGTGAATGTGTTGGGTGTGGACAACGACACCTTTGCCGCCTTGGCAAAGGAGGCAGGCATAGATCCGTCTGTTTGTCAGGATGACAAAATCCCCACGGGTATTTTAATCAACCGGGTGCAAGTGGCAACGGAGAAGAAGCAAAGACTGGTGTTAAACCCCTTGCAAGGCAGCTTGGCAGGTCAAACCCTTACCGGCTCTATGGAGGGCTATGACAGTGAGGGCAACGAGCTGTATGCCAAGTACACGGCAAAGGTGGCTGCCCAGATGAACAAGGAAGCAAGCAATCTTTTAGGCAGCTTTATGCGCCCCACTTTGGTGGTGCCCATGCACAGCTATCTGGTGCATTTTCCGTCTGTTTTGGCAAAGGGCAATACCGTCAGCTATGCCCGGTACTATATCACTGCCCAGGACCATGACGATGTGTATAACCGGGTGTCCGATGTGCTGGATGAGGTACAAAACGGCATCAGCCATACCGGCTATGACGCGGCGGCACAGGCTCAGACCATGCAGGCGCTGAATGTGGTGGTGATGACCTTTGGCTATGGCTTTATTACGCTGATTACCCTGATTTCCGTTATGAACATTATCAATACCATTTCTTCCGGTATGGAGGAGCGGCGTCGAGAGTTCGCTATGATTAAGAGCGTGGGTATGACGCCCAAATCCTTTAAAAAGTCCATTTATTTGGAGAATATTCGCTACGGCGTTATGGCGCTGGTATGGGGCTTGCCGGTTAGCTTGGGACTGGATTACCTGATGTACAAGATATTGGGCGACTCCTTTGACTACGGCTATACCTTCCGCTGGTATTATTATCTGGCGGCGGCGTTGGCGGTGTTTGCCGTGATTGCGATTGCACTGCTGTACGCTGTGGATAAAATTAAAAAGGACAACATTATTGAGACCCTAAAGCGGGACGATATTTAAGCAGTACCCTCCATACCCCGCTTTTTGGCAGGCGCCCGGTTTTGCCGGGCGCTTTTTTTGCTCTGCGCTTTGCAGTGGCATATTGGGGTTTTCCACACAGCAGCCGGCTTTATTTGGGGAAAACGCGGTGGAAAATGTGTAAAATTACAGGCAGCACAATACAATAGGTATAAAGGCGTTTGGTTGTGCAAAAAAAAGGAAAGCAGGCAGACAGCGTGCTTTCCTTTTTTGCCTTTTTTATGATTTTGGTTTTTGCTTGCGTTCGTTTTTTCGGCAATGGGCGCAGCGGTTACAGCTTTCGCAGCCGGTACAGCCGCAGTTTTTGCGCCGAATCAAGGCGCGGACAGCCAGGAACAGCGCCGTTCCAATGGCTGCCAGCAGCAGAATGTCCCAAATATTCACAGCAGCGCTCCGATCCCGTGGAACACAAAGGCAACCACCCACGCAATCAAACACTGCCACAGCGCCAGTCCGGCAGCCCACTTGCCGCCCAGTTCCCGCCGCACGGAGGCCACCGCCGCCACGCAGGGGGTGTACAGCAGGCTGAATACCAGCAGCGACCCGGCAGACAGCGGCGACAAAATGCTGCCGATGGTGCCGCCGAACAGGACCTCCAGGGTGGAGACGACGCTTTCCTTGGCCATAAAGCCGCTGATCAGGGCGGTGCAAATGCGCCAGTCGCCCAGCCCCAGGGGCGCAAACAGCGGAACCAGAATGCCGGATATCCGGGCCAAAATGCTGTCGGCCGAGTCGGATACCATATTTAGCTGCAGGTCAAAGCTTTGTAGGAACCAAACCACCACCGTGGCAATGAGAATGACGGAGAATGCCCGCTGCAAAAAATCCTTGGCCTTTTCCCACAGCAGTTGACCCACATTTTTTACACTGGGCAGACGGTAGTTGGGCAGCTCCATAACAAAGGGGATGGGCTCGCCGCGAAACAGGGTGTCTTTATAGAGAAAGGCGGCTCCAATGCCTACCAGGATCCCCAGCAGGTACAGCCCGGACATGATCAGCCCGCCCTTGCCCGGGAAAAAGACGCTGACAAAGAAGGAGTAGATGGGCAGTTTGGCGGTACAGCTCATAAAGGGCGTGAGCAGAATGGTCATCTTTCGATCCCGCTCGCTGGTTAAGGTGCGGGTGGCCATGACCGCCGGCACGGTGCAGCCAAAGCCGATGAGCATGGGCACGATGCTCTTGCCGGACAGGCCGATCCTGCGCAGCAGGAAGAAAAACAGAGTGACGATGATGGGCAGAAAGCTCAGCACGCTGCCCACGCCGGTAAAGATACCGTCGATCACCAGACTGTGGATGACCGGGTTCACATGCAGCTGGGTCAGCGCCGTGTCCGTTAGGGCGGACAGACGGTCGATCCCCAGCTCCAGCAGTTTTTGCAGTCCGCTGCCGATTACATTGAAGGTTAAGTAAAATACCAGCACCATAATGCCGATAAAGCAGGGAATGGCGGTATAACGCCCGGTGAGAATGCGGTCGATCTTTTCGCTTCGAATCCGCTCCTTGCTCTCCTGGGGGCGGATCACCGTCTGTGCACACAGCCGCTCGATAAAGTCAAAGCGCATATCCGCGATGGCGGCGCTGCGGTCCAGCCCGCGCTCCGTTTCCATTTGGCGGACAATGTGCTCCAGCATCTCCTGCTCGTTGCGATCCAGGTGCAACTGCTGCAGGATCAGCGCGTCGCCCTCAATGGCCTTGGTAGCGGCAAAGCGTACCGGCAGCCCGGCGAGCGCGGCGTGGTCCTCAATCAGGTGGATTACGGCGTGAATACATCGGTGCACGGCACCGCCGTGGTCGTCTTTGTCGCAAAAGTCCTGCTTCAGCGGCGGCTCCTGCTGTTTGGCCACATGAACGGCGTGGCGAATCAGCTCGTCTACGCCCTCATTCTTGGCGGCGGAGATGGGAATGATCGGCACCCCCAGCATGGCCTCCATGGTGTTTACATCAATAGAGCCGCGGTTGCCCACCAGTTCATCCATCATATTCAGCGCAATGACCATGGGTATTCCCATTTCCAGCAGCTGCATGGACAGATACAGGTTGCGCTCAATGTTGGTGGCGTCAACAATGTTGATGATGGCCGTGGGCTTATCCTGCAGTACAAAGTTGCGTGAGACGATCTCCTCGCTGCTGAAGGGCGACATGGAATAGATGCCCGGCAGGTCCGTAACCTCCGTGTTTGGGTAGCCGCGAATGGCGCCGCTTTTGCGATCCACGGTTACGCCGGGAAAGTTGCCCACATGCTGCTTGGCACCGGTCAGTTGGTTAAACAAGGTGGTCTTGCCGCAGTTTTGGTTGCCCACCAGTGCATAGGTCAGCACGGTACCGTCCGGTAAGGGGTGCTCGTCCGCTTTGCTGTGGAATTTGCCGTTTTCGCCCAGTCCCGGGTGGTCCTGGTCCTTGGCTCGGTCTTTGAATGTGTGACTGCGGCTGCGGCGCCCAATGGGCTGAATGTCGATTTGCTGTGCTTCTGCCAGGCGCAGGGTCAGCTCATAACCGTGCACCTGTACTTCCATCGGGTCGCCCATGGGCGCCAGCTTGATGACCGTTACCTCTGCTCCGGGGATCATGCCCATATCTAAAAAATGTTGGCGCAGCGCGCCCTCGCCGCCCACTCGCCGGATTACGGCGCTTTTGCCAACTTCCAGTTCTTTCAGCGTCATCGGTCGGTCTCCTTTTCTCCATATATTTCTATCTCTTTACTGTACTGGATTGCCTGGCTGTTAGTCAAGGCTTACCTGTCTGCGGCAGCCAAATTTCTGCCGTGGAAAAGCAAAGAAAAAGCCGCCTATTTCCCTCGTAATCGAGGTCAATAGACGGCGGGTAGAAATATTCATAATTTTGGTGTATAATAGGAAATTAAGAGAAAGACAAACTGGAATTTGTGGAGGGGAGGATAATATGAAAGTAGATGTCATTAAGAAATATTTTCAGTCTTGGGTAGATAATGATGTTGAGATTGTAAAACAGACTTTTTCTGAAAATGCTTTGTATAGTGAATGCTATGGACCTGAATATCATGGCTTATCACAAATTGTAACATGGTTTGAAAATTGGAATAATAAGGGACAAGTATTGGAATGGACAATCAAGCGAATATTCGAGCAAAACCAAACGTTAATTGTTGAATGGTACTTCAGATGTAATTATGATGGTAAGATAGATGGCTTTGATGGTGTTACAATAGCAGATTTTGATAAGGATATGAAAATATTAAAATTATGTGAATTTCAGTCGAAGGCAGAACACTACTATCCATATGAATCATGATCTAAATTCCAGTTTGTCGAACTTACTCTAAATTAGCAAAGACCGCTTACAAAAGTGTAGGCGGTCTTTATTCGTGTTCAGATATATTTGATTTTGAACTTTCTTTTCTTGGCTGAAAGCACCTTGCAAAGAATATCATCTGCTGCGTCCGTGTATCTGCCTTGTGCTATCAGGCTGTTCTTCAAACGGATAAGTGATTGCAGCACTTCGCTGTATTCGTCCTTGGAAAGGTATAAATGATATTTTTGTTCTTTCAAAACAACCACCTCCTGTTACCGCAATTATATAATAAGAAATGGCATAGAAGTAGTGTGCGATTGTCGCTTGACCACCCCTAAATGAACGAATTAACAGGGTAACGAACGCCTTATTCATTAGCAGGAATTTTGCTCGAATTTTTCTGCCATTAGCAGAGAGGGCATTTTCATTAGCAAAATAGCGAAAATCCTGCTAATTTTTATTAGCAAGTCGTTCACCTGAAAGGCGGACGACATTCGTCCTAATTTCCATTAGCTGACGGAGATTTTGCTAATGAAAATCTGTGAATTTTACGATTTTTCACTTTTTCCGTAAAAATGAAAAAACGCCGGAAACCCTTGATTTTACTGGGTTTTCCGGCGGAG
>OGNY01001950.1_pt1 | contig 11693 bp, 9 predicted proteins | sample 1573551 | NCBI WGS metagenome assembly OGNY01 (sample SAMEA2581885, study PRJEB24529) | metagenome | biome: Human gut stool | place: China | collected 2011
GTGGGGATTCTGTGATGAACACTTTGGATTGGCTGCTGCTGGCACTGGTGGCCCTTGCCGCCGTCGCCGCGATCCGCCGCTGGCGGAAAAAGGGCAGCTGCGGCTGCTCCGGAGACTGCCGGCACTGTGCCGGCGGCTGTCCGAAAAAGGAGTCCTGAAAATCGTCCCCGCCGGTAATTTCCTTCTCAGGTATAACGAAACCCCCGCTTGCGAGACAAGGCTCTGTCTCACAAGCGGGGGTATTTTTCACTTCTTGACGCGGTGTTTACTTCGTTCCCATCAGGGCACGGAAGCGCCGGGTCGATGCGTTCCGCACGCAGCTCCAGACCTCCCGGGTGGCACAGATCTTGTCCGCGCAGGTCACCACAACGCTCTCCTTGTACTTGGGCGGCGTGGGGTTCAGGGGAAACATATGCCGGTGGATGATATTCGCTTCCAGCGGATTCAAACCGAAATCCCGCTGGGCGTTCTCCATGGCCTTGCGGGCGTGGTAGAACCCGTGGAGTTTGTGGTCCCGGTTGTGTTCCCGCCAGTTGTAGAGAAAATAGTCATGAAGCAGTGCGCCCCGCACCAGGCTCCGCCAATCCACGTCCCAGCCCCATTTCTGAGCCAGACGGATGCTGCAAAGCGTCACCGCCACGGAATGATCGTAGCAGGTGGTGCTGCCGTGCTGGGGGATCGTGCGCTCCTGATCCATGGTAGGCGAACGCAGAATATCACCGCCGTATTCCCATAGCATTTCTTCTGCAGTCATATCCGCTCACCTCTTTTCTGTCCCTGATTATAGGGGCAAAACCGGAGAAAATCCAGTAGGAAATGCAACAGAGCTTTCCTGCCTGTCTTCACATTTCTTTGTGCGGTTTGCCGTTTTTGTTGGAAACGTCCTGCTAATTTTTAGCTTTTTGGATGAAACAGCAAATTTTCGCTTGACATTTGCCCTCGGGCGGCGTATGCTTGCGCCAAGTTCACGCCAAGTTCAAAACCAAAACCGATGACACGGAGTAAGTACACGAAAGGGCATTTCCCCCAGCGAGCTGCCGGTAGTGAAAGGGCAGCGGAAAGGCGTTCGTGGAATGGACCGTAGAGGGCGGGCCAAACAGGGAAACCTTAGTAGGCACCGCCGGGCTTTTCCCCCGTTACCAAGGAAAGACGTGTGATGGCACGTCGCCGAGGGGACGATTTTTCGTCAATTTGGGTGGCACCGCAGAAGTTTCAGGCTTTTGTCCCAAAGGAACCTATCAACAGGTTCGTTTGTGGATGAAGGTCTTTTTTTGATGCCTTCTCCACAAAGGACCGTTTACGAGCTATGAAAGGAGAACACACCATGGCAGCCGAAATCAACAACATTCCCTACAAAATTTATCTCTCCGAAGATGAGATGCCCAAGGCATGGTACAATGTCCGGGCTGACATGAAGGTCAAGCCCGCTCCCCTGCTGAATCCCGGCACCGGAAAGCCCATGGGCTTTGAGGACCTGCGCCCTGTGTTCTGCGATGAGCTGATCCGCCAGGAGCTGGACAATGATGACCGGGAGATCCCCATTCCCCAGGAGATCCTGGATTTCTACAAGATGTACCGGCCCTCTCCCCTGGTGCGGGCCTACTGCCTGGAAAAGGCCCTGGGCACCCCCGCCAAAATCTACTACAAGTTTGAGGGCAACAATACCTCCGGCTCCCACAAGCTGAACAGCGCCATTGCCCAGGCCTATTATGCCAAGCAGCAGGGCCTCAAAGGTGTTACCACCGAGACCGGCGCCGGCCAGTGGGGCACGGCCCTGTCCATGGCTTGCGCATACCTGGGTCTGGACTGCATGGTGTATATGGTAAAGGTCAGCTACGAGCAAAAGCCCTTCCGCCGGGAGGTCATGCGGACCTACGGCGCCTCTGTCACTCCCTCTCCCTCTGAGGCCACCGCCATCGGCCGGAAAATTCTGCAGGAGCACCCCGGCACCACCGGTTCTCTGGGCTGCGCCATTTCCGAGGCCGTGGAAGTCGCCACCTCCACCCCTGGCTACCGCTACGTGCTGGGCAGCGTCCTCAACCAGGTACTGCTGCACCAGTCCATCATCGGCATGGAAACCAAGGCGGCGCTGGATAAGTACAACATTGTGCCCGACATCATCATCGGCTGTGCCGGAGGCGGCAGCAACCTGGGCGGTCTGATCTCCACCTTCATGGGTGAAAAGCTCCGGGGTGAGAAGGACTACCGGTTCATCGCCGTGGAGCCCGCCTCCTGTCCCAGTTTCACCCGGGGCAAGTTTGCCTATGACTTCTGCGACACCGGCATGGTGTGCCCCCTGGCAAAAATGTACACCCTGGGCAGCAACTTCATTCCCTCTCCCAACCACGCCGGCGGTCTGCGGTATCACGGCATGAGCAGCATCCTCTCCCAGCTGTACCATGACGGCTACATGGAGGCCGTGGCCGTGGAGCAGACCAAGGTCTTCGAGGCCGCCGAGCAGTTCGCCCGGATCGAGGGCATCCTCCCCGCCCCCGAGTCCAGCCACGCCATCCGGGTGGCCATTGACGAGGCCCTCAAGTGCAAGGAAACCGGCGAGGCCAAAACCATCGTCTTTGGCCTTACCGGCACCGGCTACTTCGACATGGTGGCCTACGAAAAGTTCCACAACGGCGAGATGACGGACTACATCCCCACCGACGCGGAACTGGAAGCCAGCTTCGCCACGCTGCCCCAGGTCCCCGGCCAGGACTAAAGCCCCCTCCAACTCTTACCCTCTCAACACACAATCGCCCAGCCGCGCCGGATTTCCACGCACCGCCTTTACCCGCAAGGGGTATGCAGCATCCATAAAGCAGCACAGCCGTTAACGGCTGCCCTACCTTACCGTTGTGAAAATCTTACCGCTTTTATCGACAGTTTCAAGCAAAAACCATCCCCGCAGGCAGTTGCCTGCGGGGATGGTCTGTTTTTCATTAAGAGTTGCTGCAAAGAACCCATCCTATGTCCGATCCGGAAAAGTTCACTGCTCCTGGGCAGTCTCGGACAGCTTTTTCAGTTCTTCCTCCTCCAAGACCCGGTAGGCTACCTTGCCCACCAGCGTTTTGGGCAGCTCCGCCCGAAATTCGATGTCATAGGGCAGGGCGTATTTGGCTACGTTTTTGCGGATATAGGCCATCAGCACAGCCTTGGTCTCCTCGTTGGCGGGCACGCCGGGCTTCAGCATGACGAACGCCTTTACCTTCTGCATTTTCAGCGGGTCCGGTACGCCGATGACGCAGCTCATCTGCACCAGCTCGTGGGCGTCCAGAATGTTCTCCATCTGAGAGGGATACACATTGTAGCCGCTGGTGACGATCATGCGCTTGAGCCGCTGCCGGAAGTACACAAAGCCGTCAGGGTCCATATAGCCAAGGTCACCGGTGTGGACCCAGGTCAAACCGTCCTCGTGGGTCTGGAGGGTCTGGGCCGTTTCCTCCGGGTGGTGGAGATAGCCCATCATCACCGTAGGCCCAGACAGGCAGATCTCGCCCTCGGTGCCGTAGGGAACCTCCTTTTGCGTCCCGTGCTCCACGATCTTATAGTAGGTGTCCGGGAAGGGGATGCCGATGGAGCCTTCCCGGGAGATGTGGTACGGCGTCAGGCAGGAGGCGGTAACGCACTCCGTCAGGCCGTAGCCCTCCCGCACCTGAATGGTGGCATGGTGATCAAAGAGGAACTGGTCGAACCGCTTTTTCAGCTCTACGGACAGGCTGTCACCGCCAGAATAAACACCCTTCAGGCAGCTCAGGTCCGCGTTTTTCATTTTGGGCAGCCGCAGCAGCGCCTCGTACAGCGTAGGGACGCCGGCGATCAGGTTGCACCGGTATTTCAGCAGCAGCTTTGCGTAGCTGTCCGGGGTAAACCGGGGCACCAGAATACAGCAGCCGCCGCTGACCAGCATGGAGTGGATGGACACGCCCAGACCGAAGCCATGGAACATGGGCATCACCGCCAGCATTTTGTCACCGGGGCGGAACATGGGGTTGGTGGCGATGATTTGTTTTCCCAGAGCGTTGAAGTTCAGATTCGTAAGCTGGATGCCCTTGGTGACGCCGGTGGTGCCGCCGGAATAGAGGATCACCGCCTCATCCCCGGCTCTCCGCTCTACCCGGTACGTCCAATGGTAGCCGCGGCCCCGGCGCAGGAATTCGTTCCAGCGCAGCACCGGCGCGTCTTTGGGGATTTTGGCCTGCTTGCGGCCCTCGGTGAGCATATAGCCCACCCGGACCGGCTTGGATAGGGCGTCCGGAATGGAGGCCAGAATGATGTTGTCCAGTGTCACATTCTGACGGATGGCTTCAAATTTATGGTAAAACTGATCCAGCGTCACAGCGAAGATGGAGCCGGATTCCTTTAAGTAAAACTCGATCTCCTTCTCGCTGGAGAGGGGATGGATCATATTGGCCGTGGCCCCCACCAGATTGATGGCGTAGAACATGATCACCGCCTGGGGGCAGTTGGGCATGGCCATGGTGATCCGGTCGCCGGGGCGGACACCGGTGGCCTTCAGTGCCCGGGCGCAGAGGTCGATTTCCGCCGCCATAGCGCGGTAGGTGGTTTTCCGGCCCATGAACACATAGGCAGTGTGGTTGGGATAGGTCTCCGCACAGCGCTCCACAGCCTCGTACATAGTGCAGTCCGGGTAATCCAGATGGGGCGGCACCACGCCGTAAACATTCAGCCACGGCGCTTTCACATGGGATTCCTCTGCGATTTTTGTCTGTTCAGCAGTCAAGGTCGATGGCCTCCTTCAAGGGTCTGTCCAGCAGCTCCGGGTGGCTCATCAGGTGCTGCACAATTTTCAGGGAACGGCCGAAATAGAAGCCGTCCGCCACCCGTTCGTCCAAGGTGATCCCCAGTTCCACCACGTCCCGCACCTGACGGGTGCCGTCAGCGGCGATCTTCTCCGCCTTGTGCATGGTGCCAATGGCGATCATGATGGAATTGGTGCCGTAATTGTTCAAATGGTGGTACACGCTGGGGCATTGGATACTCCCCAGGTTGGTGAGGAACACGCTGGCAAAGTTGGGGTCATCCTCCTTCAGCACAGCAGGCACCTTCCCATAGAAATCCAGAGTTTTCAGCCCCCAGAAGAAAAGTATCAGGAACCAGCGGGGCATGATCTTCAGGATATCCATGGCACCGTTGGCACCGCCGCTCTTCTCCGTTCGGGCCTTGTGGACCTTCCCCACCACCTGACGGGTCACAGCGGTCAGGGTCCAGTCCTCCGGGGCTGCGGCCACCACCAGTTTTTCCTCACTGTGGTCCTCAAACCGCTTTTTCGCCACAAAGCCAAGGGTGATCTCGTGGCGCTGGTAATACCGCCGTCCGGAGATGTAGCGGTTCAGATCCGGCCGCAGGTATACGGTTTTGGCAACGGCCATGAGGATACAGTGGAACAGGGTGGTCTTGTATTCGTCCTCTCCCCGGTTCTTTTCCTCGATATAGCGCAGGGCCTCCGTCACGTCAAATTCCATATTGACGTAGACCTCGGCGTCGGTGCGCTTATTCATCAGATGGGGCATGATGGCGTGAAGCCCGTCCAGATCCCGGATCCAGCAGGCATCCGGCCGGTCACCCCATCGTTTTGTTCGTTTTTCCATAATTCGCTCCCTTTTTGCCATGCAAAAGCATAACAAAATAAGAAATGTGCCTTTCCCGCACCCCTGCGGGGCAACCGGAATGCTGCGCGAAAACTTCATGCACTGGCATTTGTGCATTTTGTAGCGCACTGCTTATACACGAAATTTCATGCGGTTTCCTGCCATTTGCCGGAAAATCCAAGCAAACGGGATACCGTGCACAGTATAGCACACCGCATCCCGTTTGTCAGCAATTTTATAGGTTCTTACAGATACCGGTCCAGCTTCTGCCAGAGGGCTTCGCCCTTCTGCTTCAGCTCCGTGCGGAAGGCCCGCCGGCCTTCTCTGTGTTCTTCCAAGCGCTCCTGGATGCCTTCCCGGTGCTCATCCCAGCCCTCACGGTACCGCTCTGCCAAGCCATCGCCCAGATCCCGGAGCTTTGCCAGCGCGTCCATCATGCTGCCCTGAGCATTCAAAACACCGTCCATGGGCCTATGGTGATCGTCATACCGGCCCATGCGGTAGTTCTCCATTACAATGCCATAGCGCTCTCTGGCCCGCTTTACCGCATCGCCCCAAGAGAGATACAGCCGGTCCCCGGCCTGACGGCCCACCTGGGCCATACATTCGGGACGCTTGCAGATCTCCTGCAATTTTGCGGCCATGGACCCGGCATTTTCATCAATGAGGAAGCCGTCCACCCCATCGGTCACGCCCTCCGCCGCGCAGCTGCCGTCGATCAGCACCGCCGCAAGATCGCAGGCCGCCGCCTCCCGAACCACCAGACCGTTGGTATCATAGCTGGATGGGAACAGGAACAGATCCGCCCGGCAGTACCACGCCCGCAGCGTCTCCCGCTGGGAGATAGCCCCGGTAAAGATGCACTTGCCGCCCAAGGGCTTTGCGTACTCCTGCACCTCCGCCGCGTCAGCGCCGCTGCCGATGAACACCATGCGGAAATCCTGACCCCCGGCCTGAAGCAGCTTCAGCGCGTCCAGAATGATCCGCAGTCCCTTGTACCACATCATGCGGCCCACGAACAGAAACACAGGCACGCCCTCCGGCAGATCGTAGTCCGTTGTGGCGGCGGTGATCGCCTCCTCGCTGACCCGGCCCCGGGGCATATCCACGCCGTTTTCCATCACTTGATAGTCTCCCTGATAGCCGATGGACCGGAGGTTTTCCCCCGCGCCGTGGCTCACCACCCACACCTCATCGCAGGCGGAGATATTGGAGGCCAGTACATACAGCGCGCTCTCCTGCAGCAGCCGACCCCGGAGGAGCTTGGCTACGTCCACATCAAACTTCGTGTGGTATGTAAACACCAGCGGCGCATCCACCACGTCCCGGATGGACCGGGCCAGGATTGTGGACATCACAGGACAATGGCTGTGGAGCAGATCTACCTTTTGCTCCTTCAGCTGCCGCAGGGTCTGCGGGGAAAAGGGATAGCCCGCCAGATAGCCGAACAGCCGCCGGGTATCCACGCTTGGATAGCGGGCCACCGGAAAGGGAAAGCGGCTGTCGTCGGCGTCCGGATGCTCCGGCGTCACCACGATGGCCCGGTCCCCCAGCTTTGTCAGCTCCCGGGCATAGTTGACAACGGTATTGGCCACGCCGTCGATCAGCGGCGGGAAGGAATCATTTAAGAGTGAAATGCTGTATGGTTCCGGCATAGTATGTCCTCCGTTCTATCTATCAGCTTCATTGCGTGTCCCCTAACAGTTTCAGAGCGGAAACCGCCGGGACGCGACACACTTCATCAAAATGACAGCAGTCCTAAATGCTCCAGCAGGATTTTACAGCCAAGCAGCACTAAGATCACACCGCCAGTGATCTCCGCCCGCTGCTTGTACCGGGCGCCGAACCAGCACCCCACCGCCACGCCGGCCACAGAGATGCAGAAGGTTGTCACGCCGATCAGGCTGACAGCCGACAGGATCGGCGTTTCCAGAAAGGCGAAGGTCACGCCTACCGCCAGTGCGTCGATGCTGGTGGCAATGGCCATGAGAAAAAGTTTTTTATGGTCCGGTCCTTCGCCGGCAGCAGCGTCCTCCGCCTCGTCCTCCTCGCCGGAGAGGGCCTCCCGGATCATGTTGCCGCCGATAAGCAGCAGCAAAATAAAGGCGACCCAGTGGTCATACTGCTGGATATATCCCGAAAACTGAGAACCAAGCACCCAGCCCAGAAGGGGCATCAATGCCTGAAAGCCGCCGAAATACAATCCCACCGTTAAGGCATGGTCCCATTTGATCTTCGTCATGGACAACCCCTGACAGATTGCTACGGCGAAGGCGTCCATCGACAGTCCCACGCCGATGAGGAACAGCTCAAGAAATCCCATATTGATTAAGCCTCCTACAGGATCACCGGAACTTCTCTGCGAATTTTAAGGCTGTCCGGCGTCACATCGCAGTCATAGGCCAGCACCCGGACCCCGTGGGCCGCCGCCTCCCGCAGGGCTTCTCCAAAGGCGGGATGGGTTACGTCATTGGGTGCGACGCTGTGAATATCTCTTATTTGTACCACAAAAAACAGGACCGCGTCAAGGCCGGTCTCCGCCGCCCGCTGCAGTTCCCGGATGTGCTTGACACCCCGCTCCGTGGGGGCGTCCGGGAACAGGGCGTTTCCGTTTTCCTCCAGTGTGACGCCCTTCACCTCCACCAGATGAAGCCGTCCCTCCGTCTCGACGCAAAAGTCCAGCCGTGACCCGCCGTAAGTATACTCCGGACGGATGGCGGTGACGTCCGGCAGGAAACCTCCGGCCGCCGCCCACTCCGCAAACACCTTATTGGGAGCCTGCGCGTCCATATTGATAAGGCTGCTACCCTTTTCCACCGCAATCAGATCGTATGCGGTTTTTCGGTTGGGATTCGTTCCCTTTTCCAGATAGACCGTGCAGCCCGGCACCAGCAGTTCCCGGCACCGGCCCGTATTCTTCACATGGACGGTCTCCACGCTGCCGTCCAGTTCCACATGGGCGATAAAGCGGTTGGGGCGGTCGATGAATTTCGCCGCCCGGACATTCTGATAGTGCATTGCTGTCTCCTTCGTATCATTCGCCATCCGCAGGCGCGGCTGACAGCAGGGGGCTGTACATCATAATGGCATCGTTGGTGCAGAGGTACTGCTCCTCCAAAAGCGCACCGGACAGGCCATACACCTCCCGCCAAAGCTGGTTGTGCCGGATATAGCCGCCCCAGGATGCCTGATCGATCCGGGCGTCCTTTTCTATGACCCGGAATTGCAGCGCCGGCGGCTCTGTCGAGCGCCACGCCCCCTCCAGATGGGTCTCCCCCACCCGCAGGCACAGCTGATACGGACGGTCCGTGTCATTGCGGATCATGAGATCCCGGTGGGGATAGGCACAGGTGGCCCCGCTGCCGAAGGGCTGGGTGCGGTTAGCGTCCGGGAACACGTCATGGGAGTGGCGGTAGCGCTCCGTCACCGTCAGGGGCGTGTGGAGGGTCATCCAGAAAATCAGATTGGACAGCTGGCACAGTCCGCCGCCAATATCCCCGCCGATCTGTCCCAGAAACAGCACCATGCCCTCCTTGTAACCCTTCCGGGCGGTGGGTTTTCCGATGCGTTTCCAATAGCTGAAGGTCTCGCCGGGATACAGGATCAGCCCGTCCAGCCGCTTTACGGCCAGTTTCAGATTTGTCACCTTATTCTCCTGCCAGACCATTTCTTCTCCTCGGAGGTGGCGCATAAGCGGCGTGGCGTGGGAGAACTGGACACAGGGGAGCCGTCCTTCCTTCCGGGTCTTTGCCCAACGGTACTTAGGCGAGCACCACAGCAGATAGCGCTTTCCGGTGTAATATGCCTTTCCCAGCCGCAGGCGCAGCCAGCTGCGTCGGATGGGCGGGCGCAGATCCATCTTCGTATCCACAACGTCTCCCCCTTTCATTTTTCTTAGTATGCCACAGGATCTGCCGTAAATCTACATCAAAACGGTAACATTTCCCACGGATAGCCGCAGTCTCCCGGTCTGTTTCCTGTCAGGAAGGCGGCCAACCGCGGGTATGGATCGCCGCCGAGACCGCCTTTTCCGAAACTCATCCAAAAAAAGCCGCAAACTTCCCGCCAAACGCGCCGCAAACGCAAAACCGGCCGCTTTTCGTTCACAAATTGTTTTCTGGACACGCTTTCCACGCCGTGCTAAAATTGCTGTTATCCATAGAATGCATACCAATTCAGAAGCGGAATTTCTGCCGGTTTCCGCTCCAAGAGAAAGAAGGAACGATCCATGAATGAGGTCCATTCCCCGAAAAAGCCTCTGATTTTCTACTACATGGTGGCCATGCTGCTGGTGATGCTGTTCAACTTCATCGCCATGCCCTGGCTGTCCCAGTATCAGATTCAGGAGGTGGACTACAACACCTTTGTGTCGATGACGGAAAAGGGCGAGATTGGCAGGGCGGAGATCCAGGAGGCCGACAACCGGATCCTGTTCACCAGCAAGGATGAAAAAACCATCTACAAGACCGCTATGATCTCCACGGACAGCCAACTTGTCCAGCGACTGCTGGACGCCGGTGTTTCCACCAGTGGCGAGGAGATCGAGCAGACCTCCCTGCTCATGAATATTCTGAGCTGGGTGGCTCCCATTCTGATCTTCATCGCCCTGGGGCAGTTCATGTCCCGGAAGCTGATGCAGAAAATGGGCGGCGGCAATTCCATGATGTTCAATATGGGCAAGACCAATGCCAAGGTGTATGTGAAGTCCGCCGAGGGAATTCGCTTTGACGACGTGGCCGGTGAGGACGAGGCCAAGGAGAATCTGACGGAGATCGTCAATTATCTCCATGACCCCAGTAAGTATCAGGAGATCGGCGCCTCCATGCCCAAGGGCGTCCTGCTGGTTGGCCCTCCGGGTACCGGCAAGACTATGCTGGCCAAGGCCGTGGCCGGTGAAGCCAACGTGCCCTTCTTCTCCATGTCCGGCTCCGAATTCGTAGAGATGTTCGTGGGCATGGGCGCTTCCAAGGTCCGTGACCTTTTCAAGCAGGCCAAGGAGAAGGCCCCCTGCATCGTGTTTATCGACGAGATCGACGCCATCGGCAAAAAGCGTGACGGTCAGATCGGCGGCAATGACGAACGGGAACAGACCCTGAACCAGCTCCTGACAGAGATGGACGGCTTCGAGGGCAACACCGGCGTCATCATTCTGGCAGCCACCAACCGTCCGGAGTCTTTGGACCCCGCCCTGACCCGTCCCGGACGGTTCGACCGTCGGGTGCCGGTGGAGCTTCCGGACCTGAAGGGCCGGGAGGAAATTCTGAAGGTCCACGCCAAGAAGATCAAGGTGGCTGAGGATGTTGATTTCAACAAGGTCGCCCGCATGGCCTCCGGCGCGTCCGGCGCAGAGCTTGCCAACATTGTGAACGAGGCCGCTCTGCGGGCTGTCCGGGACGGGCGGAAATTCGCCACCCAAGCGGATCTGGAAGAGAGCATTGAGGTGGTCATCGCCGGTTATCAGAAGAAGAATGCCATTATGACGGACCACGAAAAGCGCATCGTGGCTTATCACGAGATCGGCCATGCGCTGGTGGCGGCGAAGCAGACCAATTCCGCCCCTGTGCAGAAGATCACCATTGTTCCCCGGACCTCCGGCGCACTGGGCTACACCATGCAGGTGGATGAGGGCAACCACGTTCTGATGAGCAAGGAGGAGATTGAAAACAAGATTGCCACCTTCACCGGCGGACGGGCTGCGGAGGAAGTGGTCTTCGGTTCCGTCACCACCGGCGCCTCTAACGATATTGAGCAGGCCACCAAGCTGGCCCGTGCCATGATCACCCGGTACGGCATGAGCGACGATTTCGACATGGTGGCGCTGGAGACCGTTACCAATCAGTATCTGGGCGGCGACGCCTCTCTGGCCTGCTCCGCCGAGACCCAGACTAAGATCGACCAGCAGGTAGTGGCGATGGTGAAGCGGGAGCACCAGAAGGCGCTGGATATTCTCCGGGAAAACCGGACGAAGCTGGATGAGCTGGCCAACTTCCTCTATGAAAAGGAAACCATCACCGGCGAGGAATTCATGGGAATTTTGAACGGATAAGCCGGGGCGGTTGTTTGAAGCGACAATCAGGCCGCTTTTATGTG
>OGNY01001958.1_pt1 | contig 11652 bp, 11 predicted proteins | sample 1573551 | NCBI WGS metagenome assembly OGNY01 (sample SAMEA2581885, study PRJEB24529) | metagenome | biome: Human gut stool | place: China | collected 2011
CCAGCCACACACCTCCCCGGAGCGGTCAAGACCGCTCCCTACAAACCGGCCGTGAACGACATTCCGTAGGGAGGGGTCTTGACCCCTCCACGCCCGTAAAAAGGCAATAGAGCCGTAGGGGCCGCACATGTGCGGCCCGCAGCCTGCCCGTCAGCACCCGTTCCAGGAAAGCCGCGGGCGGCATATATGCCGCCCCTACAAGCCATCCCGCAAACGCCCGCCTGCCTTATACGTCCCGGGCCGGGCATGCCCGGCCCCTACAATACAACCAACAAAAACAGGAGCATCACCACGCACGGTGACGCTCCTGTTCTTTTTTACATAGTATGGCTTGCTGCGGTCACTCCAAGTTGCCGGTCAGCAGCATGACGGACGTCAACGCGGCTAACGGCGCGGTCTCGCAGCGCAAAATCCGGGGGCCTAACCCTACGGTCACAGCCCCGGCGGCCTTCGCGGCCTCGGCCTCCTCGACGGAGAAGCCGCCCTCGCTGCCGGTCACGATGGCAACGCGCTTGTACTGTCCGGGGTGCAGCACCTCCCGCAGGGGTGCGCCGCCACCCTCGTAAAAGAACAGCACAACGTCGAAATCCGCAAATGCTTTGCAAACCGCGGCAAAATCGTTCAGAGGCAGGGCCACGTGGGGCAGTATGGCGCGGCCCGCCTGCTTGGCGGCCTCGGCGGCAATGCGGTTGTAGCGCTCGTTCTTGACGTCCTCTTTTTTCGGCGTGGCTACGCAATACCGGCTGAAAAACGGCACGATCTCGGTCACGCCAAGCTCGACGCTGTGGCGGATGACCTCCTCCAGCTTGCCCGCCTTGGGGTAGCCCGCAAACAGCGTCACGGCGCAGTCCGGCTCGGCCTTGCTCGTCGTGCCGTCGGTGACGGAAAACTCCACCCGCCCCGGCTCGATGGCCGTGACCGTGCCGAGGTATTCCAGCCCGTCCGGCCCGCAGAGCACGACTTCCTCACCGATTCTGGCGCGCATGACGTCGGCCAGATGGTGGGCGTCGCTGCCGGTCAGCGCGGCGCGGCCATCGGCCAGCTCCCGCGTAAAATAACGATGCGGCATAGATCAAGCCTCTTTCTTTTCGCAGATGATGCAGACCCAGCCGCGCTTCTCCTTGACCTCGACAGGCTCGAGACCCGCGGCCTTCAGCCCGGCCAGCACCTCGTCCTTGCGCTCGTCGATGATGCCGCTGGCGATGAACCGTGCGCCCGGGGCCATGAGCACCGGCACATGCGGGGCCAGCGACAGGATGGCCGCCGCCACGATGTTGGCCGTGATGATGTTGTACTGGCCACTGGCCTTGTCGGACAGGTCGCCGACGAGGACTTTAAAGCGGTCCGCCACGCCGTTGCGCGCGGCGTTCTCGCCCGCGGTGCGCACGCACATGGGGTCGATGTCCACGCCCTCGGCGGAGTCTGCGCCTAATTTCAGCGCGGCAATGGCCAGAATGCCGGAGCCGGTGCCGATGTCGAGCACGCGCTCCCCGCCCTTGACAAGGCTGTCCAGCGTCTCGAGGCAGAGCGAGGTCGTCTCATGCGTGCCGGTGCCAAAGGCCATGCCGGGGTCCATGACGATCCTGATGCGGTCCGTCCGGTAATCCTCCCAGCCGGGCACGATGGCGAGGCGCTCGCCGATGTCCATGGCGTGGTAGTACTTCTTCCAGGCGTTCTGCCAGTCCTCCTGCTCGACGCCGGTGGTGTTGAGCTGGTAGCCGATGCCGCTGTTTTTCAGCCGCTCCTCAAACAGGGGCAGCACCTCGGCGGGGTTCTCGTCAGGGGCAAGGTACATGTGTACGATCACGATGTCACGCGGTTTGTCCAGCAGGTCCTGTTCAATTAAATCTACGTGGGCGATCTCCCACGCCTGCTGCTCCAGGTCGCTGTAGTCCTCAATATAAATGCCGCCGTTGGCAACCATCGTTGCGATGGCTTCGGCAGTGTCGGCGTCGCGCTTGGCGACGGTGATGCTGATGTCAGTCCATTCCATGTGGGTGGCTCCTTTATAAATTGCTTGCGGGCGCATACGGAATGCGCCCCTACGAATAACGGGCGCGTTGTAGGGGCGGCCAATGGCCGCCCGCGGAACGCGGTGGCTGCCGCAATGTGCCTGCGGGCGGGCAATGCCCGCCCCTACATGCCCGTAGGGGCGGATTCCATATCCGCCCGAGAACTGCGCCATAACCCCATTTTTACCTATTATACCGTATTTTCCCCCATAATTCAATCACAGAAAGGAGAAATCCCTATGCAAATCACACGCTTGTCTGCTGCTGAATGTGAGGACCTCTACCGCTCTGCCCTGCCGCGGGATTTCCCTGCCGCCGAGCTGAAGCCGTTTGCCGAGATCCAACGCCTGCTGGAGTCCGGCGTCTACGAGCCGCTCCTTCTGACCGATGACGCGGGCGCACGGCTGGCTTATGCGTGGCAGGTCGTGCTGCCGGGCCAGCGCACGGCGCTGCTGGACTACTTTGCCGTGCGGTACGACCTGCGCGGCAGCGGCGTGGGCACGGCGGCGCTGGGGCTGGTCCGGGACTACGACGCCATGCGGGTACACGACCTGGTGCTGGAATGTGAGCACCCCGCCGAGGCTCCCGACCCGGCCACCGCGCGGCGGCGCATTGGGTTTTACCTGCGGGCAGGCGCGCGGGCCACGGCGCTGGAAAGCCGGGTGTTCGGCACGCGGTACGCCGTGCTGGCCCTGCCCTGCGGCGGTACGGTCCCCGACGCGGCGCTTTGTAAAGAACTGCGCACGCTGTACAAGGTCATGGTGCCGCACCCGTATTATCGCGGGCAGGTCATATTTTACGGCAGCTAGGCACATACTACCCCCAAAAAAGGGAGGAATGAAATGTGAAACTGGATCCCAGGCAATATGATGAGATGGTCAGCCGCGCGTCGCCGCCGTCGCCCGTGGTGCGGGACTGCGCGTGGGCGTTTTTGGTCGGCGGGGCCATCTGCACCCTCGGCGAGGCACTGCGGCAATTTTTCCTGATTTGGTACGACAAAACGCTGGCGGGCACGCTGACGAGCATTGCGCTGATTTTTCTGTCCGCCATTTTCACACTGCCGGGCTGGTACCAAAAGCTGGCCGCCAAGGCGGGCGCGGGGACGCTGGTGCCCATTACAGGGTTTGCAAACTCCGTCGTCAGCCCGGCGATTGAATTCAAGGCCGAGGGCTGGGTGACCGGTGTAGGCGCGAGGATTTTCGGCATCGCAGGGCCGGTCATCGCGTTTGGGACGCTGGCCAGCTTTGTGTGGGGCGTGCTCTACTGGCTGCTGGGAAAGGTGGGGTGACCGATGACGCGCAGAGGCGATACCCTGCTGTTTGACGCGCCGCCCACCGTGGCGGCCTGGGCCGCGGCAGGCGGCAAAAAGGAGAGCGAGGGCCCGCTGGCGTCGGCCTTTGACTTTGTGACGCAGGACGCGGCTTTTGGCGAGCAGGGCTGCGAAAACTGGGAGCAGGCCGAAAGCCTCTTACAGCGCAAGGCCGTGGAGCTCTGTCTGCGCAAGGCGGATATTCCGCGTTCCAAAGTCGATATTGCGTTTGCGGGCGACCTGCAGGCCCAGTGTACGGCCAGCAACTACACGATGCGGGAACTGGGCATCCCGTTTGCGGGCGTCTACGGCGCGTGCTCGACCATGGCGGAGACGCTGGGCCTTGCCGCGGTGTTTGCGGCGGGCGGCATGGCCGAGCGGGTCCTGGCGCTGACAAGCAGCCATTTTTGCGCGGCAGAGCGGCAATTCCGCACGCCGCTGGAGTACGGTGCCAAGCGCACCCCCACGGCCCAGTGGACGGCCACCGCCGCGGGGGCCTGCCTGGTGCGGGCGCACGGCAGCGCGGGCGTGCCGGTGCTGTCGGTGACGTTTGGCCGCGTGCAGGATTTTGCGGTGCATGACATCAACAATATGGGTGCGGCGATGATGCCTGCGGCAGCCTCGACGCTGCTGCGCTATTTTTCGGCCACGGGGACAAGCCCGCAGGATTTTGACGCGATCTTTACGGGTGATTTGGGCGAGGTCGGTACGGCACTTCTGCATGAGCAGATGGCCAAAGAGGGGCTGCCGCTGGACAACCATAAGGACTGCGGCTGCTTATTATATGACACAAACAGTCAGAATGTACAGGCAGGCGGCAGCGGGGCAGGATGCAGTGCGGCGGTCCTGTGCGGGAAGATCCTGCCGATGCTGGCCGCGGGGCAGCTGCGCCGCGTGCTGTTTCTGGCAACGGGCGCGCTGATGAGCCAGACCACGTTTTTGCAGGGGGAGAGCATCCCGGGCATCGCCCACTGTGTCGAGCTGGGAGGTGCGGTATGAGCTATGTCTGGGCGTTTGTGGTCGGCGGCGCGATCTGCGTCGTAGGGCAGCTTTTTATTGATTACACGAAGCTCTCCCCTGCCCGGATCCTGACCGGGTATGTCGTGGCGGGCGTAATCTTAAGCGCTGTCGGGCTGTACAAACCGCTGGCGGATTTCGCCGGGGCGGGGGCCAGCGTGCCGCTGCTGGGGTTCGGGCATTTATTGGCACAGGGCGTGCAAAATGCCGTGGACGAGTGCGGCCTGCCCGGTGCGTTTACCGGCGGCCTGACGGCGGCGTCCGGCGGCATAGCGGCCAGCCTGATTTTTGGCGTGCTGGCTGCGCTGGTGGGAAAAAGTAAGGATCAGAACTGAGTGAGGAGTCAGGGGTGGACGCCGACCCCCTGAGAGGGGCAGACTTCCGGCGGCAACCCGCTGCCGGGCCATAATGGCACGGTTTCCCCTCATCAGTCAGCGGGCGGGGCCGCTGACTGCTTCCCCCGAGGGGGAAGCCATTCAAACAAAAAACAGGGATGCAGATTTCGGTCTGCATCCCTGTTTCTATATTGTTTTTACTGTGCGCTGGACCCAAGCGTAACAGCCAGCGTCAGTACCTTGCCGTCGCGCTCGACCTGGAGGTTGACGGTGTCGCCGATGCCCTTGTCCTTCAGGTAATTCTTCAACGCGGAGGAATCACTGACGGCGGTGTCATCGACGGCCAGCACGCGGTCACCCGCCTGTACACCGGCGGCGTCGGCGCCGCTGCCTTTTGTGACTTCGACAACGTAGACGCCCATTGTGGAGACACCCAGCTGCTGGGCGGTCTGGGCGTCGGTCACATCCACGATCTTGACGCCCAGCGCGGGACGAGCCACGCTGCCGTTTTCGATCAGCTGCCGACCGATCTCCATGGCAGTGTTGATGGGGATCGCAAAGCCGATGCCCTCGGCCTCACTGTAGCTGGACTTGGCATTGACAATGCCGATCAGCTCGCCGTTCGCATTGAACAGGCCGCCGCCGGAGTTGCCCGGGCTGATGGACGCATCGGTCTGGATCAGCGTCATATCGTTGTTTTGCACGGTGACCTGACGGTTCAGCGCGCTGACGATGCCATCGGTGACAGTGTTGGACAGCGTGCCCAGCGGGTTGCCGACGGCAACGGCGACCTCGCCTACGGCCAGGGCGTCACTGTCGCCGATGACCGCCGGGGTCAGACCCGTAGCATCAATTTTCAGCACCGCGATGTCGGAGGTGGAATCCTGACCGACGACGGTGGCGTCGTAGCTCTCGTCGCTGCCGTTCAGCTGCACCTTTACGCTGGTCGCGCCGCTGACGACGTGGGCGCAGGTCAGGATGTAGCCGTCCTGGCTGATGATGACGCCGGAACCGGCACCGCTCTGGACGTAGTAGCCGCCGAACCAGGTCTGGCTGCTGCTCATCTGCTCGGTGGTGATGGCGACAACGCTGGGCGAGACGACAGACGCGATCTGCTGCACGCTCATGCTTGTGCCATCGGTGCTGCCTGCGGCGGTGGCGTCCGTGCTGCGCTCTACCTGCTGGCGACCACAGCGCCGCCCAGACCGCTGCCGAAGCCCAGCGCAGCTACGCCGACGCAGGCCAGCACGCGGAGCAGGACCTTGCTGCCCTTTTTCTTCTGGGGCACGGGGGGCTGCTGCGGGGCGCTGGAATAGCTGTAGCCGTTGTAGCCGCCGTTATTGCCATTGCCGCCGCTGAAGCTGCTGGTGTAGCCGTTGGAATCCTGCTGGGGATTCTGGCCGGACGTGCTGCCGGAATTGTAGGAAGAATAATCTGTGCGCGCCGTGTTGGCGGTGTTGGCACCGCTGGAGCCTACGTTGGGGTAGCTGCTCTGTTGGGGCTGCTGGTTCTGCGCGGGGGCGCTCTGCTCGGGCTGCGGGTTCTGGCCGTTCGGCTGACCGCTGCCGGATGTATTGTTATAGAGACCGGAGTAATCGTATTCGTTGCTCATAGTGGTCGTCTCCTTTCGCTTTCTATGCCTACAGTATACAGGCTAATTGTGAAATAGGTTTCGTCAGAGAGTGAAAAGTATGTGAAAAACGGTGAAGATTATGACAATTTGCAGCGTTGCGCCGCACAATAAAATATGATATAATCAAATCATAAAACACATATAAAGGAGGCGTTTTCTGTGAAAAGGATGTTAAAACGTATTTTGGTTGTGCTTCTGGTATTGATCCTGCTGGCAGTGGCTGGCTTCGGCGTGCTGTACGCCGGGCGGCTGCGCACGGTAAACAGCATAGAGCAGATCACCGCGTATGACGACTATAACCTTTACCGCATGGATGTCAAGTATGATTATTCCATCGACGATGTCATCAACTACGGCATCACCGACAACCAGTCGATGATCGACGCGATTTTAAAGGAAACGCTTCCCCTGCTGCCGGTCCACATGAAAGCCCCGAACTATGGATGCAGCGCCTTTGCGACGGTGTCCGATAGGAATATCCTGATGGGCCGCAATATCCTGATGGGCCGCAACTATGATTTCAAGCGTGACACCTCGGCCATGCTGGTTTATTGTACGCCGAAGGACGGCTACAAATCCGTGGCGCTGGCCGCGCTGGATAATATCTCGGCCAACCAGCCGGACATATCCATGGCGAAAAAGCTCGCCTGCCTGACCGCTCCGTTCATCTGTCTGGACGGCATGAATGAAAAGGGTGTTTCCATCGCTGTGCTGACGCTGGACAGTGAGCCGGTCAACCAGGACACCGGCAAGCAGAAGATCTTCACGACGCTGGCTATCCGTCTGGTGCTCGACCGCGCCGCCACTACGCAGGAGGCCGTTGACCTGCTGGACAGCTATGATATGTTTGCGACCTCCGGGCGGGACTACCACTTCTTTGTCGTTGATGCAAGCGGCGATGCCCGCGTGCTGGAATATGACCCGGAGCAGGAGGGCCGCCCGCTGCGCTGGACGGCGATGCAGGCCATCACGAATTTTTACGGCTGCTATGCCTACATGGTGCAGCCAAACCAGAGAAATGGCATCTACGGCCACGGAAAAGAGCGCTATGACGCTATTATGGAAGTGCTGGCAATGCGCGATCCCGACGGGGATATTCCTGCGGATATCGCATGGAAGGCGTTGCAGGCAGCCGCCCAGGACCCCAGCCCCAACGACGTGACCAGCAACACCCAGTGGTCGCTGGTCTATGACGACACCGACCTGACCGCGCAGATCGTCATCCGCCGCAAATGGGGCGACGTGATACACTACGACCTGAACACCAATGAAATCGACGGGTAATGCTATGCAGATCAGGCAGGAAAAAGGCTGCTACACTCTATATAAGGAAAACGAGGCCATCGGCACAGCCGTCGTGGACGGCACGACCATCCTGCGGCTGGAGGTCGTGCCCCGGTGGCGCGGGCGCGGCTACGGCAGTTATCTGTTGAAAGAGCTTCTGCGCCAAAACGGCGGACTGGACCCAAAGCAGGCCACGCGGTTCACCGCTCCCCTGCCCCGGGATGCCGCGGGCAGGGCGCTGGCGCAAAAATATGGCTTTGCCCCGGACGGCAGCCAGCTGGTGCGCCGCCGCGTGCCCGACCTGTCCGCCGTGCAGCTCTGCCATGCGTTTTTGACCGCACGGCTCGCCCCCGGCGGGCTGTACGTGGATGCCACCTGCGGCAACGGCCACGACACGCAGTTCCTGTGTACGCTGGCTGGCCCGGCAGGGCATGTGCTGGGGCTGGATATTCAACAGCAGGCCGTTGATAACACAAACGCGCGGCTGGCAGCGGCAGGCTATGGCGCAGTGGGGCGTGCGGTGCTGCACGACCACGCCCGTCTGGCTGAGCTGGTGCAGCCCGGCACGGCGGACTGTGTGCTGTTCAACTTCGGCTGGCTGCCGGGTGCGGAGCATGCTGTGCATTCCACGGCGGACGGCAGTGTGCCCGCCCTGCGTGCGGCGCTGGAGGCTCTGCGCCCCGGCGGCGTGCTGGCCGCGGTGCTCTACAGCGGAAAGGTCATCGGTGACGCCGAGAAGCAGGCCGCGCTGGCGTTTTTTAAGGCCCTGCCGCTGACGCGCTATACCGTGCTGGTCTGCGAGTTTGCAAACTGGGCGCAGACAGCGCCGCTGCCGTGCTTTGTGATCAAAAAGTAAAGGCTGTACGTTAAGGCAAGCGGGCAGAGCCCGCGAGGCCTGAGGGGCTTTGCCCGTTCGCCGCAATAACAAACATACCCCCGTCAGGCACACCTGACGGGGGTATCTTTATTTTATAAACAGAATTTACGCCTTGACCTCCGGTGCGCCGCCGCCCAGCTTGGGGATGGGGCAATGGAGGATATACCATGCAAACAGCACGGACGAGATGCTCCAGGTCAGCGGATAGGCCCAGAACACAACGCCGATGTCGCGGATGAAGTGCAGCGTGACCGTGATGTAGGTGATGCGCAGCAGGCACCAGACCGCCAGCATGACCATCATCGGCACGACGGGGCGGCCCAGACCGCGCAGGATGCCCGCGCAGCAATGGCTGAACGCCAGCAGGCAGTAGAACAGCGTGATGGTATGGGCCTGCCGCACACCGAACGCAATGACGTCGGCCTCGCGGCTGAAAGCGCCGATGAGCCACGGCGACGCAGCGTAGATGGTGGCGCCGACGACCTCGGCCATGAGCACCGAGCACAGACACCCAAACTTCATGCCCTTTTTCACGCGGTCCGGCCGGCCCGCGCCGACGTTCTGGCTGACGAACGTCGCCAGTGCCATGGCAAAGCAGGTCACGGGCAGGAAGGCGAAGCCCTCCACCTTGCTGTACGCGCCGCACCCGGCCATGGCCTGTGCACCGAACGAGTTGATGTTGGACTGCACAATGACGTTGGCAATCGAGATGACCGAGTTCTGGATGCCGGACGGCAGGCCCTGCACGATGACAGCCTTCAGCGACGGACCGTCAAATTTTACCTCGCTCCAATGCACGGCCCACGCCTCTTGTGAGCGCGTCAGCTTGGCAAATGCCAGAACGGCGCTGACCGTCTGGGAGGCAATCGTTGCGAACGCCGCCGCGGCCACGCCCATGCGCAGCCAGCCGACGAGGATCAGATCGAGCACGATGTTGATGAGAGAGGCAGCAATTAAATACCGCATCGGGCTCTTGCTGTCGCCGACGGATTGCAGAATGCTTGCACCTACGTTGTACATGACAACGGCAATTGAGCCGATGAAGTACATGCGGAAGTAGGCGATGGAGTTGACGAGCACATCGTCCGGCGTGCCCATCCAGCGCAGGATCTGCGGCGTTAAGATCACGCCGATCACCGTCAGCCCGACACCGGCCACCAGGCCCAGTGCCACGGTGGTGTGGATCGTGCGGCGCATTCTGTCCCAGTCCTTGGCACCGAAATACCGCGCGACCACGACGCCCGCGCCCAACGATACACCGTTGACAAAGCCGGTCAGCAGAAAAATCAGGCTGCCTGACGAGCCGACAGCGGCGAGCGCCTCGCCGCCCAGAAAGTTGCCGACGATCAGCGAGTCGGCGGCATTATACAGCTGCTGGAACAGGTTGCTGATAAAAATCGGCAGCGCAAACAGCAGCATTCCCCTGGCAACACTGCCCTGGGTCAGGGTCGTTTTTTGTTTTGTTTCCATAGTTTGCTTTCTCTATACCCATATCCTGAGCGGCAGAGTGCGGGCGCCTATAGAATGCGCCCCTGCGGGTGTGATTCGTAGGGACGGATTCCATATCCGCCCGCAAAGTGCCGTATGTTTACACCAATACGTCCTTGATCAATAAGCTCAGCCCGCCGGTTGCCGAATGGATAAACTCCACGGCGTCGTCCGAGCTGCACAGCTCGGCAGGAATCCTGATCTCAATGCCGGACTCGGTCTTGAAGCTGCGGCTTTCCAGTTTTTTGATGCGCGCGGGGGTCACGGTCACGCGGTCATTCTCCTGCACGCCGGTCTCGGCCAGCGCCTCCTCAAACCTAGGGGCGGCCAGGGGAAAATTCTCCCGGATGCGCTCGCGCACGTCCTCGACGGAGATCTGGTTGTCCACGGCCTGGTTGCGCACCAGCAGCTCGACGGCAGTCTCGGTGCCGCCGTCAAACGGGGGCACATCGTCCAGCGACTCCGGCTCGGGGTAGGCCTCCTTCACGGCGGCCACGGCGGTCTCGCAGACGGCCTTGAGCTTGGCTTTCTCCTGCAAAGCCTCCGTGCAGCCGAACACGCGGGTGGACAGGTAAAAGTCCTTCCTGTCGTCCAGCGTGAACTTCTTCTCGATCAAACGCACCGTGCCGTTGGCGCGGTCAATGAGCGCGGCTTCGTCGGCCTTGGGCGTGCCGGGCAGCAGCGTGCGCTGCGGCACCATGCTGCTGAACCGGCCATTGCCCATCAGCTCGGTGTGGTGGGTGTAGCCGGGGCGGTAGTTGAGCTTGAGCACGCCGTAGAACGGCACGCCGTCGGCGGTAAAGTCCACGACGGCCAGATCGCCCGCCGGGATGGCCTGATATTGCAGCATCTGCTCAAAGATGACGCCCGCAATGCGGCGGGACAGGTCGATGAAATCCTGATTCTGCGCCATCTCCGCGGCAAAAGCGGAGTCCGGCAGGAACCGGCAGTTCTTTACCTCGTCGCTGGCGAACGCGCGCTCAAGCGTGGCGGTGTAATACTCGTACAGGTCAGCGTCCATGTCCATGGCGCGGTCCGACAGAACCGGCTCCGATGCCCCGGGGTCCAGCAGATGCAGAACGACCTGATTGATTTTGACTTCCATAGAATGATAGCTCCTTAAAAATGGCAATATAAAATACTATACCACGATTTTCCGGGTTTGACCAGCGGCAGCCCCGGGCAAAATAGTGACGAAAGAGGTGATTTGTATGAACAAGGCCGAAAAAGAAACGCTGCTGCGCCGCACCGCACCCAGCCGCCAGAAGCAGGCACAGGAATATCTGCAGGGCCGCAGCCCCGGCACGATGCAGCGCTACGCCCCCGACGCCCACGCCGACCCGAAACAGGGCTGGGTGGAGAGTGAGGAGACGGTGAAAGAGCTGGTAAAGTGGCGGGAGGAGGCGATTTATTGAGGGCGGCTTCCCCCTTGGGGGAAGCTGTCAGTGGCCCCGACCACTGACTGATGAGGGGCAGGTGCGCCAGTATAGCCCGTTTGCCGAATGGCCGCACGGTAGGGGCCGGACATGCCCGGCCCGCGGCCTTCCCACAGACGCGATTTTGCCTTTTTGCTGAGGACCGGACATGTCCGGCCCCTACCGTGCGGCATTCCTTATAAAAGGCAGCTATGGTGAGCTTACCCCTCATCCGGCCCTGCGGGGCCACCTTCAGTCTACGCGCCAAGAGCCGTCTACGGC
>OGNY01001959.1_pt1 | contig 11643 bp, 5 predicted proteins | sample 1573551 | NCBI WGS metagenome assembly OGNY01 (sample SAMEA2581885, study PRJEB24529) | metagenome | biome: Human gut stool | place: China | collected 2011
CGACAGCTACACCGGAAGTAACACCGACAACTACACCGGAAGTAACACCAACGGCTACTCCGGAGGTAACACCAACGGCTACTCCGGATGATGATGCAACACCGACACCGGAAGTGACAGCAACAGCTACTCCAAACTTGTTCGATTTTGATGAAGACACACCGAGAGCAAGTAAAGAGCTGACAGACCCGGATACACCAAAAGCATCAGCAACCAGTAAGAAAACAACTACTTTGTTGGATGAAGATGTACCATTATCTGATTCCGCACCGGAAACAGGAGATACAACAAATCTTTTGTTCCCAATGATTGTTATGGGATTGTCTGTATTAGCAATTTTCGGAGTAATTGTATTTAGAAAGAAAATGAACTAAGTTAAGAAGTAAATGAAAAAGAATCTACAAAATGATTCAAAATATAATAAGGAGTTTGCTAAGGCAGACTCCTTATTTCTTACAAATAAAAAGGAGCCGGCCTTTTGGCAGACTCCTAAATTGTGATTCTTTTTATTTGTTTAAATTCTCATTTGCTGTTGCTAACATCAGTTTGATACGATTTAACTGGTTTACTTCGCTGGCGCCGGGATCATAGTCAACGGCTACAATGTTGGCATCTGGGAATGCCTTTCGAATCTGTTTGATAACACCTTTACCAACGACATGGTTTGGCAGACAGCCAAATGGCTGAGTACAAACGATGTTTGGCACATTGCTGTGAATCAATTCAATCATTTCACCTGTGAGAAACCATCCTTCACCGGTCTGGTTACCGTTAGATACGAAAGGCTCTGCATATTTAGCCAGTACGTGAATCTCAGGTGGTGCCTCAAAACGTTTGCTTTCAGCAAGTGCTTTGCAGTATGGCTTGCGGAACTGATTTAACAGCCAGATAGCAGCATTTCCAAGCCACTTACTGGTTTTCTTAAAGCCAAGATGGTCAGCCTTAAATTCACTATCGTAAGCACTGTACATAAAGAAGTCAAGCATATCCGGACAGACTGCTTCAGCACCTTCAGCCTCCAAGAGTTCAACAACATGATTGTTGGCTGCAGGGAGATATTTAACTAAAATCTCACCAACGATTCCAACACGTGGTTTTTTCTTTGTTTCATCTAATTCTATTTCATCAAATTCCTTCACGATTTGTTTGATATTTTTCTTAAGTTCCGACTGCTTTGGTTTTTTCACAGCCTCAATACAGACTTTTTTCCATTTATCGTGAAGAGCGTTTACGGAACCCGGTACCTTCTCGTAAGGGCGGGTACGGTATACGACGCGCATAAACAAATCACCGTAGATTAAGCTGTGAATAGCGGCTTTTAACAATCGGTAATTGATGTCAAAGCCGGAGTTTGTTTCCACACCGGCACTTAACGAAATAACAGGAATTTGTTCCATGCCTGCTTTTTTCAGTGCACGGCGGATAAAGCCGATATAGTTCGTTGCACGGCATCCGCCACCGGTCTGGGTAATGATTAAAGCAGTTTTATTTAAATCGTACTCGCCGGATAACAATGCTTTCATGAACTGTCCGACTACAAGAAGAGACGGATAGCATGCATCATTATTTACATATTTTAAGCCGTAATCCAATTCGCCTACGCCGGTAGGAAGCTGGACAAGATTATAACCACAGGCAGCAAGAGCCGGCATTAAAATGTCAAAATGAATTGGTGACATTTGTGGTGCTAAAATCGTGTAACTTTTACGCATTTCTTTTGTAAATTCAACTCGTTTATAGGCTGAATTTTGAGGAGATGACTTAATTCCCTTGCGTTCGCGGTCTTTCACAGCGGAAATAAGCGAACGGATACGAATTCTTGCGGCACCTAAGTTGTTGACCTCGTCAATTTTAAGAACCGTACATATTTTATTGGAACTTGTTAAAATATCATTGACCTGGTCGGTTGTTACTGCGTCAAGTCCACATCCAAAAGAGTTAAGCTGAATCATATCCAGATTGTTCTGGGTGCGTACAAAACTGGCAGCGGCATAAAGTCTGGAATGATACATCCACTGATCCATCGCAATCGTTGGCCGGTCAACTTTTCCTAAATGGGAAATGCTGTCCTCAGATAATACCGCAATATCGTAAGATGTAATCAATTCCGGAATACCGTGGTTGATTTCCGGGTCAATATGGTAAGGACGACCGGCTAACACAATACCACGCTTGTTGTTATCTGCCATCCATTTTAATACGCGTTCGCCCTCTAAGCGGATATCATTTCTTGTTTTTTGCAATTCTTCGTATGCCTTGTGGGCAGCTTTTCGAATCTCGCCGACATCAATATTATTTTCTTTGCTGAGATAGCGTACTAACTCATCGGCAAGAATTTTATCGCTTTCAAAGGAGACGAATGGATTCTGGTAGGTAATCGATTCATCTGCCAATTCTTCTACATTATTTTTGATATTTTCTCCATAAGAAGTGACAATTGGGCAGTTGTAGTGGTTGCCCGCTTCATCAAATTCTTTGCGCTCGTAAGGAACACAAGGGTAAAAAATGTACGAAACGCCCTGGTTTAACAGCCATGAGATATGTCCATGTGCTAACTTTGCCGGATAACATTCCGATTCGCTTGGAATCGATTCGATACCAAGTGAATAAATGTTTCGGTTGGAAGCTGGTGAAAGAACGACTTCGTAGCCAAGTTCCGTAAAGAAAGTAAACCAGTATGGATAATTCTCATACATATTTAACACGCGTGGAATTCCGACCTTGCCGCGATATGCTTTGTCCGCAGATAATGGTTTATAGTAGTCAAAAAGACGCTTGTTTTTATAGGCGTAAAGGTTTGGAACGTCACGGTTTGTCTTTTCTTTGCCAAGGCCACGTTCACATCGGTTACCGGACACAAACTGACGGCCACCGGTAAAGCGGTTTATTGTAAGGAGACAATGATTGGTACATCCCTTACATCTTGTCATGGAACTTTCAAATTTTAATTCGATAATGTCCTGTAAAGAGAGCATGGAAGAAATTTCTCCATCTTCGTAATGCTCACGGGCAATCAGTGCGGCACCAAAAGCGCCCATGATACCGGCAATGTCAGGGCGAATTGCCTGACATCCGGAAACACGCTCAAAACTTCGTAATACCGCATCGTTATAGAAAGTACCACCCTGAACAACTACGTTTTTACCGAGGTCTTTCGGGTCTGTTAATTTAATTACCTTTAACAGGGCATTTTTAATAACGGAAATAGCAAGTCCGGCAGAAATATCTGCGACTGTAGCTCCTTCTTTTTGTGCCTGTTTTACTTTAGAATTCATAAATACGGTACAGCGGGAACCCAAATCGATTGGGTTTTCGGCAAACAGAGCCAGTTTTGCAAAATCTTTTACTTCATAATTCAACGAGCGTGCAAATGTCTCAATAAAAGAACCACAGCCGGAAGAGCAGGCTTCATTTAACTGTACCTGGTCTACGGAGTGATTTTTGATTTTAATACATTTCATATCCTGACCGCCGATGTCCAGAATACAATCAACATCCGGGTCAAAGAAAGAGGCGGCGTAATAATGGGAAACGGTTTCAACTTCACCTTCATCTAACATCAAAGCGGATTTAATCAGTGCTTCGCCGTATCCGGTTGAACAGGAACGCACAATTGTGGCACTTTCCGGGAGCAGTTCATAAATTTCCTTAATTGCTTTAATTGTCGTTTTTAGCGGGCTTCCGTTATTATTATCATAGAATGAGTACAGAAGGGAACCGTCTTCGCCGACAAGAGCTACTTTAGTTGTTGTTGAACCGGCATCTACGCCAAGAAATACATTTCCTTCGTAAGTGGAGATATCTCCCTTCTTTACACTGTGTATGTTATGTTTTTCGATAAATTCATTGTAATCAGTTTCATCTTTGAAAAGAGGCTCCATACGAGTCACTTCAAATTCAATTTTGATTTCGCCGGAAAGCTTCTTTAATAAAGCACCGATTGTTGTGGCGCCTTTTCCCTCCGAGTTCATGGCTGCTCCGCTTGCAGCAAAAAGATGGGAATTTTCCGGTGCAATAATGGCATCCCCGGTTAAATTAAGAGTGCGGATGAATGCCTGTTTTAATTCTGTTAAAAAGTGCAGCGGACCGCCGAGAAAAGCAACGTTACCGCGAATCGGTTTTCCGCAGGCAAGACCACTGATTGTCTGGTTTACGACAGCCTGGAAAATGGAAGCGGCAAGGTCTGGTTTCGATGCGCCCTCATTTATTAAAGGCTGAATATCAGTCTTTGCAAATACACCACATCGTGCGGCAATCGGATATAAAGCCTGGTAATCTTTTGCATAGGTATTTAATCCGGCAGCGTCTGTTTTTAATAAGGTAGCCATTTGATCGATAAAAGAACCGGTACCGCCGGCACAGATACCGTTCATTCGCTGCTCAATACCATCGGTAAAGTAAATAATTTTTGCATCCTCACCACCAAGTTCAATGGCGACATCGGTCTGAGGAGCATAACTTTTTAAGGAAGTAGCAACGCTCACAACTTCCTGCACAAATGGAATATCAAGGTGCTTTGAAATGGAAAGACCACCGGAACCGGTAATCATCGGTGCGATGTCACAGTCACCAAGTTCGTTGTAAGCACGTTCCATAATTGCACGTAAGGTTTCCTGGATATTTGCGTAGTGACGCTCATAGGCAGAAAACAGTATGTTATTGTTATCATCCAGCACAGCAATTTTTACTGTGGTTGAACCAATATCGATACCTACTCGTTTCATAAGTACCTCCTAAAGTTTCCTATTAAAATCATTTTTTGTTATCTAATTATCGAAACCTTATTATACGACAAAAAGAATGGTTTTGCAACAAAATTAGAAAGAACAAATGGCATTGTTTTGAATAGGATAATAAAAAAAGGCAGGAATCTGAAAATGAATCAACGCTTTTGTAATGGAATGATACATGTCATTCGCTCCGGCGATAATCTTTATCAGCTGAGCAGACGCTACCGTGTTCCGCTCGCACTTATTCTGCGGGCAAACCCTTATGTGGATGTGTATAATTTAAGACCGGGACAGGAAATCTGTATTCCGATGCCCTGTGGAAGCGGACCGATGGCAGGACGGGGAATTCAGCAGGAAAACGTGGAGACAACCGAACAGGAGACAGACGATGAGGAATACGAAGAGGAACAAACGGCACAGTCAGAGGAAGAAAAGGAGGTGTATTGTGTCTATCGTGCAGATGGAACAAAAAGCCTTGGAGCGATATTGAATGAGTGTGGTATGACGATGGCAGAGTTTTTTGAAAAGAATAATCCGGAGCAGATTATTATCGCGGCAGATGTCCTTTTTGAAGTGCCAAAGAAGGTTTGACAAAGGTTATTAGAACCTTTATAATGAAATGGATTAGTCAGACTCGGCGATGCCTTGTTTTCGGGGAATCGCCGTTGTCTTTGAAAGGAAGGTGAACAAGCATGATTTCCATTTACAAAACCATAGAAGACGATATGGTGGTGCTTGATAAAATAGAAGAGGGTTGTTGGATATCAGCCATTCACCCAAATGAGGAAGAATTAGCTTTTTTGGAGGAAGAAACCGGGATTGATTTGGATGATTTACGGGCGCCTTTGGATGATGAGGAGCGTTCCCGTATCGAGTTGGAAGATGGATACAATATGATTTTGGTGGACATTCCTTCGCTTGATGAGAAAGACCGGTATGTCACGATTCCTCTTGGTATTTACATGACAAAGGAGCATATCATTACGATTTGTCTGGAAGAATCACCGGTTTTGAAAGCATTTGTAAACCGTAGAGTACGCGAGTTTTACACATTCAAAAAGACTCGCTTTGTATTCCAGATTTTGTATCGCAATGCTGCTTCCTACCTGCGTTATCTGCGTATTATTGACAGAAAAAGTGACCAGATTGAGGAAAAACTGCATATTTCCCAGAAAAACAGTGAGTTGATTGAACTTTTGGAGCTGGAAAAAAGTCTGGTTTATTTTACCACTTCCCTGCGCTCAAATGAGGTCGTTTTAGAGAAACTTCTGCGGACGGAGCGCGTTAAAAAATATCCGGAAGATGAGGACTTATTGGAAGATGTCATTATCGAGAATAAACAGGCGATTGAAATGGCAAATATATACAGTGGAATTTTAAGTGGAATGATGGATGCGTTTGCGTCTGTTATATCCAATAACTTAAATATTGTAATGAAGTTCTTGGCAACGGTTACGATTGTTTTATCAATCCCGACGATGATTGCCAGTTTCTTTGGAATGAACTTTGATAATATTCCACTTGGACATTCGCCGTTTGGATTTTTTACCATTATTGTTTTAACGCTTATTATTTCCGGCGTTGTGGCGTTGTTGTTCCGCAAAAAAGATTTGTTTTAATAGGGAAAAGACAATTGTTGAATGGAGGTTAAAAAAGAACTATGAGTTTATTAGACCGATTGGAGAGAACACGGTTTGGAAAATTTGGCATTCCGAATCTGATGCGGTATGTCATTGGAGTTAATATTGTCGGAATTCTGATTAGTCTTGTGAATCCGATGTTTTATTATTCGTATCTGAGTTTGGATATTGCAAGTATTCTGCATGGACAGGTTTGGCGTATTTTCACCTTTGTGTTAAGCCCATCCGGACAGTTTGGCGGTACCGGCATGGTTAGTTTATTGTGGTTTGCAATCTGGATTTTTGTGTATTATTCGATTGGAACAAATCTGGAGCGCATGTGGGGAACTTTCCGCTTTAATTTGTTTTATTTTGGCGGACTTTTACTGGTTGTAATTATGACATTTGTTTTTTATCTGTTTTTACAACTTGGGTTAGTGCCAAATGCTGCAACTGCTTATACGGATTATATGCTTTCCGCCAATATTATGGATGATTTGAACCAGACGATGTTTTTAGCGTTTGCCTTTGCTTTCCCGGATGCACAGTTCCTTGTGTATTTTATTATTCCGGTTAAGGCAAAGTGGCTGAGTATTGTATATCTTTTGATGGATGGCTATATGTTTGTCCGCTATCTGATGAGTGGATATTATTATTCGGCAGCGGTGATTTTGGTTCTTTTATTAAACTTTTTTATCTTCTATTTTATGGGACGTGGTTCTCTTACGCCAAAGCAGGCGTACCATCAGAAGAAGAGAAAGATGGAATATAAGAAAAAAACAGCACCCACACAGGGAAGTGTACCAAGGCATCATTGTGTGATTTGTGGCAGAACGGATGTGGACTCTCCGCAGTTAGAGTTCCGTTACTGCTCCAAATGTGAGGGGAATTATGAGTATTGTTCAGAGCATTTATTTACCCATGAGCATGTGCATCATTAAAAGGAGGAAGGAGTCGGAAAATGGGATTGTTTGGTATTGCGACAAATAGTGTACAAATGTTAGTGTTAGTAGCGGTTTTAACCGTGGCAGTTTTTGCTGTTTTGTATTTTGAAAAATTCCGCTATGAAGTAGAAGGAATTCGGATTTACCGCAAAGACAGCAAAAAGTCATGGACTAATCTACTGCTTGTATTAGCGGCAGCGCTGCTTGTAAAACTGATTTTTGCGGCAGCGTATGAAGGACATGGAACGGATATGACCTGCTTTAGTGCGTGGTCGGATATGATTTTTAAAGATGGATTCTGGAATTTCTATCATTCGGATTCTTTTACGGATTATCCGCCCGGATATATGGCAATGCTGTGGGGCATTTGTGCTCTGCGCAGCATCTTTAATCTGGATGTTGCAACGGGAGCCGGAAGATGTGTTATTAAACTGATTCCGATTTTGTTTGATCTTGGTGCAGGGGCACTGCTTTATAAGATAGCAAAGAGAAAATTTTCTGAAGGTTCTTCTCTTATTTTGTCAGCGACATACGTGCTCAGTCCGGTCGTTGTTCTGGATTCTTCGGCATGGGGACAGGTGGATGGTGTATTTACCTTTTTCCTGTTGCTTGTCTGCTATCTGTGCATGGAAGAAAAGCGTATTTTTGCGTATTTTGCTTTTGTTGCCGGAGTTCTTATCAAACCGCAGATGATTATGTTTGCTCCGCTTTTGATTTGGACAATTATTGAACAGGTTTTCTTAAAAGATTTTTCAAAAGAAAAAATGTTTCGGGATTTAGTAGGCGGCGTTTTATCTCTTGTGGCAATGGTTGTATTTACCCTTCCATTTGGTGTGGACAAAGTGTTCAGCCAGTATGTGAATACGTTGGGCTCGTATCCGTATGCGACGATTAATGCATACAATTTCTGGGCGTTGCTAGGACAGAACTGGCAGCCGCAGGCAAATTCATTTTTAGGTGTGTCAGCAAGCTCGTGGGGAACACTCGCAATTTTAGTATCCGTTGCACTGAGTGCCGTGATTTTCTTCCGCTTAAAAGATGATAATTCCCGCTATTTTACAAGCATGGCGGTACTTCTTGCCAATATGTTTTTATTCTCAGTGCGTATGCATGAGAGATATTTATTCCCGGCACTTGTACTTATGTTGGCTGCCTTTTTGGTGAAGCCGACCAAACAGTTATTCTTTACTTATGTGGGATTTTCGGCGATTCACTTTTTGAATGTAGGTCATGTTTTGTGGGCGTATGTCGAGGAAAACGAAAATACGGCACCAAACGGACCGTTAATTGGAATTACGGCAGTCCTTACAATTTTAATGTTTGCTTATTTGATTTATGCTTCTTTTTCTGTTTCGGTTATGGAGGATTTAAAAGAGGTATCCGGAGGAAAGAAGAAAAGGAACACCCTTCCATATCTTGTGAAAAATCCGAAGGTGAAAGAGAAAGAACTGGAAGAAGTCTATAAACAACATATTCATGCGACAAGAAGAATGCCTAAATTTACAAAGTGGGATTATATTGTATTGTTTGGAATTCTTGTATTATACAGTGTATTCGCTTTTCGTGATTTGGGTGATACCAAGGCTCCGGAGACTTACTGGCAGCCGGAAAATGGTAATTCCGAGATTGTGTTAGATCTTGGTAAAGCAAAAGATATCGGAATGATTTATACGTTCCTTGGAGCGAAGGAAGACCGTATGATGACACTTGAAATGTCAGAGGATGGGAAAAACTATGATATGGTCGGCACGGTCAGAGCAACAAGTGTGTTCTGCTGGGATGCATTAAAGACTTGGGACAAAGAATCTCAGGAAGAGGGCGCGGATGATTATAATCTGGCAAAAGATTATCGTTATATCCGCCTAAGTGTTGATGAAGAACAGATTTCTGATACCTTTATGCTGAATGAATTAGTGATTCTTGACAAAGACGGAAACTGGATGAAACCGGTCAATGCTTCTGAATATAAGAATTTGTTTGATGAGCAGGATTGTTTTGAGCCGCAGAGTGATTTGCCGGAGACTGTCTGGAAAGCTGAAAAAGCTGGAGAAACCGTGACTTTAGATTTGGGTGCAGATAGTTACTTTAGTATGCTGCGCGGCTACTCTACGGAGAAAGCAAATCAGCGGTTTGAAGTGGAAGTGGCAAAATCGGCAAATGATGGTGAGGAGCCACAGTATCAGAAAGTGGGAACGGTAGTCAGTGGTGAGGCTGATGGCTTTAGCAGACTTTCAGAGGAAAATCAGCAAAATGCCGATACTTATTCTTTTGCCAATGATTCGTACCGCTATATCCGCTTGACAACACTTTCGGATAATACAAGTTTGAATGAACTGGTACTGACGGATACGAATGGAAATACGGTGAAAATCCGTGACCATATTGGCGGAGATTCCTTGTTTGATGAACAGGATGGATACCGAAAGGCAATTACCTTTAGGAGCGGCACTTATTTTGATGAAATTTATCATGCGAGAACGGCTTATGAAATTGCGCATGGAATGAGCAATTATGAGTGGACACATCCGCCTCTTGGTAAAGTATTTATCAGTCTTGGTGTGCGCATGTTTGGCATGAATCCGTTTGGCTGGCGAATTATTGGTGTGCTGTTTGGAATCGGGATGATTCCGTTTATGTACTTCTTTGGCAGGCGTTTGTTCAAGAACCGCACGTGGGCGGCCGGTGCGTTGACATTTTTATTTACTTTTGATTTTATGCATTTTACGCAGACAAGAATTGCTACCATTGATGTGTACGGAACATTCTTTATTATAGCAATGTTCTACTTTATGTATCAGTACAGCCAGACAAGTTTTTATGATACAAAATTGTGGAAGACCTTTATCCCGCTTGGCTTAAGTGCAGTGATGATGGGACTTGGCTGTGCATCGAAATGGACGGCAGTATATGCGTCTGCCGGTCTTGCCGTGTTCTTCTTTGCCATTATGGGCTGGCGTATTTTTGAGTACCATCTGGCGAAGAAAAATCCGACGGGCGAAACAGAAGGAATTGCGCATAAACATATTATTGAAGTATTTAAGAAGAAACTTCTTTTAACCCTTGGTTTCTGTGTGATTTTCTTTGTGTTTGTAGCAGGAACGATTTATGTTGCTTCCTATGTTCCGTTTGAGGACAGTGCAAAGGATAACACCGAGCGCTTCTATGAAGTGACAGATGAGAATTATGAAGGATTTAAATGGGAAAATACATTTGTTTCCGGTCTTGTGGATACACTTCGCGACCACAGTGGAAATCCTGTGGCTGAGACGGTCGGAAAAATGTTGAATAATCAGCATGCTATGTATGAATACCACAGCAAACTGGAGGCTACCCATCCATGGCAGTCAAGCTGGTATGAGTGGCCGACGATGATACGACCGATGTATTATTACTGCCAGACTTTGCGGGATGGTATGAAAGAGGGTATCAGTGCCTTTGGTAACCCGCTTGTATGGTGGGCAGGAATCCCGGCATTGATATTGATTCTTCTGCCATTTGGAAGAAGGCGTTCGAACAGACTTGGAAGCAAAACGTCGCAATGGCTTCAGAGTATCGGCTGTGAATTCTTTGTGTTCCTTGCTTTGTGGAGTGTGTTTGTGAAACAGTCTTCAAGTAATGGAGGCGGTGATTCATGGAAGTTATATGGACCGTTCCTTATTGTGCTTGGCGTGGCGTCGGCTTTGTATATTGCTTACCAGCTTGTGACAAGGGGAGACAAAAAAGCCTTGTTTATGGTATTTGCCTATGCGGTTCAATTATTACCGTGGATTTTAGTGCCGCGCTGTACATTTGCCTATCACTATTTTCCAAGTGTGCCATTTGTCGCCATGATGATTGTGTACGGTATGGTAAAACTTGTGGATGCGGACAAAAAATGGTTCAAATGGTGTATGGTTTATCTGGCAGTTGCCTTTTTCCTGTTCTTAGTTTTTTATCCGGTACTTTCCGGACAGCCGATCTATGAGCAGATGGCAAGAGATGGACTGCGCTGGCTGGAAGGCTGGCAGCTTGTCAGCTAAACAAACGATAGAAAGAAGGATAAAAACGTGAGAAAACTGATTCAAGAGATTCATAACGGGAAAAATATAAAGGAAAATTTTAAAATCACTTATGAAAAAAATAGTTGGATTATGGAACGCTTGAAATGACTTTTTCTGCGTATTCGCTTTTGGAAGATGAAATACAGGTGTTAGATGCGGATGAGAAGGAGAAAATGCTCTCGCAGGTAAAACAGGCGATTGGCTGTTTGGCGGATGAGTCCTGCGATTTCGCGGTACTTGGTGAAAAAATGAATCATCTGCGGGATGAAATTACGGATAAAATGGATGTTTTAACTGCGTACACGGACCG
>OGNY01001969.1_pt1 | contig 11610 bp, 17 predicted proteins | sample 1573551 | NCBI WGS metagenome assembly OGNY01 (sample SAMEA2581885, study PRJEB24529) | metagenome | biome: Human gut stool | place: China | collected 2011
AGCTTCCTCGAGTAAGAGAGGCAATTCTATGAAACTGATTTTATTGGGTGCTCCGGGCGCCGGCAAAGGCACACAGGCCGCTGTCATCTCCCGTGAGCTTGGGATCCCTGCGATCTCCACCGGTAATATTCTCCGTGCGGCGATCCAGGAAGGTACCCCCACCGGAATGAAGGCCAAGACCTATATGGACGAAGGCCATCTGGTTCCCGATGAGGTCATTATCGGCATCATCAAAGAGCGTCTGGCTGAGCCTGACTGCGAAAAGGGCTACATCCTCGACGGTGTGCCCCGCACGATCGCTCAGGCGGAGGCGCTGGAAGAGGCCGGTATCAAGTTCGATCATGTTGTTTCCATGGAGGTCGCGGATGCGACCATCATGGAGCGCATGAGCGGGCGCAGAGTGTGCAGCAAGTGCGGCGCGAGCTACCATGTGGTAGCGGTCCCGCCGAAGGTCGAAGGCGTCTGCGACGTCTGCGGCGGCGAGCTTGTTGTGCGCAAGGACGATAAACCCGAGACGGTCCAGAATCGTCTTGCGGTCTATCATAGGGAGACGGAGCCGCTCAAGGATTTCTATCACGAGCGCGGCATCCTGTATCCCGTGGAGGATATGGGCTCGGTATATGCCGGCACAGAGGCGATCCTCGCGATTTTGAGACAGGATGGTTGATCATGATCATTGTGAAATCAGAGCGTGAGATCGAATTGATGCGCCGAGCGGGAAAAATTACCGCGGCTGCCCGTGCGTTAGCAGGGGAAATGGTAAAGCCCGGCGTAACAACCCGAGAAATCGACAAAGCAGTGTTCCATTTTATTCGTTCGCAGGGCGCCGAGCCGTCGTTTTTGAACTACAATGGCTATCCCGCCAGTGTGTGCGTGTCCGTCAACGACGAGATCATCCACGGCATTCCGGGTCCCCGGGTGCTCAAGGAGGGCGATATTGTCAGTGTGGACGTTGGCGCGTACATCGGCGGCTTTCACGGCGACTGCGCAGCCACTTACGCCTGCGGAAAGATCTCCGATGAGGCGCAGCGGCTGATAGACGTGACTCGTCAGAGCTTCTTTGAGGGGATCGCACAGGCCCGCGAGGGCAACCGCATCTCCGATATCTCCCACGCTGTACAGGCGTATGTGGAGGCGAACGGCTTCTCCGTTGTGCGAGAGTATGTCGGCCATGGCGTCGGCAGAAACATGCACGAAGCGCCCGAGATCCCCAACTACGGGGCGCCGGGCCACGGACCCAAGCTGATCCGCGGCATGACGATCGCGGTCGAACCGATGGTGAACGCAGGCACCGCGGCCATCCGTCAGATGAGCGATGGCTGGACCGTCAAGACCCGTGACGGGAAATATGCGGCGCACTACGAAAACACGATTCTCGTCACCGACGGTGAGCCGGAAATTCTGACGGCTCCCGCACCTTGAGAGAGAAACGCCATGGACATTGCGAATCTTGTTCAGGCAACTGCCGGCAGAGAACAGGGCAAATACTTCTTCGTGCTGGAAACAGACGGGGAGTACCTGCTGCTGGCCGACGGCAAGAGTCGTAAGGTCGAAGCGCCGAAGCGGAAAAAGCAGAAGCACGTCCGCTTCATCGCCGAGAGCTGCGGCCCTGTCGCCGAAAAGATCAGAAGCAAGGAAAAAATCACAAACAGTGAGCTTCGTAAAGCCATCGCCGCATACAGCGGCAAGGAAAATCCGGACCAGGAGGGATAACACTTGGCAAAATCCGACATGATTGAAGTGGAAGGCGTTGTCGTTGAGGCTATGCCCAACACCACATTCCAAGTAGACATTGGAAATGGACACACGATCTTAGCGCATATTTCCGGAAAGCTCAGAATGAATTTCATCAGGATTCTGCCCGGTGACAAGGTCACGGTGGAGATGTCTCCCTATGACCTGACCCGCGGCCGAATTACCTGGCGTACTAAGTAATGGAGGTTTATCGACATGAAAGTAAGACCGTCCGTGAAGCCCATGTGCGAAAAGTGCAAGGTCATTCGTCGTAAAGGCCGTGTTATGGTCATTTGCGAGAATCCCAAGCACAAGCAGCGCCAGGGCTAAGACTTAATTGGAGGTTAAAAAGTATGGCACGTATTGCCGGTATTGACCTGCCCAAGGATAAGCGAATCGAAATCGGTTTGACTTACATCTATGGTATTGGCAGAAAGAGTGCTCAGGATATCCTGGCACAGACAGGCGTGAACCCCGACACCCGCGTGAAGGATCTGACCGATGCAGACGAAGCCAAGCTTCGTGAGGCCATCGACCACAGCTACATTGTGGAAGGCGACCTTCGCCGTCAGACCGCACTCGACATCAAGCGTCTGAGCGAGATCGGCTGCTATCGCGGCACCCGTCATCGCCGCAGCCTGCCCGTTCGCGGTCAGCGCAGCAAGACCAACGCACGTACCCGCAAGGGCCCCAAGAAGACCATTGCGAACAAGAAGAAGTAAGGAGGGAGAATAGAATATGGCAGCAAATAATGCTAAAACCGGTAAGAAGGTCGTTCGCCGTCGCCGCGAGAAAAAGAACGTCGAGCGTGGCCAGGTCCACATTCGTTCCTCCTTCAACAACACCATGGTCACGGTGACCGATACGCAGGGCAACGCCCTCTCCTGGGCTTCCTCCGGCGGCCTCGGTTTCCGCGGCAGCAAGAAGTCCACTCCGTTCGCTGCTCAGAGCGCCGCTGAAACGGCCGCTACCGCTGCGATGGAGCACGGCCTGAAGACGGTCGAGGTCTTTGTCAAGGGCCCCGGTCAGGGTCGTGAAGCGGCGATCCGTGCTCTGCAGGCTGTCGGCCTGGAGGTCACCATGATCAAGGACGTCACGCCCATCCCGCACAACGGCTGCCGTCCCCCGAAGCGCCGCCGCGTGTAATCGAAAGAGGAGGTAAAAAAGCAATATGGCAAAGAATATGCAGCCGATCGCCAAGCGCTGCAAGGCTTTGGGCATTTCTCCTGCTGTAATGGGCTATGCGAAGAAGACCACCAATCGCAACCCCGGCAGCCAGATGAAGAAGAAAAAGAGTGAATACAGCCTTCAGCTCGCTGAGAAGCAGAAGGTCAAGTTCATCTATGGTATCCTCGAAAAGCAGTTCCGCGGCTACTATGAGTCCGCCGCTGCCGCTTCCGGCAAGACCGGTGATAACCTGCTCATCACCGTCGAGCGCCGTCTGGATAACGTCGTTTATCGCATGGGCTTTGCGATGACCCGCCGTCAGGCCCGTCAGCTCGTCAGCCATGCTCACTTCACCGTGAACGGCAAGAAGGTCAACATCCCGTCCTACCTCGTGAAGGCCGGCGATGTGATCGAGGTCGCGGAGAGCAGCCGTTCTACCGAGGTCTTCAAGCGTCTGATGGGCCAGGATGCTCCGGTGTTCGTGGTTCCAACCTGGCTGGAGCGCGATAAGAACAGCCTCAAGGGCACCGTGGTTCGTCTTCCCGCCCGCGAAGAGATTGATGTTCCCGTTGAGGAGCACCTCATCGTTGAGTTGTACTCCAAGTAATCGGCGGCGAGCCCTCAACAGACACACGCAGAATTTTGGTGTGGACTTTGAGACCACAGAATGGAAATGGAGGGTAACTGCATGATTGAAATCGAAAAGCCCAAGATCGAGTGCGTGGAAGACCCCGCGAACGGCACCTACGGCAAGTTCACCGTGGAGCCACTTGAGCGCGGCTACGGTATCACGCTCGGCAATGCGCTGCGCCGCATTATGCTCTCGTCCCTGCCCGGCACCGCGGCGACGTCGATCAAGATCGCCGGCGTGCAGCACGAGTTCTCCACCATCCCCGGTGTCAAGGAGGATGTGACGGAGATCGTGCTCAACATCAAGAGCCTGATCACGCGACTGCACAATGCCGACGGTATCAAGACCGTTTACATTGAAGCGGTCGGTCCCTGCGAGGTCACGGCGGGCGACATCAAGTGCGACAGCGAGGTCGAGGTCCTCAATCCGGACCTGCACATCGCTACGCTGGATGCCGGTGCGACGCTCAACATGGAGCTGACGCTCTCCCACGGCCGCGGCTATGTGTCCGCCGACCGCAACAAGAGCGCGCAGACGGCCATCGGTGTCATCCCCGTCGACTCCATCTACACGCCCGTATACAAGGTCAACTATACGGTGGAAAACACCCGCGTGGGCAATATGACCGACTTCGATAAGCTGACGCTTGAGGTCTGGACCGATGGTACCATCACTCCGCGTGATGCCGTTTCCCTCGGCGCGAAGATCCTCTGCGATCACTTCTCCCTCTTCACCGACCTTTCCGATGCGATGGGCAGCCGCTCCACTGTCGTCGAGAAGGCGGAGGCGCAGCGCGACAAGGTGCTCGAGCTGACGATCGAAGAGCTGGATCTGAGCGTGCGCAGCTTCAACTGCCTCAAGCGCGCCAATATCAACACGGTCGAGGATCTGATCTCCAAGACCGAGGATGATATGATGAAGGTGAGAAACCTCGGCCGCAAGAGCCTCGAAGAGGTCATCAACAAGCTGGCGATGATGGGCCTGTCCTTGGCCAGCGAAGACAACAACTAATGACCGAACCCCTACGCCCACGCGTAGAACGACGGCCGACAACTTATCCTTACAAGGAGGAAAACCAATATGCCCGGAACTCGTAAGCTCGGTAAGACTACCGATCAGCGTATGGCGATGCTCCGTCAGCAGGTCACCGATTTCCTGGATAACGGCAAGATGGAGACCACGGTCACCCGTGCCAAGGAGATCAAGCCCGTGGCTGAGAAGATGATCACCCTCGGCAAGAAGGGCGATCTGGCGGCTTACCGTCAGGCGATGAGCTTCATCACCCGTGAAGACGTCTGCAAGAAGCTGTTCAAGGAGATCGCTCCCGGCTATGCTGAGCGCAACGGCGGCTATACCCGCATCGTTCGCACCGGCGTCCGCCGCGGCGACGCTGCGGAAACTGCGATGATCGAGCTGGTGTAAGCCAGCCGCCGCAGCCGACCGCTGAATACAAATAAAAAGCCCTTTTGTGTGGTAGATCGCGAAACCATACAAAAGGGCTTTTTACTGCGCCTGTGAGAATTTCAGAAGAGCGCGTGACCTTGCGCGCGATGGCACATTCCAAAAGGGAGCAGATGCGCGCTGCTCCTGCATGATGAGGAACGCATCCGCATAGGCTCTACCAAAAGGATTTGGGGAGGATATGCCGATGCGTTTTCATTTTGACCGCAAACAGAAGAGGGAAGGGGGGGCGCGAAAGCCGACGCGCTTTCTGGTGCTCCGACGCAAGTGGCTGACGCTTGCGGCGGCGGGGCTTGCCGTGATCGCTGTGTTTGCCGCTGTCAACTACCCCGCGGCTGTCAGTGCGGCGGCTTCCACGCGCCAGCTGCCCATCTACTGCGTGCAGCGCGACCAGAAGGTGTGCTCTATTTCCTTCGACGCTGCGTGGGGCGCGGACAACACGCAGAAGATCCTTGACGTGCTGAAGGAATACGGTGTGACGTGCACGTTTTTCGTCGTGGGCAACTGGGCGGATCAATATCCGGAGCAGGCCAGGGCCATCGTTGAGAGCGGCAACGAGCTTGAAAACCACTCCAACGCGCACGACCACTTCAACTCGCTCTCTGCCGATGCGATCATCGCGGACGTGAACACCTGCAACGACAAGATCGAAGCACTGACCGGCGTCCGACCGACGCTCATCCGCTGTCCGTACGGCGAGTACGATGATCATGTGATCTCGGCCATCCGCTCGATGGGGATGGAGCCCATTCAGTGGGATGTGGATTCGCTCGACTGGAAGGGGATCTCGGCGAGTGAGATCACCAAACGCGTAACGAGCAAGGTGCAGAGCGGGTCCATTGTGCTCTTCCACAACGCGGGAGAGCACACGCCCGAGGCGCTGCCCGATATCCTCGACTATCTGCTTGCCGAGGGCTATGACATCGTGCCGATCTCAGAGATATTATTGAAATGCGAATGCACCATCGACCACACCGGACGCCAGTGCCCGGTGGGATAGAGCGGAGAAATGTCTCTGTCATAAAACCCCTTTCAAAGCGCAGTCCGATTGATGCAGCGTGTCGGATGAGCGCTGATCACAGCACTCGGTTTGCGCTGCCAAAGCATTGAAAAGAGCCCCGGCCGATGCCCGTGTCGTCCGGGGCTTTTTCGTGCATTCTGTCGCGCGCAGCGCCTCGATCTCCGTTTCGCCGGATTTGCGGATGCCGGATACCTGCTCCGTATTCGGGAAAAGCCCCTGCTTATCGGAATAGCGGAGCGTGGAGACGGGCAAGGCGAACATTTCCGCAGCCGGTCCGATGGAATACATAAAAGTTCTCCGATATTTTTTAAAAAATGCCTTGACTTAAAGTTGGGTTTAGGTTTTATCATCGATACAGCACAACAGAAAATCAGGTACAAGGAGTGTTTTACGATGGAAACGTTGAATATGACACAGGAATGGGACAAGGTGTTCCCGCAAAGCGACAAGGTCGACCATACGAAGGTGACCTTCCACAACCGCTACGGTATCACGCTGGCAGCGGACCTGTATGCCCCGAAGAACGCAGGGGGCAGGCTGCCCGCTATCGCCGTCAGCGGACCCTTTGGGGCGGTGAAGGAGCAGTCCTCCGGACTGTACGCACAGAAGATGGCGGAGTGTGGCTATCTGACGATCGCCTTTGACCCGTCCTTTACCGGTGAGAGCGGCGGACAGCCCAGGTGTGTGGCCTCTCCCGACATCAACACCGAGGATTTCTGCGCCGCCGTGGACTTCCTGTCCGTGCAGGAGAATGTAGACCCGGAGCGCATCGGGATCATCGGCATCTGCGGCTGGGGCGGCATGGCGGTGAACGCCGCCGCACAGGATACCCGCATCAAGGCGACCGCCGCCATGACCATGTACGACATGACCCGCGTGAATGCCAACGGCTATTTTGACAGTGAAAACACCGCCGACGCCCGCTATGCCAAAAAGCAGGCCATGAACGCCCAGCGCACTAAGGACTATTTCAGCGGCAGCTATGCTCTGACAGGCGGCGTGGTGGATCCGCTGCCGGAGGACGCACCGCAGTTTGTCAAGGACTACTATGCCTATTACAAAACGCCGCGCGACTATCATCCGCGCAGCCTGAACTCCAACGGCGGCTGGAACGTGACCTCTTCGCTGTCCTTTCTGAATATGCCGATCTTGCAGTACGCTTCCGAAATTCGTTCCGCCGTTCTGCTGGTGCATGGAGAAAAGGCGCACTCCCGCTATTTCAGCGAGGGTGTCTACGAAAAGCTCACCGGCGAGAACAAGGAGCTGCTGATCATTCCCGGCGCCAATCACACCGACCTCTATGACCGCATGGATGTGATCCCCTTCGACAAGCTGGATGCGTTCTTTCGGGATAATCTTGGATAAAGGGAGCCTGTTCTCTTCAGCACCGGATGGGACCCGTCAGTCCGGCAGACGGTTTGCCTCGCCCCGGATGCAGGATAGACAGTACTTGAATTTTTGCATTTCACGGATATAATCATAAGCAGAACAGATCATTCGGTCAACCTATCTGTGAGGAGATGCTACCATGAGAACAAAGCTGAAGATCACCGAAGGGATTTTCCCCATGCCGGTGCTGATGATCGCAACGTATAATGAGGATGGCAGCGTGAATGTGATGAACGCCGCCTGGGGGACCATGCAGGAGCGGGGAACGGTCGCGCTGAATCTGAGCGAGTCGCACAAGACCGTGCAGAATATCAAGGCGCGCGGCGCCTTCACCGTCAGCATTGCCGATGCGGACCACATGGTGGAGGCCGACTATTTCGGCGTGGAGTCCGGGAATCAGGTTGCCCGCAGCGGCCTGACGGTCAGCAGAGCGGAAACCGTGGACGCGCCGGTCATCAACGAATTTCCCCTTTGCCTGGAATGTAAGTTCATCGAATATCAGGACGGTGAATACGGCTGCGGCGTCATCGGTCAGGTCGTGAATGTCACGGCCGACGAGCGCGTGATGGCAGACGGCAAGGTCGATATGTCGCGGGTGAATGCCATCGCCTTCGATCCCTACACCCACGGCTATTACAAGGTCACCGAGCGTGTGGGCGAAGCCTTCAGGGACGGGCTGAAGCTGAAAAAATAATATATATGCCAATGAGGGCGCTTTCGCTTTGCGAAAGCGCCCTCATTGCAATGCAATTCCAAGCTATTTTCCGCTATGCAGCCAGCATTCGTCGCTGTGGGCATAGATGACGCCGATGGCTTGTAAATAGGCATAAATGATCGTGGAGCCCACGAAGGTCATGCCGCGCTTTTTCAGGTCCCCGGAGATGGCGTCGGACAGGGGGGCGGTGGTAACGGCGGGGTCATTTTCGTAGAGGATCTTGCCGTCTGTCCAGCCCCAGATGTACGCATCAAAGCTGCCGTATTCTTCCCGGATGCTCCGGAAGATGCGGCTGTTTTTGATGCTGGCGCGAATTTTCAGCCGGTTGCGGATGATCCCTTCGTCTGCCATCAACCGGGCGATCTTCTCTTCGCCGTAGGCACAGACCTTGTCTAAGTCGAAGCCGTCGTAGACCTCCCGGAAATGCTGCCGCTTGTTCAGCACCGTCTCCCAGCTCAGCCCCGCCTGAAAGGATTCCAAAATCAGCAGCTCATACAGCGCATGGTCATCGTGGCACGGAACGCCCCATTCATGGTCGTGATAACGGACATAAAGAGGATTTGCGAGATTGCACCATTTGCAGCGGGGACGATTTGCAATGGCATCGTTTTTGGGCTTTGTGGCGATCATAGCGTCCTCCTGGTCGATTTTGCAGCAGTATGGAGCAAGCGCGCCGCAGGGGAAGAAATCAATGCTGCCCCGCGTCCGGCATCCGTATCACAACATTTCCGGCATGGTCAACATCGCCGGCTGTGCGGATGGCCTGCTCCAGCTCAGACAGCGGAAATTCGTGGGTGATGATCTGTTCCAGCTCCCACCGGCCGCAGGACATGATCTCCTGCACATCCCGCACATCCTCCGGCAGATAACCGCCGGAGCCGATGATGCTCTGCTGGGCATAGGTCATGTGCAGCAGGTCGATATTTCGCGGCTTGTTGTTCACCGCCACAGAGACGAAGCGGCTCTCGATCTTCCCCAAGCGCAGAAAGTCCTCCAGAATACGTTCCGCACCGGCGGCATCCAGCCAGCAGTCGATATTTGCAGCAGAGCCGCTCAGGGACGGGGCCGTGCCGAAATAGGCGGCGGCTTTTGCGCCGAAATTCTCCGCGGAGGGGTTGCAGACCGCAGAGCCCAATTTCTCCGCCAGCTTCAGGCGGAAATCGGAGCGGTCGCACACCATCACCCGATCCATGCCGAAGTGTTTGAACGCAACGGCAGCGGCAATGCCGATGGTCCCGCTGCCGAATACCACGGCGTTCTGTCCCGCGGTATACTGCCCCTGTCCGCAGGGGATCATCCCGCGGCGGGCGGCGCGGCAGCCGACGGTAAACGGCTCGATCAGGCAGGCAAGTCTGTCGGAAATGCGGTCATCCACCGCATACAGAGAGTGGTTTCGTCTGGCGTTGGGGATGAGAATGTATTCCGAAAAGCCGCCGATGGTCCCGGCACGCTTTGTATCGTCTTTGGCATAGCGCGGATAGGGATACACCCGCTCGCCGACCGTAAAGTCGGTCACATCTTTGCCGACCTTCACCACGCGGGACACGGTTTCGTGCCCGAATTCGCCGCCTACCGTGACCTTGTGCCCGGTGTTGGGCCCGTGAAAGAACACGGCGACATCGGTGCCGCAGACGCTCGAATAGAGATTCTGCACCAGCACATCGTGATCTCCGACCTCCGGCAGCGGCAGCTCCCGCAGTTCGATTTGTTCCTGTCCTAAATAAATTCCTGCTTTCATGCTTCCTCCTGATGGGGCATGACGCACCGATGGATCACGGCGATGATATGCTCTTCCGGGTCGGAGCAGTCGCCCTTCAGCCATTCCGCGATGATCGCCATTAACCCGCGAATATAAAATGTCATCATATAAGGCCGGTCCTGCTCCGGCACGCCGAAGCGCTCAAGGATCGGCGTGAATACATGGCGGGACATCCGGTCATAGGCACTGTCCAGCCCGAGCACAGCGGCGTTTTCCGTCGCTGTGCGGAAAAGCCGCCGGTGCTCCCTGATATAGCGCAGATAGGGCACCAGATATTCCGGCGTGACGAGGTAAAGCTCTTCCAGCGGACAGGTATGCAGCTTTGTGACGAAGATTTCCGAATCGTGGGCCATATAGTCTTGAAAATGACGATTCATATGCTCCACGCTCTCGGCGAGCAGGTCGCCGATGGTTTCATAGTGGAGATAAAAGGTGGAGCGGTTGATGCCCGCCGCTTCGCAGATCTCCTTGACCGTGATATAGGCGAGATCCTTCTTTTCAAGAAGCGCCAGGAATGCCTCGTCCATCCTGACGGCGGTAGCAAAATATTTGCTCTCGGATCTATTCAAGGGATCCCACCTTCTTTCTCAAGCGTTTGCTGCGGAGCACAGCATGGTAACGGCCGCAACGATCACAATGCCGTAGACAAAGCCGCCGGTGACGGCGTTCACCATTCTGCGGTAGTCCTCGCCGTTTTCGGAAAAGCGGGCGATCATGGCTGTTTGCAGGCCGAGGACCGACATCATGGCTGACACAAGGTTCAGCACCTTGGCAGCGGAGAGTATCGGGCTGCCGAGACGCCGGAATTTCACAAGGTTGATGACGGAAACCGCCATTGCGTAAAAGGTATAGAGCGCGGACAGGTAAATGATATACCCCGGATAGGAAAAGCTGGAGTTTGTCCGCACCATCAGCACGATCATCCCGCCCATAGGGATATTCAGCAAGAGCAGAAGCCATGCGGCCGTGCGATAGCAGCGGTATTCCCGGGCGGGGCTTCTGCGGCGGCAGCCGGCGACCAGATAGGCGCGCAGAATGCCCAGCACCAGATAATAGACCGCCATGGAGAGAAAGCAGACAGAGGTATAGCGGACTGCGGCAATGATACGGAAAGGAGAATATAGAAAATTGACTGCCGACCCCTGATAAATGCTGATGCTGCCCCGGAAAGCGAGGTCACTGAGGTACCGCCCGGTTATTTTGGATGCGGCGGCTTTCCGCATGAGCTCACTGCTTATGATAGCAGATTTTGCCCGCCTTGTCAGCCCCGGCAGTGCCGCAAGCAGTAGGACAAGGGAGTACGCCGACATACTGTAGATCAGGTAGGTCAGCGCATTTTCCTTGCAGTGCTGAACAAAAACTGCGATCAACGCTGCAAAGGACAGCATCGGAACGAAAACCAGCGCCCATACCGGCGGATGCAGCAGCTTTTTCAAGCGATTCCTTGCCCGCACCATGCGTTACTGCTCGCTGATTTCTTTGGCAAGCTCCATGATCTCGAAGGCATACTTCTGCTTGCCCTGCGCCAGCAGCTTTTTATAGATGGGATAGTTGCCGCCCATCCCCAGCAGTCCGACGATGCCGATGATGACGCCAAGGACAAACATGGCCGTTGTGCCGCTGCCGATGACCTTCATCGAAAGGCACATCCCCACGCCCGTCACCAGCGCTGCGAGGATGCCGAAGGTATAGGTGAAAACGGTGGCGGGGAGCTTGGCTTTGGCGTCCAGCTT
>OGNY01001971.1_pt1 | contig 11599 bp, 9 predicted proteins | sample 1573551 | NCBI WGS metagenome assembly OGNY01 (sample SAMEA2581885, study PRJEB24529) | metagenome | biome: Human gut stool | place: China | collected 2011
AACGAGCGTACCAAGAACCAGATGGGCATGATCATCCCCGTCGTCATCACTGTCTACGCTGACCGCTCCTTCTCCTTCATCACCAAGACTCCTCCGGCGCCCGTTCTGATCAAGAAGGCTGCCGGCATCGACACTGCTTCCGGCGTGCCCAACAAGAACAAGGTTGGCTCCATCACGCTGGCTCAGGCCGAGGAGATCGCCAAGACCAAGATGCCCGACCTGAACGCTGCTTCCCTGGAGGCCGCTGTCAGCATGATCAAGGGCACCGCCCGCAGCATGGGCGTTACCGTTGAGGGCTGAATAGGAGGGTAATACGCAATGAAACACGGCAAGAAGTATATCGACGCTGCTAAGCTGATCGAGAATAACAAGACTTACGATCCCAACGAGGCCCTGGAGCTGTGCTGCAAGACCGCTACCGCTAAGTTCGACGAGACCGTTGAGCTGCACGTCCGCCTGGGCGTTGACAGCCGTCACGCCGACCAGCAGGTCCGCGGCGCTGTTGTCCTGCCCAACGGCACCGGTAAGAACGTCCGCGTTATCGCCATCGCCAAGGGCGACGCCGCCAAGGCCGCTGAGGCTGCCGGTGCGCAGGAGGTCGGTGATGACGATCTGATCGCCAAGATCGCCGGCGGCTACCTGGACTTCGACGTTCTGGTCACCACCCCCGACATGATGGGCCGCGTTGGCCGTCTCGGTAAGGTCCTGGGCCCCCGTGGTCTGATGCCCAACCCGAAGGCCGGCACCGTTACCCCCGACGTCGGCAAGGCTGTTACCGACGCTAAGGCCGGTAAGATCGAGTACCGTCTGGACAAGCAGAACATCATCCATGTGCCCATCGGCAAGGCCTCTTTCGGCGCCGAGAAGCTGATGACCAACCTGGACACCGTCCTGGATGCCATCGCCAAGGCTAAGCCCGCCGCTGCCAAGGGCCAGTACTTCAAGAGCGCTACCATCGCCACCACCATGGGCCCCGGCGTCCGCGTTGCTACCAATAAGTACGGCGTATAAGTTTTTCAGCTTTGAGCTGAAAAACGCTTGACAAACGCACGTTCGCGTGCTATACTAATTAAGCTGTTTTTGAGACAGCAGGTGCCGCAAGGCATAACGGGTTTTACCCACCTGCCGAGAAACGTGCGTTTGATTGCAATGCTTTCAAGCCCTTTCCCGGCGACGGGAAGGGGCTTTTTTCTATATATCACATAAAAAGCCGCTTACCGAAACCAATCTGTAAGTGGAATGAGGTGAATTTCAAATGCCCAGTGCAAAGATTCTGGAAGCTAAGAAGGCTCTTGTTGCTGATCTGAACGAGAAGATCGCAGGCTCTCTGGCCGGTGTTGTCGTTGCTTACAACGGCATCAGCGTTGCTGATGACACCAAGCTGCGTAAGGAGCTGCGTGAGGCTGGCGTGCACTACATGGTCGTCAAGAACACCATGCTGCGCCTGGCCGTCAAGGGCACCCAGTACGAGGGTCTGACCGAGTACTTCAAGGGTGACACGGCTATCGCTCTGTCTCCGGAGGATCCGGCTGCTGCTGCTCGCATCCTGTGCAAGTTTGCTGACGCCGACAAGTCCAAGCGCTTCGTCGTCAAGGGCGGCTTCTGCGATGGTCAGGTCATGGACGCTGCAGGTATCAAGAGCCTGTCTACCATGCCCAACCGCGAAGGCCTGCTCTCCATGCTGGCTGGCTCCCTCAACGGTATCGTTGGCGGTCTGGCTGTTGCCCTGCAGGGTATCGTCGACAAGCAGGACGAGACTGCTGCCTGAGTTTAGGTTTAGCAGGTTGAGCGCACCGGCGCAGCGCTCCGTGAATACAAACCGCGCCGCTTAAAACTATAAAATTTATGGAGGTAACTACCATGGCTTCTGAGAAGATCACTGCCATTGTCGAGTCTGTCAAGACTATGACTGTTCTGGAGCTGAAAGAGCTCGTTGACACCATCTGCGAGGAGTTCGGCGTTTCTGCTGTTGCTGCTGCCGCTCCCGCTGCCGCCGGCGCTGCTGCTCCCGCTGAGGAGGAGAAGACCGAGTTTGACGTCATCCTGGCTGACGTTGGCGCCAACAAGATGCAGGTCATCAAGACCGTTAAGGAGCTGACCGGCGCTTCCCTGATGGAGGCCAAGAAGCTGGTTGAGACCCCGAACGCCAAGCTGAAGGAGCAGGCTTCCAAGGCTGACGCCGAGGACATCCAGAAGAAGCTGGCCGAGGTCGGCGCTAAGGTCGAGCTGAAGTAATTTAGCTTACCAAATAGCTTTCAACACCGTGTGGTTTAACACCGCACGGTGTTTTTTTGTGTACCTTAACAAAAACTTCCTCGCTTCTTTGTACATTCCTCTGAATTTGACCGTGTTGCATGGGCCTTGCATTTCGTATAATATTGATGTATCCTTTTTGTATCGAATAAAATGGGAAAGCGAGGCTGTATACTCTTGGAGAACGAAAAGCCAAAAGGCGGCGGGATGGAAAAGCTGGCTTCGTTTATCGTTGATAAACGCAACCTGTTCTTCCTGTTATACATATTTGCGCTGATTTTCAGTGCCATCGCCACGGGCTGGGTCAAGGTCGAGGACGACATCACGACCTATTTGCCCGAAACCACCGAGACCCGCCAGGGCCTGACCGTGATGAATGACAACTTCGTCACCTACGGCACGGCCAACGTCATGGTGTCCAACATCACCTACGATACTGCGCTGGACATACAGTCCCGGCTTGAGGACATCGAGGGTGTCACCACCGTCGAATTTGACGACACCGACGAGCATTACACGAATGCGTCGGCGCTGTTCTCCGTCAGCTTTGACGCAGAAGTAGGGGACGAGCGCGCCGAGAACGCCCTGCAGGAGATCCGCGACGAGCTTGAGGGCAGCTACGACACCTCGATCTATTCCGAGGTCGGCTACGATTCCTCCGCGGACCTGCAATCGGAAATGGTCGTCATCGTCATCATTGCGGCCATCATCATCGTCGTCGTGCTGACGCTGACCTCCCGCTCCTATGCCGAGGTCCCGGTCCTCATCATGACCTTCGGCGCGGCGGCGCTGCTGAACATGGGCACAAACTTCCTGTGCGGCACGATCAGCTTCATCTCCAACTCAGTCACCGTCATACTGCAGCTGGCGCTGGCCATCGACTACGCCATCATTCTGTGCCACCGTTTCAGTGATGAGCATGAGACGCTGCCCACCCGCGAGGCCTGCATTGCCGCGCTTTCCAAGGCTATCCCGGAGATTTCTTCCTCCTCGCTCACGACGATCAGCGGCCTGGCCGCGCTGGCGTTCATGCACTTCGGCATTGGCCGCGACCTGGCTACGGTCCTGATCAAGGCTATCCTGTTCAGTATGCTCTGTGTCTTTACGCTGATGCCCGGCCTGCTGGTGCTGTTCAGCAAGCTGATCGACAAGACCCGCCACAAAAACCTGATTCCCAAGATCACCGCCGTCGGCAAGTTCGACATCAAGACCCGCTTTATCATCCCGCCGATCTTCGGCGTCATCATCGTGGCGGCGGCGGTCTTTGCCAACCTGTGCCCCTACTGCTACACCTACACTGACCTGGTCACCGCCAAGCAGAGCGAGCGCCAGATCGCCTACCAGAAAATCAAAAACACCTTCGGTTCCAGCAACATGGTGGCCGTCATTGTGCCGTCGGGCGACTATGAGTCCGAGGGCAGGATCCTCGACGAGCTGGACGCCTGCGCCGAGGTCAAATCCACGATGGGTCTGGCCAACATTGAAGCGATGGACGGCTATATGCTGACCGACGCTGTGACCCCGCGCCAGCTGGCCGAGATGGCCAACCTCGACTACGAGGTTGCCAAGGCACTGTACGGCGCCTACGCCGTCGACCATGACGAGTACGGCGAGATCATCAACGGCCTGGACGATTATAAAGTGCCGATCTACGACATGTTCAGGTTCCTGGAACAGGAGATGCACGACGGCAACATCACTCTCTCGGGTGATGTGCAGGACACGCTGGACGACCTGTTCGACCAGCTCGATGAAGCCCAGAAGCAGCTGCAGAGCGATGATTACAGCCGTATGGTCGTCTATCTGAACCTGCCCGAGGAGACCGACGAGACGTTCGCCTTCGTCAACAAGATGCACGACATCATCGGCAAATACTACGCCACCGATTCGTTCTACGTTGTCGGCAATACGACGAGCGCCATGGACCTGTCCAGCTCCTTCGGCGAGGATAACCTGCTGATCAGTGTGCTGTCCGCGCTGTTCGTTATCCTGGTCCTGCTGTTCACATTCAAGTCAGCGGGTCTGCCCGTGCTGCTGATCATCGTCATTCAGGGCAGTATCTGGATCAACTTCTCGGTGCCGTACCTGCAGCACACCCCGCTGTACTTCCTCGGCTACCTGATCGTCAACTCCATTCAGATGGGTGCAAACATCGACTACGCCATCGTTATCTCCAGCCACTACACCGACCTGAAGAAGGTCATGCGCCCGCGGGAGGCCATCGTCGCAGCCCTGAACGAGTCGTTCCCGACCATCTTCACCTCCGGCTCGATTCTGGCATCCGCCGGTATCCTGATCAGCGTGCTGACCACGAACCCCGTTATCTCCGCCATCGGTACCTGCCTGGGCCGCGGCACGATCGTTTCCATCGTTCTGGTTCTGTTCGTCCTGCCGCAGATCCTGATCCTGGGCGACACCATCATCGAGCGCACGAGCTTTGAGATGAAGGGCGTTGCCGGTATGGCCCACACGGCCAGCGGCACAATGCACATCAATGGCCGCGTGCGCGGCTACATCAACGGCGTCGTAGATGCTGACATCAAGGGCGTGCTGCACGGCCAGTTCAGTGCGAACATTGCCACCGGCACCGAATTTACCGTTGACAAGCCCGACATGTACCTGTCGGAGAAGAACATCCACGAATCCGAGGACGGTGCCCCCGAACCAGGCACACCCGATACGCCCGACACTGACACGAAGGGAGGCGACGCTGAATGAACCGCATTTCTGACCTGACGCGCCGCCTCTGGGCTGCGCTGCTGGCGCTCTGCCTTGTGCTGGCGCTGACCCTGCCCGTTTTTGCGGAAGGGGAGAGCGAGACCGCCGACACTGCCGAAAAGGAGACCTTCCACATCGGCACCGTCGATGACCTTTTGCAGCTGGCCGATTCCTGCCGCCTGGACAGCTGGAGCAAAAACCGCACCGTCTATCTGGACGCCGATCTGGAACTGACCGGCAGCGGCTTTGCGGGCATCCCGTCCTTCAGCGGCGTATTTGAGGGGCAGGGCCACACGATCTCCGGCCTGAGCCTTGTAGATGACGGCTCAGTCATCGGCTTCTTCCGCTATGTGCAGCAGGGGGCCAACGTCCGCGACCTCGTCATCCGGGGCCGCTCGCTGCCCACCGGCAGCCGCTCCACCGTGGGCGGCATTGCGGGCAGCAACGCCGGTACGCTGCACAACTGCCGCTTTGAGGGCGTGTCCTCCGGCGCGTCCGTTGTCGGCGGCATCGCGGGCACAAATCTGGCCGCCGGTGTCATCGAAAGCTGCACGACCACGGGCAGTGTCTACGGTGCGCACTTCATCGGCGGCATCGCCGGTGAAAATCACGGCATCATTGCCAACTGCACGAACACCTCCAGCGTCAACACGACGGTGGAGCAGAACGACATCGACCTTTCTTCGCTGACGCTGAACGACCTGATCGGCACCGAGAACGTCGCCGACATCACCGACATCGGCGGCATTGCGGGCCAGTCCGGCGGTGTCATCCGCGCCTGCATGAACCGCGGCACCGTGGGCTACCAGCACATGGGCTACAACGTCGGCGGCATCGCGGGCAGCCAGACCGGCTACATTGAGGGCTGCGTCAACTACGGCACTGTCTACGCCCGCAAGGAGGGCGGCGGCATCGTCGGCCAGATGGAGCCGAGCAGCACGCTGGAATACACAAAGGACACGCTGCAGGAGCTTTCCGACGAGATGAGCACGCTGCAGACGCTGGTCAACCGCGCCTGCGATGACGCCAGCGCCGCCAGCAGCGACCTTTCCAACCAGCTCGAAGCGCTGAAGAACAACGTGACCAGCTCCCGCAATGCCATTGAGAATCTGCTGAAGCAGGCCCAAAACGGCGTGTCCATCGGTTCCCAGACCGTCAAGACCGACTTGAGTCAGTTCAAGCAGGACCTCAAGAATACCAACCTGCCCGGCGCGGACGACGGAGACAATGCCGCGGGCTCGGACACAGTCATCGACTACAGCGAAGCGACGCCTCCGTCTGACACCGACCCTGTCGATCCGAATTACACGCTGTCCCCCTCGGAGGAGCCCGCGCAGAGTGCTGACCTCTCCACGCCTGACGAAAGCAGTACGGCAGTGCAGGACACTGCCCCCGCACAGGAACCCGCCGCGGCGCAGAGTGAGGAGACATCCCCCGCACAGGAGCCCGCTGCAGAGGGCGGCGAGGCGGACCGCACCCCCCACGGGCAGCCAGGCCCCGAAGCCGTTGACGATTCCGCTGACAGCACCGTTGTCAGCGAGGACGACGGCACTGCCACAAAGCCGGACGAGCGCTATCCGATCGACCCGAACTATACGCTCATCACCGAGGGTCTTGACGACCTGCCCGACACAAAGGATGTGCTCAATGACATTTCGGATGCATTGCCGGACTCCGTGGACGTCGAAATTCCAAAGGTCGAGCTGACGAACCGCGACGCCATCACGGCCAGCCGCAATGATCTGAGCAGCAGCCTGACCAGCATGGGCGACATCGTCAGCAGCCTGAACAACAACGCCAGCAGCAACAGCCAGGCGCTGATCAACGACGTGAAGGCGATCTCGAAGCAGATCAACAAGATCGGCCAGACGCTGTCCGGTGCCAGCGAGAATGTCAACCGGGATGCAGACGACATCGTGGACGACGTTTCCGATGACGACACCGATGACGACGTCGAGGCCAAGGTCACGAACTGCATCAACAGCGGCACGGTCAATGCCGACCTCAACGCCGGCGGCATTACCGGTGCCATGGCCCGCGAGAACGATCTGGACCCCGAGGACGACTACACCACCGCGGGCAGCGAGTCGCTGAACTTTACCTTCAAGACCCGCGTCGTCACCCGTGACTGCACAAACTACGGCACGGTCAGCGCCAAAAAGCAGAACGCGGGCGGCATCGTCGGCGACGCCGAGATGGGCTCTGTCATCGACTGCAGGGGCTTTGGCACCCTCGATGCCGAGGACGCCACCGGCGTCGGCGGCGTGGCCGGTATCAGCAAGTCCACGATCCGCGAGAGCTGCGCCAAGGGCCGCCTGTCCGGTGCAAAGCAGGTCGGCGGCATTGTCGGCAGCGGTGCCACCATCGAAAACTGCCGCGCCATGGTCATGATCGACAACGCTGCCGAACAGATCGGAGCGATTGCCGGTATCGTGGACGACCCGCTGGACGGCAGCGTGACCGGCAACACCTTCGTGGACGGGGGTGTCGCGGGCATCGACAGCGTCAGCTACCAGGACATTGCCGAACCGCTGGCCTACGAGGATTTCGTCGCACAGGAAAATCTGCCCGGCGATTTCGGCAGCATCTGTGTCCGCTTTGTGACCGACGAGGATTCGCTGGTCCAGGAATACCACATCCCGTACGGCAGCGACTTCCCGACGGATCAGCTGCCGCCGGTTCCCAACCACCAGGGCCAGTACGGCAGCTGGGAGGATGTGGATCTGACCGGCATGACGTTTGACGCGACGATCCACGCCGAGTACAGCGATATAAACACGGTCCGCCAGAGCCAGGAAAAGCGCGGTGAACGCTCCCTTGTGCTGGTGGAGGGCAGCTTCGACACCACCGACGAGCTGATGCTCTATGAGGTGGACGACGCGCCCGATACCCCCGGCACGCTGGTGGAGGCGTGGGGCCTGGAGCTGCCCGCCGACACCGGCCACACGCTGCGCTATATGCCGCCGGAGACGACGGAGAACACCGTGCTGTGGGTCAGGACCGACGCAGGCTGGCAGCAGGCCGACACAAGCGTGGACGGCAGCTATCTGACCTGCACCGCCCCCGCCGGTACGACGGCCTTCGCCGCTGTGCAGATGCCCGCCAGCAAGGTGCCCCTGCTCGCGGCGGCTTGCGGCGCCGCAGCCGCACTGCTGCTGGTGATTTTGTTCATCGCCCGCAAGCGCAAAAAGCGAAAAGCAAAAAAAGCCGCTGAAAAAGCAAAATAAAAGAAAATCCCTTCTGCGGTGTGACACCACAGAAGGGATTTTTTTGGCTTCTCCCCTTGGGGGAAGCTGTCACCGAAGGTGACTGATGAGGGGCGGCCTTCCCACGACAACCCATTTATGGACAATAATGGCAAACTTGCCCCTCATCCGGCGCTCCGCGCCACCTTCCCCCTTGGGGGAAGGCTTTTCCTTTAACACGCACCCACAAACGCCTTAAAAATCTTTCGGCTGTCCTCATTCACGCGGAACGAAAATTCGGGGTGCCACTGCACAGCCCAGACGAACCTTTTATCCGGCAGGCATACGGCCTCCGTCAGTCCATCCTCCGAGACGGCCATAGCCGCCAGCCCCGGCGCAAGCGTTCACACCTCACTGTAAAAAATAAAACAGAGAAGTCCTGTGCGACCTCTCTGTCCGTTGTGCTGATTATACCGCAACGCGCGGCGGATTGCAAGCCCTTACATCGGCGGGTGGCTGCCCTTGAAGCGCTTATCCGTCGGCAGGGTCGTATATTTGTCGTACAGCTCCCGCAGCAGCACGGTACGGCGCACCATGCCGATGAACACATTGCGGTCATCCACCACCGGCACAAAGTTCTGTTCGATGGCTGCCTTTAAAAGCGTCGGCATGTCGGTGGTCACGGTAACGGCCTTGTAATCACGGCGGCGGGGGAAGCTGGAAATCGGCACATCCTCGCTGGCTTCAAGGTCCAGCCCGTGCAGATTTTTCATGCCCCAGAGGATGTCGCCCTCGGTGATGCTGCCGACATACTCGCCGTTGCGCTTCAGAACAGGGATGGTGGCGTAGCGCTGGTTGGACCATTTTTCCAGCGTCTGGCGCAGGGTGAAATCCTCGTAAATGTACAGGACGTCCTGCTTGGGTGTCAAAAAGAATAAAAGGTTCATGGTTTAAACCGAGCTCCTTTGGTAAGATTGTCATACTTCTGTAAACAGTATATACTCTTGCGCTGTAAACTTTGTGAATGGAATGTTAAATCCACGCGGCAAAATAAATTTCTCCGAAATGCCCTGTTCAAGCGGGGAAAAATGGTGTATAATAGCTAAAGATTCATATAGTGCAGCTGCGGGCTTAGCCGCAGCTAACCCTGAAAAGGAGGATCGCAGATGATCACCAAGGTCAATCCCTATGGACATATTTCGCTGACGAATGACTACTTCTCCGGCCTGGTGGAGCAGGCCGCCAAGCAGTGCTACGGCATTGCCGCCATGGGTCAGGCCCCGGCTGAAAGCGTTGTGCGCAGCGCCCTGCGCACCGGCAGCCTGCCCCCCAAAGGCGTCACGCAGGAGGGCGGCAAGCTGGTCATCGCCCTGCATATCAAGGTCGGGTTCGGTCTGAACATCTCGACCATCACCCAAAGCATCACCCACCGCGTCAAGGACGAAGTTGAACTTGCCACCGGCTTAAAGGTCGCCCGCATCGATGTCTACGTGGACGACGTCATTGCCGACTAAAGACTGTTTTACCCAAAAAATATGAGGTGTAACGAAACCATGATTACTGGCCAGACCCTGCGCGACGCCATTCTTTCCGGCGCCAACAACATTGCCAACCAGCGCACCCGCGTGGATGAGCTGAACGTTTTCCCCGTTCCGGACGGTGATACCGGCACGAACATGAGCATGACCATCGGTGCCGCCCGCGCCGAGCTTGAGGCCATGCCCGACAGCTGCACCGTGGCCGAGGCCAGCAAGACCGCTGCCTCCGCCATGCTGCGCGGCGCCCGCGGCAACTCCGGCGTTATCACGAGCCTTTTGTTCCGCGGCTTCTCCAAGGCGCTGAAGGACAAGACCGAGGCATCCTCCGCTGACCTGGCTGCCGCCTTGCAGCAGGGCGTCGAGGCCGCCTACAAGGCCGTCATGAAGCCCACCGAGGGCACGATCCTGACCGTCTCCCGTCTGGCTGCCGAGAAGGCCGCCGAGTGCACCGAGCTGGACGTTCCTGCCATGTGGGACGCCACGTTGCAAGCCGGTCAGGCCGCGCTGGACGACACCCCGAACCTGCTGCCCGTGCTGAAAAAGGCCGGTGTCGTGGACGCCGGCGGCCAGGGCATCATGCTGATCTTTGAGGGCATGAAGCAGGTGTTCGACGGCGGCGAGATCATCGCCGGTGCCGAGGTCGCCGCCAAGCCCAAGGTATCCAGCGAAGCCGCAGGCAAGGGCGTTTTTGCCGACGACCTGATGAAGGTCGAGGACATCAAAAACGGCTACTGCACCCAGTTCCTGCTGCACAAGGATGCCGATGCCAGCGTTACCCGCCTGCGCGCCTTCCTTGAGTCCAACGGTGACTCCGTTGTTGTGATCGAGGACGACGACGTTGCCAACTGCCATGTCCACACCTCCGACCCCGGCATGATGCTGAGTGAGGCCATCAAGTACGGCTACCTGACCAATTTTAAAATTGAAAACATGCACGAGCAGTTCCTCGCCCGCCAGAAGCAGGCGAAGGGTCTGGAGAAGCAGGCCGAGGCCGAGGAGAAGAAGGACAGCGAGTTCACCTACGCCGCCGTTGACCCCGAGCGCGAGTACGGCTTTGTGGCCGTGGCCGCGGGCGAGGGCCTGAAGGCTGTGTTCAGCGACCTGGGCGTGGACGCGGTTGTCAGCGGCGGCCAGACGATGAACCCCTCCACCGAGGACATCCTCGCCGCCATCCAGAGCGTGCCCGCCAAGACCGTGCTCGTTCTGCCCAACAACAAAAACATCATCATGGCGTCCGAGCAGGCGCAGAAGCTCGCGGACCGCAAGGTCATCGTGCTGCCCACCCGCACCGTGCCCCAGGGCATGACCGCCATGCTGAACTTTGACCCCGACCTGAAGCCGGAGGAGAACGCCGTTGCCATGATGCAGGCGGCGGACCGCGTCAGCACGGGTCTGATCACCTATGCCGCCCGCGACAGCGAGTTTGACGGAAAGCCCATCAAGAAGGGCGAGATCATGGCGCTGGAGAACGGCAAAATCGTTGCCACCGGCACCGACCTGGTCAAGATGACCTATCGTCTGGCCCGCTCCATGAAGAAGAAGGACACCCAGTTCATCACGGTCATTTCCGGCTGCGACGTCAGCGACGAGGACGCCGAAAAGACGACCGATCTGGTGCGCGCCAAGTGCGGCGGCAGTGTCGAGGTCAGCCACATCAGCGGTGGCCAGCCCGTGTACTACTACATGATCTCTGTGGAGTAATTCGGACGTTATAACATTAAAAAGGCGAATTTGGGGATGTTCCGAGTTCGCCTTTTTTGGTATATTGCCCGGGGACGGCTGCCTCCCGGGAACTCCTACTTTCTTTTGTGACCAAAAGAAAGTAGCAAAGAAAAGTCCCGCTGTTGCGGATGCAGCGGACCCCGCCTTAGGGGCTGCACGCCCCTAAGAACCCCAATAAGGAAG
>OGNY01001974.1_pt1 | contig 11579 bp, 9 predicted proteins | sample 1573551 | NCBI WGS metagenome assembly OGNY01 (sample SAMEA2581885, study PRJEB24529) | metagenome | biome: Human gut stool | place: China | collected 2011
GCCGCTGCAGGAGCGGATAGACCTTTTATACCATGCAGACTTTTTCATTGGACTGTCGAGCGGATTGAGCTGGGTAGCCAACGGAGTAGGCATACCTGTAATTTTGATCAGCGGATTCACGCTGCCGTTCAACGAATTCCCGACTCCGTACCGGGTGATCAACTACCATGTCTGCAACGGTTGCTGGAACGATACTCAGGTAGTGTTTGAGCATAAGGATTTTGAATGGTGCCCGCGGTTAAAGGGAACAGAAAGGCAGTTTGAATGCAGCCGGTATATAACGCCGGAAGCGGTGAATAAGGTAATAGATAGGCTGATGGAGGAATATGGGTTTGACCAGTCAAAAAATTTGGGACAGAGGAATAATTTTACTGGTACTGAGATAAAAAAGATTAAGAGAGCAAAGGAGAGTAGAAAATGCGAAGCATCAAAGTAAATAGGAAAAAGAGCAAACAAATACTGGCAGCATTAGTAATGGGGATGAATTTTGTTAATACTATAGCGCCGATGGCAGTGGCAATGCAAAAGCTGACGACTGAGGGAAAATCGCAATTACAGATGGTCAAAAGTAAAGCAAAACCATTGGAATATGTGAGTTTGCCACAATCATTGGAGTTTGTTGACGATTTAATTTTTGGTAAAGCAGAGGCTGCAGTAATCAGCGTAGGCGCTGGACAGACAAGCACTTTACCTACGCTTGCCTCCGGGGACTTTATGAATATCTCCAGCGGGGGAACAGGAACAGTAAGCACCATGAATGGTGGTTCCCAGGTTATCTCCGGTGGAGGAACAGGAACAGTAAGCTCCTTGAATGGTGGTGAGCAGCATATCTCCAGCGGAGGAACGGGAACAATAAGTGCCATGAGTGCTGGTATTCAGTATATTTCCGTCGGTGGAGCAGGAACAGTAAGTACCTTGAATGCTGGTAATATACATATCCTCAGCGGAGCAATAGGAACAGTAAGTACCATGAATGCTGGTAATTTGCATATCTATGATGGAGGAACAGGAACAGTAAGTACCATGAGTGGTGGTTTGCAGAATGTCTCCAGCGGAGGAGCGGTAACACTAGGTGTTATGAATGGTGGTTATCAGACTATAGTTGGGGGAACGGGGACAATAAGTACTATGAGTGGTGGTACTCAAACCGTCTCCAGTGGTGGAACAGGGATAATCGGTACTTTCATTAATGGTAGGCAAAATGTAACCGAAGGAACAGGAACAATAAGTACCATGAGTGGTGGTACTCAGAATATCTACAGTGGAGCGACAGGAACAGTAAGTACCCTGAGGTATGGTGGTATTCAGAATGTCCGCAACGGAGGAACAGGAACAATAAGCACCATGAGTGCTGGTTTGCAATATATCCACAGCGGGGGAACAGGAACAGTAAGTACCATGATGAATGGTGGTTATATGAATATCTCCGGTGGAGGGACAGGGGTAGTAAGTACAATGAGTGGTGGTGAGCAGAATATCTACAGCGGGGGAACAGGAATAGTAAGTACCATGAGTGGTGGTTTGCAGAGTCTCGCCAGTGGAGGAACAGGAACAATAAGCTCCTTGAATGGTAGTGGGTATCAGTCTATTCATGGGGGAACGGGGACAATAAGTACCATGAGTGGTGGTTCTCAGGGTATCGACAGTGGAGCGACAGGGGTAGTAAGTACCATGAGTGCTGGTTTGCAGTATATCCGAAGTGGAGGGACAGGGGTAGTAAGTGCCATGAGTGGTGGTATTCAGTATATCCGAAGTGGCGGGACAAGTCGTGATACAATGATTTACGGTGGTATCCAGCTTATTGCTAATGGTGGCACAGCAAATAATACAATTGTTAATGGTGGTACAGCCGCTATTTTAGGGGCAGGAGCAGCGGTAGAAGACGTTACAATGACTGGCGGTGAATATCTTTTAGGAACAGATGGTGGTACTTATTATCTTAACGGTATTTTTGGATTTTCCGGCGGCAATTTTGATATGACAAAAAACATTTCTGGTAGTACGCCAGGAAGTTATGAGACTTTAAACATCAACAATCTGCAGCATGGCGGTGGCACTTTTGTTATGAATACCGATCTGGCCAGTGAAACAAATGGCGATAAAATATATATCACCAGTGCCAATGCAGGCAAAAGTTATATCCAGGTTAAAGATGCCAGTTTGCTGAGCGGCACAGCGGTAACTGGCCATAAGAATTTGCTCTTAGTTACAGTAGCAAGTGGTACGGCAACTTTTGAAGGGAAAAACCTCAATAGTGGAGGGTTGTGGACCCTGACGCCAAAAATAGAAAACGGCGCTAATGTTACTGATTCATTAGGCAATGTAATAGGTAATTCAAGACAGTGGTATTTAACGCATGTTTTGAAAGCGATCAATAACGATACCAAAGTGTTATTAGAAGGAAGTGATAACAGCTATGCGCTGTGGCGCAATACTAACGATACTTTGCGTAAGCGGCTGGGAGACTTGCATTACCGTACTAATGAAATAGACGGAGATGGAATTTGGGCGCGTTACACAGGCGGAAAATTTGGCGGGAGTGGATTTGACAGCAGCTATAATATGTATCAGCTTGGTTACGATAAAGCAGATAATGCCAAGAGCACATATGGTTTTGCATTAGAAAGCGGAACCGGACATGCTGATTACAGCTTCGGCAGTGGTAAAGATAAATTATTCTCTGGCAGCTTCTATGGTACCTGGACCGGAGATGACGGAAGCTATACGGACGTAGTAGCAAAAATAGGTCAATTTGATACAGACATCAAATCTTATGGAGATTACCCGGATAAAGCCAGCTATAAAAACAGAGCTTACAGTGTGAGTATAGAATATGGAAAAACTATAGAACTGAGTGAAAAAAGTGGGACTTTCGTCGAACCGCAGCTGCAGTTCATAGCGGGAAGATTGGGAAGCAGTGAATATACAACAGACCGTGGTAATAACGTCTATGTTGGTGGTCTAAACAGTTATATAGGTCGTGTAGGCTTTGTTGCAGGTCAAAAAACGAAAGAGGGCAATGATGTCTATTTCAAGGCATCGGCGCTGCATGAATTTGGAGGCATCAGGGATATCCATATGGAAGCAGCCAATGGAGAAACCCTGTCGATGTCAAAAGACTACAGCGACACGTGGTTTGAAGTAGGAATCGGAACAAATATCAAGCTCAGTAAAGTAAGTTATTTTTATGGTGATATAGAAAGGAGCTTTGGAGGAGAGATAGAAAAGAAATGGCAGATCAATGCTGGCGTAAGATTTGAATTTTAAAGAATAAGCTATTTTTTATGATTTAGTAGATTTATAAAAACAGACTGCTTTTTAAGCAGTCTGTTTTTTGTTTCTGCCGCAGTGATTAGGCATAGTTTTGGGACAGCAGCTTGTGAGCCGGTATAACTGTGCTGACTGGCAAAAAGTATGGGTAATAGATTCTTAAGAACTGCGCAGACGCCGACAGTCGTAAAGCCGCTGGCGTAATGCGCCGGGCAAGACTCGCAGGAGTTTTACACAAGTTCAAAGCAAGTGTCTTGCGGGGGGGTACAAACGTGCTATAATAACAATAAATATTGTTATAACAAATTATTTATATGAAAAATATGGAAATCTTAAAGTATTAAAAAAGCACGGGTTGGATGACAGAGCTGAAACAGGTGATAAATACATCGGCTTGAGCTTCAATAACAGATATGAAGTAAGACGTATCAGGAAGCAGTATTTTAACAGCAAGGGGAGGCAGAAGAAAATTTATGGGAAAGAAAATGGGAAGGCAAAAAGAATTGAAGCTGGCAATGGTAGTAGGCTGTATTCTTACCAGCAGTAATGCCTGGGCTGCCGATATCACAGGCAATAGCAGCAGCGGCAGCGCAAGTTTGAGCAATCAGACGCAAAACAGCGGCGGTGTTTACGGCTGGAAGTATGATGATACCAGCGCGGCCACAGGCGGCAGCGTGACGCTTACAAATGCTGATGTCAGTTACAGCAGCGGCAGCAGCGCTTCACCTAAAGGCGTCTTTGGCGGCTATGCGGCAAACGCCGCAGCGCAAAATAATACTGTCAGTATCACAGGTACTGTTGCAAGTGGAGGCTATGCTTTTGCCAACTGCAGCATTTATGGCGGCTATGCCGGGTCCGGCACGGCTGCAGGCAATACTGTAACGCTTACAAATGCTAAAGACACCAGTAGTTACGGCGGCTGGGCAGTTGCCGGCGATGCGGCAAATAACAAGATAATTATCAGCGGCGGTACAGGTACTTCTGCTACCGGTGGGCGTAGTAATGCTGGTGCCGCCTCCGGGAACAATGTAAAAGTTACGGACAGTGAGATCGAATACAGGGTCGTCGGCGGTGAAATCTTCACTGGCAGTGCTCACGGAACTACTGCCACCGGTTCAGCCTCAGGAAACAGTATAGAGCTCGTTAATTCAGTTACTAACACTGTTTACGGAGGCCGTGTCGGCGGAACTTTTGATGTATCTACCGGTGATTCCAGCGCGGTAGCCGAGGGCGACGCCACAAATAATACGGTCACGATCGAGAGCTTAAAAACAAGTGCTGGTTCTGTCAAACTGGAGCAGGTATATGGCGGAACAGTAATTGGCAAAGGCAGTGCGAACGGCAACAAAGTCATACTGGGTAAAACCGGCGCTGGGGCAGTGAGCATGACAGATGTTCAAAGACTGTATGGCGGCGGCAGTAAAATTGGCAGCAGCAGTTTAAAGGGCGGCGACGCCAATAACAACACCATCGAAATAAAAGGCAATGTAACGCTGGGACTTTCTAACACTAGCAGTGGCGGCACAACAATTTACGGCGGTTATGCCGCTGCGGGAGAGGCCAGCGGAAATAAGATCACAGTCGATCAGGGCGCGACCGTCAAAGCGTATTTTATTTATGGGGGCAATTCTTCGAGTAGTTCTGACAGCGGATTATCGCTGACTAAAAACAATCAGGTCATCATCAGCGGCGATGTTACCGTGGGCAACAGCATTGCCGGAGGGTTTGCTAACGGGAAATCCGGCGTGACCGGCAGTGTGGCGCAGGGGAATAAAGTTGAAGTAACGGTCGGTGGCAAAGTCACCGGCGCGATCCGCGGCGGGATCAGTGCATATGGCAGCGCTAACGAAAATACAGTGAATGTTGCGGGCACGGTAACCGGCGCGTTGGTTGGTGGGTGGTCCAATAATTTAGGCAGCGGCGTGGGTACTGCCAATAGTAATACGGTCACTGTCAGCGGCACTGCTGGCGATAATGTCATGGGCGGCTATTCTCTTAAAGGCGGTGCTGATAGCAATAGGCTTGAAATAACAGGTAGTGTCACCGGCTATACTTATGGCGGCTATGCAGGTGGCAGTCGCACTACAGACAATGCCAGCCAGAATACGGTCAGCATCGGCAACGGCGGCACTGTAGGCGGCAATATTATCGGTGGCGTTTCAGCTAAAGGCAGTGCTGATAACAATACAGTGCAGATCCAAGGCAGCGGCAACCTTGGAGGGTCAGTGTACGGAGGCCAGACAACAGCCGCTGCCGGCTCGGCAAATGGTAATACAGTAGAGCTGAGCACAGGCAGAACTGTAGGCGGCGTTGTTTATGGCGGTTATGCCAAAGGTGACGGCAGTACTTCCGGCAGTGCCAGCGGTAATAAAGTAATAGTCAGCGGGACAGTAAACAGCACTGCCACCCAATATACCGGGACGGTATTCGGTGGTTATGCACTTACAGGCACCGCCGATAGCAATGAAGTAACTATCAGCGGCGGTACTATAGCATCCCAGGTCATGGGAGGGTATTCCTCAACAGGAACCTTTGGTTCAGGTTCAGCCAGCAGCAACACAGTAAAGATCATTAACGGCAGCACTGTCAGCAGCGATATCTACGGCGGCTATACTGGTATGGGCAACGCCAACAGTAACAGCATACTTATTGAAAGCGGAACGATCGGCGGCGATATCTACGGCGGCCATACTGGTTATGGAACCGCCAATAACAACAGCATCACGATCAGAGACGCAGTAGATCTGTCTGGCAGAACCATCTATGGCGGCGACTCCAGCAGTGGCAATGCGAAAACAGGCAATACGCTTCGTTTTGAAAATACGGGCGGCAATATTAAAGCCATCAAAAACATCGATGTTTTAGGAGTATCGGCACTGGCCGATAACAGCAAAGTCCTGACCATTACTAACGGAGCGGCAGACGATCTGGCAAATACGACTGTCAAGCTGGTTGCTTCCGACAGCGGACTGAGAGTAGGCCAGCAGATAACGCTGGTGCAGGCCAACAGCGGCGTTATAACCAATACGACCAGCTTAGACCAGGCAACGCTGAAGAAAAACACTAATGCTTTTATCAGATATGACTTTGAAGAGGTAGCAGGCTTAAGTGACAAGATAGCAGTTGTCGTAACAGGTAAGGAAGCAGATACAGCTAATGCCCGCGCTTTGGCTGAAAGCCGCATCGCCGGTGTGGCACTGCTAAATCAAAGCAGCGACCTGCTGATAGACCAGGGCTTTGGGGCGGTTAAATTCAATGGCGAAGGCGTTGCAAAAGACACCTATGGCTTTGCCATTATGGGTGGCAGCAGTATTCGTTACAATACAGGCTCCTTTGTTAAAGCCAATGGTTTTAGCCTTATTGCCGGACTGGCGCAAAAGACAACAGTGGATAACGGCGTGTGGCACCTGGGAGCATTTTTTGAAAACGGCCATTCCAACTACAGTACCCATAATGACGGAGTTGACGGAGCTGTACGTGGTGACGGTGACGCTACTTACAACGGCGGCGGCATTTTAGCACGTTTTGATTCGGCCGGCGGTATGTATGGTGAAGCCAGTATGCGTGCAGGCAGCATCAAGAATAAATTCGGCGGTTTTGCTTATAACGGAGGAATTGGCAGTTACGAGGACCGCAGCACTTATTACGGAGCATATTTAGGCTTGGGGCAGCAGCGGCAGCTCAGCAAAAATACAAGCCTGGATATTTATGGAAAATACTTTTATACACATCAGCAGGGTTCGGATTTTGAAGTTTTGGGCGAACAGGTGACTACGGCAGCTGTTAAAAGCAGCAGGATGCAGATTGGCGGCAGGCTGACAAAACAGGTAACTGCAGATGTGAGTTATTACGGCGGCGTTGCCTGGGAGTATGAGTTTGATGGCGCGGCGGATATGGCGGTGGCAGGAGCTGATTTAGCGGCGCCGTCACTTAAGGGCAGCAGTGGGATAGTAGAAATGGGGATACGCCTGAAGCCTTCTAAAACTGATAAGATAACGCTGGATTTAGGAGCGCAGGGCCATTTTGGCAAACGGAGAGGGTTTAGCGGCGGCCTGCAGATAAACTATAGTTTTTAAAAGTCTGAGGTGGACTATGTACGAAGAAAAATGTCTGCTGCGGCTTGGCAGCAATATCAAGATCCTGCGTAATGCCAGCCAGATTACTCAGGCAGAGCTGGCCAGGCGTATTGGCATCAGTCAGACACATTTATGCAATATCGAGCATAATAACGTGCAGATCAGTCTGAAACTGTTGCTGCGGGTCGCCAATGTTTTGGGCTGCTCGTTGGAATGCATTATAGGTGTGAATGCAGTAACGATAGCGAAACGAGTGGAAGCACAGTGTAAGGTAAAGTCTGAACCGGTGAGGAATGAGGACAAGAATACTGCGAAACAGGAAGTTTATTCGCTGGAGGAAATACGTCTGTTGTTGAAGCTGCTGCAGTTGTCTTAAACAAGCGTACTAAAATAAGTTCAGTAAAATAAAAAATCAGCGATATGAAGTAGGTTTCATATCGCTGATTTGGTTTGTTATTTTCTGCCTATGATGTAAGCCAAAAGGCGTAACCAGTGCAGGAGCTTTGTGTATTTGCTATTGATGTCGTACCTCGTTTCTCTGTTTGTTTTACAGTTCTCTGTGTTTGCTGATGATGGCCCGGCTCAGTTCGTTCAGGCAGCTGGTCAGCTTATCCAGCCGCTGCTCCATACGCAGCAGCAGATACCAGCTCAGTACCATCGGGAAACCGAAGTTGCCGACAGCGCTGAAAATTTCTTTGGTATCCATGGCGATTATGCCAGCACGGTAACAGTAACGACTTTGATGCGGGCTTCGACGAATTCATTCAGCCCCAGGCCGCCGCTGGTCAGCACGCCTGCTTCGATGATCTTGGCTGCTGCTGCCTGCGCTTCGGCTAAGGTAACGTCTTCACGAGGGTCGGCGATGCTTAAAGTTTTTTTAGCGCCGTCGCTTTTGGTGAAGATGAGTTCTAAAGTTTTTTCCATGTTTGTTCTCCTTTACATTAGATTTTTGTTTGAAATTTTAGGTTATTCTGCTTTGTCGAGTTCGGCTTTTTCGGTAACGTAGACGTTAACGACGGCGTGGCTCATAAGCTCGCCGATGGCTTCGGTAACTGCGAGGCATTTGGCGGCTTCGGCGTCCAGACGGACACTGCCGACAGAGGTGCTTTTGGTTTGCATGGCGCCAAGGGCGTTGGTGCCGTTTTCTACGTCCATGGAAAGTTTGAGGGAAGTAGGATTTTTGCTGACAGTCATATTTTCAGCTCCTTTCATAATTTGGTTTTGTTTTTGTGTTTGTAAGTTGTGAAAATACTTTTTAGTTTTCTTTATGCAGCTTTCTTGAAAGAAAGCTGCATAAAGAACTTTGCGCACTGTGACAATTCCTGTTTAACTTCGTTCGCTGTCCGGCTTCCGGGCAACTCGGCATTGCAGTACAGAGAAAAGCTTTAGCTGGGAATCGTCAATGCCTCAAACAGTCCCTCCAGCGCTTACAGCTCACAGTGTACACAACGGAATGTGTCACAATGTGCGCTCAAAACCCTTGTGCCGTACTATTCAGCTATGGATTTCATAAGCAGAGTATCGACCGCCTGATATTATCAATATTTACGGTCTATGGCAGTAAAACGTATGATACAGAGGGTTTTAAAGCGCAATCCAAATCTTAACAGCGCTGAAAGTTCTTTGCTGACTTTCTTTCAAGAAAGTCTAAAAAAGCTAAAAAAGCTTGAAGAAAACATTAAAAGAAAATATTAAAAGAAAACATCGTGTTCTTTAAAAAGCAGCCCTTTTAATCAAGGGGGCTGCTTTTTGCATACCACAGGGCCTTGCCCCTGATGACCTGTCCGCCGGGCTTCATAGCTCCGTCGCCGGGTGAATCGCGCAGATACCATAAGTCCCAGCGGGTTTCGGCATCGCCGCTGTACGGTCCGTCAGCAGCGGTGCTGATGATATTTGCATAGTAGAGATGCTCCTTTTAGATTTGCTTGGCAAGGGGGTAAAACCCTCACGCTATATATAGGGCAGCGAGAGGGATAAAAGTTTACATCGGTTTGAAAATTTTTTTCAAGATGGTTTTTAACAGCAGCTCATAACATTTTAGTGATATTTGTGAACAATATGTGAAATTGTATTTTGGCATGTAAACTTTTCCGGTGTTCGCTGCCCTATATATAGTGACAGTATTCAGTACTGAACTTGTTAGCAGAGTTTTTAAGACTTATAGGGTTTTACTGCTTATGACTTTGAACTTGAATCTAACAAAGAAATACTTACAGCAAAGTAAAGCAATACTTATTTAGTAAGTACTGAATACTGCCATAAATACTTGCACGACGATCGGCAGAACATGCAGAGAAGTCCGTTCCAGGCCAGCCGGTGGATCATGAAGCTAATAAAAAACGTCTGCAGAATCTTATAAAAATATTGTCTAGAAGAATATAAAATAAAAATATGGCAGATTAATGTTGTATTTGATGATATAAATTCGTTTGTGGGCAAAAGAAGTTGTTGCAAAAACTAATTGTTTGTAGTATTATTTTATAAAATAGAATAATATATAATAATCAAATCAGAAAAAATAAGTAAAACAAAAGTAGTTGGTCCGGTAGTTGAAACGATTATATGGGTAAGAGTGGTGTAGAGGGTAAAATGAAAAAACAGCGTTATGATCTAAATGATTTAGGTAGTAATGTGAAGATGATGCGGAAGGCAAGAAAAATTTCGCAGGTGAAATTATCGGAAGCCCTGCAGATGTCACAGCCGCATCTAAGTAATCTGGAGTGCGGCAGGACGTTGATCAGTCTGGAGATACTTGTCAAACTGGCTGACGTGTTTGATTGTTCGGTAGAAGATATTCTATTGTGCAGTCAGGAAAAAGTTAAAGCAGTAAATTAAAAGGGTTAGAACAAAATAAAAGCAACAGCTTAAACAGCTGTTGCTTTTTTATATGTGTATTCATTGTTTTTACAGCATCTGCCCAAAGGTATAAAGCAGTTTGAGGGCGTAAACAAAAATAACGGCGCCGCAGATGCGGTTGATCCATTGCATATGGCTGGGGCGCAGATTTTGGCAGCAGGTTTTGAAGATGCCTGTAAGCCCGAAGAACCACAGGCAGGAGGCAGCTGCTACGCCGCTGATAAAGAGTGAGGCAGTATCGGCAGGCAGTGATGAGCGAAAGGCGCCCAGCATCAGCGTACCGTCGATAACGGCCTGCGGGTTGAACCAGGTAACGGTAAAGGCCAGCGTGGCCGTTTGCCACAGCGTCGGCTGGCTGTAAGCAGAGGTGTCTGTCTGCACCTGCGCATGCAGCAGCTGCCAGGCCAGATAGATCAAGATCAGTCCGCCGCCGCCGAGCAGTGCTTTTTGCAGTAGCAGACTGTGTTCGATCACAAGGCTGATGCCCCAAAAGCAGGCCAGCGCCAGGCTGATGTCAAAGAAGGCGACGATGCCTGCAGTGACGAGGGCAATGCCTAAAGGCGCGGTGAGCGCCGTATTGATGACAAAAAGATTTTGGGCGCCGATGGGGGCAAGATAGGCCAGCCCCATGGTAAGACCCTGTAAAAAAATTTCCAAAGCAGATTCCTCTCGATACTGAAGGCTGTGCCGATTGATCAGAGTACGGCCTGCAGCAGTGCAAAGACGGCGGCGCCGCTGACTATCGCCAGCCCCAGTGATTTTGTTTTATAGACCAGCGGGAAGATGATGACGGTCGACCACAGGTACAGGTTGTTCAGTCCCAGATCCAGGCTGCCTGCGGGCAGAAAGACGTCGGGCAGGACCAGCGCGCCGAAAATAGCTGTCGGCACATAGGTGAGCCAGGTTTTGAACCAGCGTGGTACAGGTTTGCCGGCCAGCAGCAAAAAAGGTATGATACGGGAAATATAGGTGACGCCCATCATAATGAAAATGGCGCCCCAAACGTATTCAGCGGACATTATCAGCACCTCCCGCATGGCGTTCGGTGATATAGCAGGCGGCGCCGGAGGCGGCCAGAGTTGCCAGCACGATATGCAGCTTATAGGGAACGATCTGCGAAAGCAGGATCGCCAGAAGCCCTGATACCAGCCCGGTGATGATCATTTTCCGGTCGGTGAGATAGTTGACCCAGATGCCGAGGAACATGGCGATCAGCAGATAGGAGACCAGCTCGGTAGGCGGGTTGAGATAAGCGGCGGCATAGCAGCCGAGGGCATTGCTGAGCGACCAGACGGCGCAGGAGGTGACGTTGAGCCCCAGGGCTTCTTCGCACGTCCAGCGGGGATCTGTTTCCGTTTCAAAGGCGTTCAGGTTGAC
>OGNY01001975.1_pt1 | contig 11567 bp, 10 predicted proteins | sample 1573551 | NCBI WGS metagenome assembly OGNY01 (sample SAMEA2581885, study PRJEB24529) | metagenome | biome: Human gut stool | place: China | collected 2011
ACGCTCCTGTTTCACACCCGTTTCACATACATTACAATCCTGTTACAGACGTCTTGCCTAATTATTCAGGGACGAATTTACATAAAATAATCGGTTCGTTCCATACATTGCACATGACTAGAATATTTGCGCGATAATTCTGGTCCATTTCGCACATTTATTGGGATATTGTGCTACCTTTGCCTCGATTATTGAAACACTATATTTATTTTTTTAATGAAGACATTAACAATCGGAGACCTAAAGGCTCGTATTCCAATCATCCAAGGTGGAATGGGCGTAGGCATCTCTCTTTCCGGCTTAGCCTCGGCCGTTGCAAATGAAGGTGGGATCGGCGTTATCTCCGCAGCCGGTCTCGGACTTTTATATAAGAAATTGTCACCCAGCAATTATACGGAAGCTGGGAATCTCGGGTTAGCGGAAGAGATCCGCAAGGCCCGGGAAAAAGCGAAAGGTATCATCGGCGTAAACGTAATGGTGGCTCTTTCCGACTTCGCCGAATTGGTGAAAACCAGTATAGCGGAAAAGGTAGACATCATTTTCAGCGGTGCCGGACTGCCTTTGGACTTGCCTTCTTTCCTCAAGAAAGATAGCGTCACCAAGCTGGTTCCCATCGTTTCCAGCGCACGTGCCGTACGCATCATCTGCGAGAAATGGAAGAATAACTATGATTATCTTCCGGATGCGGTGGTACTAGAAGGCCCGAAAGCGGGTGGACATCTGGGATATAAGGAAAACCAGTTGGAAGACCAGCATTTCTCATTGGAAGAATTATTACCTCAAGTCGTAGAGGAAGTCTCTCATTTCGAGCAGAAATACGACAAAAAGATCCCGGTAATTGCGGCAGGAGGCATTTATACGGGTGAAGATATCAAACGCATGATAGACCTTGGAGCATCAGGCGTTCAGTTAGGAACCCGGTTCGTTACCACCACGGAATGCGATGCCTCGGAAGCCTTCAAACAGACCTATATACAGGCAGAGGAGAAGGACATAGAGATCATCAAAAGTCCCGTCGGCATGCCCGGACGAGCCATCCATTGCAGTTTCCTTGAGAAAGTGAAGGCGGGAATCAAGCAACCGAAAGCTTGTCCCTTCAACTGTATCAAGACGTGCGATATATCACGCAGCCCGTATTGTATCGTCACCGCCTTGTACAACGCCTTCAAAGGGAATTTCGAGAATGGATACGCTTTCGCCGGCAGTAACGCTTGGCGAGCGAATAAGATCACTTCGGTACGGGAAACCATTACCGAGTTGATGAATGAATGGAAAGCTAAATTATAAGCACAAAAAAAGCCTCCGGAAACGGGGGCTTTTTTTATATTCGAAGGTAAGTATCTCCATTATTGCTCGGCCAACCAAGCGGCCAGCTCATCCCGGTTCGCGGCGGCATCCTGCATGCCGGCTTGGGCAGCTTGATCGAAATATTGCATAGCGGTCGTATAATCCTTCTTCATCGCATAAGCGACACCTAGGTTATTCCATGCTTCCGGCAAATTAATACCTTGCAAACGACTGATGGCCGGATCGTAAGCACCAGTCTCAATCTCAAGGGCCGCCGTATTTAATTGAGCGATCGGGTCGGTCGGATAAAGACGAACGGCGATATCGAATACCTCCTTGAACTGATCGCTACCTTTATCATAAGAATTGGCTACCAAGAACATCTCATTCAAACTTAAATATTGAGGTTTCGTTTTGATCACTTGCTTGGCCTCGTTCACGTCGAACGGACGTGCGATATAAGCCAAGGTATAATCAATACGTCTTAAAGGAGGATAGTATTTATCCAATAATATCTTATAAGTCCGACCTCCGTTCAAGGCATGTAGTTTAGCCTTGCGCTTGTTTATATCTTGAATATCCAAGATCTCCAGAATCTCCTTCTTATTCGCCAAATCTGATTTCGTAACCTCTTGACGCAATCCGATCCAATCCTCACCCATCCAATTCACTTTCATCAAGGAAGGATCCATCTTCTCCTTATCTTTCATGTAAGCGACAAAAGCCTTGGCACGACTCTCGGACAATCTCATATTATAATCGTAGCCACCTTCCGGGGAAGCGTATCCGGTAACCTTAAATTCGGTAAAGCTTAGATTCTTATCGTTACGGACTTCCGTTACAATCTTATTCACCTCATTCAGCACGGTAGCGTTATCTTTGAAATCACGTAACAATACGGACTTGCCTACCTCAAAGTTTAAATAAGCGGAATGCGTCTCGCTCCGTTGTTTCACAGGTTCTACCGGAGGAGTAACATAGCTAAGCTCATAAACGGGAGGGGCTAACGGAGGCAATACACGGCTCATCACCCCATAGATGTCATTTGAGACCTCACAAGAAGCGCATCCCGTGGTATTCTCATCCACCATCAAGGTAGCGTTTCGCATCCATCCCGCATAGGGTACGGACAATTCCACCGGAATCAATTCCGGCCCCTTCTTCGTCTGACGGATAATCAAGCTAGGAGTTTGGGGAAATTCATAACTATCGAAACCCAACTCACGGTTCAACGCCTTCATACGTGCCCGCCCGGTAATCACGATCGGGTTAAACTGGTAAGACTGCGATTTATCCACCGATTGCAATACCGGTGTCAGTATGACCATCTCTTGGGATTTCAAACGCAGATTACTCAGATTGGTCGTAAAATTCATCATAAGCTGGCTTCCGTCCTTCCTTGCGCTTACATTCTCGAAACTAACAGTTCCCCGCACACCGTTCTGTGCCTGTAGGCTCACACCTCCGAGGAACAATAAAGCGATACATATACTCAATAAATGTCTCATATCTCTCTAGATCGTTTTTTAGTGGATAAAATAAATGATAGAAAGGGCCGCTTTCGTTACACCCCAATAGTTCGAGTTCTTGGTCTCGATCTTGGAGCCACATTCCCCGCAATTATACTTATCATAATGTACACGGGCATAACCGGCGCCGATAGCGGCTTCTATACTCCAACGCTTATTCAGTATCCATTGATGTCCCAACGTAAGTCCGCCACCGTACAAATAACCATCATAACGATGATCCTTCAAATTAGGGAATATGCCAAAGGGTAATTTAATCCCGGCGATATTATACTGTCCGCCCAACGCATGCACGCCAATAAACGTACCGTTGAATTTCTCGCAAGTCCAATAACGCACTTCCGGCATGACAAGCCAATGCTTCAGTTTCTTACCGTCATTGAACTTGAAAGGATTATATCCCGCCGAGACATCCAATGTAACCTTTTTGCTTAAGCCCACCTCGAATCCTAAGTTCGGAGTCGTAGTCGCGTCGTAGAGAAGATTGTTCTTCAACGCGAAATGCTGTGCGCTCATAGATAAGGAAAATAACAATGCTAATCCAAGTAAAAATGCTTTCTTCATTTCTTATAAGCTTAATGATTTGAAGAAGAAACAGGAATAAACGGGTTTTAGTTTTCGATAAGCGTTAATAAGATATGATCATTAAATTTAATTATATTAATAGTAAAGGGAATGCGGAAGGCGCTTTTATCGCTTATCCACATTCCCTTTAACTTACTTATAAATATACGATTACTGTTTAATGTCGCCTAATTCGACCAGCTTATTGACAATCGCATAGATCGTAAGACCGCTGGCACTATGAATTTGAAGTTTCCGAGCGATATTACGGCGGTGGGTGATGACCGTATGCGTAGAAAGAAACAAACGATCCGCTATCTCCCGGTTTGTCATTCCCTTCACGACGCAGACTACGATCTCTTTTTCCCTCGAGCTTAACGATTGTTGCTCGTCATCCCCTTCCGGCTCGTCATCCGGAAGTACCTCGGCGTTCAACCGTTCCAATTTGTGCTTGATCTCATCAGGGCTATCGTATATGTTAATTTGTTCATCATAAGAACGCAATAACACACTGTCTGAGACAGAATATAATAAAGCGATACATTTCATCTCGGCACAGCCGCTTTCCTCCTTCAAATGTTGCAACGTGAAATAGCCGGGCAAAGCCGGATTCACGATCAACACATCCGGTTTGTGCATACGAAGCGAGTCGAAAAGAGATTCCACCGAATGAATCTCCACCATCTGGATACGGAAACCCGGTAACCGTTTCAACAGGTTCTCCAGTCCGCTCCTTATGATAACAGAAGGTTCGGCTATCGCAATCTTTAGATTTGTACTCATCGATTCATGCTTATAATTGTTTTTCCAAAGCCAATATGGCCGGTACAAACAAATAATCCTCCACACGGGTATGTGAAGCCAAGTCTTCCTCCGTGGCAAAAATATCGAACAAGACACTATTCAGCATATTCGTACCCGCTCCCGGATAGTATTTGATCAGGATATTTTTCAACTCCGTGATCTTCATCTCGATCTGATCATGACGCTTACGGAAGATCGTAATATTGTATTTCGGATCTCTCTTTCCTTCCAACAAATTACGGACATAAGGGAAAACAGCACGTTCCTTATTTACCTCCTCCGCATACTCATCGAAAAACTTCGTGATCACAAAAGCGACATCCTCCGGGCACCCGGATATAGCGTCTACCAATTTACGACGGATATGTGGCAAGCGGAAGTTCAAGAAGTAATCATGGGCATTATGCAAATAGCGGATCAAGTTCTCGATCGACAGGCATTTGCTGATATTCTCGACAGGCGTATTCACTTCCTCGACCAAGAAATTCACGACCGTCAGGAAAGTACAAGCATCCACCCCATTCTGCCGGCAAACCTCCCCGATATTCTTCTCTCCGAACCCGAGCGCTATACCAAAGCGGCTCATGACTAAAACCATCGGATAGTTCTCGCAGATCAGATCACTCATTTTATCGGTTTCCCGGTACATTCCATTTTTATACATAGGCTTCTTTCTAACTTGTCTTGGTGTTTGAATAGCCAAATATACTCCTTTTTCTTCCATATCTCGTACATTTATTATTATTTCACAAAGGCTTAAAGGACGACTCCGTCGGCACGACCGCTATACACTCAGTCTCTATCAACCATCCGGGACGGCAAACGGGGGCCAAGACTATCAAATGTGGCAAATCCGGGTAATGCGCCTCAAAATACTTCTTAACCACCGCATAATCAGCCATATCTCTCAAATAGGAGATCGCCTGCGTAATATCACGAGTAGTAGCGTCCGCCTCTTTCAGCAACACGCTGATATTTTCCATCATCCGCTCGGTTTGTTTTACGATATCGCCCGGATAGACAATCTCTCCCCGGTTATCGATACTCGCCGTACCCGAGATAAAGACCTGTTTACGATCCCCATACGTAACAGCCGTACCCCGCTCGAAAGTTACTCCATATTCATAAGTAGGATTCAAGTGCGTGGGAGCGTAAAGGAACTGAATCTGTCCCGGCTCCAATCCATCCACCGCATAACTGTCCATCTGTACCAACACCGAGGGATCGGCATGACGTCCCTCAATACCCGTGCTAGCAATATAATGCGTCTTCTCCGTAAGATTCTGCGTGATAAAAACTTCTTTCCGGGCTTTCACCACACCGGCGTAATTCACGTCTACGTTTTGCACAAAGAACCAAGTACGGACACAATGAGAGGCCAACGTACAACGCTGCCCCATCAATTGCATCACATAGTCATTCAATAAAAGCCGGGTCTGATATTCCGAATTGGCCGCCTTATTGAAGGCACCTCCCCCCCAGAGGTGCCTATAACCGTTATGCGACGCTTCCAGTAAACCGGAATCGTACGTTTGTACCGACATCCCCGTTTGCAAATAGGTCCACATAGCGATCTTTGTTCCATTCAAAGGCGGCTGCTGAACGATAGAGAGCGGGCAAAAGGCGCTCTCGCACTCCCACTCCATCACGCTATCCGTCTGATTAGCTGCGTCACTTAAAAAATAACGGCGGAAAACGGCGGTAGCGTCATTCGATAGCTCTTCCTTCACGACAGTCACATAAACCCGCAAAAGGTTTTGCAATTGCTCCACGAAAGACAAACAAGGGTCCGTGATCGATACCATCACCTGATATTCCGTTGTTCCACCTTTACCCGTGAATGAAGAGATTTGCATTTCTACCGCTTTATCCGTATCTATCCTCCTCGTATAATTCATCATTTTCTTTCTTCAATCTTTCTTCTAAAATAGCTAAGTCCCGTTCTCGTTGAACCAGACTATTTATTATTTTCTTTCTTATCAATTATCCAATGCCCCTCCTAAGATCCAACCTTGGATCAAAGCAAGGACCTCCTGTTTCCCGGAACTATTGAACATATCCTTATGTACCGGATTATTCTCCAATATATCCAGCAAGAAACTATTGTTTATATTACCCGGGGTCACGTAGTTCTTACCCTCTTCCGAAAGGGGCGCCTTTACGTTCACTAAAGATTTATAAGCCACATCGTCCCTAAGATCCAGCTGACCGGCCAATCCCGATCCTCCTCCATGACATGACAAGCAATTCAAGTCGAACACCTGCGCTTGTATACGTTTGAAGCTCGCTAAATCCAATCCGCCGACAGACAAATCAAGCGGTTCGTCCGAATCATCCACCGGAGACGTATAATAGGAGTAAACCAACCGCAATCCCCTACTAATCACAGCGACCTCTATACTCCTCGTATCCGGAGTGACATTATTCAATCGGAGTTTTAGTCTTTTGCCGTCTTCCGCCGGCTTACTGATACGCTGGGTTTGCAAAGGTTTCGACTTATCCTCGCCAAAAGCACATAACGAGAGCATATTCTCCTTCGGCCAAGCTTTCAGGCCAGTGAAAGAAAGTGACACGGTAGCGGTTCGCCCGGAATCAACCGTCTCATCCGGATAAATCTTACCCTCATCACAACCCAGCCCGAATAACAGGAATAAGGCATACATTATATATTGACTATATCGTTTCATACCCAAAGATTAGAACGTGAACTGCAACATAGCCGTAGCGGAGTGACGAGCCAATCCAATAGCGTCCTCATCCCGGTCATTCTGCGTAGCATGACCGCTACGACCTAGATATTGATACATAACCTGTAGCTTCAAATTATTATTAAAGAAATAATAATTCAAACCAGCGGCGGGCATATTCAACAAACCACCCTCATCCGTAGCGTTACGATCATAGAAATCATATCGCAAAGCACCCTGCAATTTCGGAGTGATGAAATAGCCCAATTGAGCGTAAGCTCCCCAGAAATTCTTATCCGGCTTTTGCATGATCTTGGTAAAATGCATATTCATATAGTAACCTTCGGCAGCCACATACCAGCGGTTCTTGATCCATGCGAACTCAACGCCCACACGGGTGTCGCTACTGGTCAAGAACTCGGCCTCCGCATTATAAGAGGCAGATACGGCGATAGACATCTTATCGTCGTTCAGATTCTCCGGTGAGCCTTGAGACGTTGGCATCTCCCCCTTCGGCATAAAGGCCAGACGACCCGCATATAACAGCGAAGGCAACCATTTATGATCATCGCAGTTTGTCTTAGTCGCCAAATTCACGTCGATACCCGTACCATTAAAAATACCGACTTGATAAATCCATTTATCATGGATCAAACCATGTACCTGTACACCCAAGTCGAATCCCGTGGACATATTCGGTATGACATAATTCACGTCGTAAGGAAGCAATACGGATTGGGAAGCGGAATAAGGCAGTACCGGAAACAACGTCTCCCCCAAAGTACTTAAATAGCCATGCATAAACGGTGTCTTGAACTTACCGACACGGATACGAAACGACTCCTTGATCGCTACGTCGAACCAAGCCTGTTGCAATAAGGCACCTCCACTCTTAGCGGCATTCAGCGATAAATTGAAAGTAACCCGTCCAAAAGCCTTACCCGTAAAACCGAGAATAGCGTTAGGGATCGCGAAACCGGAGTTCGCTACGCTCTTGGCATAATGGCTTTCCAGCCCTTGGTCGTCATATCGGTTGTAGCAAGCGCTTGCCTGTACCAACGCATAGGGCTTAAACAAAAAATCACCGGCCTTGGTAGAAAAAGAAAAGCCCTTCTTTCCCGCTAGTGAAACCACATCGTTCTCTACATATTTATCATCCATCTCTTTCTTTGTATCTTGAGCTTTCACGGAGAAAACACCTGCTGATAGAAGCACCACAAGCAACGTCCTATATATTTTTTTCATTTCGATTCTATGCGTTATTTATTTATAAACTTTGTAGGAATTTAATCAGAGCGGCCCGCTCGTCTTTTGTCATGCGAGAGAATAGGGTACGCGACGCAGCTCCTTCCCCACCATGCCACATAATAGCCTCCGTCAGGTTCCGGGCACGGCCATCATGTAAATAATAGGTATGGCCGTTTACGACCTCTTGTAATCCCAATCCCCATAACGGGGTAGTCCTCCATTCATTACCGTTGGCCAAGCCACTGGGATAATCATCCCCTAGCTCAACACCCATATCATGCAATAAAAAGTCCGAATAAGGATGGATCACCTGATTACCTAATTGAGGCAATTCCGTATTATTCAAAAGGACAGATCCGCGAGGGCGTGTCTTCAAGGAAGTCACATGGCATAAATGACATTTCGCTTGATAGAAAAGTTGCTCTCCTTGAAGAACCGTAGGATCATCCACATTCCGACGGGCGGGTACCCCCAAGGTCTGGAGGTATAAATCCACATCTTCCATATCTTCCGTAGAGACCTGCGCCCCGGTCATGGCAAAACCCATCATATTACCCTGTCCTTCTCCTACCTCATGCGGGAAACGATCGTTCGTTACACCGAGGTCGGAAGAGAATCCCAATTCCACCGTTAAGTCGGCATGATTCGCCTTATTACCAGAGATACCGATCTGTTTCTTTCCCTTTTCCGTCACATAGTTTATACGTCCACTAATACCATATTCCGGATAATTGCTTTTAGCGGCGATCTGCTTTAGCATATCCAAGTCGAGCGCCATCATCTGCCCCATTCCGACATGCCGTAAGGGTTGACGTACGGAAATCCGTAAATCCGACATCGGGATACTATCGGCATACCATTCTTTTATCTCATAATGAGGAGTGACCAACTCATATTCCTCCCCATCGGGAAACGTATATTTTTGGGAAGTAGTAGTAATCTTAACCCTTCCCTCCGGTTTCGTTCCGTATATCGCTTGATCATGTAGTACCCGGCCGTAATCTTGAAAATAGCCGCCACTTTTACGTGATATATAAATAAGCATGGATGAGAAGCCGGGGCCGGAACCTCCATCAGCTATAGCCGGACGGGTCCGCCCGGTACTTTTATGACAGGAACCGCAAGAATATCCGGCATAAAGCGGCCCTAGTCCTCCACCATCCACATTCTCAACACCGCGAGCATCGTCGTACAATCCATCACCACGATTAAATCGCGTCTCTAATTCGCCCGTAACCCAGTTTGCCTGCGTATCGTACGCATCCGGGGCATTGGAGAAAATGGTTGAGATACCCGCGGACAACTCCTTCTCGGAAGCTACCTGCCCATTGGGTTTCTTAACCTGCCAATTTTCCAAGTCCTCGGATTCGCAACTACACAGCAGACTACCGGATAAAGCGAATAATAGAAGTAATCTTCGTTTCATCGTATCGGCTTGTCCGATTAGTTCGTGAACTTAGACTTAACAACGCCCAAACCTGTCGTTAAATCAGCGCAAGCTTCTGTAGCCGTATTGATATGCTCCGTATCCCCTAGATTGTTACGGAAAGGATAGCCGATCGCATTGATAGCGTCGATTGTCTTATCAATTTGAACTACCATCAAACTATCCAACGTAGGATTAATCATTTTAGTCAACGCATGCAAGCTACTCTCGGAAGCGGATTCCTCATCCAAATCACGACCGCCGAAATAAGCGTTCTTGATACTTACGATATTGTTCTTATAGTCGTCCAAGGAATTCCAGCTATACCAAGACTCTACAGCCAAGACACCGGGGTTATTCGGGTCAGTAGCGTCTTTATTACTTCCATTCCATGCGGTCACCGGGTCAGTTATCTTAGCGGAACCTACTTCATTGGAGATTCCGGCCATACCATTATTTCCATTCAGCATAAGCTCAATCGCCTGATAAACATTACCAATGGAATAGGCAGAACCGTCATGTTTCTTCATAGCCTCCGCATAAGAAGAAAGAACATCCGAAGTTCCTAAGCCTTTCAACCAACCATTGTATAAGTCTTGAGTATCAGATAACATACGTTCGGACACTAACTTCAAATACTCCAATTCATTCTTTGCGAACGGGCTTGTTTCCAGATCACGAGGCTCGCCGTCTAAGAATAACATCTTTTCCGCCGTATGGAATCCACGTAAATTTTGAGGACCATCTTCCGCGTCTTCGTCTACAGCTCCTGAAATCTTGCTGAATTCTCCTGTAGCTATAATCTCCTCTATACCGTTCTTATCCAAAGGCCAGCTATCCAAGCTCGGGTCGAGCTGTGCCAAATCCGCCACACCGAACAAGAATGCCTCACTTTGTTCCCAAGGTACACGAACCGCACGCCAAGCGTCGCAGGCATCCGCTAAATCATTCTTAGAACCAGACGCGATGAACTTGTCTACCGCATTTTTATAGGCAGTCATCTTTGTCAACATGTCTTTATAGGTAGGCAAAGCTACCTCATCAACGAAAGTAGCGACAACCGCACTCATCTGATCTTCTGTTGGTTTCGTACCCGAATCCGCAGGAAGATTCTTAAAGTCATAAGTTACAACATCGGGGTCCTTACCCGGATCATCGTCGTCTCCACAAGAAGTGAAGCTCAAAGCCACACCCATCAACATCATGGGTAATAAAAGTACTTTTTTCATATTCTTACATATATATTTGTTAATAGTCTATTATCTTGATAAGAACCAGCCGATATAAGCGATACCGACAGAAACCATATTCTGGCTATTATAATCACCCTTACCTACAATACGGTGCGCATAATCCGCCTTTACGACCAGATTAGGCAACGCGTAATAGTTAAGGCCTGCCGTAATCACGCTCTTTTGAAGACGTCTATCCGCCAGTTTATTACTGCCTTTTTCTACGGATTGCATCGGATTATAATATTCGTAGCGAACGAAAGGATAAATTCTAGGGGCTTTCCGGCTAAAGAAGGAACCTACATTATAGCCAACCTCAGCCGCATAACTGACAGCGGTCTCCGCCACGGTTGAATTAGGATATCCGGAAGCTGAAGATGAGTTATTGTTTACCTTCGTCAAAGCGTTGCTGTTGCCCAGATGGCCGTAAACGATATTACCTCTGGCGATCAAATTATTGTTCGGACTTTTATATTGAGCGTCCGCCGTCACGATGGTAAGCGGATATTTCTCACCTTGGTTACGCAGCGGTTTGCTACTATTCTTAGAGGGTTGGTTATAATAAAAAGAAGCGCCCACACGTAAGCCTTTAAATTTCTTCACTCCATTATAGTTGACACGAGCCACAAAGGCAGGATGCGTAAATTGAGTTTCCTCGAAAGCGCCTTGCGTACCTTTGCCAACCCAGTTCTCCATACGGAAACCTTGTGGGTCCAGACCGGAAACGACTTGTAACTCGTAATCGAAATTTCCTAAATCACCAAATAGAGCCACACCCGTCTCATGCCAA
>OGNY01001976.1_pt1 | contig 11565 bp, 9 predicted proteins | sample 1573551 | NCBI WGS metagenome assembly OGNY01 (sample SAMEA2581885, study PRJEB24529) | metagenome | biome: Human gut stool | place: China | collected 2011
TTACCCTTATGGTTCAAAGACTATCCAGTCCAGTTACGAACGAATTCCCGGATATATAGAAGAGGTCAAGAAACACGGTGTGGAGATTACATCTTCCATAGCGGAATTGCTTGACAAGGTAGATTGCGTCATGCTTGAAACAAACGACGGTAGAATCCACCTCGAACAAGCAATGGAAGTATTCAAATCCGGAAAAATATGCTATATCGACAAGCCTATTGGAGCGACATTGGGACAAGCTATTGCCATTTACGAAATGGCGGAGAAATACAATGTGCCTATCTTTTCTTCTTCTGCACTCAGATATTCTCCACAGAATCAAAAGCTGAGAAACGGAGAGTTCGGCAAAATTCTGGGAGCTGACTGTTATTCTCCTCACAAGGTAGAACCGACTCACCCCGATTTCGGTTTTTATGGCATTCACGGAGTAGAAACACTATATACTCTTATGGGAACGGGTTGCGAGTCAGTCAACCGTATGTCTTCCAAAGATGCTGATGTAGTGGTAGGTCGTTGGAAAGACGGACGGATAGGCACTTTCAGAGGAATCAAAGAAGGTCCGGCCATTTATGGCGGTACAGCTTATACCCCCAAAGGTGCAATAGCAGCAGGAGGATATGAAGGTTACAAAGTTTTGCTCGATCAAATACTCACTTTTTTCAAGACCGGAGTAGCTCCGATTTCGAAAGAAGAAACAATTGAGATATTCACTTTTATGAAAGCTTCCAATATGAGCAAAGAACAGAATGGCAAAATCGTTACCATGGAGGAGGCATACCGAAAAGGGCTGAAAGATGCACAGAAGCTAATTAAAACCTACAAATAAAAATAGCACATGAGGTACACATACAGACACATCGGGATCCTGACCATCTCATTAATAGTTGCTTCCTGCTCTTTTTCCCAAAAGCAGGCAGACAACAATCATGACAAAGATATGAATCCGAACGTAAAAATAGTGGTCCTCGACCCAGGACATTTTCATGCCAGTCTGTTGCAAAAGAATCCGCTGGCCTCAGTGAACGACACAATTCGGGTATATGCTCCCGAAGGAGCGGAAGTCAAACAATATCTGAACGACATAAATAGCTATAATCAACGGGCGGAGAATCCCACATCCTGGAAAGAAGAAATATATATTGGGGGCGATTATCTTTCCAGGATGCTTTCCGACCGTCAAGGGGACGTAGTTGTGCTTGCCGGAAACAACCAGAAAAAAACAAACTATATTCTGGAAGCTATCAAAGCAGGATACAATGTGCTTTCCGACAAGCCTTTGGCCATTAACAAGAAGGATTTCGACTTACTGATTCAAGCATATCAATTGGCAAAGGAAAGGAAATTACTCCTTTACGACTTGATGACTGAACGATATGACATCCTGAATATCATCGAAAAAGCATTACTGAACAATCCGGATCTTTTTGGTGAATTGCAAAAAGGGTCTTTGAATGATCCGTCAGTTTCTATGGAAAGTGTTCATCATTTCTTTAAGAATGTATCAGGCAAGCCACTGATTCGTCCGGTATGGTATTATGACACAGAGCAACAAGGAGAAGGTATTGCAGATGTAACCACTCATCTTATCGATCTGGTCAACTGGCAATGTTTCCCCAACGAAACCATCCGTTATCAGTCGGATGTAGAAGTATTGAAAGCCAGACATTGGCCTACCCGCATTACATTACCTGAATTTTCGCAATCGACGCAGGCTGACACCTTCCCCGCCTTCTTGAACAAATATATCAATAATAATGTGCTGGAAGTTTTAGCGAATGGTAGCCTAAATTACACAGTAAAGGGGATTCATATAGGTATGAAGGTTATCTGGAATTACACTCCTCCAAGTGATGGTGGCGACACTTTTACCTCCCTTAAGAAAGGAAGTAAGGCTACATTGAAAACAATTCAGGACAAAGAAAGTGGTTTTGTGAAACAACTCTACATCCAAAGAGCTGCAGACTCTGATCACTCTGAATTTGAGAGCCAGTTGCAAAAGGCAATCAAACAACTGCAAGCGACCTATCCGTTCCTATCCGTCAAAAAAATGAATGAAGGACTTTATCTGATTGATATTCCACAGGCGGACAGACTGGGACATGAAGCTCACTTCAGTAAAGTAGCAGAAGCATTCCTTGGCTATTTGCATGATAAAAATATGCCGGAATGGGAAAACGAGAATACAATATCTAAATATTATATCACCACTACAGCTGTAGAGCTGGCAAAGAAAGAGAAATAAGAAAGACCGCAGACACGTGTTAAGAAGTGAAATAAAATATTATGCAGATGAATCCATGTTTCATGGATTCATTCCTCATGTTATGGGGACACGTCTTGATATCCTGATGATTCACTCCAACCTTCCCCTCCTAAACATGCTTTGGGCACATATTACCGACGAGTTAGAAAGGTTGGATAAGATGTTGAATCGATTTGATGCCACAAGTGAAGTATCAAAGCTAAACAGCCATACACAACAAGATTCAGTTTCTGTCAGTGCGGAATTGGAAGATATCCTACGGTCATGCCAATATTATTATGAAAAGACTCTTCATCTTTTCGACATCACATTAAACGATTTCTCACAAATACAAATTCACGGCAATCACCATATCTCTTTTAGCAACTTTTCCGTAACACTTGATTTTGGAGGTTTCGCGAAGGGATACGCCTTAAAAAAGATTCAAGAAATCCTCTTGCGGGGAAATATAGAGAATGCTTTCGTCGATTTTGGCAACAGTTCGATTATGGGAATAGGACACCATCCTTATGGAGACTGCTGGAAAGTCAGTTTGCAGAATCCTTACACTCAACAAACTCTTGACGAATTTTGCCTTACTGACAATACGTTGTCCACTTCCGGGAATACGGAACAGTACACCGGACATATTATAAATCCGCTTACAGGAATCTACAACGAACAAAAAAAAGTTACGAGTATCTTATCAGACAATCCGCTGGATGCAGAAATACTCAGTACAGTCTGGATGATTGCCGACGACCAACAACGGGAACAGATCAACGAGAACTTCAAACATATAAAAGGAACTATATATACTCTATAAAATATGAGAAACAAAATAGAAAAAGGAGTCGATTTGAATCTCAGACAATTCATCAAAAGTCTGGGATATATCGCAGGAGGAACTGCACTGCTGGCAAGCACACCCTGGCTGTCTTCCTGCACACCCGAAAAGCTTAAAGAAATCCGCAACGAGAAAGCCCGGATCGCTTTAATTGGTACAGGTTCCAGGGGACAGTATCATATCCACAATCTAAAGGAGATTCCCCATGCCCGGATTGTTGCCGTTTGTGACAATTATGCTCCTAACCTCCAACAAGCAGTAGAGTTATGTCCGGGTGCCAAAGCATACACTGACTACCGGAAGCTTTTGGAATCGGCAGATATTGACGGCGTAATCATCTCTACTCCGTTGAATTGGCATGCCCCCATCGTACTGGATGCCCTGGCAGCCGGCAAACACGTATTCTGTGAAAAAGCCATGGCACGGACTTTAGACGAATGCAAAGCTATATATGATGCTTATCAAACGACCAACCAGGTTCTCTACTTCTGTATGCAGCGTATGTATGACGAGAAGTATATCAAAGGAATGCAAATGATTCATTCCGGACTCATCGGAGATGTGGTAGGAATGCGCTGCCATTGGTTCAGAAATGCAGACTGGCGCCGTCCCGTCCCCTCACCGGAACTGGAACATCAAATCAACTGGCGATTGTACAAAGAAAGCTCAGGCGGATTAATGACCGAACTGGCCTGTCACCAACTGGAAGTATGCAACTGGGCAGCTAAAAGAATGCCGGTAAGCATCATCGGTATGGGAGACATCGTCTACTGGAAAGACGGTCGCGAAGTATACGATAGCGTAAATGTGACTTACCGATACTCCGACGGAACCAAGATTGCCTACGAATCGTTGATTTCCAATAAGTTCAACGGTATGGAAGACCAGATCCTCGGGCACAAAGGTACTATGGAGATGGCAAAAGGTATCTATTATCTGGAAGAGGACCATTCAACATCGGGCATCCGGCAACTTATCGGACAGGTTAAGGATAAAGTATTCGCTGCTATCCCGACAGCCGGACCCAGTTGGAGACCGGAAACAAAAATGGAATACACGCCACATTTTGTTATTGAAGGAGACATTAACGTCAACAACGGGCTGAGCATGATCGGAGCCGACAAAGATGGTTCCGATATCATTCTCTCTTCTTTCTGCCAATCATGTATCACTGGAGAAAAAGCACAAAATGTGGTAGAAGAAGCCTATTGCTCCACCGTACTTTGCCTGCTTGGCAATCAAGCAATGGAGGAAGAGCGACATATCCTTTTCCCCGACGAATATAAAATACCATATATGAAATTTTAAATTATGAAAGATATCATCATCACCTCCCAAAAAATTAAAAGGGAAAGAAACATTTATCTGATATGCTTTCTTCTCTCTTTTGCAATCAATATTATTGCAATCCTTGTCTATACACGTCCGTGGATTGAAATATTCACTCAACTGGGGTATGTGCTCGTTATCAGTTTTTTCATCTATTTCATACTATGGATTCCGCGTATACTCATTATCGGGTTACGCCATCTCCTTCGAAAAAAGAAGTAACAGCTTTACGTTTTTTGAAGATTGATTGACGGAAAAGAAGTCTGATATCAGTTAATAACGGCTTAACTTTGAGGAAAAATAAACACTATGACAACAAGAAGAGATTTTATCAAAAAAACAGTTGCAGGCACGGCCGCCCTTTCCTTGGGAAGCATTATTCCCGGCTTCGGTTCAAATAGTTATCAGGAAATCCTGGGTGCGAACGAAAAAATACGAATCGGAGTCATTGGTGTAAACTCCAGAGGTAATGCCTTGGCACAAGGATTTGCCAAGATGAAAGGTTGTGAAGTTACTTACCTTTGTGATGTTGATTCAAGAGCACTTGAAAGATGTCAGGCAGATATTCATAAAATAAGCGGACGCACTCCCAAAGGAGAAAAAGATATCCGCAAAATGCTGGAATCGGACGATTTTGAGGCGGTAGTCATTGCCACGCCTGACCACTGGCATGCCAAAGCAGCCATTATGGCTATGCAAGCAGGAAAGCATGTTTATCTGGAGAAACCGACCAGCCACAATCCGGCAGAGAATGAAATGTTAGTCAGGGCGACGCTTAAATATAACCGGATTGTCCAAGTCGGCAACCAGCGTCGTTCGTGGCCGAACGTTATCAAAGCAATAGAAGAGATTAAGTCTGGGGCAATCGGGAAAGTGAGATATGCCAAGTCCTGGTATGTCAACAACCGTCCTTCCATCGGCACAGGAAAAGTGGTTCCTGTACCCGACTATCTGGACTGGGATTTATGGCAAGGTCCTGCACCACGGGTACCCAATTTTAAAGACAATTATATTCATTATAACTGGCACTGGTTCTGGAACTGGGGTACCGGTGAAGCATTGAATAACGGAACTCATTTCGTTGATATCCTCCGTTGGGGGCTGGGCGTTGATTATCCGACAAAGGTAGATTCTGTCGGAGGACGTTATCGCTTTCAAGACGACTGGCAAACTCCGGATACACAACTCATCACTTTCCAGTTCGGCGACGAAGCATCCTGCTCTTGGGAAGGGCGTAGTTGCAACAGCACACCGGTAGACGGATACGGAGTAGGTACCGCTTTCTACGGAGAAACAGGCACCCTTTTCATCAGTGGAGGCAATGAGTACAAAATAACAGACTTACAAGGGAAAGTAATCAAAGATGTAAAAAGTAACTTGAAGTTTGAAACTGGTAATTTGCTAAATCCATCGGAAAAGCTGGATGCTTATCACTTCGAAAACTGGTTTGACGCCATCCGCAAAGGTGGTAAGCTGAATTCCGGCATTGTAGATGCCTGCATCAGTACTCAGTTAGTACAGTTAGGCAATATCGCGCAGCGTGTAGGTCATTCTTTAGATATTGATCCGGGAAGCGGACGTATTCTGAATGATCTGGAAGCTAACAAGCTCTGGGGCAGAGAATACGAAAAAGGTTGGGAAATACGGGTATAACCCCGCCCTTCTCTTCCTCGTTTTTTCATTAGGTTATAGTTTTGTTGGAGGGTATGTCAAAAGTAACTAAACTCCCCTCCTTCGGGAAGGAAGGGTGGCTGAAAGCCGGGGTGGTAGGTGTACTGTACAATTGAATATCAATAGTTTATGTATTCACCTACCACCTCCCCCTACGGGGACTCCTCCTTCCTGAAGGAGGAGAATTTTGTTACTATTGACTCTGACACACGCTCCTTCTTTGTATCATAAAGCGAACAGAGTTTATGTTATCATATTTCACCATATAAGCGCATCCGTGGCAGAGATACTGCAACACCCCGACCAAGCTCCCATGAAAAACTTCAACCTTTTATTTATAAACCAGACAAACGTTTCTAATAAATTCCTGCATCGTTTATTATAAACGTCCCCCCAGTTTATTATAAACTCAAATTCCCCTTTTCAAAGATTAATCTTTAATTTTATGCAACAAAAAAGGCTGCAAACCCGCTAAGAGTTCGCAGCCCATCAATGATAAATGAGTCTCACAGAGTCTGTTTTCTCAGACTTCCGTTCTTTATATTGTCAGTATATCATACCAAATTAAAGGCATATACTTCCTATCAGATGCAGCAAAAAACAATTCTTTTTTCATTGGTTCAGGTTTTAATTAAAGCTGGATAGCCGACTACAAATATACAACATAAAAAGGGCTTTGTCAAGTCTTCGGGAAGTTTACACAAGAAAACAAAGGATTACTGAAGCTGTCAGCATCATAAAAAACGTGAGTTCTTTTCGTCCTCATATTGAATTTATTTCGTATTTTTGCGTGCACATCCTCCTTTTTTTGATGGATAGAAGAAAATTTGTTGTTAAAGCAAAGCGAAGATTGATATATGAGTGACGAAATCAACGAGATAACGGAAGGACATTCAGACTACAAACCGGCGGACGCGCGGGACGAAAACGTAAAGCATCAGTTAACAGGCATGTACCAGAATTGGTTTCTGGACTATGCTTCTTATGTGATTCTGGAACGTGCCGTTCCCCATATCAATGACGGTTTGAAGCCTGTACAACGACGTATTCTACATTCCATGAAGCGTCTGGACGACGGGCGGTATAACAAAGTGGCAAATATTGTGGGACACACCATGCAGTTCCATCCGCACGGTGATGCTTCTATCGGCGATGCACTGGTACAGCTGGGGCAGAAAGACCTGCTGATAGACTGTCAGGGTAACTGGGGTAATATACTCACCGGTGACGGTGCGGCAGCTCCCCGTTATATCGAGGCACGCCTTTCCAAGTTTGCGCTGGATATCGTATTCAATCCAAAGACGACCGAATGGAAGCTGTCTTACGACGGCAGAAACAAGGAACCGGTCACCCTCCCCGTGAAGTTCCCGCTATTGCTGGCACAGGGAGTGGAAGGTATCGCCGTCGGACTTTCATCCAAGATATTACCTCACAACTTCAATGAACTTTGCGACGCCTCCATCAGCTATCTGCGTGGAGAATCGTTTCAGCTATATCCCGACTTCCAGACAGGCGGTTCCATCGACGTAGCCAAATACAATGACGGAGAACGCGGCGGAGCGGTAAAAGTACGCGCCAAGATCAACAAGCTGGACAACAAGACACTCGCCATCACGGAGATTCCGTATGGTAAGACCACCTCTACCGTCATCGACTCCATCCTGAAAGCTGTTGACAAAGGAAAAATCAAGATACGCAAAGTAGACGATAATACAGCCGCCAACGTAGAGATACTGGTACACCTGGCACCCGGAACTTCATCGGACAAAACGATCGACGCACTGTACGCCTTTACCGACTGCGAGGTAAGCATCTCACCCAACTGCTGTGTGATTGATGACAGCAAGCCTCACTTCCTCACCGTCAGCAAGGTATTGAAAAAGTCGGCAGACAACACACTGGGACTGCTGAAACAGGAACTGGAAATCAAGAAAGGGGAAATACTGGAATCACTCCATTTCGCTTCCCTCGAAAAAATATTTATCGAAGAACGCATCTATAAGGACAAAGAGTTCGAGCAATCCAAAGACATGGACGCCGCGTGCGCACATATCGACGACCGCCTGACTCCTTTCTACCCGAGCTTTATCCGTGAAGTGACCAAAGAGGATATTCTCAAACTGATGGAAATCAAGATGGGGCGCATCCTGAAGTTCAACACCGACAAAGCCGATGAACTGATCGCCCGTATGAAAGAAGAGATTGCCGAAATCGACGATCACCTCGCTCACATCGTAGACTATACCGTAAACTGGTATCAGATGCTGAAAAACAAATACGGAAAGAACTTCCCGCGCCGTACCGAACTGCGCAACTTCGACACCATCGAAGCCGCCAAAGTGGTAGAGGCCAACGAGAAACTCTACATCAACCGTGATGAAGGATTTATCGGAACAGCACTGAAGAAGGATGAATTCGTAGCCAACTGTTCGGATATCGATGACGTGATCGTCTTCTTCCGGGATGGTAAATATATCGTCACTCCGGTAGCCGACAAGAAGTTTGTGGGCAAAAACATACTTTACGTCAATGTCTTCAAGAAGAATGACAAACGCACCATCTACAATATCACTTACCGGGACGGCAAAGAAGGAACGACGTATATCAAACGTTTTGCCGTGACAGGTGTGGTCCGCGACCGTGAATACGATGTCACGCAAGGAACGCCGGACTCACGCATCACTTATTTCAGCGCCAACCCGAATGGAGAAGCCGAAATCATCAAAGTGACATTAAAGCCGAACCCGCGTGTAATCAGCATCAAGGGACGTCAGGCACAGGGAGTGATCCTCACCCGACTGCCGGTGCATAAGATTACCCTGAAACAGAAAGGAGGCTCTACCCTCGGAGGACGAAAAGTCTGGTTCGACCGCGATATCCTGCGCCTCAACTACGACGGACGGGGTGAATATCTGGGAGAATTCCAAAGCGACGACACCATTCTGGTAGTGCTCAACAATGGCGAGTTCTACACCACTAATTTCGATTTGAGCAACCACTACGAAGATAATGTCAGCATCGTCGAGAAGTTCGACCCGAACAAGATATGGACTGCCGCGCTTTATGACGCCGACCAACAGAACTATCCGTATCTGAAACGTTTCTGTTTTGAAGGCTCCAACCGCAAGCAGAACTATCTGGGAGATAACAAGAATACCCGTCTGATCCTGCTGACTGATGAGTACTATCCTCGTCTGGAAGTCATATTCGGCGGACACGACAGTTTCCGTGAACCCATGATTATAGAGGCTGATGAATTTATCGCCGTAAAAGGTTTCAAAGCAAAAGGTAAACGTATCACTACGTTCACAATGGAAACTGTCAACGAACTGGAACCTACACGACAGCCGGAGGTTTCGCAGGACACAGAAGATCAGGAGGAAGAAGAGCCGGAAATTTTAGACCCCGATCATGGAAAGAGTGAAGATGATATCCGGGATGAAATAACGGGGCAGATGAAGCTGTTCTAAGTGATTAATGATTAGTGATTAGTGATAAGCAACTATATCAATGAAGTTATATAAGATTGGTGTAATAGTGGGATGCCTGCTTTTGGCAGGTGGAAGTATAAAAGCGCAAAGTGTTGAAGACAAGGCGCTGCAAGAGCTGAGGGCAGACTCTTCTGCAAGGACACGCTTTATAACCCGCGCCACAATGTATGGTGTCGGCTTCACGAACGTATTCGACACCTACCTGTCACCGCAGGAATACAAAGGCGTTGACTTCCGTATTTCCCGCGAAAGTATGCGCATGACGAAGTGGATGAACGGTAATGTATCTCTGCAAAGTTTCTTCCAGGCAGACTTAGGCTATACACACAACCGGGTGGACAACAACAATACGTTCTCCGGTCTGGCAAACTGGAATTACGGATTGCATTATAATTTTCCGATTACTTCTAACTTCAAATTACTTGCCGGAGGACTTATCGACTTAAATGGTGGCTTTGTCTACAATCTGCGTAATGGCAACAACCCGGCACAGGCACGCGCTTACATCAATCTGGATGCATCGGGAATGGCAATATGGGATTTAAGAATCAAGAACTATCCGATTAGCCTGCGCTATCAAGTTAACTTGCCTTTTGCAGGTATTATGTTCTCACCCAACTATGGACAGTCGTACTACGAAATATTTACGTTGGGCAACTGGAACGGGGTGATTAATTTCACTTCCCTACACAACCAGCCATCCCTGCGGCAGATGCTGACTGTTGATTTCCCGGTAGGAAGAGCCAAAATGCGTTTAGCCTATCTCTGGGATGCGCAACAGTCCAAGGTAAATGATATAAAGACGCATACCTATTCGCATGTGTTTATGGTAGGTTTCGTAAAAGAATTGTTTCTCATTCGTGACAAGAAGAAAAAATAAAGTGATAAAGTGATAACATCGTGATAAGGGGATAGAATAATGGGAATAAAAGAAATATATCATAGTAAGTTTAGGTGGCTGGGAGTAGCGCTCATGATACTGCCTTTGCTATCCAGCTGTATCCGGGAGGAAGAGTTCAACAATTCACCACAGGGAAACTTCGAAGCTTTGTGGAAGATCATTGACGAGCAATACTGTTTCCTGGATTACAAACAAATAGACTGGGATGCCATCCATGATAAATACCAACCTCTCATTACGTCCAACATGGGTAATGACGGATTGTTCCAAGTGCTTGACAGTATGCTGGCGGAACTGAAAGACGGTCATGTGAATCTGTACAGTTCTTCAAATGTGGCCCGTTACTGGGACTGGTATCTGGATTATCCCCGAAACTTCAACGAAGGTATTATCGAACGGCAATATCTCGGAAAGACGTACCGCATCGCTGCCGGCATGAAATATAAGATTCTGGATGACAATATCGGATATATCTATTATGAATCATTCTCCAGTGGTGTCGGTAACGGCAATCTGGATGAGGTACTTTCTTACCTTGCTCCATGTAGTGGCCTGATTCTGGATGTTCGCAACAATGGTGGCGGAAATCTGACCAATTCAGAGCGTATAGCGGCCCGCTTCACTAATGAGAAAGTGTTGACGTGATATATCCAGCATAAGACCGGAAAGGGACACAGTGACTTCTCTGATCCCAAACCCATTTATTTGGAGCCCTCCAATAGCATCCGTTGGCAAAAACCAGTAATGCTTCTCATCAACCGTCACTCTTATAGCGCAACAAATGATTTCGTAAATGCGATGCGCTATTTTCCTAACGTTACTCTGGTAGGTGACAAGACCGGTGGCGGTTCGGGATTACCTTTTTCTTCAGAGCTTCCGAATGGTTGGGGTGTACGTTTCTCCGCCAGCCCCCACCTGGATGCAGACAAACAACATATCGAATTCGGCATTGATCCGGACGAGAAAGTAGATATGGATGAGGATGATACCAAAAGTGATGCCATTATAGAACGGGCACGGGAACTCTTAAAAGTAGTTCAATAAACACTTTCTATGCCAAACTATTTGCCAGAAAGAAAAAACT
>OGNY01001981.1_pt1 | contig 11546 bp, 9 predicted proteins | sample 1573551 | NCBI WGS metagenome assembly OGNY01 (sample SAMEA2581885, study PRJEB24529) | metagenome | biome: Human gut stool | place: China | collected 2011
GAAAATTGTTATTTTCATCGTAGACAAGTATTTTTTCATCCTGTTTTATCCCGGATACATCCTGCTTAAAATCTTTTGCCTTTAAAGTATTTCCATTTTGCAAATACCTTATCCCGTCACCTGCCACATTTACCTTAGAATAATCAAATAGCGAGTCAACGCTATAAACTTTCTCCCTGAATATCTCAGGCTTTTCTTTTGACAGAATTTCTATGTCATTCAATGTAAGTGCATCTTCTATCTTAAAAACTGACACTCTTGTCCTCATAAGTTTTTCCATTGTGGCACAGACACCTAGTTTCTTCCCTATATCGTGACAGAGTGTTCGTATATATGTTCCCTTTGAACAGGTAACATCCATTGTAAATATTTTTTCTTCGAGATTTATATCAACAATGTCTATCTCTGATATTGTTATCTTTCTCGGTTTTCTCTCAACGGTCTTTCCCTCTCTCGCAAGTTCATACAGCTTTTTGCCATTGATTTTTAAAGCCGAATACATAGGCGGTATCTGCTCCGTCTCACCGACAAAAGAATTTACACAATCTCTTAACTGCTCCTCAGTAATCATATCAGTATCACATTCATTTAAAACTGTTCCTGTCATGTCCTGTGTGTCAGTCTCAACTCCGAGCCTGCACACTGCTCTGTATGATTTATCTTTGTCCGTAAGCAGTTCGCAGACCTTTGTTGCCTTACCGCAGCATACCGGAAGCACACCTGTTGCCTCCGGGTCAAGTGTGCCTGTATGACCTATCTTTTTCTGTCTTAATATCCCCCTGAGTTTTGCAACAACATCATGAGAAGTAAAACCTGCTTCTTTATATACATTAATTATTCCGTCCAAATTCCGCTTTCCATCCTTTATATTTTTATAACTGCTATTATCATCTCTCATAAACAGTCTCTTTATTTATTGAACATCTGACTTTCAATATGACCTGTTATATTGTTTACAACATCATGTGCAGAGCCACGCATTGTAAAGCCTGCCGCTTTTACATGACCGCCGCCGCCAAAAAATGATGCTATCTTACTTACATCTATATAATTGTTTGACCTTAAACTTACTTTGTATTCCTGGTCGCCTATCTCGTGTAAAAGTATTGCAACTTCAACACCCTGTGTTATACGATGCTGGTCAATTATTCCCTCTATATCCTCTGTTTTAGCTTCATAAAACTCCATCATTCTTCTAGTGATAGTCGCCACTATACACTTTCCATCCATAACACGCATACTCGCAAGAAGCGTTCTTCCAAGAAGCTGTGTCTGTGTATAAGTCCTCTGGAGAAAACACTCATCAATATATTTCCAAAAAGGAATACCTGTTTCTATAAGTTTGCCGGCTATCTCCATCGTCTTTTTTGATGTATTTGAATACCTGAACACCCCCGTGTCAAATATTATTCCTATGTATAAAGCTCTCGCAATCTCAAATTCCAGCTTTTTGTCATTTTCAAGCGACAAAATAGCATCTGTAATATTTGCCTTATTTAGTGAATTTGAGAACTTTTCATCCTCAGACATAAGACAATACAACACTTCACAGGTTGAACTTGCATCCGCTTCAACGATATTTACTCCCGCATAGCATCTGTTGCTTATATGATGGTCTATGCACATTGTACTTTTGGCATTATAAAATGCTTTCTGTGCATCACCAAGTCTGTCGGGCGAGCTGCAGTCAAGTGCTATAAAAAGGTCAAATTTATCCTGCGGCACACTGTTTGAGAATATATCTTTCTTATCATCCATAAACTGAAATACTTCCGGAACAGTTTCTATATAAACACATACATTTTTTTCAGGATAAAATCTTTTAATATATCTCTGTAATGCAACGCACGCACCGATACAGTCACCGTCAGGTCTTACATGACCTGCTATTATTATCTTTTTCGCTTCGTCAATAGCCTTATTTAATTCATTCATTTGTCATATCCCCTTTTCTTCCCGATTTGCAAAAAAGAGCAAAACCAGCGTCCGCGATATTCTTCATGTATTCACCCTCTTAATTCTCTTCCTGCTCTTTGACCTGTCTGTGGGAGTTGTCCTTTTTGGTAACATCATCGATAAGCTTTGACATATTTACACCGTATTCAATAGAATCATCTATAAAAAATGTAAGCTCCGGCGTGTTGCGAAGGTTTAATGATTTGGCAAGGAGCGAACGTATATGTGATGCGGCACTTGCAAGCCCTTTTTTTGTTTTCTCCTTATCTTCATCATTTCCCAGAACACTCACAAAAACCTTTGCAAATTTCAGATCCGGTGTCACATCCACTGACACAACAGATGTCATAGGATGTATTCTCGGGTCTTTGATGTCTCTTGAAATAATCTTACTTAGCTCTCTTTGAACTTCTCCATTCATACGAGAATATTTTATACTGTTTTTTCTCATATAAATCATCCCCCTATTCTTTTTTTAATGTACTCTCAAAATTCTTCGTTCAGAAGATTCTGAGAGTACATTTATATTGTATGAAACATAAACATTGCTGTCAAATCATAGGTATTGCCTTATAACAATCTCTTAGCTTCTAGGAACTTCCACCATGATATATGCTTCTACCTGGTCCTCTACCTTGATATCGTTAAATCCTTCAAATACAAGACCACATTCATATCCGGCAGCAACTTCTTTAACATCATCTTTAAATCTCTTTAAAGAAACTAATTTACCTTCGTGAATAACAACTGAATCACGAATTACTCTAACTCCCGCATTTCTTTCTATTTTTCCATCAGTAACAAAACATCCAGCAATTGTTCCAACTCCTGATACTTTAAATGTTTGTCTTACTAATGCATTACCAATTACTTTTTCTTCATAAATTGGATCTAATAGACCTTTCATAGCAGCTTCTACATCTTCTAAAGCTTTATAAATAACTGAATATTGTTTAATTTCAACACCTTCTTTTTCAGCAACTTCTTTTGCTGAACCAACAGGACGAACATTAAATGCTATAATTATTGCTTCTGCAGCCTTTGCAAGTTGAACATCAGATTCGTTTACAGCTCCAGCAACAGAATGTATAACTTTTACTTTAACTTCATCATTTGATAATTTTTCTAATGATTGTTTAATAGCTTCTGCAGAACCTTGAACATCTGCTTTTACAATTAAATTTAATTGTTTTAAATCTTCACTAGCCATTTTTTCAAATAGATTATTTAAAGTAACAACATTATTGTTATTTAAATGTTTTTCTCTTTCTTTTAGTTTTCTCTTTTCAATTAAATGTTTAGCCATTTTTTCATTTTTAACTTCATAGAAAGTATCTCCTGCTTCTGGTAAATCAGTTAATCCCATTATTTCAACAGGTGTTGATGGTCCAGCAGCTTTAACACTTTGACCTTTATCATTTTTCATTGCTCTTATTCTACCTATAGAAGTTCCAACAACAATTGTATCACCAACATTTAAAGTACCACGTTGTACAAGAACTGATGCGATTGGACCTTTAGATTTATCAAGTCTTGCTTCAATAACTGCACCTTTTGATTGTTTATTTGGGTTTGCTTTTAGCTCTTTCATATCTGCAACTAACAATACCATTTCAAGTAAATTATTAATGTTTAGACCTTTCTTTGCAGAGATAGGTACAAATATTGTATCTCCTCCCCATTCTTCAGAAACTAAATCATATTGCATTAAATCTTGTTTTATTTTTTCAATATTAGCATTTGGTAAATCAATTTTATTAACAGCAACAATAATTGGAATTTCGGCTGCTTTAGCGTGGTTTATAGCTTCTACAGTTTGAGGCATAACACCATCATCAGCTGCAACAACAAGGATTGCTATATCAGTAATTTGAGCACCTCTTGCTCTCATACTTGTAAATGCTTCGTGACCTGGTGTATCTAAGAATGTTATTTCTCTACCATTTACATTTACTTTGTATGCACCAATATGTTGTGTAATACCACCAGCTTCTCCTTCAATTACATTTGTTTTTCTAATAGTATCTAATAGTGATGTTTTACCATGATCAACGTGACCCATAACAACAACTACTGGTGGACGTGGTTTTAAGTCCTCTGCTTTATCTTCTGACTCATCAAATAAAACATCTTCTTCATTAACAACTTTCTTTTTATTTGCTGTTACTCCAAATTCTCCAGCAACTAAAAATGCTGTATCAAAATCTAATTCGTTGTTAATAGTAGCCATAATTCCAAGTCCCATTAATTTAGTAATAACTTCTCCACTTGTCTTTTTAAGCTCTGCTGCTAAATCCTTAACAGTAATAGTTTCTGGAATTGTAATTTCTGTTAATTGGAATATTTTTTGCTTACTTTTTTCTTTTTCATTTTTATTATTATTCTTTTTCTTATTTCTTTTTCCTCTATCATTACTTAAATCATAATAATCAAGCATTCCACCATCTTGCTCATCAAACATATGAGATAATCTATCAACTTGTTTTAAGTCCTTTAATTTACCATCATCAATTTCAGAAAATCTATCTTGTCTTCTTGATTTAGCTGGCTTTTTATTATTAGCTTTAGATTCCTCAAATTTGTTTTGTTTAGCTTTGTCAATAGATTTACTTGTATAATCTCTTTGAGATTCTTTCTCTACAATTTCAGTTGACATTATATTCTTAATGTTCTTATCAATTCCTTTTTCATCAAGAGGTCTATTACCATTTCTATTGTTGTTATTATTATATCTATTATTGTAACCACCATTATTATATCCATTATTATTTCTATTATTTTGTTGGTTGCCATTTCTATTATTAAATCTTCTATCACCATTGTTATTGTTGTATCTGTCATTGTTGTTATTACCATTATTATATCTATCATTTCTATTATATCTGTTATTGCTATATCCAGTGTTGTTTCTATTGTCATTGTTTCTATAATCACTATTATTTCTATTATTATATCTATTATTTCCGTTATATCTATTTTCTCTATTTTCGTTATTAAATTTATTATCTTCGTTATTACGTCTATTGTTCATATTATTTCTTCTATCGTAATTATTTTCGTTTTTACTAAATTCTTTTTTAACTGTTACATCCATATTCTTATTTTCAGCCTTTTCAGTTTTCTCCTTTATAATATTCTTCTCTCCTACATTTTTTTCATTAGCAATTTTTAATTCTTCTTGTTTTTGAGCTTCCATTTGTTTTTGTAATTCAGCCTTTTTTTGCTCTTCTGCTCTTTTTTGCTCTTCTAATAATCTTTGGGCCTCTTCAGCTTTTTTCTTTTCTTCTTCAGCTTTTCTTCTTTCCTCTTCTTCTTTCTTTTTATCTTTAATTCCAAATAACTCACTTACTGTAAGAGGTTTTTGTTGTTTATTTCTATAAACAATATTATAATTTTTATTTTTATTTCTTTCTACAAAACCAATATTGTTTTTATTCTCTTGCTTTTTGTTTGACTTTTCCTCAGGTTCAGCCTCAGAAACAATAACTTCTCTTCTAATGATTACTGGAGTTTCTTGTTGCTTTTTTTTATCTTTGCTAGAGTCTTTTTTATCATCTTTACTTTTGCTTTTTTCTTTACCTTGATTTTTGTCTTTGTCATTTTTCTTACTTTCTTTTTTATTAGCAAGGCTTTTTTCTATTTTTTCTGCTTGTTCATCTTCAATAGAACTTAAATGACTTTTGACATTAATTCCCAGTTCATTAGCCTTTTCTATTATTTCCTTACTGGTTAGACCTATCTTTTTAGCGATTTCATGAATTTTAATCTTAGCCAATAAATTTCACCCCCATAATATTAATTTTTGTCTATGATTTCATTTCTTAAAGAATTATAAATTGTATCATCTATCTTTCTTTCAAAACTTCTTTCCAATTTTTTTGATTTAATTGCTTTTTCTAAACACTCTATGTTATTGCAAATGTATGCCCCTCTGCCATTTGCTTTGCCTGTCTTATCAATGCTTATGTTGCCTTCTTTATTCATTACTATTCTAATTAAATCACTTTTATTTTTTTGAACATTACATCCAATGCATGTTCTTTGTGGTATTTTTTTCAAATTATCACTTCCCATTGTATTCAAACATATTTTTTATATTAATTATTCTTCAACTTGCTCTGATGATTCTTCTGAAACTTCTTCTGCAGTTTCTTCTTGATTATTTGCTTCTTCGATCATTTTTCTAAATTGAGACTCACTTTTTATATCGATTTTCCAATTAGTTAACTTTGCAGCTAATCTAACATTTTGACCAGATTTTCCTATTGCTAATGATAATTGGTCATCTGGAACTATTACTTGAGCAAATCTTTCTTCATCTTTAATATCTACAGCTAAAACTTGTGCTGGTAATAATGCTGCAGATATATAAATTGATGGATCTGCATTCCATTCTATTACATCAATTTTTTCTCCATTTAATTCATTAATTATATTTTGAATTCTTATTCCTTTTTGACCTACGCAAGAGCCAACTGGATCAATATTTTCATTTGGAGAATATACAGCAACTTTACTTCTGCTTCCTGGATCTCTTGAAACACTTTTTATTTCAATAACACCTTCATATATTTCTGGAATTTCAAGTTCAAATAATTTTCTTACAAAATCAGAACTTGCTCTTGATATAATAACTTGTGGTGCACCTTTAACTCCTCTTTCCACATCCATAACACAAGCTCTAATTTTATCATTTACCTTGTATTTTTCTGTAGGAATTTGTTCTTTTAAAGGCATAACACCTTCTAGTTTACCTAAATCAACTACTACAATTCCACCATCAGCTTTTTGAACTAATCCAGAGATTATCTCACCTTTTCTTTCACTGAATTCATCAAATAATACATTTCTTGAAGCTTCTCTTATTTTTTGTATAATAACTTGTTTAGCTGTTTGAGCTGCTATTCTACCAAAATTTCTTGGTATAATTTCAACTTGAGCTGTATCTCCTACTTCCAAATTTTTATTAACTTTTTTTGCATCCTCTAAATTAATTTGTGTTTTATCATCTTCAACGGTTTCCACAACTTCCATTTCAGCAATTACATGTATTTCTCCACTTTCTGGATGCATTGTAACTTTTACATTGTCAGCATTTGAATCATAATTTCTTTTATATGCTGTAACTAATGCTGTTTCAATAGATTCTAACATATAATCTTTTTTTATACCTTTTTCTTTTTCCAATTCATTTAAAGCTATTACTAGCTCTTTACTATCAATATTTATACCTTTATTTTGTTTTGTTTCACCCTTCATTTCAATATCCTCCTTTTAAACATTCCAATCATAATATTTTTTTATTAATGATATATTTTTTCGCTCTATATTTAATTCTTCATTTTCTACTTCAATTGTTATTATTTGGTCATCAAAACTTTTTAACTTTCCTACATATTCTTTAAAATTGTTTATTGGTTTGAAAAGTTTTATTGTTATATATTCTCCAATATTTTCCTTTAAATGTTTATCTTTTCGTATCATTTTTTCAACACCAGTTGATGATACTTCTAGAAAATATTGCTCTTTAATGTAATCATCTTTATCTAAAATGTCTGTAATTGCATTATTTACATTTTCACAATCATCTAATGTAATTTCTCCATTTTCTTTTTCTATAAAGATTCTCAAAAAATAATCTTTGCCTTCCTTTGCATATTGAACATCATATAGCTTATATCCTAAATTTTCAATTATTTTAGATATACTATTTTCTACTTTTTCTTCTATATTTGCCAATATAAAATCCTCCTTTATTACAATTAAAGAGTGGGATTTGTTCCCACTCTTCTGTTTTTTTATATTGCATTAATATTATACCCTTTATTACAAGAAAAATCAAGCATTTTTTGGAATTTTATTCCACTTTTATTTTACTTTACAATATCATATCAAAAATTGTAATAAAGTATATCTTTCTTAATTTATATTATTATGTTGTTTTCTTTAAATTTCTTATTTTTTTATTATTTTGTTCAATAATATTATTATAATATTTTTCAAGTTTCTTTAGTCTGTCTATTGACAGCATCTTCAATGTTTCTTCATTTCCATTGATTTTTTCTAAAAATTTTCTTTTTTCAATAACGGCATTTGTTACTTTTGCATCCACTTTCAAATTATTAATAAAATTGTTTCGTAAATTATCATTTTTCTTTAATTCAATAGCAGATTCCTCTTGAATATAATTATCTTCATTTTTTTTCAAAGTTTTTTTTAATGAATTCTTAATTTTAGATATAGAACTTTTTTTATATCCAATTAATCCATCATTATTCATTTACTTCCTCCTTATTTTGTGAAGATAATTCATTTATTTCTGCTTGTTGCTCTCCAATAGTATCTTGTTGTTCTAATATATGTTTTACAAGAGTTTCTTTTTCATCTTCTCCAGGAACACCATTATTTTTAGGTGAATTTGCACTTGCAAAATTCAAATGGCCATCTACTATTTCTATTGCTAAAGGTTGCAATATACTAATTACTTCATTATAACCCAATTTACCTAGGTTTCTTATCATTGACACTTCATCTCCTGATTTTCCAACTAAATCCATAATTGTATTTATTTGTGCTCTCTTTAAACAATTGAATGTACGTACTGATAAGTCTAATTCTTCTATTGGAGTCTCAAGAGTTTTCAATCTAAGTCCATCTTTATCTGAAACTATAGCTAATCGCTTAGCATCTGCAACTCTTTTAGCTAGCAATTTTTTTAACATATCTTTCTTTTCTCCAATAATATATTCATTGTTTTCTATGAATTCCTCTATTTCTTCTTCTTTTCCAGGTTCAATTAATTCACTATTAGTAGGACCTTTTATCATAGATTCAGCTATTGCAATTTGATTATTTACTACTTCTTTTCTTTTTTTAGTTTCTTCAACTCCATCTAATAACATAGTATCTAATTTAGCTTTAACATCTTCATCCATGCTTACAGGCTCTCTAGGTACAAATATATCAAAGTTTTTAAAATATTCTTCAATAATTCCTTTTTGTAAATCCACATCTATATCTAATGTTATATTTTCTGAATCTAATTGTTCAAGAAATTCTGGAGTTTTAAATTCTTTCATGGATTTTTCAACTATTCTATATATACGAGCTGGATATTTTCCAGTTTTTTCTGCTATTTTTTTCTCATCAGCTTTCTCCATACCATTTATTCCATACCACATAAATAATATTTCTTGTTCTTGTTCAGAATAACCTTTTTCTTTAATTGTCTCAATAACTTTCTTTTCTAATTCTTCACGCTTCACAAAAGTATTTCTTCTTCCTGGAAGATCATTTATAATGTCTCCAAGTCTATTATTTTTTGATTCTCTTGAAACCCAGTCAGGGCTATTTAAATCAAATTCACTTATTAAATTTTCTATTGAACCATATCTTAATCTACTAAAGTCCTGATTACTTACTGCATCTATGTAGCATTTTCTAAATTCATCTATGTTACCATAATGTGCTGTAATAAAATCAACCTCTTTTTCTCTTAAGTCATATTTTTTTATTAATTCAGCTGTCTTAGTGTCTCTTCCAAAAACACCGCCAACTTTTCCCTCTCTACAACTTTCGATTTGTTCATCATTAAGTTTTCCTTGCCATTTTCTTCTAGTTATATATTTGTAGTACTCACGCATTTTCTCATATTCTTCAAATAATTGATTTTGTTCTTCTTCTGTTTTTGCATAACTTTCAAAAACATATCTTGAAACACCAGGTACTATTGTAGCTCTTGGATATTTTTTTCTCCATTCAACTAAACTTTCAATCTTTTCTTCAAGTGATACTTTCTCTTCTTTTGTTCCATCATTTTTTTGACCTTTACTTATAGCCATTTTTTACCAACTCCTTTTAAAAATTTGTATCTATTATTATAACAGAAAATGAAAAAAATGTCAATGTTATGTAAACTTTTTTAAAGCTTTTTATTTTTCCATATTTATACTAATTTTTCTAGAAATAATCACTAATTTCTTGTAACCCATTAAAATTTATTTGTCTTAATATTTCATAAGTTATAATTGCAACTGAGTTTGATAAATTTAGTGACCTTAATGTATTTCTCATTGGAATTCTTATTGTATTTTCTATATATTTTTGTAATAAATCTTCTGGTAACCCCTTCGTTTCTTTTCCGTATAATACAAATACTTCGTCAAATTTTGAATAATCAACATCTGAATAACAATGTGTTGCTTTTGTACTTGCAAAAAACATATTATTTTCTTCTGGCTTATATTTATTCAAAAAAGATTGAAGTGAATCATGTTCCTCTATATCTAATTTATCCCAATAATCTAATCCAGATCTTTTTAGGCTTTTATCATCTATTTTGAATCCTAATGGATGTATTAGATGTAATTTTGCTCCTGTTATTGCACAAGTTCTTGCTATATTTCCTGTATTTTGTGGTATTTCTGGTTCTACCATAACAATATTTAATTTCATTTTTCTTTATTCTCCTTTTAATTAATTAAAATTTTTTTTATAATTATTGAACGGATTATATCACAAAAAAACAAACATTTCATTTATTTTTCTTTAAAATTGTGCTATATTAAATTATATTATTGTGTTTTAGAAAGGATTTGAACTATTCTTATGAATGAAAAATATATAAAAAAATTAGAATTAAATAAAATAATAGATGTTCTTGAATCTTATTGCGTTACAGAAATTGGGAAACAACTTTTGCATAACGTTGAACCTTCTAGTAATAAATTAATTGTTAAGCATTTACTATCTGAAACAACACAAGCAAAAAATTTAATTGCTCAAAACAGCAATCCACCAATTGCTGACGTTCAAGATTTTAGCCAAATATCCAAATTATTGAAAAGTAATATGGCTCTTTCTTGTGGAAATTTATTGAAAGTTGGTCATATTTTAAAAATTTCGCGAAACTTAAAATCGTATTTTTCTTCTATAGATGATGTATCTAAATATGATTCTATTGAGAATTATTTCGATAATTTATATACAAATATAGATTTAGAAAATAATATTTTTAAATCTATTTTAGATGAGTCAACTGTTGCAGATGAGGCTTCCTCTGCTCTTAGTAATTTGCGTAGAAAAAGAAGAAATTTAGAATCTTCTATAAAAGAAAATTTAAATAAATTTATCCATTCATCAACATATTCAAAATTTATAATGGATCCCATAGTTACAATTAGAAATGATAGATATGTTATCCCTATTAAAGTTGAATATAAAGATAATGTAAAAGGCTTTGTTCACGATATATCATACAGCGGTTCTACAGTATTTATAGAGCCTATTTCAATTTTTGAATTGAATAATCAAGCACATAATTTACAATTAGAAGAAAATGTTGAAATTGAAAGAATTTTAAAAAATCTATCTGATTCTCTAATTCCAATTGTAAATAATATAGAAATTTCACTAAATTCTATTGCAAATTTGGATTTAATTTTTGCTAAAGCAAAATTCTCTAATAAATTTAAATGTGTAGAACCTATTATAAACGAAGAAAAATTTATCGATTTCAAAGAAGCTCGTCATCCACTTATTGATGAAAAAGTTGTTGCAGGCGGCAGTGTGCTGCCTGTTGAAGAAATAAT
>OGNY01001984.1_pt1 | contig 11536 bp, 7 predicted proteins | sample 1573551 | NCBI WGS metagenome assembly OGNY01 (sample SAMEA2581885, study PRJEB24529) | metagenome | biome: Human gut stool | place: China | collected 2011
TTCCCTGCCGCGAGGGCACAAAGCGCATGAACGAGCTGCTCTGGGCCATGCGGGACTACCGCCTCAGCGAGTCGGACTTTCATATGCTCACCGACCTTGGCGAGATGATCTCGGTCACGGCGTTCTGCAATCTGGGCCGCAATTCCTACCACACGCTGGAGACGGCCATCAAATACTTTCCCGAGGAATTCAAGGATCACCTGCGCGGGGACTGCGCGCTCTGCGAGCTTGACCGCGAGCCGATCGAGCCGGGTGGACTTCCCTATAACCGCATCCGCCTCGAGATTGACCCGAGCATCTGCCGCGGATGCAGCAAGTGCTCGCGTTCCTGCCACGCCGAGGCCATCACGGGCGTCATCAAGTCGCCGTTCGTGATCGATCCGGAAAAATGCGTCAAATGCTATACCTGCATCGAGGCCTGCCCCTTTGATGCGATCCAGGAGGTGGAGATCGATGGCTAAGGGTATCATGTATGTCGACAACATCCGCGTGGAGTTCGACGACGAGCCCACGATCATGGATGTCTGCCGCAAGGCGGGCGTGGAAATGCCGAACTTCTGCTTCCACTCCGACCTTTCCGTTTACGGCGCGTGCCGCATGTGCATGGTCGAGGATCTGGACACCGGCAAGATCGACGCCGCCTGCACGACCAAGCCGAAAAACGGCATGCGCATCCGCACCAACACATCGCGCCTTCTCAAATACCGCCGCATGACGCTGGAGCTGATGCTTGCCTCGCACTGCCGCGACTGCACCGCCTGCGAAAAAAACCGCTCCTGCCGTCTGCAGGAGATGGCCGTGCGCTTCGGCATCCATCACGTTCACTTCAAGGATACGCGCGAGCATGTACCGATGGACTTTTCAAGCCCTGCGGTCACATTCGACCTCAACAAATGCATCCTCTGCGGCGACTGCGTCCGCATGTGCGACAATGTCCAGTCCGTGAACGCCATCGACTTTGCCTACCGCGGCACCAGCACGCTGGTGACCCCGGCCTTCAACAAGACCATCGCTCAGACCAACTGCGTCAACTGCGGCCAGTGCCGGGTGGTGTGTCCCACCGGCGCCATCAGCATCAAGACCAACATCGATGAGGTCTGGGACGCGCTGGCGGACCCCAACACCATTGTGGTGGCGCAGGTGGCTCCGGCGGTCCGTGTGGCGCTGGGCGACAAGTTCGGCATCCCCAAGGGCGAAAACGTCATGGGCAAGCTGGTCAATGCCCTGCACCGTCTGGGCTTCCATGAGGTCTATGACACTACCTACGGCGCGGACCTCACCGTGATCGAGGAGGCGGAGGAGCTGCTGGAGCGGATCTCCAGCGGCGCCAAGGGCCCCCTGTTCACCTCCTGCTGCCCCGCCTGGGTCAAATTCTGCGAGACCCGGTATCCGGAACTGGTGGATAATATTTCCACCTGCCGCTCTCCCCAGCAGATGTTCGGCGCGGTGATCCGGGAATACTACCGCAATCCTGAGATCAATCAGGGCAAGAAGCTGGTGTCGGTGTCCATCATGCCCTGCACCGCCAAGAAGGAGGAGATCCTCCGCCCTGAGTCCATGACCAATGGCCGACAGGACGTGGACTATGTGCTGACCACCACCGAGGTGGCCACCATGATCCGCAAGTCCGGTATCCGCTTTGAGAATATCGACGGCGAGTCCACCGATATGCCCTTTGGCATCGGTTCCGGCGGCGGCGTTATCTTTGGCGTCACCGGCGGCGTGACGGAGGCGGTGCTCCGCCGCCTTCAGACCGGCCACAGCCGGGTGGAAATGGATCGCATCCGCACCAGCGGCGTCCGGGGCGATGACGGCTTGAAGGAACTGACCTTTGACTACATGGGCAAGGAGATCCGCGCCGCAGTGGTCAACGGTCTGGGCAATGCCGACAAGCTCATCAAGCGCATCCAGAGCGGCGAGGTCAGCTATGACTTCGTGGAGGTCATGGCCTGCCGCCGCCCATGATACAGCCGCGGCGGCCAGCCGGTCGGCGCCGGTCCCCGGACCCGGAAGGCCCGCGCCAAGGGTCTGTATGATACCGACGTCAATATGCAGATCAAAAAGTCCAACGAGAACCCCATGGTCCTTGCTCTGTACGAGGGCCTGCTGAAGGGCAAGACCCATCAGCTTCTGCACCGTAATCTGGGCGTTACCGAGAACTGAATCACAGGAACAGCCGCCGCGGAAACTCCGCGGCGGCTGTTCTCTGCATAGGGGAAGAGGCTTTGGGCACCCTGAAAACTGATGAAAAAGCTGCGAAAACCTTTCTCACCGTGGAAGAAAGAAATCAAAAGCCAGTCCTTTCGGGCTGGCTTTGAAACTGTCGATAAAGTGGTAAATTTTCCACGACGGTAAGGAAGGGTGTGTGCGGGAAACCCAAGAAGGGTGTCCTGCACCATTGAAATCCTAAGCTTCCAGAACTTTTATGAAGTTCTGAAAACTTATTCAGCGGGGCGAAAAAGCACTTTCGCCCCGCTGAAAGCCAGCCCATATGGGCTGGCTTTTGGCTTATTGGAATGTCCAGTGGGAAATGTCCGTATCGATGCCGTAAGCGTCAACGGTATCAGACCCGGTACTGCCGGGGAATACGAGGGTCTGGCCGTCGCTGTCCAGCGTCAGGGGGAAATCACCGGGGCGGATGACCTCCCGGCCGTATTCATCGGTGAGAACAGCCGCTGATTCCAGAATATCCCCGGCGGCAAAGGGGAAGGAGAGAGGCTCCAGCCGATAGAAGGTTGCGTTGTCAAAGCCCCGGTAGCTGGTCTGCTCATCGGCGCTGATGGGCAGCGCCCAGGCGACAAGCCGCTGGTTTTTGAACAGGCCTACCCGAATGGAAACAGCCTTCGTCCGGGGGATCAGGATATTGTCCGGCTGCGTGCTGAGCGTCAAGGCATACTCCATGGCGTCCGGCAGGGTCAGCTTGCCGTTTTCAATCTGCGCCCGGCCTTGGAGATCCGCGTCCCAAAGACTGGCAACGTCTGGCAGGGAACCGGAATACAGACCGGAATACGTTTGCAGGGGCTGGGTCTGCCGGGTGCCGTCCGGCATGACGAATACCGCGGTGATGGCGATGTCATCCGTCAGTTCGCAGGTCAGCTCCGCCGAGAATTTCTCACTGACCGGCTGCCCGTTCTGATCCGGCTCGGACAGGACGGTTTTGCTGTTGGAGTTGTGGCCGTTGTCCACTGAAAATTCAACGCGCATACCCTCCACGTATGTTTTGGGGACGGCGTAGACGGAGAAGGTCACGGCGTTTTTGGACAGATCGGCGGATACCAGCTCCGTTCCATAGTCTGCTGTCAAAGCGTTCTGCTGTTTGAGGATCTCCTCCACCTGACCGGAGATACTGTATACCTGATTGGACATACTGCACTCCATCTGGTTGATCCGGTTGTAAACGCCATCGAATTGCCGACCGATTGTCCGAATGGAATCATAGATATTGTAGGCGGCACACAATACCGCCAGCGCTGCCAGCACATAGGGCCATTTCTTCCGGGGCTTCGGGGCGGTTTGGGCGGCGAGATACCGCTCCGTGATCTCCTCCACCATTTTCAACTGGGCGTCCGTCAATTCGCCGCTGTCCGGGGCAGAGGCCGTCTCCGGCGCTTCCTCCACTCCTAACAGCCAGCCTACGGTCACACCGAACCGGCGGCTGAGGGCCACCAGCTTGTCAATCTCCGGTAAGGCAGTATCCGATTCCCACTTGTAAATGGACTGCCGGGAAACGCCCAGCTCCGCGCCCAGTGTCTCTTGGGACAATCCGGCCTCTTTTCGCTTCAGGGCGATTCGCTGGCCTGTGGTCATACGCGTCACATCCTTTCGTGGGAACAGTATCGCCGAAAGCGGGCAAAATCGCCACCAACTTCCCGGCGAAATTTGTAAACCGTGGGTTTACACAGGGGGTTTACAGCTTTTTTTCGTAGAGATTCAGGGGGCAGTGGACGTAGCCCATGAAGAAGGTGTCCACCGTCCCGGCGAAGCGGTAGCCGATAGTGGGATAGAGGTGGTTGGAAACGGCGTTGCTCACGCCAGTGTCGAACCGCATGACGGTCTTGCCCTGTCTGCGGGCGGTGTCCTCGGCAAAGGCCACCATCTGCCGGGCCAAGCCCTGTCCCGCCCGGTCAGGATGGATGGTCAGGGTGTGGATGACGGCGACCTGATCGTCCTCGGCGGGGATGGACCAGCCGCCGTTTTTGTATTCCGGCAGCTGGACGCCGTTGAGATTCATGCTGCCCCAGATCGCGCCATCCTCATCTACGCCTACATACAGGGTCCCGGCGTTGAAGATATTCCGGGCGGTGTCGGCGGTGGGGTAAGCGCCCCGCTTCCAGCCTGTGTAATGCAGACCGGTGGCGTCCTCATGGTCTAAAATAGCCTCATAGACGGCGGCTACGGCAGACAGGTCGGATTCCTTGGCAATACGGATCATGGTGTTTCCTCTCTTTTCTCTCATTTTCAAAAACAGGCGTACCATCCGGTACGCCTGTTTGGTGGCTATTCGGATCTGGAGTCGTTTTCCTGCTTGGGCTCAGGCTTCCCGTCAGACGGCGTTTCGTCAGAGCCGGGCTTGTCCGCATCATTCGTCTCCCCGTCGGCGGGAGCGTTCTCCGGGGCTTCGATCTTCTCGGAGATCATGTGGACCTTCCGGGCGGCAGGCTCGATGACCTCCGGCTGAGAGGGGCGGAAGCCGTTCTCATGGGCCAGCGTGGAGGCGTAGGCGTCTTCCACGGTGGAGGGGTCCCGGCCCTCGATGATAGCCACCATCTCCGCGCCGGTGATGGTCTCCTTCTCCAGCAGATAGGCCACCACCTTGTCCATGTCCTCCCGGTTTTCCCGGATGATGTTCACGGCGTCGGCATAGCACTTGTCCAGAATATCCTTCACGGCCTTGTCCATAGCGGCGGCGGTGTCCTGCGCGCAGTCCAGACCGTAGCCGCCGTCCAGATACTGGCTGCGGCGGGAGGCCAGAGCCATCATGCCGAACTGGTCGCTCATGCCGAACATGGCAACCATGTTCCGGGCCACGCCGGTGGCCTCCTGAATGTCCTGAGAGGCGCCGTTGGTCATGGTGTTCATCACCACTTCCTCGGCGGCGCGGCCACCCATGGACACAGCGATCTTCGCCATCAGCTCGTCCCGGGTGCGAAGTTCCGTCTTATCCTCCTCCGGCATCAGCAGGGTGTAACCCAGCGCGCCTTGGGTGTGAGGGACAATGGTGATCTTCTGGACCGGTTCTGTGTTCTTCTGCTTGTAGGCCACCATGGCGTGACCGACCTCATGGTAGGCCACCAGCTTTTTCTCAAATTCCGTCAGGACGCTGCCCTTTTTCTCCGTGCCGGCGATGACCAGCTCGAAGGCGGCCAGCAGGTCTTCCTGGATCACCAGCTTGCGGCCCTTCCGGACGGCCCGGAGAGCGGCCTCATTCACAAGGTTGGCGAGATCCGCGCCCACGCAGCCGGCGGTGGCCAGCGCTACTTTCTTCAAGTTGACGTCCTCGGCCAGCTTGATGTTCCGGGTATGGACCTGAAGGGTGGCCAGACGGCCCGCCAGATTGGGACGGTCAATGATGATGCGGCGGTCGAACCGGCCGGGCCGCAGAAGGGCCTGATCCAGCACCTCGGGCCGGTTGGTGGCGGCCAGAAGGATGATGCCCTTGGTGGGGTCAAAGCCGTCCATTTCGGCAAGAAGCTGGTTCAGGGTCTGCTCCCGCTCATCATTGCCGCCGAAGCGCCCGGAGTCACGGGATTTGCCGATGGTGTCGATCTCATCGATGAATACGATACAGGGGGCTACCTTGGCGGCCTCCTTAAAGAGGTCGCGGACACGGGATGCACCCACGCCCACGAACATCTCCACAAAGTCGGAGCCGGAGATGGAGAAGAAGGGGACATTGGCTTCGCCGGCCACGGCCTTGGCCAGCAGCGTTTTGCCGGTGCCCGGAGGGCCTACCAGCAAAGCACCCTTGGGGAGCTTGGCACCGATGTCGGTATATTTCTTGGGATTGTGCAGAAAGTCGATGATCTCCGTCAGGGATTCCTTGGCCTCGTCCTGACCGGCCACATCGGCAAAGGTGACGCCGGTCTGCTTTTCCATGTAGACCTTGGCGTTGGCCTTACCCACGCCGCCGATCCCGCCCATGCCTCCCATGCCGCCCTTTTTCGCCATGATCCGCATGACGAGGGAGAACATGAGCATGATGAACACAAAGGGCAGAATGAAGTTGATGGCGAACAGAAGGAGCGGGCTCATCTGAGGCTCGTACTTCGTGTCATAGTCTGTTTTTCCGGCCTCGTGCATCCGCTCCACCAGAGTGTCGTTAGACTCCATCTTTACGGTAAAGAGCTTCAGCGCCGCGGTATGCTCCTTGCCGTCGGTGTCGGTAAAGGCGTAAACGGCCTTGCCATCCTGATCCGTGGACTTGGTGTAGGCGGTGCCATTCTCAGCAGTGTAGACATAGCCGTCCTTGGGGACGATATACAGCAGGCCCTCGGAGAGGTCCACGGTGACGTCCTCCACCTGCTTGTCCTCCATCATGGCGATGAAATCGCTGTATTTGATGTTGATGTTGGAGGCCTGCTTTCCGGCGGACCCCATGTAGCTGCTGGTGCAGTAGAACACCAGCGTCAGCACCAACGCCCAGGCCACCAGCTTGACAGCGCCCAGCAGATTGCGGTTGCCCCGTCGGTTTTTATTGTTTTTATCGTTCTGGTCCATTGAGAACTCCTTTCAGAGTGTGTGAAATTAAAAAGCAGTATAGCACAACCTCCTTGAAACCACAAGGAAAAGAGACTGCCTTTTCATAAACTTTCTGTAAATTCAGACGCGCTAAGGCGGAACGATTTTTCAAATTCATCTTTATTGTGGACCGGTTCTGTGATATACTGTAAAAAGTATACCCCGCAGATTTTGACAAATTCCGATCATGAGAGGATTTCAATATGACAGACGAAAGAAAAGACCAGCTGACCGCTGAGGCCGACGGCCTCATTGAAGGCCGCAACGCGGTGATCGAAGCCCTGCGGACGGAGGCCAGCATCGACAAAATTTTCATCCAGAAGGGTGAGGTGGACAAGACCCTGGGCCACATCGCCTCCAAGGCCCGGGCGGCGGGCATCGTGGTGGTGGAGGCCGACAGGCGGAAGCTGGACGGCATGAGCCGCACCCACGCCCATCAGGGCGTCATCGCTCTGGCAGCGGTGCGGGAGTACGTCAGTGTAGACGATATTCTGGCAGATGCCGCCGCCAAGAACGAGTCACCCCTGATCGTGGTGTGCGACGAGATCTCCGACCCCCACAATCTGGGCGCCATCATCCGGACGGCCTACTGCGCCGGCGCCCACGGCGTGGTCATTCCCAAGCGCCGCAGTGCGGGATTGACCAGCGTGGTGGCCAAGACCTCCGCAGGCGCGGTGTCTCACATGAAGGTGGCTCGGGTGCCCAATATCCCCTCCTTGCTGAAGGACCTGAAAAAGCAGGGGGTCTGGGTATTCGGCACGGCGGCCAACGGCACCACCGGCCTGTATGACGCGGACCTGAAGGGCGCCGCTGCCATCGTCATCGGCAGCGAGGGGGACGGCATGACCCGTCTGGCTGCCGAAAACTGCGATTTTCTGGTGAGCATCCCCATGAAGGGTGATCTGAATTCCCTGAACGCCAGCGCCTCGGCAGCGATCCTGCTGTATGAGGCCGTGCGTCAGCGGATGAACTGAGAAGTTTGGAGAGAACACGGTGTCAAAGGATGTCGAGAAAACAGAATACGGCACAGGCACCTGGGATACGCCGCCGTCTGACGAGGATTACACCTTAGAGGAAATTTTGGCGGAGTACGGCTCCAGCCGCCAGCAGAAAATCATGGAAGAGGTGGAGCGTGAGACCGCTCCGGCAGAGCCGGATACGCCCAAGGCGCCGGCTCCTGAACAGCCTTCCGCCCCTAAACCGACAGAGACGGCCCCATCTCCAACGCCCAAATCGGCGATGGCCCTCTGGGAGGAACGGATCGCTGCGGCGGCGCTGGAACAGGACGGGGAGGACCCCCTTGCCGACGATTCGGACCCGGAGGAAGAACCCCGGACAGATGACGGCCCGGAGCCGGAGGCTACCCGCTTCCTGAGTCTGGAAGAACTGGTAGGGACAACGGTAGGGGCCGTGATGGAGGAGCACCACGAAACACTGCTGAAACCGAAATGGGGGCTGTTCTCCCGGAAGCGGCAGGAGGAAACGGAGCAGCTCTACGATTCCATGGAAGCCCCGGAGGAATCGGTAAAGCCTCTTACCGAGGCAGAGAGCATCGGGGAAGAACCGGAGCTCAGCGAGGTCGCGTCTGAGGAGCGGGAAGCCTATAAGAGCCGTCACCGGTCTCTGGGGTTTGCCTTTTTTACAGCGCTGGTGCCTATCGCCGCTATGGCGGCGGAGCAGTACGGCGTCACGGTCCCCTTCTGGACCGGAGACCGGCAGATCCAAGGCGTTGCCATGCTGGCCTGTCTGCTGATCGAATTGGTGCTGTGCTGGCACGTGCCGGTGTATGCGATCCGGAAGCTGAGTGAAAAACGCTGCGTCAGCGCACTGCTGGTGTCGTTGGCGGTGCTGGCGGCGGCGGTGGACTGCGCGTTGTGGCTGCTTGTTCCGGGGCGGGGAGAAGCGCTTCCCTATACCGCTGCGGCGGGACTGGCGCTGTGCTTTGCCCAGTGGGGCATCAGCCGGGAAAGCCGGGGCAGCTATGATAGCTTCCGTTTGGCATCGCTGGACGATCACCCCCCTTACTTGGTCACGGAAACTCCAAGGGGTGCCTGCAAGCAGAGGGGAGACCTGCGGGGCTTTTACACCACCGCCATGCGGGATGATTATGCCTCCCGTCTTCAGACAGTGTTCCTGCCGGTGATTTTTATGGCCGCGCTGGTATTCGCGGGCTTGACCTCTTTGGGACGTGGACACGGAATTGACTTCCTGCGGAACTGGTCCGTGATCCTGACAGCGGGAGCCACCTGTTCCCTGCCGCTGTGCTGGAGCCTGCCATGGTCCCGGCTGACCCGCCGACAGCAGAAAAGCGGCTGTGCCGTGGCGGGATGGGACGGCGCGGCCCGGGTAGGAAAGCGCCGGGGCATGATCCTGACGGATACCGACCTGTTCCCGCCGGGGACCATCCGGCTCAACGGTGTGAAGGTCTACGGCGAGGAACTGGGAAAGGTGTCGGCTTATGCGGCGGCAGCCGCCCGTGCGGCGGGCTGCGGCCTGGAGCGGGTCTTTGAGGGACTGGCGGTGGGGGAGAACGCCCCACGGGAAACGGCTCAGGACCTGAGCTTCTATGAGCAGGGCGGCTTTGGCTGCACGATCCACGGGGAATCCGTCCTGTTGGGGACGGCCTCCTTCCTGCGGAAGCAGGATGTGCGTCTGCCCAGCAACATCAATCTGAAAACCGGCATTTTTCTGGCCATCGATCATCAGCTGGCGGCGGTGTTCGCCGTGAAGTACGAGGCGTCGGAAAATGTGGATTACGCGCTGCGGACCCTGCGCCGCAGCCGGATCACGCCGATTCTGGCGGTGCGGGACCCCAACATCACCCCGGCGCTGCTGAAGCGGAAATTCTATAAGAAGATCAAGGTGGAGTATCCGCAGCTGACGGACCGGGTGGCCCTCAGCGAAGCGGAGGAGGACCGGGGCCTGCCCCGGGCGCTGCTGCTGCGGGAGGGTCTGCTGCCCTATGCCGAAGCGGTGGTGGGCAGCCGCCGTCTGCGGACGGCGGTGCGCCGGGCAACCTGGCTGTCCCTGGCGGGCAGCGCCGCCGGCGTTTTGCTGACGGCGTATCTGGTGTCTCTGGAGGAGTTCGATTTGCTCACCCCCTTGTCCCTGACGGTGTTTTTGCTGCTGTGGACCCTGCCGGTGCTGCTGATGAGCGACTGGACCGGCCGATATTGACACTTGACAGAATAAAGTACCGGGAGGCAGGCTTTTTCCCTGCCTCCCGGTACTTTTTCGCACTGTCCGGGACCAAAAGACTTTTTTTCAAGAAAAATGATTTTTGCGGGACCCCACAAAAATAGGCGACCCTTTTTGCCTACCCCTCCAAAATGTAAGATCTCACAAAATTCTTGTTGTATTGCCCATGAAAAAGCGGTATAATTAACACATTGAGTGAGTCTCAATGGTTGACAGATCTTTTATCGGCTCATTAGGGCCGTGTCAACAGCATCAACATAAGGAGTGGAACAAACATGAGCTATTCAGTACAGAACATCCGTAACGTCTGCCTGCTGGGTCACAGCGGCAGCGGTAAGACTTCTCTGGCAGAGAGCCTGCTGTTTATGACCGGCGCCATCGACCGTATGGGCAGAGTCGCGGACGGCAATACCGTTTGTGATTATGATCCCGAAGAGGTCAAGCGCCAGATCTCTCTGTCCACCGCTGTGGCGCCTATCGACTATAAGGGCTGCCGCATCAACGTGCTGGATACTCCGGGCGCATTCGACTTTTCCGGCGAAGTGATGGAGGCCCTCCGGGCCGCCGACGCCGCCATCATTGTGGCCTCCGCCAAGGACGGTGTGTCCGTGGGCGTTGAGAAGGCGTGGAAGTATTGCGAAGAGCGGAATATGCCCCGCTTTATCTATATCTCCAAGATCGACGAGGATCACAGCGACTATAACGCCACCTTTGATGCGCTCCGTGAGCGCTTCGGCAACAAGATCGCTCCCGTTGTGGTGCCTACGCTGGACGAAAACAAGAAAGTCACCGGCCTCATGGACATCCTGAATAAGCGCGCCTATGAGATGCAGGACGGCAAGCGTGTGGAGATCGAGCTGCCTGAGGAAAAGGTGGCCGTCATCAACGAGTTCAACGATGCGCTGAAGGAATCCGTGGCGGAGACCAGCGAGGAATTCATGGAGCGCTTCTTCAACGGCGAGGACTTCACCTACGCTGAAATGGCTCAGGGCCTCCGTCAGGGCGTCCGTGAGCTGAGCGTGTTCCCCGTGCTGTGCGGCAGCGCCGTGGCTGATATGGGCACCCTGATGCTGCTGGACAACATCATGGAGCTGCTACCCTCTCCCGAGCAGGGCAACTATCATAAGGCCACTCTGGCTGACGGCACCACCGAGGAATTCGTGGTGTCCGCCGGTGGTGTGCCCACGGCTTTCGTGTTCAAGACCATTTCCGACCAGTACGGCAAGTACTCCTTCGTGAAGGTCCTCTCCGGCAGCATCACGCCGGATATGACCATGGTCAATGCCCGCACCGGCGACAACGAGAAGCTGGGCCGCCTGTATACCATGCGGGGCAAGAAGGCCACCGAGGTCAAGGAGCTGGTGTGCGGCGATATCGGCGCCATCGCCAAGATGGATAAGGTCAAGACCGGCGATACCCTGTGCGACAGCCGTAAGGTTGTGGCGCTGAAGGGCATCCCCTTCGCTGAACCCTGCTACTCTGTGGCCATCGCCCCCAAGACCCGCGGCCAGGACGATAAAGTGGCTCAGGGCCTGAACCGTCTCAATGAGGAGGACCCCTCCTTCTCCGTGGTCAACAACGCCGAGACTCACCAGACCGT
>OGNY01002002.1_pt1 | contig 11433 bp, 10 predicted proteins | sample 1573551 | NCBI WGS metagenome assembly OGNY01 (sample SAMEA2581885, study PRJEB24529) | metagenome | biome: Human gut stool | place: China | collected 2011
CGGTGACGGTTTAGCAACAACTGTTGCTTCACTTTTTGGTGGCCCGCATGGGGAAGTACACGGAAAATACCAGACCGAATACCATGAGCTGCGGGCTTGGGTTTTCCCGCACATAGGTCAGGTACAGCTCCGTCAGCTCCAGCACGACCTCCGGCAGAAAATCCGCAAGGACGGACACAATCCCCGCAACGTTCAGATTCAGCAGGCCCAGCAGAGCGCTGATGAAAATAAGGAACGGGAAGATCATAAACAGCAGATAAAACGCCAGCGCCGCGCTCTGGGTAGCCACGTTATGCTTGAGATAGCGGTGTGCCAGCAGCACCCAGAAGCGCAGAAATCGGTTTTTCGGCAGGGTGTTGTCCCACATAGCAGTGTCTCCCTCCGGGAAGATTTTACTCCCATTTGGCCCAGACGTCCGGGCAGTAGCCCACAGTGGCCTCCTTGCCATTGCGGACGATGGGGGTGTTGAACAGCTCCGGATATTCCAGCAGCTTTTCCTCCTGGGCGTCCGGGGTGATATAGGCCATGTAAAGCTCCTCGTACGCCCGGCATTTTGTATTCACCAGTGCCTCAAAGCCAACTTTCTGCTTGACGGATTGGTACTCCCGGGGGGATAATCCCTTTGAGGGAACGTCGATATACTGATACTTGATGCGGCGCTCCTTGAACCAGCGCTCCGCCTTCTTCGTATCGAAGGATTTGGAGGAGCCGAAGATCTGAATGTTCATAGATAACTTCCTTATTATACAGACTGGAGGGGTAGTTTTATGACGGATGCGGTCAGAACATTAAAGGAATGGACCGACGCGGCCCGGAAAATCGTCTTTTTCGGCGGAGCCGGAGTGTCCACGGAGTCCGGGATCCCGGATTTCCGCAGCACCGGCGGCTTGTACCATCAGGAGTGGAAATACCCTCCGGAGACTATTTTAAGCCATACGTTTTATAAAAGCAATCCCGAAGAATTTTTCCGCTTTTACCGGGCGAAGATGCTCTGCCCCGGCGCAAAGCCCAACGCCGCCCACAAAAAGCTGGCGGAATGGGAGCGGGAGGGGAAGCTGCTGGCAGTGGTGACCCAGAACATCGACGGACTTCATCAGGCCGCTGGCAGCAAACAGGTCTATGAGCTGCACGGCAGCGTACACAGGAATTACTGCGAAAAATGTGGAAAATTCTACGATCTGGATCACATCCTCCACACCACAGGGGTTCCCCGGTGCGATTGCGGCGGCGTCATCAAGCCGGACGTGGTGCTCTATGAGGAGGCCCTGAATGACCGGGTCATCGACGGCGCGGTGAACGCTATCGCGCAGGCGGATCTGCTGATCGTGGGCGGCACCTCCCTGAATGTGTGGCCTGCGGCGGGACTTATCAACTATTTCCGTGGGGACCGGCTGGCCCTCATCAACAAATCCCCGGTGGCGCGGGATTTGGCGGCGGGGCTGGGCATTACGGACCCCATCGGCGAGGTTTTGTCCCAGCTTTGAGGCCCTGTTTTCCGGGCGGCTTTGCCGCCCGGAAAATTTTTTTAGAAAAACCGCAAATTCTGGTTGACATTATGGATACGAATGGCTATAATAATCAAGCAGTCTTTTTTAGGCGGTATTTGTTTGCGGCTGTGCTGGAACTGGTAGACAGGCCAGCTTGAGGTGCTGGTGTCGATTCGACGTGTGGGTTCAAGTCCCGTCAGCCGCACCAGTTTTCTCTCTGGAAAGATTGCTTATGCGCGCGAGTGGTGGAATTGGCAGACTCGCTAGATTCAGGTTCTAGTGTCCGTTACGGACGTGCGGGTTCAAGTCCCGCCTCGCGCACCAAACAAGAGCATCACTGTAAAGTGATGCTCTTTTGTTCTTAGGCCGGATAGGAGGCGAAATCATGACAAAGGACGAGCTGCGGGAAAAGGCCAACGATCTGCCCTTACAGCCCGGCGTCTATCTGATGATGGACAAGACCGGGAAGGTCATCTATGTGGGCAAGGCGAAAAAACTGAAAAACCGGGTGAGCCAGTATTTTCAGGACAGCGCGGCCCACAGTGTCAAGACCCGGCAGATGGTCAGTCAGGTAGATCATTTCGATACGATCTTCGTTACCAGTGAATTTGAGGCGCTGGTGCTGGAAAACTCCCTCATCAAGCGGCATATGCCCCGGTACAACATCCTGCTGAAGGATGACAAGGGCTATCCACTGGTGCGCCTCAGCCGGGGGCGGTATCCGAAATTCACTCTGGTGAATCGACCCGCCAATGACGGCGCGAAGTACTTCGGTCCCTTTGGCGGGCGGTACGAGACCCGTCAGGCAGTGGATGCGGTATGTCAGGCTTTGCGCCTGCCCACCTGCCGCCGACAGTTTCCGCGGGACATCGGCGCGGAGCGGCCCTGCCTGAATTTCCACATGGGCCGGTGCGACGGGTTCTGCCGCCCGGAGATGCCGGAGGCGGAATATGACCGCCGGATGGAGCAGGCGGCCCAGTTGTTGGAGGGACGCTCCAAGCAGCTCCTCCGGGACATGACCGCCGAGATGGAAGCGGAGGCGGAGGCCCTGCGGTTTGAGCAGGCGGCCCAGCTGAGAGACCGTATCCAAGCCATCAGCGCCCTGAGCAAAAAGCAGACCGTCATCGCGGGACTGTGCGCCGATACGGACGTGTGGGGCGTGTTCCGGGGAGCGGGCAAGAGCGGCTATGCCGTTCTTCACATGGAAAACGGCGATCTGGTGGGCCGGGAGACGGAACTGCTGACCGCGCCTATGGAGGAATCGGCGGCGGAGCTGCTGGCGGCGGTCACGGCCCAGTATTATCTGCCGCGGGCCATTCTGCCCCATGAGATCTTGCTCTGCGTGGACACGGGGGACTGCGAGGAACTGTCCGAGGCCCTGACCCAGCGGGCGGGGCATAAGGTCTGGGTCCATGTGCCCCAGCGGGGAGAGAAGTCCACACTGGCGGATATGGCGGTCCGCAACGCACAGGAGGAGGTCCGGCGGGCCACCACCGCCGAGGAAAAAACGGCGTATACGCTGGAAGCCCTGCAAAAAATGCTGAACCTGCCCCAGCCGCCCAGACGGATGGAGTCTTTCGATATTTCCAACACCGGCGCCAGCGACATTGTGGCGTCCATGGTGGTCTATCAGGGGGCGAAGCCTTTGAAATCCGCCTATCGCCGGTTTCAGATCAAGGAGCTGACTGGTGGCCATCCCGATGACTACGGCTCCATGCGGGAGGTCCTGCGGCGGCGGCTGCAAAGGGCGGCGGACGGGGACGAAAAGTTCCTGCCCTTGCCGGATGTGTTTTTGATCGACGGCGGCGTGACCCATGCCGACGCCGTCCGGGAGGTGGCGGAGCAATTCGGCTGCACGGTGCCCATCTTCGGCATGGTGAAGGATGACCGCCACCGCACCCGGGCGCTGGTCACCCCGGAGGGGCGGGAGATCGGCATTGTGAACGATCAGGCGGTGTTCTCCCTCGTCGGCCAGATCCAGGAGGAGACCCACCGTTTCGCCATCACCTATCACCACCAGCACCATACCAAGAGCGCCATGCGCTCCGCACTGGACGGCGTTCCCGGTCTGGGCCCCAAGCGGCAGGCGGAGCTGCGGAAGCATTTCGGCACGGTGAAGGCCATCCGGGAGGCGGACGAGACGGCACTGGCGGCGGTGTTGCCGCAAAATGTGGCCCATACCCTTTGGATCAGACTCCATGAAAAGGAATCCACTTAAAAAAACGTCCTGCTGCCCCACGGGGCAGCGGGGCGTTTCCGCCATCGGGCGTATCCACCCCGCCTGTCGCCTGTTTTCGCAAGATTTCAGTAGAAATACCATTGTGTATTTGCCGGTAAACTGATATAATAAAAAAACCTATCGGATGAATTTCATGATTTCTGAGGGACAGGCCAGCCTGCCCCATCGGAGAATGAGGTAAGGAATGAGCAATAAGAAACTCTCCCGCCTGTTGGAGCCGAATTTAAAATTTTATTTCGCCGTTATGTTGCTGTTCGCCGTGGCGGCCATCCCTGTCAACTGGCAGCTGGCCTTGGCTGAGGGAACGCTGACCGTTCTGCTGTACTTCTATTTCCGGCAGAGCAATCAGAAGCGGCGGCAGGGCGTTTTGCAGTACATCGACTCTGTCACCGGCAGTGTGGACACCGCCAGTAAGTCCACCCTCATCAACTCCCCTCTGCCCACGCTGGTGTTCCGGCCGGATACGGGGGAGATCATCTGGAGCAACGAGAGCTTTTTGCAGCTGGCCGGCGTCCGGGAGCATCTCTTTGAGATGCGGCTTTCCGAGGCCGTACCGGATTTCCAGGTCCAGTGGCTGCTGAGCGGAAAGCAGGAAAGCCCGGAGCGGGTGGAACTGAACAATCACCGTTTCCGGGTCTACGGCAGTCTGGTGCGCTCCCGGAACCGCACCGGCGTGCAGAGCCTGGTGGCCACCACCTACTGGGTGGAGACTACGGAGGCCGATCATCTGAGAGAGGTCTACGAGGCCAGCCGCCCGGTGGCGGCGATCCTGATGCTGGATAACTACGAGGACCTGATGAAGGCCTGCGAGGATACCCAGCGCAGCGCGGTTCTGGCGCAGATCGACGAAAAATTGCAGACCTGGGCCAACGCAGGCCAGGGCATCCTGCTGAAAACGGACCGGAACCATTACCTGTTCCTGTTTGAAGAACAGTATTTTCAGCATTTTGTAGACGAAAAGTTCTCCATTCTGGACACTGTCCGGGCGATCCGCGTGGCGGAGAATATCCACCCAACCTTGTCCATCGGCATCGGCAAGGATTCTCCCAGTATCCCGGAGCTGTACAAAAACGCCAAGCTCTCGCTGGAAATGGCTTTGAGTCGCGGCGGCGATCAGGCGGTGGTGCGGAATCAGGTGGACTTCGCCTTCTACGGCGGCCGTACCAAGGCCACGGAGAAGCGGACCAAAGTGAAATCCCGCGTGATGGCCAACGCCTTCCGGGAGCTGATCGCAGACGCGGGAGAGGTCTACATCATGGGCCATTCCTTTGCGGATATGGACGCCGTGGGCGCTGCCGCGGGTATCTGCTGCGCCGCCCGGAAGCGGGGAAAGCAGGCACGGATCGTCATTGACCGGGAGCACACCGCGGCCGAGACCCTGGTCGCCCGGCTGGACGCGCTGCCGGAGTACAGCGGCGTGTTCCTTACCCCTGCTGAGGCATTTTTGCAGATGCGGGCCGACACGCTTCTGGTGGTGGTGGATACCAACCGTCCGGACATGGTGGAAAATCCACAGCTTTTGGAATCCTGCAACCGGGTGGCGGTCATTGACCATCACCGCCGGGCGGCGACTTATATCGAAAACGCTGCCTTCAACTTCCACGAGCCTTACGCCTCGTCCGCCAGCGAGCTGGTGACGGAGCTGCTGCAATATCTGGTGGAGCCCACCGATCTTCTGCGGGAGGAAGCGGGGGCGCTGCTGGCAGGTATCGTTCTGGATACCAAGCATTTCACCCAGCGGACCGGCGGCCGCACCTTTGAGGCGGCGGCCTTCCTGCGGCGTTCCGGTGCGGATACGGCTGAGGTCCAGCGGCTGTTCCAAGGCGATTTGAAGGATATGGTCACGAAATACGACATCATCCGCCGCGCGGAGATGTACCGGAGCAACATCGCGGTCTCCGTGGTGGAGGAGCCGGGCGTGGACCGCGTTGCGGCAGCTCAGGCGGCGGACGATCTGCTGACCCTGAAGGGCGTTCAGGCTTCCTTCGTGGTCTACGCCGCCGAGGGAGCGGTGCTGATGTCAGCCCGTTCTTTGGGCGAGATCAATGTGCAGGTGATCCTGGAGGCCCTGGGCGGCGGCGGCAACTCTACCACCGCAGGCGCACGGATCGAGGACACGGACCCGGAGAGCGTCCGTCAGCAGTTGATCGGAGTCCTAGACGCATACTTTGAAAAGTGAGGCGGCCTATGAAGGCATTTTTGAAGGCGTATGCGGTCTGCCTGATCCTGATGGAGGTATTTATCTTCTTTGGTGGGTGGATGCTGTTTGATCTCAGAGGTACCGGCATCTATCGGGCAGGCGCTGTGATCGCACTGATTCTGGCGATTGCTGTCTGCGCGTGGAGCAGCACGGCACAAAAGGTCGAAGCGCTGGAAGCGGAGCTTCAGGAATTGAAAAAGCAAATTTATTCAGAACATTCGGAGGATATATAACATGAAAGTGATTTTACAGCAGGACGTGAAGGGTCAGGGCAAGAAGGGCGAGATGATCGAGGTTTCCGAGGGCTACGGCCGGAACTTCCTTCTGCCCAGAAAGCTGGCGGTGCCTGCCACGGCGGACGCCATCAACACCATGAACCTGAAAGAGAAGGCCCGCAAGGCCGAGGAAGCTCGGCTGAAGGCTGAGGCGCAGGAGATCGCCGGGAAGCTCCAGAACTGCCCCGTGAAGCTCAGCGCCAAGGCCGGCAACGGCGGCAAGCTGTTCGGCGCCGTGACCAACAAGGAGATCTCCGAGGGCCTGAAGGCCCAGTACGGCGTGGATATTCCCAAGCAGAAGATCGTACTGGATGAGCCGATCAAGGCCTACGGCAGCTATCAGGTGAAGGCCAAGCTGGGCTTTGAGGTCAGCGGTACCGTGTACGTCACTGTCTGCGAGGAGAAGTAAGACTAATTCAAGGGGGATCAGGATACACCGTCGCGGCAATACGATTTGCAGTCTCTATGATAAGACTGCAAATCGTGCCGCATCCTCGAAACAGCCTTGCTTATTCCGCCACTGGCGGCGCTGCGACGGTTTCCCCTTGAGTAAACCCCGCACCAGTGAGATCCGCTCACTGGTGAACGCTGCCCAAGGCAGCTGAGTCAATGTGTTTTTGTCAGGTACAGAAGGTGAATTGCCCCGCAGGGGCAAGAGAGGCTCCCCTGGGGGACGCCCTGACAAAAATGATTGTATGTCTGAATGTCTAACTTGCGCTTCCGGAGAAGCGGGAAGGAGAGTTCCATGGCTAACGAAGATCTTCTGCTGCGGCAGATGCCCCATTCGTTGGAGGGCGAGCAGGCCGTTTTAGGCTCCATGCTCATCGACGAGGGCTGCGTCAAGGACGTGATGGATAAGTTGGTGCCCTCGGACTTCTACCTGCGGCAGAACCGGGAGATCTTTGAGACCATCTACACCATGTTCACCTACGCCCGGCCTATTGACGGCATCACCGTCTGCGAGGAAATGCAAAAGGCCGGGACTTATGACGAAAATACCACCCGCTCCTATCTGGCGCAGCTCATGGAGATCACCCCCACCAGCGCCAACGTGATGGAGTATGTGGCCATCGTTCGGGATAAGGCGTTGCTGCGGGGCGTTGCTCAGGCGGCGGGGGAGATCACGGTGCTGGTGCAGGAGGGCATCGGAGAAGCCGCTGCCATTTTGGAGGCCGCCGAGCAGAAAATCTATGCCGTGCGCCGGGGCCAGAGCGCGCAGGACATGGTGCCGCTGCGGATGGTGCTGCCGGATGTGCTGGACCGGCTCAACGAGATGAGCGAGAGCGAAAGCCGACTTCCGGGCCTGTCCACCGGCTTGTCCGCTGTGGACCGGAAGATCAGCGGCCTGAATAAATCGGACCTGATCCTGCTGGCGGCCCGTCCCGGTATGGGCAAAACCTCCTTTGCGCTGAACGTGGCGCTGAATGTGGCGAAGTCTGAGAAAAAGACCGTAGCCATGTTTTCGCTGGAAATGTCCCGGGAGCAGCTGGCGACCCGGCTTCTCAGCTCCGAAGCCTGTGTGGAGAACACCCGGCTTGTTACCGGCTCTCTGCGGGAGACGGACTGGGAGAAGATCGCCGCCGCTGCCGGCGTATTGAATAGAGTGGATATCCGTATTGACGATAACCCCATGCTGAGCGTGGCGGATATGAACGCCAAATGCCGCCGGATCGACAGCTTGGGCCTGGTAGTCATCGACTATCTGCAGTTGATGACCTCCGCATCCGGTGGACGAAGCGGTGAGAACCGTCAGCAGGTGGTCAGCGAAATGTCCCGTATGCTGAAGGTCATGGCCAAGGAACTGAATGTGCCGGTGATCTGCCTGAGCCAGTTGTCCCGTGCTAACGAGAAGCGGGACGATAAACGGCCCATGCTGTCGGACCTCCGTGAATCCGGCGCCATCGAGCAGGATGCCGACATCGTAATGTTCCTGTACCGGGACGATTACTATAACGAGGATTCCGAAAAGCGGAATATTGCCGAGTGTATCGTAGCGAAAAACCGTCACGGCGAGACTGGCAAGGTGGAGCTGCGGTGGATGCCGGAGTACACCACCTTTGCCACGCTGGAAAACCGCTATGATGAGGATGACTGATCCTCTGACGACGGTGGAGCTGCCGGAGGGCGGCGCACTGTGCGCCGTGTCCGGCGGACTGGACTCCATGTGCCTGCTGGAAATGACGGTCCGGCAGGGGCAGAAGCAGGGACGGCGGGTAGCCGCTGCCCATTTCAATCATCAGCTCCGGGGTGCGGAGGCGGACCGGGACGAGGCGTTCGTCCGGGACTGGTGCGCCGCCCGTGAAATTCCTTTTTTCGCGGGCCGGGGCGATGTCCGGGCCTTTGCGGAGGAAACCGGACGCACCGTTGAGGAAGCCGCCCGGCAGCTGCGCTATGAATTTTTGGAGAAGATCCGGCGGCGGGAGGGCTTTGGCTGCATTCTGACCGCCCACCACGCCGATGACAGCGCAGAGACCATGCTGTTAAATCTGCTGCGGGGCACGGGCCTGAAAGGGCTGACTGGTATTCCGGAAAAGCGGGACTGTATCCTGCGTCCGCTGCTGAGTGTGACCCGGGCGGAGCTGGCGGCCTACACCGCAGAACACCGCATCCCCTTTGTGGAGGATTCCACCAATGGGACGGACGATGCGGCCCGGAACATGCTGCGCCATCAGGTGCTCCCGGTTTTGAAGAAGCTGAATCCCAGAGTTGTGGAGAACATGAGCCGCACGGCATCGCTGCTGGCGGCGGATGAAGCGGCTCTGAACGCTGCGTGTCGAAAACTGCTGGCCCAATGCGACGTGACCCCAAACGTTTCCGGGACAGTTCCTCTTGCCATGCTGCAAGATGCGCCGGAGGCCCTGCGGGGACGGCTGGTGCTGGCGGTGCTGGCGGCGGTGGCAGGCCATGAAAAGGATTTGACTGCCGCTCATATCCGGGCGGTTTTGACGTTGGACCGGGGCCAGCTTTCCATGCCCTACGGCGTCACGGTCCTCCGGGAGCCGGCGGCGCTGCGCTTTTTCAAGGCGGCGTCTGCGCCGGCGGTGCAGGCCGTTACCGTGGGAGAGATCATCACATTCGGTCAGTGGCAGGTTAGTCTGGCAGAGTCGGCCGGTGAGGGTGTTCTCATTTCCATCTCGGAGACCGCCGACCTGACTGTGACGGCCTGGGACTCCAAGGACCGACTGAACGGCCGCACTGTCAAGCGCCTGTGCGGAGAGCGGGGGATTTCCCCACAGGAGCGGGACCGGCTTCCGGTCCTGCGGGTGAACGGCATCGCGGCGGCGGTGCCGGGGCTGCCTATCCAGGAAAATTTCGCGCCGGACCGATATGAGCGGGCGGTGCGGGTGATATTTTTAAAAGTGACAGAGGAGAACAACAATGAATAGTGAGATGGAGAAGGATATTCTCAAGGTTCTGGTAACGGAAGAGGAGTTGAAGACCCGGATCGCGGAGCTGGGTGAAGCGCTGTACAAGCGGTATGAGGGGCATCGGCCCCTGTTTCTGGGGGTGCTGAAGGGCTCCTTCATTTTCATGGCGGACCTGATGCGGGCTTCCCAGCTGATGTGCGACGTGGAGTTCATCGCCGTCAGCTCTTACCAGAACGGCACCGTGTCCAGCGGCCGGGTGCAGATCACCCATGATCTCCAGCAGGACATCACGGGCCGGGAGATTGTCATTGTGGAGGATATTCTGGACTCCGGCAATACCCTGGCCTTCCTGAAAAGCTATCTGATGGCAAAGGGTGCCAAGAGCATCTCTATCGTGACGCTGCTGGATAAGCCCTCCCGCCGGGAAAAGGCGGTGGAAGCGGATCTGTCCGGCTTTGTGGTGCCGGACGAATTCGTGGTGGGCTACGGTCTGGATTATGCCCAGCTTTACCGGAATCTGCCTTACATCGGTGTGCTGAAGCCCGCCGTTTACGAAAACACCTGAGCATGACCGGCGATTCCCGGCAGGTGCGGGAACCGTCGCAGCCGCCTGTATGCGGCGATAATACAGAAAGGGGGGATCCCCCGTATGGTAAAAAGAAGACCCGGCGTCAGCATTCTGCCGCTGATGCTGATCGTGATTTTATGTGTCAGCTGGCTGACCCAGCTCAATCAGCGGGATGAGATGACCTATGATGAGATGGTGCAGCTTTTTGAGCAGCAGAAGGTGGAAGCCTTCCGCTTTACGGATTCCAGCACGCTAATGCTGCAGGTCAAGGGCAGCGACCAGCCGGTCCGCTGCCGGATCCATGACTATACCCTCTTTTACAGCGATCTCAACGATCTGGTAAAGGAGCAGAAAGCAGCAGGGATCATCAAATCTTACAGCTATCCCCCTCCGGAGGGGACTGACTGGCTGGGGATCATGCTCCCCTATCTGATGATGGCGCTGATGTTCGGCGGTATGTGGTACCTCATGAGCGTCCGGGCACAGGGAGGCATGGGGCCGGACCGGATGGCAAAGTTTGGCTCCGCACAGATCCGTGGTCTCAGCGAAAAGGATAAGCAGGTCACCTTTGCCGATGTGGCGGGAGCCGACGAGGAAAAGGAGGAGCTCCGGGAGATCGTGGAGTTCCTAAAAAATCCAAAGAAGTATATCGATCTGGGCGCCCGGATCCCCAAGGGCGTGCTGCTGGTGGGCCCTCCGGGCACCGGCAAGACGCTGCTAGCCAAGGCGGTGGCCGGCGAGGCCGGCGTGGGCTTCCTGTCTATTTCCGGTTCCGACTTTGTGGAACTGTATGTGGGCGTAGGCCCCAGCCGTGTCCGGGACCTGTTTGAGCAGGCGAAAAAGCAGTCCCCCGCCATTGTGTTCATTGACGAGATCGACGCCGTGGGCCGCCAGCGCGGCACCGGTCTGGGCGGCGGTCATGACGAACGTGAGCAGACCTTGAACCAGCTTTTGGTAGAGATGGACGGCTTTGCCGCCAACGAGGGCGTGGTGGTCCTGGCCGCCACCAACCGGGCGGACGTGCTGGACCCCGCATTGCTGCGGCCCGGCCGGTTTGACCGTCAGGTGTATGTAGGCCTGCCGGACATCAAGGGCCGGGAGGAGATCCTGAAGGTCCACGCCAAGGGGAAACCCCTTGCGGAGGACGTGAGCCTCCGTAAGCTGGCTCAAGGCACTGCGGGCTTTACCGGCGCGGATCTGGAGAACCTCATCAATGAGGGCGCGCTGCTGGCGGCCCGGAAGGATCAGCATTTCATCACCATGCAGGATCTGAAGGATGCGGAGATCAAGGTCATT
>OGNY01002008.1_pt1 | contig 11420 bp, 4 predicted proteins | sample 1573551 | NCBI WGS metagenome assembly OGNY01 (sample SAMEA2581885, study PRJEB24529) | metagenome | biome: Human gut stool | place: China | collected 2011
AATATATTTATAAAACGGCCGGTGATGGCTATCTCCATCTCCGTACTGATTCTGGCCATAGGGCTTATTTCGCTCTTCACGCTGCCGGTGGAGCAATATCCTGACATTGCACCTCCAACGGTATACGTAACTGCCAGTTATACGGGTGCCGATGCCGAGGCAGTGATGAACAGTGTCATCATGCCACTGGAGGAGAGTATCAACGGTGTGGAAGACATGATGTACATCAGTTCCAGTGCTTCCAATGCAGGTTTGGCCATTATACAGGTTTATTTCAAGCAGGGCACGGATCCCGATATGGCGGCAGTCAACGTGCAGAACCGTGTAGCGAAAGCGCAGGGATTGCTTCCGGCTGAAGTAACGAAAGTCGGCGTCAGCACGATGAAGCGGCAGACCAGCTTCTTGCAGATTGGTGCTTTGGTCTGCACGGACGGTCGATACGACCAGACGTTCCTGGCCAATTATCTGGACATCAATGTCATTCCGCAGATTAAACGTATCGAAGGAGTGGGAGACGTGATGGAGCTGGGCGATACATACAGTATGCGTATCTGGCTGAAACCGGAACGGATGGCACAATACGGACTGGTTCCGTCGGACATAGCCGCCGTGTTGGGTGAGCAGAACATTGAAGCTCCTACCGGTTCACTGGGCGAGAGCTCGAAGAATGTTTTCCAGTTTACGATGAAATATCGCGGACGCCTCAAAAGCGTAGAAGAATTCCGGAACACGGTTGTCCGTTCGCGGGAAGACGGTTCGATACTTCGCCTGCAAGATGTGGCAGAGGTGGAACTGGGTACGATGACGTATAGCTTCCGCAGTGAGATGGACAGTCAGCCTGCCGTTCTTTATATGATATTCCAGACAGCCGGTTCCAATGCTACCGCTGTCAACAAAGAAATCACTACGCAGATAGAGCGGATGGAGAAGAATCTGCCGGAAGGAACGGAGTTCGTCACGATGATGAGTTCCAATGACTTCCTTTTCGCTTCCATACACAATGTGGTGGAGACGCTGATTATTGCCATCATTCTGGTCATCCTCGTGGTCTATTTCTTCTTGCAGGATCTGAAGAGTACGCTGATTCCCTCCATCTCTATCATTGTGTCGTTGGTGGGTACGTTTGCCTGTCTGGTGGCTGCGGGTTTCAGTCTGAACATCCTGACACTGTTTGCGCTGGTGCTTGCCATCGGTACGGTGGTGGATGATGCCATTGTGGTGGTAGAGGCCGTGCAATCCAAGTTCGATGCCGGATATAAGTCTGCCTATCTTGCCACGAAAGATGCAATGGGCGACGTGACGATGGCTATTGTCTCCTGTACCTGTGTATTTATGGCTGTGTTTATTCCTGTAACCTTCATGGGAGGTACTTCGGGCGTGTTCTATACACAATTCGGTATCACGATGGCAACTGCCGTAGGTATTTCGATGATTTCGGCTTTGACGCTCTGTCCCGCTTTGTGCGCCATCATGATGCGTCCGTCGGACGGAACCAAGAGTGCCAAGAGTATCAACGGACGGGTACGTGCAGCTTACAATGCTTCGTTCAATGCCGTATTGGGTAAATATAAAAGAGGTGTGATGTTCTTCATCCGCCATCGCTGGATGGTGTGGACTTCACTGACTGTTGCCGTTGCCTTGCTGGTTTACCTGATGAGTACCACTAAAACGGGACTTGTGCCGCAGGAAGACCAAGGTGTCATTATGGTGAATGTCAGCATTTCACCGGGAAGTACGCTCGAAGAAACCACGAAAGTGATGGACCGCTTGGAAAATATCCTGAAAGATACACCCGAAATAGAACACTACGCCCGCGTAGCAGGATACGGACTGATATCCGGTCAGGGAACTTCGTACGGTACGATTATTATCCGTCTGAAAGACTGGAGCGAACGAAAGGGTAAGGAGCATAGCTCGGATGCTGTGGTGTCTCGCCTCAACGGACAATTCCAGTCTATAAAGGAAGCACAGGTATTCAGCTTCCAGCCTGCCATGATTCCGGGTTACGGTATGGGTAACTCCCTCGAACTGAACCTTCAGGACATGACGGGTGGAGAATTGGCTACGTTCTATGAAGCGGCTATACAGTTCCTCGGCGCTTTGAACGAGCGTCCGGAGGTAGCGATGGCTTATACATCGTATGCTATCAACTTCCCGCAGATATCGGTGGAAGTGGACGCTGCCAAATGTAAGCGTGCAGGAATTTCGCCGAGTGCAGTGCTCGATGCAGTGGGCAGTTATTGCGGTGGCGCGTATATCTCCAACTATAATCAGTATGGTAAAGTATATCGTGTGATGATGCAGGCTTCGCCTGAATACCGCCTCGACGAGCAGGCACTGAATAATATGTTTGTACGCAATGGTACGCAGATGGCTCCGGTGAGCCAGTTCGTGACGCTGAAGCAAGTGCTGGGACCGGAAACGGCCAACCGTTTCAATCTTTACAGCACCATCACCGCCAATGTGAATCCTGCCGACGGTTACTCCTCCGGCGAGGTGCAGAAAGTGATTGAAGAAGTGGCTGCACAGTCTTTGCCGGCAGGCTACGGATATGAATATGGTGGTATGGCACGCGAAGAAGCAAGTAGCGGTGGTGCGCAGACGGTTTTCATTTACGCCATCTGTATCTTCCTTATCTATCTGATTCTGGCCTGTCTTTACGAAAGTTTCCTCATACCGTTTGCCGTTATCTTCTCCGTGCCGTTCGGACTGATGGGGTCGTTTCTTTTCGCCAAAATACTCGGGTTGGAGAATAATATCTATCTGCAGACAGGTGTGATTATGTTGATCGGTTTGCTGGCTAAGACGGCCATTCTGATTACGGAGTACGCCATAGAACGTCGCCGCAAGGGAATGGGTATCGTGGAGTCTGCCTACTCTGCCGCACAAGTCCGCTTGCGTCCTATCCTGATGACGGTGTTGACGATGATCTTCGGTATGCTTCCGCTGATGTTCTCCTCCGGTGCAGGTGCCAATGGTAACAGTTCGCTGGGTACGGGTGTTGTGGGCGGTATGGCTGTCGGGACACTGGCATTGCTCTTTGTCGTTCCGGTTTTCTACATCATCTTTGAGTTTTTGCAGGAGAAAATCCGCAAACCGATGGAAGAGGAACCAGATGTGCAGGTGCTTTTAGAGAAAGAAAAGAGTGAAGTTGAACGCGAACGTAAATAAATGAAAGAAAGAATGAAGAAGAATATCATCACATTAGTTGCCATCAGTCTGTCGTTGAGCGGTTGTGGCATCTATACCAAATACGAACCCGCCACTGTCGTTCCCGACGATCTGTACAGCGGGGAAGTGGTGACCGAAGACACTGCCGGTCTGGGTAATATGGACTGGCGGGAACTCTTCACCGACCCTTATCTGCAATCCCTCATTGAAGTGGGATTGCAGACTAATACCGACTATCAGTCTGCCCAGCTCCGTGTGGAAGAAGCACAGGCCGTACTGATGTCCGCCAAACTTGCTTTTCTGCCCGCTTTTGCTCTTGCTCCGCAGGGAATAGTGAGCAGTTTCGATACGCAGAAGGCTACGCAGACTTATTCGTTGCCCGTTACTGCCAGTTGGGAGTTGGACGTTTTCGGGCGTATGCGCAACTCCAAGAAACAGGCGAAAGCGCTTTATGCTCAAAGCGAGGATTACCGTCAGGCAGTCCGTACGCAGTTGATAGCAGGTATCGCCAATACCTATTACACCCTGTTGATGCTGGACGAACAACTCGACATCTCCCGTCAGACGGAAGAGGCATGGAAAGAAACCGTTGCGTCCACCCGTGCATTAATGAATGCCGGATTGGCAAACGAATCGGCTGTGTCGCAGATGGAGGCGGCCTATTATCAGGTGCAGGGGTCGGTTCTCGATTTGCAGCAGCAGATCAATCAGGTGGAGAACAGTCTTGCCTTATTATTGGCGGAGACGCCACGCAACTATGAGCGTGGTATATTGGCAAAGCAACAGTTTCCTGCCGACTTCTCGATAGGAATTCCTGTACGGATGCTTTCTTCCCGTCCGGATGTCCGTTCGGCAGAGCGGACGTTGGAAGCGGCGTTCTATGGCACCAATGCGGCACGTTCGGCTTTCTATCCTTCCATCACTTTGAGCGGGAGTGCCGGATGGACAAACTCCGCCGGGGCGATGATTATCAATCCGGGCAAGTTTCTCGCGTCAGCGGTAGGTTCGCTTACGCAGCCGCTCTTTAACAGAGGACAGGTGGTGGCACAATACCGCATTGCCCGTGCGCAACAGGAAGAAGCGGCGCTTGGTTTTCAGCAAACGTTGCTCAATGCCGGTAGTGAGGTGAATGATGCGTTGATTGCCTATCAAACCAGTCAGGGAAAAAGAATCTTGCTGGATAAACAGATCACTTCCCTGCAAACGGCTCTGCGAAGCACTACTCTGTTGATGGAGCATGGTAATACAACCTATCTGGAAGTGCTTACCTCCCGGCAGTCGTTGCTTAGTGCACAACTGTCGCAGACGGCCAATCATTTTACTGAAATACAAAGTTTAATTAACCTATACCGTGCTTTAGGAGGAGGTCAGGAATAAACTGTATCATACTCTCTGTTTTCTAATTTAATGAAAGAAGGGCTGCCGGAGAAGTGATTCTGTGGCAGCCCGTTTGTTAATCGGTCAATATCGGTCAATATGCGGCGAATTGGCTTGCAGCCGGAAACTTCAGCCAGCATAAAGAATAATGATGGTATTATTTACCAGCCAGACCTTTCTTTTTTCTTTCTTTATATTGACTGGGTGTTTCCCCGGTATATTGCTTGAAAGCCGTACTGAAATAACTCGGAGTGGTAAACCCGGTTTTCTCTGCAATTTCAGAGAAGGGCATATCCGTGCCGGATATCAATGTAATAGCTTTTTCTATACGGAGCTTACTGATATACTCGTTCGCTCCCATGCCTGTAAGTGCTTTCAGTTTGTTATAAAGCGAAGAACGGCCCAATCCTACTTCCTGGCAAATAAACTGAATGCCCAGATTGGAATTTTCTATATTTTCCTGGATGATACTATTCAGTTTAATCAGGAATGTTTCGTCTGTCAGGCTGATGGTGCTTTCTTCCGGTGTGGGGATTAATCCTGCATTCAGATACCTTTTCTTGGTATATTCCCGGTTTTTCAACCGGTTGCGGATAAGTTCCATTAGCATTTCCACTTCGAAAGGTTTGCTTAAATAGCCGTCCGCTCCATTCTTGTAACCGCTTATTTGGCTTTGCCTGTCATCTCTGGCAGTTAGCAGAATGACTGGGATGTGACTGATATTGATATCCTCTTTAATCGTTTTACAAAGTTTATACCCGTTCATCCGAGGCATCATCACGTCACTGACTATAATATCAGGGACATGGCTTCTGACCAGTTGAAGGGCTTCCACCCCGTCTCCGGCGATAATTATCCGTTTGAAGTATCCTTCGAACGTTCTTTTCAGAAAGTCTGTCATATCCGGATTGTCATCCACTACGAGAATAGTGTATGGAGTGGTGTCGAATACCTCTTTCGCGGACGGCTGCCCGCTGTTATCATCCATCATCAACTCGTTCAGATAAGCTTTTGGTTCGCAGATGATTTCTTCCGGTTCCTGCCTCAACGGCAACTCAAAGAAAAAGCTGGCTCCGGTTTCTTCATTATCCTGTGCGCCGATAGAGCCGCCGTGCAGTTCCACCAGAATCTTGGAGTAAGACAAGCCGATTCCTGTTCCGCTCTGTTCTCCCGTTCCCTGGTAGAAGCGGGTAAAGAGCTTGTGCGTATCCACTTGTTTCAGTCCGCATCCCTGGTCGATGACAGAGATACGCACCCGGTTTTCTTCGGGCAGCAGTTCCGAAGCAATCGTTATTTCCGTGTCCTGCGGACTGTGTTTCAAAGCATTGATAAGCAGGTTACTTAGGATAATCTCGCATTTGTCCTTATCGAAACTAACTTTCTCTATCCGTGGGTCGAGCTGATAGCGGATATGCACATTCTTTGCTTCCCCCTCACTGATAAAATCCTGCGAAACGTGTTCAATCCATTGATTGAGCGGATGAGGCTGAATTTGCAGTTTACTCTCCCCTACTTCCATTTTCCGCACGTCGAGCACCATATTAATCAAGTTCTTCATCCGTTGTGCCTGCCGGTAGATGGCTTTTAACGGCAGATATTGGCTGTCTCCGGAAGAGAGCGACTTCAAAATCTGATTGAGTGGCGCATGAATAAGCGTCAGCGGAGTCCGTAGTTCGTGGCTGATATTGATAAGAAAACGTACCTTTTCCTCGTACATCTGTTTCTCATGCTCTTTCATCGCCCATTTCAGTTTTTCCTGATTACGTTTCAATGTTCTGCGGAAAGTTTCGATGATTATGGTGGCAATGAGAATGGTGCAACCGAGAATGAACCACCACGTGCGATACCATGGCGGAAGTACGGTTAGTTCTAGTATTTTCTGGTTGGGAATCCAGCTGCCGTCTTTCGCTGTGCATGAAGCCATAATCTTGTAATTGCCCGGTGGTAACGACCGGATTACCAATTCCGGCTGGTACGATTCGATATACTGGTCGTTCAGCCCCTCTATCCGATAGCGGTAGACTTTCTTACGGAAGATATCCTCTTCTTTCGACATGATTCGGATGGTGATATTGCTGTCCCATGGGACAGAGATTGCTGCCGGATGACTATATAGTTTGTTCTGTGCAGGCTCACCATTGATGATAATATCCAACAGTTGCAGTTCCGGCATTTCCGATGTATTCAGCAGCAGCTGGCCGTCAATGCGCAGCATACCCTTTACACCGCCGATATAGACATCCCCCTCATTGTTTACCAACCGGGCGTTGGGCAGATATTCGTTTTGGATAGCTCCGTTCGACTCTCCGAAGAGAACGAACTTCTGTTCCTGTATAAGCCAGGCGAAAAGCAGATTATCCGCACCTATCCATACTTTGCCCCTCTGGTCGCATTGCACCATGTTGACTTCGGTAAACAGGTTGGTAAGGATGTGCGTCTGCTTTTGGGAAACGGGGTTGTAGTGGATAAGGCCGAAATTGCTTCCTATCCAGAAATCGCCGTGCTCGTCGTGTGACGCCGAACTGATTACGGTATCCTGATAACATTCGAAGGTTGTTTGCAGCAAGGAATCCCCATCGTGCAGTTCGTAGATATGTTTGAAATCGTTGATGTAAGTCCGGTTGTTCTCGTGCTTGAAGGGGACGAGCGTGCCGACAATACTTTTCCCTTCTTCTCCGGTGACCTTGTCGAATTTCTTTTCTTTCAGGTGATACTGGTAGACATGGTCGCCCAGTAATAACACGGTGTTGGGGGTGTTCTGATATAAGTTGACCGATTTACCCCGGTTGCAAAGTTGTGTCGTAGTTTCTTTGTCGACAATGGTAAAAGGCTGTTTCTCCCCGGTTGCGGGGTTGAATATGAATACTCCTTTGGAGAAAAGGGAAATCAGTAGTTTTCCGGGAGTGAATCCGCTGATAAACGCTATTTTATCGTTCCAGGTAGAAAGATAATGGGTGAATTTCTCGGTACGCGGGTTAAAGAGGTTGATACCGCCGCCGTCCGTACCAATCCAGATACTGTCGGTCGATTGGCGGTAAAGGCTTCGCACGGTGCTGTTGCTTAGTCCGCGGTCGTTGCCGGGGACTACGTCGGTGTAGGTTTTCATGAACACTTCCCGGATGCTGATCAATCCGTTGCAGGTGCTTCCTGCCCATATATTGTTATTGTGGTCGTTGTGCAGGCAGAGAATGGAGTTGGCGGGGAGAGAGTAGTTTTCACGTCCCGGGATATATTCCAGTTGGGAGATTTCCCCGGTTTCGGGGGTGAGGATATTGATTCCGCCGCCATCCGTTCCTATCCACAGTTGCCCTTCCCTTTCAGCGAGGCTTAGGACGATGTCGTTGCTGAGGGCGGAGTTGCGGGTGGAGTACGAAGCCAGTAGTTTGCCGTCGTATGAATAGCAACGAAGTCCGCCGCTGTAAGGGGCAATCCATATTCTTTTCCGGCTGTCGGTCATCATGGTGGTAATTTCCGGCCCGCAGTCGAAAGGGGGGCGTCTGTGCTCTCCGGTATGCAGGTCTACGAGGTATATGCCTGTCCAACGACTGCAACAAAGCAACGTCTTTGAATCCCACATACTGAGAGCGTTGATTTTAAAAGAGTTGGCGTTGAAATATTGCAGAAGCCGGAGAGAAGAATCGTTATAACTATATTTGTAAATCCTGTCCTTGCCGCCAAAGAGGATTCCGTTCGGGACAAGGCAGAAGGAATAGGCGGTGATATTCTTCCCGTCCTCGTCCGTGGGGAACGTGAAGTCGTTGCTCTGCTGTTGGTAACGGGCAATACCTTTTTCAGTCAGTACCCAGATGTTGTGTTGCTTGTCTTCGGCAATCTGATAAATCAGGTTGTGGAGAAGCGAGTTCGGGTCGTTTGCCTGGTGTTTGTATCTTTTCAGTTCGTGCCCGTCGAACTTTCCCAGTCCCGATTTGGTACCTATCCATACGAAACCCTGCTCATCCCGGAGAATACAGCGCACGTTGGAAGGCAGCCCTTCTTTCAGAGAGATTTGTTTAAAGTAATAGTGTTCTGCCCGGAGAGGGAGAACACCGACTAACTGTATGATAAAGAAAAGGCTTGACAGAACAGCGTATTTGGTTTTCATGTAAAGCAGGTTTGTTTATGAGGACAGATGCCTTCTTTATAATACGGCTAACTTGTCCCCTTTTAAGGTGATTTCGTATTTTTTCCCTTTTACGGTCTTGAACTTGAGCGTCTTGTCTCCGTATCTTACGTTACAGGGGATTCCGGATTTGGAATGGATGATAGCTTTCTCCAGTTGTCCCTCTTTCCAGGAGATGGAAACCTCAAAATTTCCTTTGGCGCAGATTCCGCTTATTGAGCCGTTTGCCCATGCATCCGGCAAAGCGGGAAGAAGTTGGATGAATCCCATGTGGCTTTGCAATAACATCTCGGTTATTCCTGCCGTACCGCCGAAGTTTCCGTCTATCTGGAAAGGCGCATGGGTATCCCAGAGGTTGTCCAGTGTACCGTTTTTCAATAAGTTGCCGTATAGTTTATACGCATGGTTTCCGTCTTGCAGTCGTGCCCATTGGTTGAGCTTCCAACCCATGCTCCAACCGGTAGCGCCGTCTCCGCGATGTTCCAGTACCACTCTGGCTGCCTGTGCAAGTTCGGGGGTAGTCACGGGAGAGATGGTATGCCCCGGATGCAATCCGAACAGGTGGTTGACGTGGCGGTGTTCATCTTTCGGGTCGTCTATGTCGGTAGACCATTCCAACAACTGACCGTAGCGTCCTATACGGTACGGAACCAGTTTGGTCAGTACGTTTTCCCATTGTTTGCGTTCTTTGGCGTCCGTTCCGAGCACCTTGCTTGCCTGGATGGCGTCCAGTAATATTTCACGTACTACGGCATGCGCGAAAGTGACTCCCTCGTCCACCGGGCCGTGTTCGGGAGAAGTGGAAGGAGCGGCGGTGTAAGTCCCGTCGGGCTTGTGCCACAAGTGGTCTACCGCAAACTGTGCGCTGCTTTTGATAAGGTCGTAGCCGATTTCCTTTAAGAATTTCGTGTCACGGGTATAATCATAATACTCCCATATATGCGTTGCCAGCCACGGACCGACGGTAGGATTCAGGTTCCATGCCATAGATTTGCTGGATAAGGGAGCTGTGAATCCGAAGATATTGGCAGAGATGGATGCTGTCCATCCGCGGGCGTTGAAATAGGCTTGTGCTGTCTTCTCGCCGGGTTTTACCAAGCTGCGTATAAAGTCAATCAAAGGCCATGTACATTCAGAGAGATTGGTGGGGCACGCAGGCCAGTAATTCATTTGAATGTTGATGTTATTGTGGTAATCTACCCGCCACGGGCCGTCGGTATTGTTGTGCCACAATCCTTGCAGGTTGGCTGGCATGTTGCCGGGGCGCGAACTGGCTATGAGCAGATAGCGTCCGAACTGATAGTACAATTGTTCGAGCTGATAGTCCGGCACGCCTTTCTTATAGCTAGCCAGTCGTTTGTAGGTCGGCAGGTTGGGAGTGCCGATTTCCGGATTGATTTCAAAACGTACCCGATTGAACAGCGCGGTATAATCGGCTTCGTGATTACGATAAAGCTCGTCATAACCTTTTTTCAGGGCATTGTCCATCATAGCCAGAGTCGTTTGTGACGGGTCGTTGCCGACGTAGGCTTTCGGGTCTTTGAAGTCTGGGGCAAAGTTCATCTTATAATCGGTATCTGCCGTAAGCAGGAATACCACTTCGTCAGCATCCTTCACAATAATCCGGTCGTTTTCTGCTTTCAGTGTTCCCCCTTTGTGGATAGCTTTGATTCGGAAAGCGAATTTCATTCCGTTGTTATTGAGAACGCCGGTATATACTAATCCGTCGTTTCCATCTGCTTCCAGATGGCTTTTTGCTTCGTTGTTGGGACAATAGCTAAGTACAAGATTCTGTTTTCCGCCTTTGTCGGCAGTAAACTTCATGACCATAACGCTGTCTGGATAGGATATGAAGTATTTACGTTGATACCGTATCCCGTCTTTGTAAAATTGCACCACAGCCATCGCCGAATCCAACGACAGGATGCGGCGGTAATTGCTCATATTGATTTCGCTGAGTCCGGTTTCCACATAAAGCTCTCCCATCGTGGTAAAAGCACCGAAGCGGAACGGAGTCTCGTCTTTTTCTTCATAAGCTCCCAGCCCGTTGAAGTTTTCCTGCGTGAGATACCCCGCCTTTTTAGAATCCCCGTCCAGGAAAGCCTGCCGGATTTCTTTCAGTACACCTGACGACTGTTTGTTTACGTTCCAATAATACTCGGCGCCTTTGGCGGTATTCGGCCCCCCTTTCCAGAGAGTTTTTTCATTCAGTGTGATTCGTTCTGCGGATATGGAGCCCATGATATTCGCTCCCAGGCTGCCATTCCCGATAGGTAGCGAACGGCTTTCCCATGCTTTGTCCGGATTCGCCCCTGTGCCGTTGGCACGTAGCCAGATAGCTTGTCCATCGAGATTGTTGGGAGTGTCGAACCATACGGAAAGCCCTTGAGTATAATCCACCGTCTCTATGGACGCTGCGGAAAGAGAAAAAAGTGTGCAAAGAATAAGAGGGCAGAGTTTTTTCATAATATGTGTTGTTTAAAGGAATGTGAGATACAAAGGTACTTGTTTTTTAAGATTCTGTCTAGCGGGTTGGTTTCAATTTTTACCAATAGGCTTTTAAAAATCGCTAAAAGTGCTTCTTTGTGGGTTTGGTAAGATGTTTCTAATGAAGAACCGGGTCTGGTTTACATTCAGTATATCCAATTTTCAAAGAAAAACACTCCGACGGATGATGTCCGGTCTGGAGATAAATACTACCTTTCCTCTAAAAAGAAAAATCTCCTGCTCTTATATTCGCATGTAACTTACT
>OGNY01002009.1_pt1 | contig 11414 bp, 5 predicted proteins | sample 1573551 | NCBI WGS metagenome assembly OGNY01 (sample SAMEA2581885, study PRJEB24529) | metagenome | biome: Human gut stool | place: China | collected 2011
ATACACATCTTCTGTATTTCTTACATAGCCTTCCGGTGCCTGATCTTCTTTTACAAAATAGGAATATCCAATCGGAAGATCCGCTGTGAATTTTGCATTCCCATCTGCTCCAGTAGTTGCTTTCTCAATCAGTGTTCCTTTTTTCACAACAACGGTTCCGTCTGCATTTCTAATATCATCGGATGCATACAGAGCAAAAATACCGCCATTCAGTGGTTTCTTGGTGTCTTTATCCTGTTTTACTACGGAAACATCTGCTTTCTGTCTCTCGTTGTTAAAAGTCACATCTGCAAATACAACTTCTTTATTCTGTCCGGCATAGGTCAGAGTCACTGGCTTTTCTTCGCTGCCGTTATAGAAATTGTCCGGTGCTTTTGCTTCTTTCACCACATAGGTTCCAAGATGCAGGTTTTTCAGTGTGACAGAACCATTCTCACCTGTTGTCAGATTTTCTTTTACCAAGTCACCTTTGCTGTACACTTTTGTGCCATAAGCAGTTACGATATCCGCTCCGGCATACACGTTATATACTGCATTTTTCTGTCTGCGGTTCTCATACTGGAATACGGTTCCACTCTCACTGACTTCTGCACCGATAAGAACCTGACCTTCTTTGTAAATGGTAAGCTCTGCCAGCTGCTCCTTGTTTTCCACGGTCACAGCCGAGGTCTTACTTGCTACCAGTTTCACATTTGTTGCCGTTGCATTTACTACATATCCCTGTGGCGCTGTGATCTCTTTCAGATAAACGGTATCCTGTGTCTTGATGATCGTAACAGAGGATTTTCCATTCTTATCTGTTGCCGGCATCTGAGTGATCAGCTTTGTACATGCCTCATCGCTGTATACACCGAATACTGCACCTGCAAGATTGACATCCGCTGTATCGTCTTTCTTTACGATTTCGATCGTAGCCTGTTCAATCCAAGACACTTTGAAATCAATATATTTTTCATCTGTCACACCTTCACCAAATACCAACGCAAGATCCTGCGTGTCAGATCCGGTGGTGATTTTATAAGCAGAGTAATCTTTTGTAATACTTCCCTTCATTGTAGAAGACCAGCTCTGTGCCACGTCACTCACCTGTGTCAGTGGTGCAGAAAGATAAAACTTTGTTCCTCCGCAAATTTCTACACTTGCACCAGCTTTACTTGTTGTGCCTGTGCTTAGATTATGAAGTTTCACACCAGACGGAAGCTTCATCGTAATTGTCTGTAGCTTATCTGCTTTGAATGTAATATCTTTGGTTCTCTGTGAATTGCCATCCACATAAGCTTTTACATCTCCATCAGAAAATGACATTGCTACATCCGGTATTTCTGGCTGTGAAACACAATAATTATACAATTTCATTGCTAAATTCTTGGCTGTACTATTCGCTCCGGAAAAAGCGTCGCCACTTCCATTAGCATAAGAAGCCGCCAGATGAACAAGAATGAATTTTGCTCCAGCACTAAGATTTCCATAACCATTCTCTTCTGTAAAGAATCCTTCATCTCCTGCTGCCTTGGTTCCGTAATAACATACCTTAGCTAATGTTTTTCCATCTCCGACTTTACTAATCGTGTAATTACCTGTTCCTGGTCCCGGTTTTGATGGCTGTACACAGTAAGCAGTCGCAGATACATTTCCAAACTGAACCGTATACTGATAGGTAAGATAAGAACCATAACCATAATCCGCATAACGATACAGAGTTCCTCTTGTAACAGATACTTTCTGTACACTTCTTGCACTTGTCTTTGCCATAAAAGTGACTGTTTCACCAGCTTCCATGGCGTATAAATCAATTCCTTCCTCTTCCGCCTGCTCCATTGCATCCGATACTGTAAGACCTGTTTCCGAATCCGTTGTATTTTCAGTATCTTCTTCCATATCCGGTAATAGTTCGCTTGCCTGAGAATCAAATTCTTCTATCTCGCTTTCCGTCACTTCCTCTGTTGGAAGCAATTCCGAGTCTGCTTCTGAATTCTCCGTTTCCTCTGTCTGCTGTTCACTGCCAGCTGTTTCTGATTCGGTTACTGCTTCACTCCCTGCAGTTTCTGTCTGCACTTCTGTTTCTTTCTCACGCACAATCAGCTTTCGGCTGATCTGGTACTTCGGATGCTCCTGATTTACCGGTTCCACATAATAGACCGCTTTGTAAGTGTCCGCATGATCTGTCGTAAAATCCTCATTCTTTTTGTTCTTTGCTTCCTCAAATGTGACTTTGACCTTGTTATCATCCTTGATTTCCAGTCCTGTGTAGTCTGATTTCACATCAAATACACTGCCTGTTTCGATTTCATAATCTTTGGCAGTCACCACCTCATCTTCATCCAGAAGGTCTTTCACTTCCTCATAAAGTGGAGGTTTCTCCTCTGGCTGGATCTCCGCTGCATATGCCGTCATCGGAGATAGCACTGTACTAAGCATTGTCATGCCTGCCAGCAAGCCAGATACTACTTTTCTAAAATTACCTTTTTTCTTCATGCTAAGGTCCTCTCTTTCATATATTTGTATTAAAACAGACAGTCCTTAGACTGCCTGCAATACACTACTTATCGTTGTGGAAAAATCAGATTGAACTGTACATTTCCCTCTCCGGGATCAACCATCTCCACAGTTGCTTCGTACTGTCTCCCTGTTTTTCTTGATACCAGATCCTTATAATGGATTTTTCCTTTAGACAGGAACTTCTTTGCTGCCGTCTTATCCATCTTTTTTCCCTGACTCGCAAGGAATTTATCATTCTTCCATAAGGTAAAAGTACAGTTCCGGTCAGAACAGTAAAAGTTTACTTTCCCTTCCTGGACATCTGCTCCACATCGGGGACATTTGCCAATGACTTCTCCTTTTGCCTTTCCCTGAAACTGATTTTTCTTTTCTTCTGAAATTCCCTGATACCTGGCAACCAGTTCCTGCATCAGTTCTGTAATCCCATTTAGGAATTCATCTGCTGTCTCTGTATTCTGGGCAATGTGATTCAATGCCATTTCCCACTCTGCGGTCATCTTCGGAGATTTAATCTCATCTGGCAGAACTGTAATCAATACATTACCATCATCTGTCGGCACCAGATTTTTCTTTTCCCTTTTCACAAAACCAGACTGAATCAGTTTTTCAATGATTGCTGCCCTTGTTGCCGGAGTACCAAGTCCTTTCTTTTCTGTATCTTCGGTCAGTTCTTCATTCCCTGCACGTTCCATCGCAGAAAGCAGGGTATCTTCTGTGTACTGTTTCGGTGGCTGTGTGAAATGCTCCGATACCAAAGAATCACAGGGACCGTAATGCTTGCCTGCCCAGATATCCAGCTCCGGCTCTTCTTTCTCAATCTTTACGCCAAAGAACTGTTTCCATTTATTTTCGATCGCCTTGAATCCTTCCTGCTTTGTTTTCTTTGCTGTGAGATAAAACGTATGATAATTGCAGGTGATCTGGCATTTATGGCTTTCATAAATATAAGGATCTGCAGTTGCTGTCAGAACCCTGGCACTGATCAGATACAAAATCTTGCGGTTTCGTTCTTTCAGTTCACCAATATCTGCTTTGGCTACTTCCATGGTTGGGATAATCGCATGGTGATCGGATACTTTCTTTGAATTTAATACCTTACTCACGTCTGGGTGATATTCCAGACCTTCAGCATAAGGCATTTTCCCAAGTAACATCTGAATCAGTGTTTCAGTGCTTTCTCCCATCTCATCTGTCAGATACTGGCTGTCTGTTCTCGGATAAGTGACCAGCTTCTGCTCATACATCTCCTGCACGGCATCCAATGTCTGCTGTGCGGTATAACCAAACATTCTGTTTGCTTCCCTCTGCAGAGTGGTCAAATCATAGAGCTTCGGAGGACGGACCGTTTTTTCTTTCACATCATCCTTTTCCACTTCGCACATACGCTCCATACAGTCCGCAGCCACTCTATCTGCATCTTCTTTTTTCTGAAAATGCTCTGTGACCGCATCCATCTCGTCAAACTTGATATGAGCCATATAATATTTTTCTTTGGTAAATTCCTTGATCTTCTGATTTCGATCCACGATCATGGCAAGTGTTGGTGTCTGCACTCTTCCGACTTTCAGATTCTGGTTATACAGAACGGAAAAAAGACGGCTCGCATTGATTCCCACCAGCCAGTCTGCCTTTGCCCTGCAAAGTGCTGACTGATAGAGACTGTCATAACACGAACCGTCTTTTAATGATGCAAATCCATCTTTAATTGCCTGTTCCTCCATGGAAGAGATCCAGAGCCGCTTCATCGGCTTTTTGCATCCTGCCTGCTCATACACCAGACGGAAGATTAGTTCTCCTTCCCGCCCGGCATCTGTAGCACAGATTACTTCATCTACTTTGGAATCTCGCATCAGTTTTTTCAAGATTCCAAACTGCTTTTTCGTGCCTTCCAATACCCTGTGTTTCCAACATTCCGGCACAATCGGCAGATCTTCATATCTCCATTTTTTATATTTTTCATCGTATTCTGATGCATCACATAATCCAACCAGATGTCCTACGCACCAGGAAACGAGATAACCGTTTCCTTCCACGTAGCCATCTTTTCTTGTTCTGGCTCCAATCACGGAAGCCAGTGCCATCGCAACCGATGGCTTTTCTGCAATCACTAACTTCATTTACTCCTGCTCCTCTTCTTCATCTTCCAGCACAGCATCATCAAAATCCTCGTCTCTCAGGATTTCTGGTTCTATACTTTCTTCCTGCTCATCTGCATCGTCTACTTCCCGCTTTTCAGATTCTGAATCTTCGGATTCATCTTCATCCTCTTCCATCTCATCCTCGTCATCATATTCATGCTTTGGTTTATAGACTTTGAAGTAATATCCTCCTGCCGCAGCTCCTACTGCAACCAGTGCAATCAGAAGATACGTTCCAAATGGACTTTTATCTTCTGGCATCTGGATTTCATCCTCTACCTTATCTTTCTCAGCTGTCTCAGTTGTTTCCGGCTTTTCTTCTTCAGCCTGTTTCTCTGGTTCTGCATAAACAGTATCTACTTCCGGAAGTGTCACGGAATCAGAAAGTGTGAAGTTCATCAGATCTTTCTCGCTGACTTCTGTAAGGAAATACACATTATCCTGAGATTTTGAATTGTCGATGATCAGATAAAAAATCTTACCACTCTTAGTTGAAATGGTATAAAACTCTTTTGTGCCTTCCGTAGCTGTTTTAGTAACAGAATCTGCTGTCTCGCCTTCTTTATTAAGCTGTTCCTCAATACCTGTCACTGTCCGATCATCCACAGTTCCTTTTGCATCTGTTGGCTCAGAAGCTTGTGCATCCTGCGGAAGCGGAGAAGTCGTTGTTTTTTCAGTTCCCGTTGCATCTGCACTGGTCGTAGTTGCCATTGCACCATTGCTGTCACTGGAGGTTTTCTGTTTCTCTGCCTGCTTCTTTGCCCATTCATAATAAGGATTCTGCAACACATACTTTTCAGAAGTATTTCCGGCACCGTCTGTTACCGTAATCTCAATCTGTTTTGTAGTAAAATCTTTCTGTGTCAGTTGCACTCTCAGCATTCCATCCTTCAAGTCTGTATAAGTGGTGCCATTGACGGTTACCGCAGTAATCCCGGATACTGTATCATTCCCCTGAATCGTCAGCACACCATCTGTCAGGGAAGCAGAGAGTGTCGGCTTTTCCGTGTCATAACACTTAATAGAACGATTCTGCTCATACACCTTTCCATCACCATCTGTCACACGCACATACACTGTCTGATTTCCTGTGATCGTGATACTTCCGCTTCCAGTTACATCCTGCCAGCTTCCATCTTTTCCTGCTTTTGCTTCAATCTTTGCTATTGAGAAACCTTCCGCATATGGCTGGCATCTACCGTAACAGCAATGGTTGTTTCTCCCTGTTTCCAGCCATCCGGTTTCTCAATCGTGATTGCAGGTGTGGTATTTTCAGCTGCATAAACAGTCTGTGTCTGGAGCAAAGGTGTTGTCAGGCAAAGAAATGTCGTTGCTGCAAGCAGACTCTTTTTTACCCTGCTTTTAGTATTTGTTCTCTTCTTCTGTTTCATTTTTTCCAGATTCATCATCGGCTTTTATTTCCTCCTTCTGTATTTCTACCCTGCCGGGCAACTCATTTTTCATTTTCTTTTTAAAAGCTTCCAATTCCGGAATACTCATATCCATTGCACGGATAATTCTTACAATTTCCAGATTTTCCGCTTCTGTTTTTGCAATCTCCGCAGCCTTGAACCGCTTTAAATCTGCTTCATATCTGGCTTTAGATGCTTCCATTTTTTCCTTGGCTTTCTCATAATCTGCCGTTGCTTTTTCAAGACTTTTCATCTCTTCTCCTTTCCGGGCGGCTGTTATACCGCCCTTTTCCTTACCATCGCCCGAATCCATAGAAATGGCTCTGCCAGTATGGAGAGTTGATGGACGTGTACTGAACCGGATGCCCACAATGGATCATCTGACCATTGCCCACATAGATTCCAATATGCGTTACTGGTTCTCCTGCATCGTAGGTTCCGGTAAAGAAGATCAGATCTCCTGGCTGTGCTTCTGACTGGGATACTGGCGTACAAATGTTGTACAGTCCCTGTGCAGTCAGCCTTCCCGTATTTCTTACCCCGGAATGAACCAGACAGTAGCTGACAAATCCGGAACAATCGAATCCACTTGGGGAATATCCGCCCCACACATACGGTGTTCCAAGATATTTTGCAGCCTCTTCCAGTAAACGTTGCGCTGCTTCACTGGTATATTCATTACCACCAAAGCCTGTCCCTTCTCCTGTTTCCAGATAAAAGATCGGGTTTAACCGCTCTCCATTTTTCAAAAGTTCAATGTGAAGATGGCTTCCTGTAGAATTTCCGGTATTTCCTACAAGACCGATCTCATCACCTTTCGTGACGGATGCACCTGCAGATACACTCCGGCTGCTTAAATGTGCATACCGCAGTTCATAGCCTTTACTGTCCTTGATTACAACATAATTGCCATAGCTGTCGTTATAAGCAGAAGTTGTAACCGTTCCGGTCAGCCCTGCCATTACTTTTGTCCCTTCCGGTGCTCCGATATCCATACCATTGTGTAACTGATTTGCTCCTGATATTGGATGAATCCGATATCCATAATAGCTGGTCACACTGGAATACCAGTTAAAATCAACCGGTGTTGCAAACATCTGCAGGTTGCCTTTGGTATCGTTGTAGGCACTGAACAGTTCTTTCTGGAAAAATCCCAACCTGTCCTGACAGATTGACATCAGGTTTCCACTGGTCAATGTTACATTCAGCGTGTCCACATCTCTGATTCTGGTCACTTCGACTTCATTGCTTCCGTTATCATCTGCAAGATAACATTCCCAGGTCTGATTTCCATGTGCAGATGCTGCCGCATGACTGTCATAATAGACATCAAATTGTACACCGTATCTTGCGAAAGCTCCGGTATCTTCTACGGTATATTCGACACCATTCATAACTACCTTTGTTCCCATTGGAACAAACGGATTGGAAGCATCTACCGCTAAGGTATGATTGGCAGTTGGATATGCTCCACTGGCAGTCGGTCCTCCGCTCCAAATACCACAACAGATTGGACAGTTACAATATCCACTGGTCACAACCTGTCCCAAAGATTCTCCAACTCTTACTGTTGCTGTCTCCGTTACAGTCTCATTGACTGCTTCAGTAGTTAAATGATATTGCTCTGCAAACAAGGCGTCCAGCTCCGGCTTGACCTGTTCAAAAGTAAATTCTTCATACTTTGCAGACAGATAACTAATCAGGATAAACGGATCATGCTCAATAGGTCCGATGTTATATCGGTATTCCTCATGTCCTGGTTCTTCAGATTCCATATTGTTGATCCGCTCCTGCAGATTAGCTTCCAGCTGTGTGTAATACAGTTCCGCTTCCCGGATTGCCTGATCCGATGACAGATAACTGGTTCCGGTGTAAGTGATCACATTTTGTAAAAACACTGCAGAGCATGACGTGACATTCGTTATAATCAGAAACATCAATCCGATCAGAACTGCCACACTGATACACACCTTCCGGTTTTCTTTAAAGAAGTTGGTGACTTTGCCGCCAATCTTCTTGATATAATCAATCGTACCTTTTGTAGCTGTTCCTACTGTCTGTTCACTTCGCTTCGCTTTGGCATAATCCCGTTTGATCTGTTGCTTCTGAATCTGTTTTTTCAGTTTCTTCTGTTCCTGACGGGCTGCCGCCTGTGTCTGTTTCTCTTCCTGTCTTTCAAGTCTGCTTCTTTTTCTGAATGCCCTCTGTTTCCTGCGTCTGGCACTTCTCTGTTCCAGCCGGTAAACACCTTCGCCGCTTTCTTCTAACTTATGGGCACCTTCTACCGCCGCATTATCGTCTTCATTTTTGCTGATCTCACGGTGCAATGCTGCGGAAGCTGCACTTCCTGCTTTCTTGACAACAGAAGTTTTTTCTGTTTTCACAGATTCCCCTTCGCCAAACTTCAAGCGGGATTTCTTCTTTCCAGGAGCTTCTCCATCATTTGCCTGATAGACCTGTGCCTTCTTGGAATGCTGCTTTGCTTCCTTCTTCTTTTTTGCTTCCTCATAAGAAAACTTTTTGGCTTTTTCCTTCTGTTTCTGATGTCGGAAATTGACTCCATCCGTATCCATCTGGTTCAATTTCTCCATATCTTTATCATTTTTCACAGAAGCACCAGTTTCCTCATAAGCAAACTTCAAACGCTGTTTTTGTTTTGGCTTTTTGCTACCACCGGTCTGATTTCTCCGGCTGTCTCCTCTGTTTTCTGATAGATCCGCACGTTTTTCTTTCAGTCTCCCTGACTGTCCGGCTTCGGATTTTTCTGCAAGTCTGGATTCTTTTCCGACTTCAGCACGGATTCTTTTTCTATTTTGCTGTTTTCTACTCTGTCCAAGATCCTCACTTTGCTTCTCTGCCCGTATCAGTTCCGGTGCATCTCTGGATTTTTGCACAGAGGGACGAATATTTTTCCCACTCCGTTCAGACTGGCGGGAAGACTTATCCACAAGGCTTACTTCTTTTTCCCCCTGTTTTCCTCCCATCTGCACATCACTGGCACGGTTACTGACACGAACAGAAGATTTATCCGTCAGGTTTTCTTCCACCAGACCATCTTTGGTCATCTTCTGGACCTTCTTATCCCTGACTTTCATTCTCTGTTCTGCCACTGATTACTCCTCCTTCTTCGGATACCCTTTCCCTGCCTGTAATAAACAGAGAATAGCGATGCCAAATACAGCACCGCCACAAAATGTCAATCCATATGAAATTACCTGTAACATTGTTTTACTCCTCCTGTATTACCCTGCTTCGGCTGTTTCCTCCGGGCGGGTTGTCATAATCTTATAAAGGGAATTCTTCGGGAATCTGTCTACAAACGGAATAATCACATTTCCATAGAACAGAAGTCCTTCACCCTCATTACTGTTGGTTACATAAGACAGCTGGGTTGGTGAAATATTCAACTGTTTAGCCAGAATCTGCCTGTCACCGGATGCCTGGTTGAGCATATAGATAAAATCAGAGTTTTCAAAAATATTCTCGATTTCCCTGGAAGCTAAAAGATCCTTAATGTTCTGGGTAATTCCTGTCGGAATACCGCCCCATTTACGGAATCGCTTCCAGATTTCCACGCTGTAGGCTGCTGTCTGTTCTTCTTTTAAGAGAAGATGGAATTCATCCACATAGTAACGGGTGGATTTATGAGCGGAACGGTTGATCGTCACTCGGTTCCATACCTGGTCCTGCACAATCAGCATCCCGATCTTCTTCAGCTGTTTTCCAAGCTCCTTGATATCAAAACATACGATACGGTTGTTGATGTCCACATTTGTGCGATGATTAAATACATTTAGGGAACCTGTAACGTAAATCTCCAATGAAGTTGCCAGACGCTGTGCTTCCGGCTCTTCCTGTTTCCGCAACAGATTATATAAATCCTCCAGTATCGGCATCTTCTCTGGCACCGGATCAGCGAGATATTCCTGATAGACCAGCCGCACACAACGGTCAATGATCGTCTTTTCTACCGGTTCCAGTCCATTCTTTCCACCGACAATCAGTTCACACAGGGACAGAATAAAATCTGCCTTTAAGGACAGCGGATTATCTTCCTCTGAATAATTCAGGTTCAGATCCATCGGATTGATATACTGGTCTGATACCGGTGAAATCCGGATGACCTGTCCGTGCAGTGCCTGCACCAGTGGATAATACTCGGCTTCTGGATCACAAATAATAATATCGTCCTCCGTAATCAGGAAACAGTTCGTAATTTCTCTTTTTGCTGAGAAGGATTTACCGGAACCAGGTGTACCAAGAATCAGTCCATTCGGGTTCTTCAGACGCTTCCGGTCAACCATAATCATGTTGTTGGATAATGCATTCAATCCATAATAAAGAGCTTCCCCTTCCTGGAACAGTTCCTGTGTCGTAAATGGCACAAAGATCGCTGTTGCCGATGTGGTAAGCCCTCTCTGAATCTCAATTCGATTGACTCCCAGTGGAATACAGGACATCAATGCTGCTTCCTGCTGATAGTCCAGCTGTTTTAAGGAACAGTTGTATTTTTGTGCGATACCCTGTACCTGGAAGATATTGTTATCCAGCTTCTGACGCTTCTTTGCGGTATTCATCACCAACACTGTCACAAGAAACATACGCTCATTTCTGGACTGTAAATCTTCCAGCAGATTCTTTGCTTCTTCCCCGTAGGTCACAAGATCCGATGGAAGCACATCCATGTCATACCCGGAACGTACCGCCCGCTTCTGCTCTTCAATCTTCATCTTATCCAAATCTGAAATCTTGCTCTTGATCATCTTGATCGCAGAACTCTGGTCAATGGACTGGATATGAATATTGACATTGATGCTGTCATCCACATCCAGGAAATCTGCAAGCATCCGGTCTGTAAGCTCCGGTGCCAGGATCTGCAGATAACTCACGCTTCCCATGGTCTTTCCCATCAGAAATGTCTGATTCTTGGAAAAGTTAAAGGAAGTTGGTGCAATAAAGTCTTTGGTCTTTAATCCTGTTTCCGGCAGCATCTTGTACTGGAACTTAAATGGTTCAATCCGATCCTGGTTGAACACATGATACAGAATCTCCAGTCGCTCCAGACCATTTAAGGAATGTGCCTGTGCTCCCAGAACTTTAAAGTTGTTCAGGATATCGGCTTCAATCCTTTCAAGCCTTGGTCTTGCCACCTTCAGGCTTTCTGCTTCGATTCCAAAAGTGATATACTTGGTTTTCACCAGACCATTGTTTCCCTTGGAAAGCTGATTTTTTAACATGGTCCGGTACTCCTCACGAATGGCATTGAAGTCATCGTTCTGATCCGGAATATCAATACTTTTCTCAAATTCAGCCACATCCACCTGCTGATTGATAAAGGACAGCTGCACACTGATGGAAGAATCAA
>OGNY01002032.1_pt1 | contig 11301 bp, 11 predicted proteins | sample 1573551 | NCBI WGS metagenome assembly OGNY01 (sample SAMEA2581885, study PRJEB24529) | metagenome | biome: Human gut stool | place: China | collected 2011
GATTTTTATATGTATAGAAAATGCTCATAATGTATCAATGATTTTCAGTTAAATAATGTAGATTGAAATTTAAATAAATTATTTGGCGAAATATCAATGATTACACACTGGGAGGGAGGAATGATTATGAGTATGAGATTAAAAAAATTATTAGCATTATCACTAAGTATTTCTGTCGCTGCAACAGGTTTATTTGACGACATAGGAGCAAAAAATGCCGATGCAGCAGTGGTGGCAAAGCAGAATAAAAACAGCCGGTATATAAATTTTGGAGGAAAAGGTACATTAAAAATAGGCAGTAAAGCAAAGGGAGTAGCCGAAAATAATGCTTATTTTTTTAATAACCATATTTCTTCAGTAAAAGTTTCAAAAAAGAATAAATATTTAAAAGCACAAGATGGAGTTTTATACAGTAAAGATATGAAAATACTGTACTATTATCCGGCAATGAAACAAAACAAAAAATTTACTATTCCATCAACAGTGACAAGGGTAGTAAGATATGCATTTGCAAATAACAATTTTCTTGAGCAGTTAAACATGGGAAAAAATGTAAAATATGTGGGTACCAAAGCATTTTCAGAGTGCAGCAGATTAAAAAATATTACATGGAAATGCAAGGCACAGACTATACCTGCCGGATGTTTTGAAAAGTGCCATAGTCTGAAAAACATTAAACTTGGGGATAATGTGAAAAACATTAAGACAGGAGCATTTAAGCAGTGCAGCAGTCTGAACAGGATTTACATTCCAAGAGGTGTAAGTGAAATAGAGGATTATGCGTTTAGCGGTGCCGGAAAGGAATTTTTTGTAGCAGGAAACAATATAGATTATTCATCTAATAAAGGTGTATTGTTTACAAAAGATATGTCAGGACTGGTTGCATATCCAGGCACAAAACAGGGCGGATATATATTACCTGATACGGTTGACGATATTTGTGCGGGAGCATTTAGTAATAGCGTAGGATTGACAGAAATAACATTTGGAAAAAATATTTATGCTGTTGATATGGGGTGGTTTGATAAATGTGCAAATCTGAAAAGGATAAATATGCCACCGGAATTGCAGAGTGTTGATTCATATGTGGAGTATAGTGGATTAGAATCTCTTGAAAAAGTGACATTGTCTGAAAGTAATAAATATTTTTCAATATATGATGATACATTATATTCAAAAGATTACAAGACACTTTATGTAATGCCTTTTGGAAAAAGCAGCTTAGAACTTGCACCGCAGGTCGAGAGCATAGTTTATTTGGATATGATAAATGACAGATATAAAAATGTTCTGACAAAAAATTCATTTTCAGAGATAAATATATCTTCACAAAATCAATACTTTGTAACAGTTGACGGTGTTTTATATGACAAGGATATAACAAAGATAATGTTATTACCGGGTAAAATGACAAGTTATAAGATGCCTGCAACAGTCAATGATATAACAGGAATTTTAAATGGGTTTTTTGGAGAGACAGAGGACAATATTGCAAATAATAGTCTTTCGGACATAAGCGTAGAAAAAGAAAATTTATTGTATGTGTCAAAAGACGGAGTATTATTTAGTAAGGACATGAATAAGCTTTATGTTTATCCGCAGGAGAAAAAAGGTAATTATACATTACCGGATGAAACGACATTGATGGATATGTTTGCATTTACAGAGGCAAGAGGACTTACCGGACTTACGATTTCTGAAAATTGTGACAGGATTTATATGGATATATCGGGATGTGCGGCTCTTAAAAAGATTACGGTGAAAGATGGTGTAGATACATTCAGGATAAAAGCGGCGGAAACACTTAATATAAGCAGTTTAAAACTTGGAAAAGATGTTTCGGATATTTGTTTACGGGGGAATTTGAACAAGGCTCATAATACGGTTATATCATCGGCTGCAAAAGGGAAAGATGCGGTTGAAGTATTAACGGGAATACAGGCGGCAGCGGGAGAAGGTGATGAGGAAATTGAATTTTTGACATTTAAAGATATGAGCAGGTATGTTGAATTTATGGGATATAGATTTAAATAAAGTTTGAAAAATAAGTCATTTTGAGTATATCAAGATGGCTTATTCTTTACAGAAATATGTCCAAATGTTAGAATGTAGCTAAACAAAATGAGTTTTTTGTTTGTGTTATCGGTAGGCAGCAGAGCGGATTGCAAATAGCTGCTTAATTGTATTAAGAAAGCATTACATTGGACAATGGCAGGGATTTACAGTGACAATAACAAAATAACAGGAGGATGGATATGGCAAGAACGGTAAGTATAGGAACTCAGGACTTTGAGAAAATGATACAGAGAAACTGTTTTTATGTAGACAAAACAGGTTTTATAAAAGAATGGTGGGAGAGTGAAGATGAGGTTACACTTATAACAAGACCACGCCGTTTTGGAAAAACATTAAACATGAGTATGCTGAACTGTTTTTTTTCAAATAAGTATGCGGACAGAGGGGAGTTATTTGAGAAACTTGAGATATGGAAAGATGGGAAATATCGTGAGATACAGGGAACATATCCGGTTATATTTCTGAGTTTTGCCAGCATTAAATCGAATAATTTTACAGATACAAAAAATGATATAGTAGCAGTTATAAACGGTGCTTTCAGAAGTCATAGTTATCTTTTAGACAGTGATGTATTATCGGATGCTGAAAAAGAAATATTTGAAAGTTTTGACAGATATGCAAACAATATAAGTGTAGATAAAGAAATTGCAAATGAAACTGTATATAGGGCTTTAAATAATCTCTCACTGTTTTTAAGCAGATACTATGGAAAAAAGGTTATAATTCTTCTAGATGAATATGACACTCCGATGCAGGAGGCATATGTAAATGGATATTGGGAAGAACTTGTTGCTTTTACAAGAAGCCTTTTTAATTCAACATTTAAGACAAATCCGTATTTAGAGCGAGCGATAATGACAGGTATAACGAGGGTATCGAAAGAGAGTATTTTCTCAGACCTTAACAACCTTGAGGTAGTTACGACACTGACTCCAAAGTATGAAACTGCATTTGGATTTACAGAAGAAGAAGTGTTTAAGGCATTAGATGAACAGGGACTTTCTGACAAAAAAAACGATGTTAAGATATGGTATGACGGTTTTAGATTTGGCAGTAAAAATGATATTTATAATCCGTGGTCGATAATAAATTGTCTGGATAAGAAAAAAATAGCATTGTATTGGGCGGAGTCAAGTTCAAATGGTTTGATAAACAGCTTAGTGCAAAAGGGAAGTTCAAATATAAAAATGATGGTTGAAGAACTTATAAATGGCTCAACAATCAATGTGCCGATAGATGAACAGATAGTATTTTCAGAACTTGATTATTCGGAGGATGCCGTATGGAGCCTTATGCTTGCAAGCGGTTATTTGAAAGTTGTTTCGTCAGAAGAATTAAATCTTATAAGAGAAAGTGATAATGAGTATGAACTTGCTCTGACAAACCGTGAGATATTATTTATGTTCAAAAAAATGATACTCCGCTGGTTCAGTCCTGCAAAAAGTGAAACAAATGAATTCATAAAGGCACTTATAAGTGGAGATATAGAGAGCATGAATGAATATATGAATGATGTTGCATTACGCACATTCAGTTCATTTGACTCAGGAAAACATACATCTGAGAAAAAAGCACCTGAAAATTTTTTCCATGGATTTGTTTTAGGGCTTATGGTAGACCAGTCAGAAAACTATATCATAACTTCAAACCGTGAGAGCGGTTTCGGACGCTATGATATAATGCTTGAACCAAAAGACAAACAGACTCAAAAATATCCGGGAATAGTTATAGAATTTAAAGTGATAAATCCAAGAAAAGAGAACTCACTTGAAGAAACTGTTGAAGCTGCACTAAAACAGATAGAAGAAAAGAATTATGATGCAGAACTGATAAACCGTGGAGTAAACAAGGAAAACATACATCATTACGGATTTGCGTTTAAAAGTAAGGAAGTGTTGATAGATGGTAGGTAGATATTTTCGGAATCGAAAATATCGTAAGAAAAAGTTTCGTGTGAGGATTTTGGCAATTAAGGATGCGAAGCATTGCCAAAATCTGTTGCAGTTTGTTTTTTAAACTGCGACAAAGAGGTGTTGATAGACGGACAGTAGATAAACTTGACATTTGTAAAATAAAAATATTAAAAATGAAGATAATTCAGACAGCACATATGAGGGAAAATGCTGTCTGAATTATTTTCATTGTAAGTGTGAAGAACTATCAATTAAAATATTAAATACAGTCATCATCGGTAATTGTGAGAGGAAGTACAATATCAAACTCAAAGCAGCTACCAGATGTTTCAATCTTCATAAAACCTCCTGCATTTTCAACTATGTTATTAATTCGGTTCAAACCAAGACCATGTTCTGTATGCTCTTTTTTTGTGGTAAGAAAATTACCATTTTTAATGTTGAAAATATTGTTACAAGTATTTTCGGAGTGAATTATAAGCGACTCACGATATGGCTTTATAATAAGTTGTATATATTTAGGAGCGTTATCTTGGGTGATTTTTTGACAGGCTTCAAGTGCATTTGAACAAATATTACCCAGTAAAGAGCAAATTTCAACATCAGTTAAAGGCAGAGCTTGTGGAAGATGCAGCATATGCTCAAATTTAATATTATTTATATGTGCCTTGTGAATATAAAAAGTTACAATGCTGTCAATAACAATATTTCCGGTACTGATAAGCTGATGGGAAACTTCAATCTTGGCATTATATTCATTTAAATATTCAAGAAGTTTATCATATTTTTTTTCCCTAACCATTTGTGTTATAACTGTAAGATGACTAGAGAGGTCGTGTTTCATAAAACGAAGTTCTTTCGTCTGTTCGACTATATTTTGAAAGTTATTTTTTTCAATGGCATAAAGCTGTTGTTCTTCTTTTAACTTAATATTATAGTTCCTTGATTTACCAAGTTGGTAAATGAAGATGAGAAGTACAATATAAGTAACTAAGAAAATAAAACAAAAATTTGAAAGTCGATTTGAAAGTGCATTATTACCCGGACGAAGTTTTATGGATTCGGTTAATACAAATTCACCCATAAAAATATATATGGCAGATAAAGAGACAAAAATTATTTTTTCATATATATTTAAAAAAATATCAGAATTGTTTATATGACATATCAGTATAATAAAAAAGGAGAACAGTATTATATATGTAAGTGTTATGCTATAGCGAAGATTTCCACCAAACATTAATTGTTTTGGGGTAATATTAAAGAATATATAAGGTATATTTATGGATAAAGTATCAGTGAAAAGAGTAAGTAATGTATATACGATATTCCAAAAAAATAACTTAATAAAATCAGTATCATATATAAAATGACAGATAATAAACTGAACAATAAAAGTAATAAGCAAAGTGTATATTACAGATGGATTGAAACTGTTTAAAACAAATAAAAAAGCTGAAAGTCCGGCGGTGCTTAATGTTATAAATAATTTTTTGTTAATATTAAGCTTATATTCCGCTTTGGAGCTCATTAAATAGAAAAATAAAATGTATTCTGCGAAATCAATAATATATTCCCAAATGTATGATAAATAATTTGTCATTTTGCAACCTCCGTATTGTTATTCTGGTATTTTATTTGTTTTTTTCTTAAAAAAATTTCTATGATTGCAAGAAGATATACACTTATGATTGTATAAATAATAAGTGATGATAAGCTGGTAAATTTATAAAAATTAAAAATAACAGATATTATAACCCCAGATATAAAAAATACTAATGCAAAAATTTTATGAAATTTTTTTTGAGTATTATTTAAAAGAATATTCTGTTTTGAAGAAATAGGTGCATATTTAAGTATAAAAGGAAGAACAAATATAACAGTTATAAAAGTGGTTTTGTATGTATTATTACAATTTATGCTAAGCAGAATTGTCAGTGTACAGGTGATTATGCTGAGGGTAATACATAAAAAATGTGTAGGTGCATGAAAGCCGCCAAAATATTTTCGCAAGATTGAAAAATATATAATCCATATGATATACAATATTATATGATGTGAGATTATGCCAAGCATTAATATAAATATGGTTGTAATAAGTGTGTTTAATATACATTCAAGTCCATAACTTAAAACATCAATATCATATGTATCGTCTTTAAGTAATTTGTAAATTTTGGTTGATAGCACTGTTGATAATTTTTTTAACATTTATATTCCACCTCCCATAATATAAGTTAAATAACTGTTTTTTAGTGTGGTTAAATATTTCCTGCCTATAGTCTGGAGTTTCTTATTTGACAGAAAAATTGTATTTTTTTCTATCTTTGTAATATGACTAAGATTGACAATGCAGGTTTTATGACAGCGAACAAATGATTTTGGCAGAGTATCTGCGATTGTTTCAAGTGAACTGCGGTCAGTATATGTATCGTTTGATGTCATTATATTTATTTCGTGAAGATTACTTGTTATAGTTATTATATTTGCATAAGGTATGCTTACTATTGATTGTCGGTTTTTAAATACATATTGTTTATCTGAGTATTTTTCAATCAGAGAATTTAATACAGGATATAACTTATCAGTTTGTATCGGTTTGAGCAGAAAATTAAAAGCATTTACATTGTAACCCTCAAAAACATATTCCTGATAGGATGTTATAAAAATAATATCGTTATCAAAACCTGAAAGTCGGAGTTTTTTTGCAATATCCATTCCTGTAATAGCTGAAGGAACATCAGGTTGTAATTGAATATCCATAAAGATTACATCATAATAAGTATATTTCGTATTGCCTGAAAAAAGATTTTCTGCTGAATGAAATACATCAATATTAAAATTATGAGAGTTTTTATCCGCCCAAATTAATATTAAATTTTTTAATTGATTTGCAAATAATATATTATCTTCTAATATAGCTGCATTTATTATCATTTTGAGTACCATCCTGTTTTTATTAAAAAATGTATTCTTTTTTTAAAAAAGTAAGTATAATTTGTAGTTAAAATGTCGTTTGTGCTGTTTCAGATACCGTTTGTGCATAGGCATATTGAAAAAAATATCAAATTATGTAATATAAATTATATATTACATAGATGGAAATAGTCAATGTAATAAATTTATTTGGATAGTGTCAAGTAAGCTATGAAAAAGGCTAATGAGACAGTATGTAGATTTTTGGCAAATTTAATTGTACATACGGCTGAAAAAAAAGTACATTCAGCTTGCCATGGTTATATGTATGAACCAAATGTGCCAAAAAAGCTTCTTGAACAAAGTAAGAAAAAATAGAAAGTGAGGAAAGTATAATGAAATACAGTTTAGTGAAAAAAGGAGCTGCTTTAGCAGTTGCGGCAGCAGTGACTCTGAGTGCAGGAAATATGGCTTTGGCAGTTATTTAGTATTGTCAGGGAAGTCTCACACTTCTACTGCGTAGAGCAATAAGTGGCGGGTGAAGACTTGCTGACACAAAATTAATCTGATGGAGAGGGATGTCCAATGAAAAAATTTAAACAAATATTATGTATCATATGTGTATTAGGTTTGTTGACAGGTTGTGGCGGCAAACAGAATAAGACAGAGAAAAAAACATACAGACAGGAACTGAGCGAAGAAGAAATGTCAAATGGTCATGCTTCGTTTGATATTGATGAAAAATTTAAGGTTGACGCAAATGTCACAAAGTCAGAAGTATATAAGGATGGAATGAAGTCATATTATATGAACCAGTATAAAGAAAAAATAAAAGGTACATCAAAGAAGTTTACTGATAACCCGACTGTTTTTAATAGAACACAAAAGGAAATGGAGAAAACTTTAAACAGACTTATACCGGGAAAGCTTTCATGGAAAAGAATTAATAGAAAATATAAAAATGATCCATATATAGAAGGAGCATATAAATCTGATGATGGTGATAAATATAAAATGCGTATAGTATGGGATACTTATGATGATGTAACAGGAAACAGCGATACATATTTTTGTCCAAGTTTTTATATGCGGAGTGAAAAAAGTGATAAAGAGCATATAGCAGCCTTAAAGATTGGAATGGATGAAGATATTGACGGCATAAAGACCGATTATACTGATAAGATTGAAAAAAATGTCGGTACATACAAAAAAGCAGTTGAGAAACTTATAGGAAGAAAGATAAATGATGAATACAGGATGTATTCATTAAATGCTAAATCTGCTAAGATTATTAATGATGTTAGGAGTATAGGGCTTAAATACAATGGAAAACAGTATGATTTATTGGCGTTTTATAAGGATGTTGATAATCTTAAGTTTTCAGATATTGATCCCGGTTATCAGGTAAAAGCGGATGAGAAACCTGATAAATGGGCAAAGACGACAAGTGCCGATAATGATAAGTTGAGCTCAATGTGGGAGACACCTGTATATCTTGTATTTTGCAAAGGGAAGCTTGAGTATATAGAAGCTGATTCTTTTAGGGAGACAGGCAGTGTATATAAGAATGAACAGAAGATTATTTCGCCAAATAAAGCATTAAAAGAGGTTATTAAATTTTATGAGAAAAAATTGCTTGTAGAAGAGGTTAAGATTAAATCCATAGAGCTTAAGTATATTGCTTACTATGCAAGTGACAGTTCAAAAACTGTTAAACCGATAATTACACCTGCGTGGGTGGTAGGAGTTTATGACAATGATGAATCAATAGAGAAAATTGCATATTTTTGCTACGATGGATATACAGGGGAGTGTTATGGAAATGAAATTATATCATGGTAAAAAAATTATGGAATGGCGGAGGTGGTTTATATCACCGGTATTCGTCATCATAGTTATATTATGTGGAACTATAACGATGCTTGATGTATGTTCAAGTGAAAATTTTGTAGCTGATTTAAAGACAGGATACACGGATAGTGTTACATATTATTATCTTTTAAATGTAGGCTTTTTTAGTATTGTAGGATACTGTCTTGCAGCGTGCACCGGAGCTGTTTTGTATGCGGCTGATTACGAGGAAAACTCGGTATATATGCGTATAAACAGGATGGGAGTAAACAGATATGTGATCTCCAAGGTGATGCAGACGATTACAGGTGCATTTGTATGTGGTTTTGCGGCAATATTAATCTGTTTTTTGGAGATAGCCGTATTTTATCATGCACCATTGTTTCCGAGGAGTGCAGAGGAATTAATGGGAACAACAGATAATTTGCTGCTTCATGCGGGGAGATATAAAGAATATATTTTTACATTGGCAGTTATATCAGGTCTGTGTTATGCATTTTATTCACTTATGACATTATTTATCTCAATATTTGTGCCAAACAAAAAACTTGTCATAGCATTTCCAATGATACTCTGGTTTATATTTCAGTATATATGGATTAGGATTCCTTTTCTTACGTCATTTATGACACCGTCTTTAATATTTGATCCCAAGAGACAGTTTGGGGATTTGTATAATATGTCACCGTATATCACTGTGTTGATAATTTTTGCAGAAATATCTGTAATAGCGGTTGTCGTATCTTTGGTCTTTCGTTTTAAACTCAGACGGAGTGGTGTTTTTGGAGGTGTGGAGGATGAATAAAATGAAAAAGGTATTTAAGGTTGCCATTTATGAATTAAAACTTATGTGTTTTTCATCAAAGTTCCTAATATTGTCGGTTTTGGCTTTTATTATAATGGATGTTACAGTAAGAGGATACAGAATGTTTTCACACGATTATAACCTGCCTATAGCACCGGCTGTGCTGCCGTTTTATTTTGCCGATGTGAGTTACGGAAATATAGAAATACTGTTTCTTTTACTCTGGTTTAGTGATGTGCCGATGAAACAGAGGGTGCAGAACCAGATATTACAAAGATGCGGTATGCCGTGCTTTGCGTTGGGGCATCTGTTTTCGATAGTATTTGCGACAATAGTTTTTGTGTTTGAACAGTTTGTATTTTCAGTTTTGCTGTGTGGGACAAATCTTACATTTACAAGCTGGGGAAAAGTATGGGGAAGTGCAGCGGCAGGAACGGTAAAAAAACTTGGATATTCAAGTGGATTTGTAATATCAAAAAATGTATTTCAAAATTATACGGTACCGCAGGCATTGCTGTTTTCTATGACGATATTTTTACTGATGGGGATATGTTATGGAATGGTAGAGTTTCTGCTGAACGGTCTGCAGAAAGGAAAACTTGGAACAGTGGTATTGTCGGTATGGAGCGTTGCGTGGATATTTTTAAAGACGAACACAACAGATTTTATACGCTCGTTTATGAAATATGCACCACAGGGCTGGTATAATCTTGGAAGAAACAATATAAGTGCATCAAAGAATATAATCAGTGGTCTTTTTGTGGGTGTAGTGGTTTTGTTTATTGTAAATTTTGTGCTTGTAATGCAGAAGAAACTTGAACTTGTAAAATAAATGAAGTATTGCAAAACAGATTATATATTGTGTTGTTATATCCATATGAACCAGAAAAAATTATTGGCAGTTTTGCAAATGTCTGTTGTAGTATATAGAAGGAGGAGAGCAAAATGGAAGATAAAATAGTGGTGAAGAATGTTTCTAAAATGTTTGGGAAAGAAAAGGTGCTTGATAATGTGAGCCTGACGGTTAAAAAGGGAAGTATAGTGGGGATTGTTGGAAGAAACGGGAGCGGAAAAACTGTTCTTTTTAAGCTGATTTGTGGTTTTTACAGTGCAAGTGATGGGGAGATAATAGTTGACGGAAAGAAGCTTACAAAGAGTCATTCGACACCTGAAAATATAGGGAGCATCATAGAAACACCGGGATTTTTGGGAAGTTATTCAGGTTACAGAAATCTTAAATTTCTTGCCGATATAAGAAACAGGATTGGGAAAAAGGAGATATGCGAAGCAATAGAGATGGTCGGACTTGACCCAAAAAGCAGAAAACATGTCAGGAAATATTCGCTGGGAATGAGACAGCGTCTCGGACTTGCCCAGACATTTATGGAGGGGCAGGACATACTGATACTTGATGAGCCGATGAATGGACTTGACAATCAGGGCGTAGCCGATATGAGAAAACTGTTTCTGAAACTGAAAGAACAGGGGAGGACTATGCTTGTTGCAAGCCACAACAGGGAAGATATTGATGTGTTGTGTGATGAGGTCTATGAGATGGATCACGGGATACTGACAACAGAGAGAAAGTAGTGGAAAAAGCCATTTTGAGAATATCAAGATGGCTTATTCTTTACAGAAATATGTCCAAATGTTAGAATGTTGCTAAATAATAGTAACAGTTCAGCCATAAAAAGATACTTAACAATACAATGAGCTTGTTCATTGTATTGTTAAGTACAT
>OGNY01002045.1_pt1 | contig 11266 bp, 9 predicted proteins | sample 1573551 | NCBI WGS metagenome assembly OGNY01 (sample SAMEA2581885, study PRJEB24529) | metagenome | biome: Human gut stool | place: China | collected 2011
GACCTTTTCGAGCAGGCCAAGCAGAAGGCGCCGTGCATCGTCTTCATCGACGAGATCGACGCCATCGGCCGCGCCCGCGGCAAGAATGCCGGGTTCTCGGGCAACGATGAGCGGGAGAATACGCTCAACCAGCTCCTCACGGAGATGGACGGCTTCCAGACCAATACGGGCGTGATCGTCCTTGCGGCCACGAACCGTGCCGACATCCTCGACAAGGCGCTGATGCGCGCCGGCCGTTTCGACCGCCAGATCGAGGTGGGATTGCCCGACGTCAAGGAACGTGAGGAGATTTTCAACGTCCACCTGCGTCCGCTGAAGCTCGATCCTCAGCTCGACCGGTCGTTCCTGGCCCGCCAGACCCCCGGATTCTCGGGTGCCGACATTGCAAATGTCTGCAACGAAGCCGCGCTGATCGCTGCGCGCCACAACAAGAAATTCATTTCGAAGGAGGACTTCCTGGCAGCCATCGACCGCATCGTGGGCGGCCTCGAACGCAAGAATAAGATCATCACCGACGAGGAAAAGCGTGTGATCGCCTACCACGAGGCGGGCCACGCCACGGTGAGCTGGATACTCGAGAATGCCAGCCCGCTGATCAAGGTGACGATCATCCCGCGCGGCAAGGCGCTCGGCGCGGCCTGGTACCTGCCCGAAGAGCGGCAGATCACCACGCGCGAGCAGATGATGGACGAGCTGGCCGCCACGCTCGGCGGACGTGTTTCGGAGCAGCTGACCTTCGGCGAAATATCGACCGGGGCGCTCAATGACCTGGAACGTGTCACCAAGCAGGCCTATGCCATGGTAGCCTATTATGGCATGAGCGAAAACGTCGGGACGCTGAGCTATTACGATTCCACGGGGCAGAGCGACATGGCGTTCACCAAACCCTATTCGGAACTGACCGCGCAGCAGATCGACGCCGAGGCCAAACTCGTCATCGGGAAGGCTTACGAGATGGCCCAGAAAGTGCTCCGTGAGCATGCCGACGGCCTGAAAGAGCTGGCCGAACTGTTGTTGGAGCGCGAAGTGGTCTTCACCGAGGACGTGGAGCGTATCTTCGGCCGCCGCAAGAAGGACATCCTGCGTGAGCAGAAGGAGGCCGAGGCCAAAGCCAAGGCTGACGGGGCCGCCGTGAAGGGGGAGCCCGAGGCTCCTGCAGCCCCGGCGGCGAAGCCCGCCCCGGAAGAGGCCGCTCCCGCGGTTGCGCAGACGGAGACGCCCGAAGCCCCTGCCGACGGCAATACGGCCGCCGCGATTTCCAAGACCGAATAAGACGAACCTAACCCGCATTAACTGATGAATGAAACTATGAAGAACCTCGTGGTACGCACGCTGAGCGGCCTTGTCCTGGCAGCGGTGGTACTGGGGGCGATCGTCTGGTCGCAGTGGAGCTTCGGCGCGCTGCTCGCGGTGCTGCTCGTGGGCGGCATGTACGAGTTCTATGCGCTGGCCGGGAAACAAGGCAATGCGCCGCAGAAAGTCGTAGGGCTTGTTGCGGGTGTTGTGCTTTTCGTGCTCAATTTCGCGTTCGTCTCGGACGACATCGAGATTCTCGGCGACGCCCGGCAGGCCTTCGGCTGCGGGCTGGCGTTCCTGTTGCTGCTCCTGCCCGCCATGTTCATCTGCGAACTCTACCGCAGGGGTGAAAACCCGGCCTCCGGGATCGGCACGACGATCATGGGAATCTGCTACGTGGCATTGCCCCTGTCGCTGATGTGCTATATCCCGATCGTCGGCAGCGATACCTGGAACCCGTGGATCATGGTCGCCTATATCTTCATCATCTGGGCCAACGACGTCTTCGCCTACCTGGTGGGGATGTCCGTCGGACGCCACCGCCTTTGCGAACGCCTTTCGCCCAAGAAATCCTGGGAGGGGTTCTTCGGCGGGATCGCCGGTGCCGTCGTCATGGGCATCGTGGCTGCACGGATGCTGGACGGGAATATGTGGGTCTGGGCCGGTCTGGCACTGGTCGCCGCCGTTTCGGGCGTGCTGGGCGACCTGGTGGAGTCGATGTTCAAGCGGGCTGCCGGCGTTAAGGATTCGGGGCGGCTGATCCCCGGCCACGGCGGGGTGCTCGACCGTTTCGACGCCATGCTGCTCTCGGCGCCGTTCGTATTCGTCTATATGCTTTTTGTGATGTAACTGCAAACCTAAAAAAGAGTTATGAGGATAAATAAGGAAGGCTACAAGATTATCTGTATCTCGGGTGCCGTCTGTGTATTTATATTTTGGCTGATCTATCACCTGCTGGTCAGCGATTCGAATATTTCGCTGTTGTGGGTGAGCGCCGTGCTTTTGCTGTTGTTCTGGTTCTTTATCGTCGCGTTTTTCCGGGAACCCCGCCGTGTGCGGATACACGATGCCGACCTGGTTTTCTCTCCCTGCGACGGCCGCGTGGTCGTGACGGAGGTTGTGAAGGAAACCGAATACCTGAACGAGGAGATGTTGCAGATCTCGATCTTCATGTCCGTGACCAATGTCCATATGAACTGGGTGCCGGTCGGGGGCACGGTCGAGTATTTCAAATACCATCCGGGGCGTTTTCTGGTGGCATGGCATCCCAAGTCGTCGACCGAGAACGAACGCACGACGACCGTCGTGAGGATGGCCTCCGGCCGGAAGGTGCTTTTCCGCCAGATTGCGGGCCTGATTGCACGCCGCATCATCTCCTACATGAAAGTCGGTGAGCCCGTGGAGCAGAATAGCGTCTGCGGCTTCATCAAATTCGGCTCGCGCGTCGACGTCCTGGTACCCAAGGACAGCGAACTGCTGGTCGAGATCGGCGATCCGGTCGTGGGTTCGCAGACCCCCATCGCACGCCTGCATAAGATTTAACCCCTCTTTCGAAGGATGAAAACGACTCCCCAGACCTTCCTGAAGTTCATCGCGGGCGCGGCCGTAGCTGCGGCCGTCCTCTTTCTGGTCTGGTATTTCAGTTCGATCGTCGTATACATACTCATATCCGCCGTGCTGGCCGTCATGGGCAATCCGCTCGTGAAACGCCTCGCGGCGCTGCATATCAAGGGCTGGAAGGTACCCCGCTGGCTGGCTGCGCTGGTGACGCTGATCGTCATCTGGGTGGTGCTGGCCACGCTGTGCTCGCTGTTCGTGCCGCTTGTGTTCAATAAGATTTACCAGCTGTCGAACCTCGATTTCGCCGCCGTCGTGCAAAGTATCGAGGAGCCGATAGCCCAGGCACAGGGATATCTGCATGAGTTCTTCGCCGTGCCCGAAAGCACGTTCTCCCTCTCGGAGGCGCTCGCATCGGCGCTCAAGCAGATTATCGACATCGAATCGCTCAATTCGGTGTTCTCCTCGATCGTCAACGTGGTGCTCTCGTCGGTCATCGCCATTTTCTCCATTACGTTCATCACCTTCTTTTTCCTCCGGGACGAAGGGTTGTTCTATGCCATGGTGACGGCCATGTTCCCCGAGCGTTACCACGAGAATATCACCCGCGCACTCGATTCCGTCACGCTGCTGCTGGCCCGCTACTTCACGGGTATCCTCTCGGAAAGCCTGATGCTGATGGTCGCCGTGTCGCTCACGATGATGGCCTTCGGCATGAAGGCGGCCGACGCTGCGTTCATCGGCCTTGTGATGGGCGTGATGAACGTGGTGCCTTATGCCGGGCCGCTGATCGGCGGTATCGTTTCCGTCTTCGTGGGTATCGTAACCCCGATCGGGGGGATGACCGTGGGGCATACTGCTTTTATAATCGCAGGTTCGCTGCTGATCCTCAAGGGGATCGACGATTTCGTGTTGCAGCCGACGCTCTATTCCGAGCGTGTCAAGGCCCATCCGCTCGAAATCTTCCTCGTAATCCTCATCGCCGGGTCGATGGCCGGAATCCTCGGCATGCTGCTGGCAATCCCTTCCTATACCGTACTGCGTGTCTTTGCCAAGGAGTTCTTCTCGCAGTTCCGGCTGGTGCGTAAACTGACCGAGAAAATCTGATGGCCGGGGTGACGATAGAGGGCGTAGTGGAACACGGGCGCCGGCTCGGGCGCGAGTTGGGATTCCCGACGGCAAACATGGCCGTGCCTGATTCCGTGACGGCCGCGGACGGGGTCTATTACTCCCGCGTGGAGGTGGACGGGACGCGTTACGATGCGATGTCCAACCTGGGCAGCAACCCTTCGGTCGGCGGAGCCGTCCGCCATCTGGAAACCCATATCTTCGGGTTCGGAGGTTCGCTCTACGGCCGTACGCTGCGTGTGGAACTGGTGCGTAAGATCCGTGACGAACGTCGTTTCGCGACGATCGGGGAGCTGCGGGCGCAGATCGCCAGGGACAAGGAATATATATTGGAATTAAAAGATAATACTATGTATTTGGATTTGACAATGCCCTACAAGGTGGCCGACATGTCGCTGGCCGAGTGGGGTCGTAAAGAGATCGAGATCGCCGAGCACGAGATGCCGGGACTGATGGCCGTGCGCCGCAAATACGGCCCGCAGAAGCCGCTGGAAGGCGTGCGCGTGATGGGGTCGCTGCACATGACCATCCAGACTGCCGTGCTCATCGAGACGCTCGTCGAGCTGGGCGCCGACGTGCGCTGGTGCTCGTGCAACATCTTCTCGACGCAGGATCATGCCGCCGCGGCCATCGCCGCGGCCGGGGTTCCGGTCTTCGCCTGGAAAGGCGAAACCCTGCCCGAATACTGGTGGTGCACCGCCATGGCGCTTTCCTTCCCCGGCGGCAAGGGCCCGCAGCTGATCGTGGACGACGGCGGCGACGCCACGCTGCTGATCCACAAAGGGTACAAGGCCGAGAACGACGCCTCGACGCTCGACTACGAGCCTTCGTCCTACGAGGAGGAGGTGATCCTCGGCACGCTCAGGACGATCCTTGCCGAAGACAAGGACAAATGGCACCGCACGGTGGCCGAGTGGAAGGGTGTGAGCGAGGAAACCACTACGGGCGTACACCGCCTCTACCAGATGCAAGAGGCCGGTGAGCTGCTCGTCCCGGCCATCAATGTCAACGACTCCTGCACCAAGTCGAAGTTCGATAACCTCTACGGCTGCCGCGAGTCGCTGGCCGACGGCATCAAGCGCGCCACGGACGTGATGATCGCCGGCAAGGTGGTCGTGGTCTGCGGCTACGGCGACGTGGGCAAGGGCTGTGCCCGTTCGATGCGTTCGTACGGCGCACGTGTCATCGTGACCGAGATCGACCCGATCTGCGCCCTGCAGGCCGCCATGGAAGGCTTCGAGGTCAAGACCGTCGAGAGCGCACTCCCCGAAGGCAATATTTACGTCACCTGCACGGGCAACTGCGACATCATCACGCTGGAGCACATGGAGAAGATGCGCGACCAGGCGATCGTTTGCAACATCGGCCACTTCGACAATGAAATCCAGATGGCGCGCCTCGAAAAATCGGGGGCCGTCAAGACCAATATCAAACCGCAGGTCGATAAGTTCACCTTCCCCGACGGACACTCGATCTTCGTGCTGGCCGAAGGCCGTCTCGTGAACCTGGGCTGTGCGACGGGGCACCCCTCGTTCGTGATGTCGAACTCCTTTACGAACCAGTGCCTTGCGCAGATGGAGCTGTGGCAGGAGAACCTCGAAGTGGGCGTGTACCGCCTGCCCAAGCACCTCGACGAGGAGGTGGCACGCCTGCATCTGGACAACCTCGGCGTGGAACTCACGCACCTCACCAGGAAACAGGCCGACTATATCGGCGTAGACCCCGACGGCCCTTACAAAGCCGAGCATTACCGCTATTAACGGCTGGAGGCTGCCGTGGGCTTCGGGGCTGTCCCCGGCGAAACGGGAAGTTTCCTGCGGCCGTCCGGTTTCTGGCCGGGCGGGAAGTCAAGACCTGTTGTTTTACGATTCCACCCCTGTCGGAAAAACCTTCGGCAGGGGTGTTTTCCTTTCCCAGTGGCTTGCGTTCCCGGCGTTTTCCGTTCCCGGCAGCTTGTGTTCCCGGTGTTTTCGTTCGCGGCATTTCCGCTCAGGATGTTTTATTTCCCGCCGGCTTGCCGGACTGCCCGTTTTGTACTTTGGCCGGGAGCGGGCACGAAAAAGCCGCCGGGGAACCGGCGGCTTTCGTTATCCTGTGGAGCAGGGGCGGTTTAGTACCCGAAAATCTCCTCCTGTGTCACGGTCTGGATCGGGCCGAGGGTCTTGAGGTAGTTCAGGTCGAGATCCTGGATGTCGCCCAGAATGCCGTAGACGTATTTGCGTCCTTTCACCCACTTTTCCTGTGCGGCCTTGACATCGGCGAGCGTCATCTGCTGCGCCTTCTCGAAGATTTGCTTTCCGCGCGGCTCCGTCAGGCCGAGGTCGCGCATGCGGATGTAGCTCCACAGTACGCCGTCCTTCACCGTGCGCTCGGTGCGCAGGCGCGAGATAAGGGCCTCCTTGGCGATGCTGAACGCCTTTTCCGATTCGGGCATGTTGTTGATGATCTCGTCGAATGCCTCGATGGCCTTCTGCATCTTGTCGTTCTGCGTGGCGATGAAGGCCATGTAGTAATAGTCGCCCTTGGCGTTGGTCGGGATGGCGAGGTTGGCCCATGCCGAGTAAGCCAGGCCGCGGGCTTCGCGCATCTCCTGGAAGACGATGGTGTTCATGCCTCCGCCGAAATACTCGTTGTAGAGGGTGATCTGCGGGTCGGCTGCGAGGTCGAATTTCTCGCCGCGGTTCGAATACTGCATGTAGTAGAGCTGCTTGGCGTCGTACTGGGCAAGCATGACCTTGTTTTCATCGGTGGGTTGCAGCGTGCTGAATTTCTTTTCCAGCGGCTGGAGGTCGGCTGTCACCTTGTGGTGCGCGGCCAGGGCGGCTTTCACTTCGGCCTCGTCCTGCGGGCCGTAGTAGAGCACCTCGTGCTGCTTGCCCATCAGGTCGCCGATCTTTGCGAGCAGCTGTTCCGAGGTCAACCCCTGCAATGCCGGGTCGGTGAGCGTGGTGCGGCGGATGAAATCGCTGCCGTAGATCATGTAGCGCTGGAGCGCCCCGAAGCAACGGCTCTGGTTGAGCTTGGCGTCGGCGCGGCTCTTTATCATGTCGCCCTTGAGGTTTTGCAGGATCTCCTCGTTGGGCTGCGCCCCGGCGATCAGCCCTTCGACGATCTCCATCGCCTTGCCCATGTTCTCGCTCAGGCCCGATACCTCGATCCAGCTTTGGTTGGTTCCGGCGCTCAGGCCGAACGAGCAGGCGATGGCGTACATCTCCGATGCGATCTGCTCGGCGCTCATCTTGTCCGTTCCGAGGTAGCTCAGGTAGTCGAAGGCGAGGTTGAGTGCCGGGTCGTTCTCCGTACCCGTGTTGAATACGTAGATCAGCGTGAAGATGTCGTTGGTTTCGTTTTTCTTATACAGCACGTTGACGCCCTTCTGCGCCTCGAACTGCGACATGTCCTTCTTGTAGTCCACGAATACCGGCTCGATAGGCTCGACCTTCGAGTTCTGTATCTCGGTGAGGAACTCGCTCTGCGAGTCGCGGTTGGTCACGATCGGCGTGATCTTCGGGGCTGCGATCTTCTGCTCGTTGGGGTCTTTGCCTTCACGCTTGTAGACGATGGCATAACTTTCGGGGCCGAGGTATTTGTTGGCCCAGTCCACGACGTCCTGCTTGGTGATCTTCGACATGCGGTCGAGCTGCTGCACTTCGTCGGCCCAGTCGGCGCCGTTGATGAACGAGTAGACGTAGAGCATCGCGCGGCTTTCGTTCTCTTCGAACGAACGCATCATCTGCATCTTGTAATTGTTGATGGTCGCCTCGATCAGGCTTTCGTCGAAATCCCCGTTGCGCAGCTTGGCCACTTCGGACAGCAGCATGTCGCGTACTTCGTCGAGCGACTGCCCGGCCTTCGGGCGGCCTGCTACCAGGAACGTCCCGTAATCGGGCTGCGACGATGCGTAGCCGTATGCCGAAAGCACCTTCTGCTGCTGGTTGAGGTCGAGGTCGATCAGTCCGGCCTGGCCGTTATAAAGTACCGAGCCCACGATGTTCGCCACGTCGGTCGACGGGTCGGTCGCACCCGGCAGGCGCCATCCCAGCATCACATTGGCGGCTTCCAGCCCGTATACTTCCTTCACGACGGGAGCCGTGATCGGCTGTTCGGGCTCGAAGTGCAGCTTCGGCAGGTTGGGGTTCGGCTGCATGTCGCCGAAGTATTTTTCGATCGTGGCGACCATTTCGTCGGGATCGAAATCACCCGATACGCAGACGGCCATGTTGTTGGGCACGTAGTAAGTCTTGTGGTAATTCTTGACATTGGTGATCGAGGGGTTCTTCAGGTGTTCCTGTGTACCCAGTACGGTCTGCGTGCCGTAGGGATGGTGGGGGAACAGGGCGGCGTCCATGGCCTCCCAGACTTTGCGGCTGTCCTGCGTCAGGGACATGTTCTTCTCCTCGTAAATAGTCTCCAGCTCGGTGTGGAAGCCGCGGATCACGGGGTTCTTAAACCGGTCGGCCTGGATCCTGGCCCAGTTGTCGATCTCGTTCGAAGGGATGTCCTCGACGTATACGGTCATGTCCTGCGACGTAAAAGCATTGGTGCCGTTGGCGCCGATGGCCGACATCAGTTTGTCGTACTCGTTAGGGATGGCGATCTTCGAAGCCTCGTAGCTGACCGAGTCGATGCGGTGGTAGATCGCCGCGCGCTCGGCTTCGTCGGTCGTCTTGCGGTAAACCTCGAAGAGGTTTTCGATTTGGTCGAGCATCGGTTTCTCGGCTGCGAAATCCGATGTGCCGAACTGCTGCGTGCCCTTGAACATCAGATGTTCGAAATAGTGCGCCAGCCCGGTGGTCTCGGCCGGGTCGTTCTTGCCGCCCACATTCACGGCGATGTAGGTCTGGATACGCGGCGTCTCCTTGTTGACGCTCATGTAGACCTTCAGCCCGTTGTCCAGGGTGTAGATTTTGGTGTTCAACGGGTCGCCCTTCACTGTTTCGTACTTGTACTTGGAACAAGCCGCGGCCAGCATCGCTGCGATGACTACCGCAAAGAGTAAGAGTTTTTTCATTATCGAAAGGGTTAAAATAGAGTTGCGAACCAGTCCCGCACGGCGGGGTATGTGTCGGTCGTGACATGTATGAGCATTCCGACGGCGGCTACGACCTTGAGCCCCGTGCCGACGATGAACGAGAGGAAGGAACCGAAACCCACGAGGATCGCCTTCGGGAAGTCCCCGCGGTCGTTGAGCAATTCCCCCGCCACGGCGCCGACGAACGGCCCCAGGATGATGCCTATGGGCGGGAAGATGAAAAATCCGCCGACCGTGGCCCCGATGGCGCCCGCCCGCGAGCCGCCGAATCTGCGGGTCATCCACGCAGGCAGGAAATAATCGGCCACGCTGACGGCCACGGTGATGGCCAGCCATATCCATATGGCAGAAGCCGACATGTGCGAATAGGAGGTGAAGTAGGCGCACAGAAGCCCTGCGTAACTGAGCACCACGCCCGGCAGGGCCGGGACGATACAGCCGATGATGCCGACGATCGAGAACAGGAATGCAAGTACGGAAAGCGCGATGTCCATATATCCGGGATAAAAAAGACCGTTAACATCGACAAATATAAACATTTATAGCAAAAAAATCTCCCTTTAGGGGAGATTTTTTACTTTTCCGGCCTTTCCGGCCGGCGGTTCCGGATGCGTTATCCGATCAGATGGTTGGTAGCCGTGTCGGGGAAGATGACCCAGGGTTTGAACTGCTTGGCATCCTCGAAATCCATCAGCGCATAGGATGCGATGATGATGACGTCGCCCACCTGTACTTTGCGTGCGGCGGCGCCGTTGAGGCAGATACAGCCGCTTGCGCGTTCGCCCTTGATGACATAGGTTTCGAAACGCTCTCCGTTGTTGATGTCCATGATCTGGACTTTCTCGCCCTCGATGATGTTGGCGGCTTCCAACAGCGCCTCGTCGATGGTGATGCTCCCCACGTAATTCAGGTCGGCCTGTGTGACCGTCACGCGGTGGATTTTGGATTTGATGACTTCAATCTGGAATTTCATTATCGGATACAGATGTTGTCGATTAAACGAATATCTCCCGCCTGTACGGCGATGCAGCCCTGGATGCGGGGGGAGTCGTCCCAGGTGGCGACCTCCTGCATCGTCCGTGCGTCGACCGACTGGTAATAGATGACCTTCAGCAACGGGTTGCGCTCCACCTCGGCCGTGACCCACGCCTTGAGCTGGGCAGGTGTCATCTCCTGCGATTTGGACACTGCGGCGTGCAGCGTGGCGTAGATGTGCGGCGCTGCGGCCCGGTGCGCTGCGTCGAGCAGCGTGTTGCGCGACGAGAGGGCCAGCCCGTCTTCGCCGCGGATGATCGCGCATTCGACGATCTCGATGGGGAGCGCCAGCTGGGCCACCATCGACTTGATGACGGCGATCTGCTGGAAATCCTTTTCCCCGCACGATGTCGAACAGGCGGCTGACGACCTGCGCTACGCCGTTGAAATGGCCGGGGCGCGTGGCGCCCTCCATCACCTTGTCGATCAGTCCGAAATCGAACTGCCTGCTGTCGGGCTGGGGATATATCTCCTCGACCGAGGGCATCAGCACGAAATCCGCCCCGGCCTCTTCCAGCAGGCGGGCATCGGCCTCCGGCGTGCGGGGGTAATGCTTCAGGTCGTTTTTGTCGTTGAACTGCGTGGGGTTTACGAAGACGCTCACCACGACGGTGCCGTTTTCCCGCCGGGCACGTTCCACGAGCGAGCGGTGTCCTGCATGCAGGGCGCCCATCGTCGGTACGAAGCCGATTCCCGACTGCTCCGCCTTGTCCAGCTCTGCACGGAGCTCCTTGACACTTTCAAATACTTTCATCCTTTCTTGATGCGAGTTGTGCGAGCAAAGGTAGAAATTCCATCAGACATAACGAAGAAAAAAGTCGGAAAAATAAGCCGTATCTTTTTCTTATGCGCACCATGCCGTTCCGAAATCCCGGTTTTCCGGCCTCGGAGGCGGATGCGGTTCTGTAAAATGCGGCTTTCGTGTGAAAAAGGGTGGCATTCATTGATTTTATTTCCGGATATCGCATAATGCGCCTATATTTACAACCGATGAAACAATGGCGGGGTACCCGCTTCCCGTTCCGGAATGGAAACGGGTGCGGCGGTTCCCTATTCCGGCAATCCAAACTTAAACGCCTCACGGGAGCCGGGGCATAATTTTAAAGTTATGAAGAAATTTATTCTTTGTTTGCTGGCCGTTGCCGCCGGCATGTCAGCATTCGGCCAGGGCCGCGTGATGGGAGTGCGCGCCGGACTGAATGTGACCAGCATCGACCT
>OGNY01002063.1_pt1 | contig 11183 bp, 13 predicted proteins | sample 1573551 | NCBI WGS metagenome assembly OGNY01 (sample SAMEA2581885, study PRJEB24529) | metagenome | biome: Human gut stool | place: China | collected 2011
ACGGTGCCGCAGCCGAAGTTGACCTTGCGGCCCACGTCGCTGTCCCCCACATAGGTCAGGTGGGAGATTTTGGTGCCGTCACCGATGGCGGAGTTCTTCACCTCCACAAAGTCCCCCACCCGGCAGTGGTCGCCGATGGTGCACCCCGGCCGCACATAGGTGAAGGGCCCCACGGTGGTATGGCTGCCGATCGTACTCTCGTTGACCTGAGAGGCGTTGATGGTGGTCCCCTCCCCCACGGTGCAGTCCCGCACCATGGAATTGGGGCCGATCTCGCAGCCCGCAGCGATGGCGGTGTGTCCCCGCAGGATGGTCCCCGGCAGCAGGGTCACGCCCGGGGCCACGGAGCACCGGGGGTCCACATAGGTGGCGGCGGGGTCCACCACGGTGACCCCGTTTTCCGCCAGCCGCCGCAGGATCAGCTCCCGGGCGTCCGGCATGGCCGCCGTCAGCGCCGCCGCCGAGTCAGAGGGCCGGAAGGCCGGGGCCAGCGTCTGGGGCCTCCACAGGGAGCGGACGCCTGCCGCCTCCGCCGGGCAGTCGGTCAGAGGGGTCCCAGCCCGCAGCCGGGCCAGCAGCTCCGCCGTGGCGAAGGGCTTGGTGAGGTAGTCATCGGCCCCCAAATCCAGAGCGGAGACCTTGTCCTGCTCGTGGGAGCGGGCGGAGACCACCACCACAGGTAGGGTGGACCAGCTGCGGAGCTGGCGCAGAATGTCCAGACCGTCCATATCCGGCAGGCCCAGATCCAGAATCACCAGATCCGGGCAGTGGGAGGAGATCATGGACATGGCCTCGGCTCCGCTGGCGGCCCGCATGGCCTCGTAGCCATTGGCGGTGAGAATGGTGGAGATAAAGCGGGCGATGCTCTTTTCGTCCTCAATGACCAAAATCTTTTCACGGATGTTCATAGGGTTTCCTCCTCGGATAAATCAGTGGAAATAGCGGGATCGGCGGGGGTCATCAGCCCGCACAAGATAAATTCCGCGCCATCCGGGTGGTTATGGGCGGTGAGACGCCCGCCGTGGGCCTTGACCACGGCGCTGCACACCGAAAGCCCCAGGCCCATGTTCCGCTTGCCATCTCCCGAGGGGGGAGAGGCATGGCGGATAGAATAATCGAATAAGTGGGGCAGGAGGGCCGGGGAGATGCCCTGACCGTTGTCCCGAACGGAGAAGGCGGCGAAGCCGTCCTCCGTTTTTTCCGCCCGGAGATGGATGGCGGTGGTGGTTTGGCCGTGGATGACAGCGTTTTCAATCAGGTTGGAGAGGACCTGCTCGATGAGGATGGGGTCCATAGGGACCATGAGCAGCTCCGCCGGGACCTCCACAGAGAATTTGATGTCAGGAAGCCGCTTGCGGGCCTTTTGAACGGCTTCCGCCAAAACCTCCTCTACCGGCTCTAATTGCTTATTCAGCTCTGTCCGGTCACTGCCGATGCGGGTGATGGAAAGGAGATTTTCCACGGTGCGGATCAGCCACTGGGCCTCCTGCTTCACATCCTCCAACAGGGAACGGCGGTCCTCTTGAGAGAGGTCGGGATTGTCCAGCACAGCGGAGGTGGAGCCGATGATGGAGGTCAGGGGGGTGCGGATATCATGGGATACGGAGCGGAGCAGGTCGGCCCGCATCCGGATCTTTTCATTTTCCATTCGAAGCTTGTCCAACTGGCGGGTTTTAGTGGTCAGAGCGGAGGTGATGACAGAAACGCTGAGAAAGGTCAGGAAGGACAGGGGGTAGCCGGTGATGGTCAGGTTGAAGGCCCAATAGGGAAAGGTGAAGAAAAAGTTGACGGCGATGACGCCCAGCACCGCAGAGAAAAGACCCCAGAAATAGCCGGTGGTCAGGCGGGAGGTCAGCAGCACAGTCAGCACAAAAACCGGCGTGGCGAAGCCAGCGCTGGGGTCCAGCCTCTGCAGTAGGATACAGAAGGCCACGGCCACAAAGAGGATCAGCGCGGTGACAATGAGGTCCCGCATGGAGAAGGGGAATAGGGTGGCCAGGCTGGTCTTGGATTTGGAATTGGGATGAGACATAGGAAGCCTCCTTGCTGGTTTCAGTATAGCAGACGGATCGTTAAATTGTTGCTAAAAATTAAATGGGAGGAAAGAGAAAACGTGCAGAGCTTCGGCTGCGTCTTGAAAAGACGTTGCACAGAGAGATGCACTTTTTCTGAAAATCTGCCGGAGGGATGGAATGGGGGGACGGCTTTGGAGAAGAAACAGGAGGATGGCCGCTTTTGCAGGGCCTATCTGCGGACCATGGATCCGGAGCAGGCTGCCGCAGAAATCGGCAGACGGGACGGCTACGCCATGCTGGGGCAGAAAGGGACCCAGCAGAAACTGGAACGGATGCGCTGCGACGCGGCGGCGCAGCTGAAGCGGGAGGATGTGCTGCGGCAGCTGGCACGGCTGGCCTTTGGCCGGGTGGATGATGCGGTGACACTGGCGCTGCGCCGGGGAGAGACGGAGCCGGAGGGCTTGGAGCTGTCGGCTGTGTCTGAACTAAGGGTAACAGAAAAGGGCGTAGAGGTCAAGCTGGTGGACCGGGTCCGGGCGTTAGAGACGCTGTGGAAGCTGCTGGAGGCCAGCGAACCCCAGCAGGCGGATCCGCTGCTTCAGGCGCTGACGGCGCTGCCGGGGGGAACGGGAGACTGGAATGAGAAATGATATGATCCGGTTTTCCCGCAAGCAAAGGCAGGTGCTGACCTGGTGGAGGCAGAACCGTTGGCAGGCCATCATCTGCGATGGGGCAGTCCGCAGTGGAAAGACGTTTTGCATGGGACTGTCTTTTTTCCTGTGGGCCCAGAGTTGTTTTGACGGACGGCAGTTTGCCTTGTGCGGCAAGACGGTGGGGGCGCTGCGGCGGAATTTGCTGACGGAGTTGGTCCCCTGCCTGCGGCGGATCGGTATGATCGTGCGTGAAAACAGGAGCGCCAATTCCCTGACGGTGGAGTTTGGCGGGCAACGGAATCAATTTCTGCTGTTTGGCGGGAAAGACGAGTCCAGCGCGGCGCTGATCCAGGGGAGTACATTGGCGGGGCTGTTGCTGGATGAGGCGGCGCTGATGCCACGGTCCTTTGTAGAGCAGGCGGTGGCCCGGTGCAGCGTCCGGGGCAGCAAGCTGTGGTTCAATTGCAATCCGGAGGGGCCGGAACACTGGTTTTACAAGGAGTGGATCGAGAAGGCGGAGAGCCGGGGGGCGCTGCGGCTGCACTTTACGATGGCGGATAATCCTGGCCTGTCGCCGGAGATCCGGCAGCGGTATGAGCGGCTGTATACGGGCGTGTTTTACCGACGGTTTGTGCAGGGAGAATGGGCGGCGGCTCAGGGCTTGGTATATGACTTTTTCGACCCGCCCAGAGACGCGGCACCGGTGCCGGAGGGAGCCTTCAGCCGGTGGCGGGTATCCGTGGATTACGGGACGGTGAATCCGCTGTCCATGGGACTTTGGGGGGAACGGGACAGCGTTTGGTACCGGGTAGAGGAGGTCTATTACGATTCCCGCCGGGAGGGACAGCAGAAAACCGACGCGGAGTACGCGGATATGCTGGAGCGGCTGGCGGCGGGGCGGGAGATCCAGCGGGTGATCGTGGACCCGTCGGCGGCCAGCTTCATCGAGACCCTGCGGCAGCGGGGCTGGCGGGTAAAGAAGGCCAACAACGATGTGGCTGACGGCATCCGGGTGACGGCGGATCTGCTGAGGCAGAGGCGGATCGTACTGTGTGATACCTGCCGGGACTGCCTGCGGGAGATGGCCCTTTATTGCTGGGACGAAAAGGCGGGAAAGGATGCACCGAAAAAGGAGCACGATCACGCCATGGATGAGATGCGGTACTTTGCCATGGATCTGATGGGGGAGCGGAGCGGGGGGTTCGCTGTGACCAGCGTGAGACGGCAGGCATGATCGTGTTCCGATTTTAATACACGGCATGCCATGGACAGCGCCGAAGCGCCGCCGGGGGCGGAAGAAGCGAGGCGGTGTCGAGGCAGGGCCCCGGCTGGCAGACACGAAGTGGCTGGGAGCCGGTTGGCCCAACGGTGGAGATGCGGTACTTTGCCATGGATCTGTCAGGCGGGGAAAAGGGCGGATTTGCGGCAGTCAGCGTAGCGAGGGGCAGATACCGTTAGGAAATATATAAAATGTTGTACGGGACTGTACACCAAAAGCGGGTGTGGACGGGAGAGTAGGAGACCGATTTCCGAAGGGAGGAGAGGTTCGTTTGAATTTTTGGAAAAGGAGAGGCGATGAAGCGGCAACGGCCCAGACTATGCAGCTGCGGGACCGGGAGCGGCATCCCTATGCGGGGCTGCGGAGCTTTATGCCTCAGCGCGGCGGAGAGCTGCGGCTGTATCAGGCGGTGCGGGAGGCTGTACCGGTGGTGGACGCCGCCGTGTGCAAGCTGATCCGCCTCAGCGGCGGTGCGCTGGTGTTCTGTGAGGATCCGGAGACAGAAAAGCGGCTGCGGGACTTTTTAGAGCGGGTCCCGGCGGGGCGGGGACAGTACGGTATCAACGCCTTTTTGGAGCAGTACCTGGAATCGCTGCTGATCTGCGGCGGCGCCGTAGGCGAGATGGTGCCTGCGGCGGGAAACCGGGATCTGGCGGCGCTGCTGTGCGGACGGATGGACCGGATCGAGCTGAGAGAGGGAGAAAGCCCGCTGGATTTTCAGATTTTCGGGCCGGATGAGCGGGGGCGGATGGCAGCGCTGCCGTATCAGGAGCTGCTGCTGTTCACTCCGCTGCATCCGGAAGCCGAGCACCCCTACGGCGTGTCGCTGCTGCGGGGATTGCCGTTTATGGCGGATATTCTGATGAAGATCTACAACACGGTGGGGGTCAACTGGGAACGGTGCGGCAATATGCGGTTTGCCGTGACCTGCCGGGACGGCGACGGCAATGCCGCGGAACGGGGGCAGCTTCTTGCCAGCGAGTGGAGCCGGGCTATGCAGGATACCAGAAGCGGCAGTGTCCGGGACTTCGTGGCGGTGGGAGATGTGGATATCAAGGTCATCGGCGGCGACGCGCCCATTCTGGACAGTCAGGTGCCGGTGCGGCAGGTGTTGGAGCAGATCGTGGCGAAGACCTCCATTCCGCCCTTTATGCTGGGGCTGAACTGGAACTCCACGGAGCGGATGAGCGCCCAGCAGGCGGACATGCTCACCACGGAGATCACCGCTATTCGACGGACGCTGACACCGGTGGTGGAGCAGATCTGCCGGATGTGGCTGCGGATGCAGGGAGAGACGGCGGCGTTCCGGGTGGACTGGGAGGATATCAACTTGCAGGATGAGGTAGAGGAAGCCAAGGCGGAACTGTACCGGGAGCAGGCGAGGAAGCTGCGAATCGAGAATGACGCGGCGGAAGGAACTAAGTGACGTGCCTTGGCTTCTGCGAGCGTAAGCGAGCCGCGGCGTTGCCGCGCCAAGGGTTTTGCGGAGCAAAACCTTGAAATCGGCGGACCTTGTCTGACGATTTGAGTGAAATGAAGGGGTCCCCGCAAAAGCGGCGCTTTTGTGGGGGGTGCCAAGGCGGAGCTGTACCGGGAGCAGGCGAGGAAGCTGCGAATCGAGAATGACGCGGCGGAAGGTAAAATTGAGGACAGGGCGGCAGGGGCCGCGAAAAAAGCGTGACAGGAGGAAACGGATGCTGACAAAGGAAGAACTGGATCAGATCAACCGGTTCAGCAAGGCGGAGCTGACGGCGGATCAGGTGTATACATTCAGCGTGCGGCTGTGCGACAACGAGGTGGATCGGGGTTTTGAGCGGTTTGGCACGGAGGATCTGGAACGGCTGGGAGAGCTGTTTTTGGGAAAGAGCGGGATCTTTGACCACCAGTGGTCAGCCAAGGGTCAGACGGCCCGGATTTACCGGACGGAGGTGGTACGGGAGCCCGGCACCGTGACGGCGGCGGGGGACGAATACTGCTGGCTGAAGGCATGGGCCTACCTGATGCGGACGGAAAAGAATCAGGAGCTTATCACGGAGATCGAGGGTGGTATCAAGAAAGAGGTCAGCGTGGGATGCAGCATGGGACGGAGCGTGTGCTCCGTGTGCGGCGCGGAAAACGGCGCCTGCGGCCATGTGAAGGGTCAGATGTACGGCGAAAAGCTGTGCTTTATGGAGTTGAAGGATCCCAAGGACGCCTATGAGTGGTCCTTTGTGGCGGTGCCTGCCCAGCCCAGGGCCGGGGTGGTGAAGCGGTTCGGCTCCGAGGGGACAGAGCTGCGGACGCTGCGCAAGCAGGCAGAGCTGGGTCAGCGGTATCTGACTGGGCTGCGCCGGGAGGTGGTGCGTCTTGCTATGCTGGCGGACGGGCATCTGGATGGAAAAATCTTCACCAAGGCCGTTGGGAGACTGGATGAGGCGGAATTGCTGGAGTTAAAGAGGGCCTATGAGGCCCAGATCGCGAAGAAATTTCCCGTGGCTCCGCAGCTGCGGCAGCAGGCGGAGACCAAGCGGGAGGATGAAGCGGTGTTCCTTGTCTGATGGGACAAACACAATATGAGGGAGGAAATTGCATGAACGTTTCTTATGAGGGCATCGGCCAGTGGGCCGCCACCTTTGCCTGCGACGGTGTGTCCGCGGGGCAGGTGGTGAAGGTCAGCGGCAGCGGAACAGTTGCCAAATGCGCGGACAATGACGGCTTTGAGGGTGTGGTGTTGTCCGTGGCCAGAGACGGCAAAGCCTGCTCTGTGGCTATGGGGGGCATGGTGACGGTAAGCTACACCGGGGCTTCCGCGCCTGCTGCTGGTTGGAACTCTTTGGCAGCGGACGGCAGCGGCGGCGTGAAGGTCGTTTCTGCCGGCGGCAAGAGCTATCTTGCCGTAGAGGTGGATACCACTGCTAAAACCGTGACCATTGTGCTGTAAGGAGGGGGAGAGAATATGGCTTATCATTATGAAAATCTGAAACTGGAAAAGGGTATGTACAGTCAGAGTGGCCGCAGCTTTGCACAGACGCTGGAAGCTCTGGACCCCAGCGAGAACTACAAGGGCACCTCTCTGGAGGGACTGGACGCCTTCCAACGTCAGCTCAAGCGCTTTGACATCAAGGTGAAGGGCGCGGGCAGCGATAGAGTGGAGAAGTTCTTCTGGTCTACGGAGTCCGCTGTGCTGTTCCCGGAATTCGTGTCCCGTGTGGTGCGTCAGGGTATGGAGGAGGAGAGCATCCTGCCGGATATCACCGCCACCGTTACCAATTTTGACGGTATGGATTACCGTTCCATCGCATCCACTCCTACGGAGGAGGAAAAGAAGCTCAAACGTGTGGAGGAGGGCGCGCAGATCCCCCAGACCACCATTCATACCCAGGAGAATCTGGTGCGGCTTCATAAGCGGGGCCGTATGTTGGTGGCTCCCTATGAGGCCATCCGCTTTCAGAGACTGGACCTGTTTGCCGTGACGCTGCGGCAGATCGGCGCGTACATGGGCCGGATGCATCTGGAGGACGCCGTGAAGGTACTGAAGGACGGCGATGGCAACAACAATGCCGCCAAGGTCTATGAGGTGGGCAGCAATCCCATCGGCGGCAGCAAGGGCACTCTGAGCTATGACGCACTGCTGGACTTCTGGGCGCAGTTCGATCCCTATACTATGAACACCATGCTGGTGAGCAATGACATGATGCTGGCCATGCTGAAGCTCAGCGAGTTCCAGAATCCCAATACCGGGCTGAATTTCCAGGCCACCGGTAAGCTGACCACTCCTCTGGGGGCCAAGCTGCTGCGTTCCAGCGCCGTGCCTGCCGGGACCATCATCGGCCTGGACAAGAACTACGCCTTGGAGCAGATCTGCGGCAGCGAAGTGGTGGTGGAGTATGACAAGCTCATTGACCGCCAGCTGGAGCGGGCAGCCATTACCTCGGTTTCCGGCTTTGCCAAGCTGTTTACCGACGCGGCCAAGGTGCTGAAGGTCTGAGTTTGTCCACCGCACCGGGATTCCCGGTGCGGTGGAGCGGAAACGGAAGGGGAGTGACCTATGGAGATAACGGCGGCCGCATTAGCGGCGGAGCTGTGCGGCGCCTCTCAGGAGGACCCGCTGCTGGCGGTGCTGTGTGAAGCGGCGGAGGCGGCTTGGGAGAGCCGTCTGGACCCCGGCGTGACGAAGGAGGACTGTGGCGGCGCGCTGCGGTGCGCGGCGGCGTTCATGGCGGCGGCGGACTATCTGGGAAAACAGTGCAGGGCAGAGTCCTTTACTGTGGGCGAGGTGACGGTACGGCAGAGCGGCGGCCGATCCACAGCTGTGATGGCGGAGACCTTGCGGCAGACGGCGGAGCGGCTGATGCGTCCCTATGCCGCCTCCGGGGAGTTTTGCTTCAGGGGGGTGCGGGGATGACCGGCGTGATGGGGGAGATCCTGGAACATTACGGTCAGACCGTAACGCTGCGGAGCAGAGACGGCGAAAAGTCCGTCCGGGCCTTTATCCAGCCTGCCGCTGCTCGGGATGAGACAGTGCCGGGAGAGCAGACACCCATCGGCTGGATAGACGAACGGCTGTGGAGGTATACCGGGCTGGAGGAGGTCCAGCCGGGGGATACCGTTATTTGGAGGGGACGAAGCTTTCGGGTGCGAAGCAGCCGGGAACACGCCCTGTCAGACGAGATCAATCACTGGTGGGCCTTGCTGGAACCGGAGCGGAGGGCAGCGGAATGAAGGAATTGTCACAGATCCGCATGGCGGTGCTGGACGCCCTGCGCGGGGCCGGGATTCAGGCTATGGAGGTGTTCCCTGGGAAGCAGGCCATGGTTGCGGCGGTGGGTGTCGGCGCGGCCAGCGGAAAAACGGCGGGCTTCTGCCATTATTTAGGAGAGATGAAGGACCCGGAGACTCAGGCGGTCCGGGAACGCTACGGCAAGGAGCTGTTCGGGCAGATCACCGTGGAACTGCGGGCGAATCGGGCGGCGGACTGCGAACGCAGCTGCGAAACGGCCACCGAGGTGCTGCTGGGCGGGCTTCCGGAGGGAGTCCGCACCGGGGAACTTACCTGGGAGGCCATTTGCTGGGAGAAGACCACGGGGATGTTCCTGCGGCGGGGCGTTCTGGAATGCAGGGCCCTGTTTCTGGCGGAGAGCGCCGTGGAGTCCGGAGAATTTCTGGACTTCCGACTGAAAGGAGTTATGAGCGAGTGAGTGAGATGAGACATGAGCGGCCGGGGGTCTACTCGGTGTATGACGCGTCCAGCGTGACGTCTGCCGGTCGGGCGGCCAAACGGATCGGCGTGGCGGCCCTGGCCGTTAAGGGAACGGCCAATACAGCGGTGACACTGACCGGTTATGGCGCCGGTGTGGAGGCCTTTGGTGAGGACGGCGCTGACACGCCGGGCATGAGCACACTTTTGAAGCTGCTGTTCGCCAACGGCGCATCCACGGTTTACGCGGTACGGGTAGGTGCAGGCGGGGGATTGGAAGCTTATCAGGCGGCGTTTGCCGCCCTGGCTAACTGCGATGTACAGGTGGTGGTGTGCGACAGCAGCGAGCTGACCATCCAGAAGGCACTGAAAACCGCCGTGGAAACGGCATCTGCGGCCAGAGGGGAGCGGATCGGCGTCATCGGCGGCAGCGGAGATACGGCGGCGCAGTTGGTGACCAGGGCGGAGGCCATCAACAGTGAGCGAATGGTACTGGTTGGCCCGGATATGAAGGATGAGAGCGGCAAAGCCCTTTCCGGTGTGTTTGCCGCGGCGGCGGTGGCAGGTGCTATTGCCTGCGGCGCGGACCCGGCAGTACCCCTGAACGGGGCGGAGCTGTACGGCATCGGCGGTTTACAGAGCGTTTACAGTGACAATGACATTGACCTGCTGGTTCAAGGCGGCGTAACGCCGCTGGAGGACGTAGGGGGCGTGGTATCCCCGGTGCGGGGCATCACTACCCGGACAAAAACCGGCAGCGCCGCCGACAGTACCTGGCGGGAACTGACAACCGTCCTGATTGCCGACGATGTGATCCCTGCGGTGCGGTCTGCCCTGCGGAGCAAGTTTGCCAGAGCCAAGAACACTGCCCAGGGCCGGGGAGCCATCCGGGCCCAGACCATTGTGGAACTGGAAAAGAAGAAGGACGCCCAGATCATCGAGGACTACGGCGAGGTGACGGTGACGGCTTCGGCGGACGATCCCACGGTGTGTCTGGTGGAATTCAGCTTTGCCGTGGCCCATGGGCTGAACCAGATCCATCTGGCAGTGCATCTGACGGTTTAAGGAGGGACGGATATGAAGGGATTTCCCACCAGTGCGGACATTTATCTGGAATTGGACGGGCGGAAGATCGCCGTGGTGCAGAGCTACCGGGCCAAGGCAGCCAAGTCCAGCAAGAATATCGAGGCCTTCGGCGAGAGTGAGCCGGTGGCAACCATTGAGGGGCAGAAGAGCTATACCGTGGAGCTGACCCGGCTGTACGCCACGGATACGGCCATTTCCGACGGCATCGACTTCTATAATCTCACGGATTTCTCTCTTGTGATCTGCAAGCCGGACCGCAAGGTCATTTACAGCGGCTGTGAGTGGAGCGGCATTCAGGAGGACGGGGAGCTGAACGCCACCGTGGCGGAACGGGTGACGCTGACGGCGGCCCGGCGCATCGAGACTACCGCATGAGGACAGTGGACGCTCTGAAGCCGCTGACAGCGGGGAAGTTGCTGGAGCTGTGGCGGTACTATCGGGAGAGGGTGGAAGATCCGCTGGAACGGACGCTGCTGTGCAACGCCGCCATTCTGCGGGATAGCTGCTATTGTCAGGGAGAAGCGATTTACGGAGATGAGCTGGAGGTCTTGCGGGACCTGACGCCCGGCGAAATGGAAGACCTTCTGCTGCGGCTGGCGGAGGGAGAAGCGCTGCCGGAGGAGCGAGGCGGCACCTTCGACCTTCAGCGGTTTGCGGATATGAAGGGGGAATGAGCCGGTGGACTATTTATGGGAGCTGCGGCGCCGCCAGCAGGCAGCGCTGAACCGTCTGCTGACCGGCAGTCCCTCCAAAGAGGAGACCACGGCGGAGGAGGAAGTTCTCCGCCGTGCTGCAGAGGGGGCTGAGAAAGCGCCTGCTGGACAGGAGAAGGGAATCTCCCGTCCAACGGCGGAACAGGGAAAGCTGATTGGTCAGGCGGAAAGCGGTGAAGCACTGTCATCGGCAAAGCGGAAAGCGTGGGACAGAGCGGAAGCTGATGACAGACTGCTGGATGGGCTGACGGCGCAGGCAGA
>OGNY01002107.1_pt1 | contig 11012 bp, 8 predicted proteins | sample 1573551 | NCBI WGS metagenome assembly OGNY01 (sample SAMEA2581885, study PRJEB24529) | metagenome | biome: Human gut stool | place: China | collected 2011
CGTATCTCAGTCCCAATGTGGCCGTTCAACCTCTCAGTCCGGCTACTGATCGTCGCCTTGGTGGGCCGTTACCCCGCCAACCAGCTAATCAGACGCGAGGCCATCTTGAAGCGATAAATCTTTGGCATAAAGATCATGCGACCTCTATGCGTCATGCGGTATTAGCAGTCGTTTCCAACTGTTGTCCCCCTCTTCAAGGCAGGTTCCTCACGCGTTACTCACCCGTCCGCCACTTTCCTCTACATCCATTGTCCGAAAACTCTTTCAGTAGATTCTCGTTCGACTTGCATGTGTTAAGCACGCCGCCAGCGTTCGTCCTGAGCCAGGATCAAACTCTCAATAAAATGGTATCAACACAGACCTAAGTCTGAGCTAATCTTTATTGAGCTATTTGTCATAGCTTAAAACTTTTTATCCTTACGAGAAAACGTAATTGACTTAACCGTTCTCCCGCAAGCTCTGTGCATTTCGCACAGTTTTTCATCTGGTGCTTGTCAAAGTTTCGTTGTTTAATTTACAAGGTGCACGCTCCATTCGCGGAACAGGTGTTATCTTAGCACCTACCGCCCCTTTTGTCAACACCTTTTTTCACTTTTTTCAAATTATTTTTTCAGAGCCAGATAGAGACAAATCCATCCATAGATGTTATAATAGAAAAACCGTTTCATTTTGGAGGTATTTCCCTTGGATTTCCAACATATTGAGGCAACTTTTGGGAAGCTGGAGCACCGTTCGCTCTCGTTTTCGAAAGGTCTTAATATTATAGAAGCGCCGAACGAGTCCGGCAAGTCGACGCTGCTCGCGTTTCTTCGCGTGATGCTCTACGGCTTTCCGCCGCGGGAACGTGGGGCGATGGCAGATAAGAACCGCTACGCTCCCTGGTCGCTCTCGCCGATGCGCGGCACGCTGGCGCTCACATGTCAAAAGGGCGACATCACTTTGCAGCGCGACACCGCGCGCGCGAACAGTCCCATGGGGCGCTTTTCCGCCGTCTACACCGGCAGCGGCGAAGCCGTCCCCTCCCTCACTGCCGAGGACGCCGGCAAGCAGCTGCTCGGCGTGCCGCGCGAGGTCTACGAGCGCAGCGCGTTCATTCGCCAGAGCAGCCTGACGGTCGACGCAAGTGCCGAGCTCGAGCGCCGCATCGCCGCACTCCTCACGACCGGCGAGGAGCACGCATCCTGCACCGACGCCATCAAGTCACTCAAAAAGCAGCTCAACGCGCGCAAGTATAATAAGTCCGGCCGCATCCCCGCGCTGGAGGCCGAGATCGTCGAATTGACGCGCTCTCTCGACGAGCTGGCGCAGCTCGACGCACGCAAGCAGGAAGCAGAAGCCGCGCTTTCTGCCCTTGGCAGCGAAGAGGACGCGCTTCGCGCCGCGCTCCGTGCGCATGATATCTGCGATGCGCAGGAGCAGCTCGCAGCCATCTCCCGTGCCAAAGCCGCCGCGGAGGATGCCGCCCGCCAAGCCGAGCTTACAGCACGCACCCTCCGGCTGAACGCTTGTCCGCCGCGTGAGGTTGTTGCGCAGGGCCGCGCCGCATGGGACGGCTTGAAGGGCCGCAAGTCCGAGATCGACCGGGCCGAGCTCCGCTGCGAGGAAGCTGAGACCGCCCTGCGCCGGTTTGACGCGCAGCACGCCGCTCCGTCCCTCTCCCCCTTCTATTATATAGGTCTTGCACTCGGCGCTCTGTCCGCACTGGCGCTGATCGCCTGCACCGTCTTGCAAACGCCGCCGCTCTATGATATTGTACTGGGCATAGCCGCGATCGTCGGCGCCGCGGCCGCCGCCCTGTTCCGTGTGCGCCGACGCAAAGCCTTTACCGCGCATGGCACGCTCCGCAGGCAACTGCTCGACGCGCTCAACAGCGCCGCTTCCGCAAAGGAGGCGCTGCTCGCTTCCTACGATTCGTCCGCCGCCGCGCTGCTCGCGCTCATTCCGGCAGGCAGTCTCTCCCGCGTGACCGCATATATCACCGACGCACTCGCACAGTATGACGCGCTCGACGCCCTCAGCCGCAAGGCGGACGAAGCGCGCGCAAGGTATGAGCTCCTCTGCGCGCAGCGTCCGGCGACACCAATACCCGACACGCCCGTTGTCCGTCCCACACGCTCCCGTGCAGCGCTCCGGGATGCGCTCTCGGAGCTTTCCGAGCAGCGCCGCGCCCTGCAAAGTGAGCTCGACCAAGCCGCAGGCCTCCGCCGTGCCGTCGGCGAACGCGAAACGCTTGAAGCGCAGCTCGCGCAAAAGCGCGAGGCGCTTTCCAAGGCGCAGGCGGAATACGATGCCATCACCCTTGCAACGGACGCCCTGCAAAGCGCCAACACCGCACTGCAAAGCCGCTTTTCCCCCGCGCTCAGCCGCCGCGCGGGTGAGCTCTTCTCCCGTCTGACGGGCGGCAGATACGAAAGCGTCCTGCTCGACCGCGATTTCGGCGCGCAGGCCGGTGAAACAGGCGCGGCCGTTGCGCACGACGCGCACTGCCTGAGTCTTGGCGCGCTCGACCAGCTCTATCTTGCCGTGCGCCTCGCCATCTGCGAGACCGTTTTGCCCGCGGACGACCCCATCCCCCTCGTGCTGGATGACGCGCTCGTCCGCTTCGACGACGATCGCTGCCGCGCCGCGCTCGAGCTATTATATGAAGAGAGCCAAGCACGCCAGATCCTGCTCTTCACCTGTCAGCACCGTGAAGCCGCGTACCTCTCCGGGCGCAACGGCGTCACGTTCCTCAGTCTGTAACCTACTTTGTTAAAAGGAGAACACCTCATGTCCACATTGCAAGCCCTGCTCCTCCCCAGCGACTTCATCGGTCTATGCGAACTGTTCCTGCTCTACATCGCTTATAGCGTACTCGGCTGGTGCGGCGAAATGCTGTACTGTTCCATCCCCAAGGGCCATATCTGCGAAAAGCGAGGCTTCCTCAACGGCTTCCTCTGCCCCATTTACGGTCACGGCGCACTGCTCGTGCTCTACTGTCTGCACGGCGGCTTCAAGAACCCGGTGCTGACGTTCATCTTCGGTGCCATCGTCACCTCGGTCCTCGAATACTTCACAAGCTGGATCATGGAAAAGCTCTTCCATATGCGCTGGTGGGACTACTCCCATTATAAGTTTCAGATCAACGGCCGCGTCTGTCTTTTGAACTCCGCGTGCTTCGGCCTTGCGAGCGTTCTTTTGTGCCATGTTGTGCAGCCGTGGCTCTGGGCGCACATCACCGGTCTCGGCGCGGCCATCACCGTGCCGCTCGCCTCGTTCATCTTCGGCATTTACCTCATGGATACGATCCTCTCCTTCCGCAGTGCCTTCCAGCTCAGCTCTCAGATGGGCAAGCTGCGCGAGCTGCAAGCCGAGCTCAAGGACTACGTTGCCGAAAAGCGCGAGGAAAATCAGGAGCGCAAGACAGAGCGCCGTGCCGAGGTGCGCGAGCGTGCCCGCGCCCTGCGCGACAGCGCCGATATCTTCGAGCGCCGCCTGCTCCACTCCCACCCCGAGATCCGCAAGTCGCGCGAGGACCTGCTCGCCGCCATCCGCGCCCGTCTGAACGAGAGCGAGGCCGAGACCAGAAAAGCGGCCGACGAGCTCTTCGGCGATGAGCACAAGGCATGATTTGTCAGGCCGCGCGCGGTTGACTTCCGCGCGCGGCTGGTATACACTGTTGCAAAATCCACCCGGCAAAGGAGATCATACAAACTATGAGCGAATGCACCCATAATTGCTCCACCTGCGGCGAGAGCTGCGCGGAGCGCGCGACGCCGCAGTCCCTGCGCAAGGCGCCGCATCCGGAGAGCCGCATCGGAAAGGTGTTCGGCGTCGTTTCCGGCAAGGGCGGCGTGGGCAAGTCGATGGTCACAAGCCAGCTTGCCGTCACCATGCACCGCCGCGGCTTCAAGGTCGGCGTCATGGACGCCGATATCACGGGTCCCTCTATCCCCAAGGCCTTCGGCGTGCACGACAAGGCCACCGGCTCGCAGACAGGGCTTTATCCCTGCGCCAGCCGCACAGGTGTGGAGCTGATGTCCATCAACCTGCTGCTCGAGGACGAGACTGATCCCGTCATCTGGCGCGGCCCCGTCATCGGCGGCGTTGTCCAGCAGTTCTGGACGGACGTGGTCTGGGACGTCGACTACCTCTTCGTCGATATGCCCCCCGGCACGGGCGATGTGCCGCTGAGCGTCTTCCAGTCTATCCCGCTCGACGGCATCGTCATCGTCACCTCCCCGCAGGACCTCGTCTCCATGGTCGTGGAAAAGGCCGTGAAGATGGCCGAAAAAATGGATATCCCCATCGTCGGCCTTGTGGAGAACATGAGCTATGTTTCCTGCCCCGACTGCGGCAGAAAGATCTACCTCTTCGGCGAGGGCAAGAGCGAAGAGGCCGCCAGGCGCCATTCTCTTCCTCTGCTCGCTCAAATGCCCATCGACCCCGCGCTCACTGCGCTCACGGACGATGGCCGCATCGAGGACTTTTCGGGCTCCTGGCTCGATCCCGTCGCCGATGCGCTTGAAAAAACGGAAAAGCGCGCCGAATAACGCCGGCGCAGCAAAAAATCGCACCTCATATGAGGTGCGATTTTTAATATCCTGTTTTGCCTTAGTCGTTGGAATAGTTGTCGAAGTAGCCCTGAATGTAGACGATGGGCGTGCCCTTGTCGCCGCTGCCGCTCGTCAGGTCGCACAGCGAGCCGATCAGGTCGGTCAGGCGGCGGGGCGTCGTGCCCTCGGACACCATGTTGCCGACGAGACTCTCGTCCGTCTTCTCGCGGATGCGCTCCTCAATGGCCGCCTTGAGCGCCTCGCCCTTGAGATCGCCGAAGTCATTGTCGGCAAGGTACTTGAGCTTCAGCTCGTTCGGCGTACCGACAAGGCCCTTGGTGTAGCCCGGGGAAACAACAGGGTCGGCGAGCTCCCAGATCTTGCCGACGGGGTCCTTGAACGCGCCGTCGCCGTAGACCATGGCCTCAATGCGCTTGCCGCTGGCCTTGCTCAGGCGCTCGCTCAGCTCCTCGGCAACGGCCATGCAGTCGCGCGGGAAGAGCTTGACCGTCTCCTCGGTCGCCTTGTTGGAGCCGAGCAGACCGTACTCCGCGTTGTAGCCGCTGCCGTCGACGCTCTTGTTGAGCAGATCGTCCAGGCCGAGCACCACGCGGGCGCCGCCCGCCTTGAGCAGGCGCTTGCTGCGCGCGCGGGTGTGGATATCGCAGGTGATGACGGCGTCGGTGTAGTCCAGCAGCGTCTGCACGCGGTTGCCGAAGATGACCTCGACCTCCGCGCCCGCGTCCTTGATAATACCGGAGTAAAAGTCAATGTAGTCAACGCCCGTGAAGGGGTGCACCGCCGCGCCGAACTTTTCGCGGAACTGCGCAAGCGTCAGCACATCGCGGTAGGGGTCCACGCCCGCGGCGTCGAGCTTGTCCCAGTCGACAAGGCCGTTGCCGACCTCGTCGGAGGGGTAGGAGAGCAGCAGCACGATCTTCTTGCAGCCCATGGCCATGCCGCGCAGCAGAAGCGAGAAGCGGTTGCGGCTCAGGATGGGGAACGCAACGCCCACGGTGCCGCCGCCGGTCTTTTCGCGCACATCCTTGGCGATCTGGTCGAGCGTGGCGTAGTTGCCCTGCGCACGCGCCACAACGGATTCCGTCACAGCGACCACGTCGCGGTCATGCGGCTCGATGCCCGCCTCCTTCCACGCTTCCATCACGGAAGCGGCGGCGACCTCAGCAATATTATCTCCCTCGCGGATGATGGGTGCGCGCACGCCGCGCGCAACAGTTCCGATCGTTCTCATAGCTATCTCTCCTTCAAATCAGACAGGTTGGTCAAAGAGCCGGCTCCGGCTCTTGCAAGTCATACAGTTCTGTATTATAATCACCGCAAAGGAATAAGTAAAGCATCGTTTTTTGATAATAACTATCGTCTATTCTTATGTCAGGAGGTCCCTTCGATGGTCAAGCTGGAGCTCTACCGCGTGTTTCGCGAGGTCGCCGAGGTCGGCAACATCTCCCTCGCCGCCGAAAATCTCTATTTTTCGCAGTCCGCCGTCAGCCAGAGCGTCAAGCAGCTCGAGCAGCAGCTCGGCACGCGTCTTTTCCTGCGCTCGCCGCGCGGCGTCTCCCTCACGGAGGACGGACGTCTCCTCTTTGAATATGTGCGCAGCGCCATGGGCCTTTTGGAAACGGGCGAGGATAAACTGCAGCAGTCACGCACGCTTCAGGCCGGCACGCTCGTCATCGGCGCGAGTGATACCGTGACGAGTCAGTTCCTGCTGCCGTATCTCGACGCGTTTCACCGCAGCTATCCCAATATCCACATCCGCATCATCAGCGGCCGCAGCTATAAGGTGCTGGGCCTTCTCCGCGCGGGAAAGGTCGATATCGCCTTCGCAAGCGCCCCCGGCGACGCGGACGACTTAGAGCACGTCCCCTGCCTCCGAACGCACACCTGCTTTGTCGCCGCGCCGGACTACCCCTGCGATTTCAGCCGCGCCTATACGCCGGAGGAAATCGCCGCCTTTCCGCTCATCCTGCTTGAGCGCAAGGCCTCCTCGCGCACGTACCTCGAAAAATACTTTCTGCAAAGCGGCGTGAAGCTCACGCCCGAGATCGAGCTTGGCGCGCGCAGCCTTCTGGTCGACCTTGCAAAGATCGGCTTCGGCGTCGCGGGCGTCACGCGGGAATTTGTCCAAAGCGAGCTGGCACGCGGCGAGATCCGCGCGCTTTCGACCTCCTTCGCCATCCCGCCGCGCAGCGTGGACCTGTGTATGCTGCGCAACGTGCCGCACAGCGCCGCCACGCAGCGCTTTGCGCAGGATCTGCTCGAAAAAATGCAGGCCGGCGCCCCCTCCGATTAGTTTTTGCGGCCCCGCCTTTCCTTTGCGCGGCGGTTTGCTCCGTTTTCTTCATTTTTCGCCAGTCGTTTTTTTAATTATTAAATTAACGAAAGTTTATCATCAATTTGCATAATCTTTTCATAAAATCTTTGGCGCTTTTGGAGCCGCCGTATCGCTTGACTTCTTTCCGCCCTCATGTTACGCTTTTATTGCTGAAACAAACGAATATCTACCAATGACGCCTTCGGAATCAACGCAAACCGGGGGCCGAGGAAACTCTGGAGAACTCATTGAATTGAGTGCCGAAGGTGCAAGACCGAAAGGGTCGAATCTCTCAGGCAAAGGGACAGAGAAAACCGGCATTGTCGACGCGCCGCTTTTCGTCCCCCGCTCGACAAAATGTCCTCTCCGGAGTTGCTGATCTTCGTATCGGCAACTTCTTTGTTTTTTAGGAGAGAGAGCTATGTTTGAATCGATCGAAAATGCGTTGTATCCCATTGTATGTGATATCAACACCTACCTCAGCAACTACATCCTTGTGTTCCTGCTGCTCGGCATTGGTTTCTGGTACTCCATCAAGACCCGCTTCGTCCAGATCCGCTGCTTCAAGGAGGGCTGGAACAGCGTGTTCGGCAATCTGTCGCTGCGCGGCAAGAAGCAGGACAGCGGCATGAGCTCGTTCCAGGCGCTTGCCACCGCCATCGCCGCCCAGGTCGGCACGGGCAACATCGTCGGCGCGTCCGGCGCGATCCTCACCGGCGGCCCCGGCGCCATCTTCTGGATGTGGCTGATTGCCTTCTTCGGTATGGCCACCATCTATGCTGAGGCAACGCTCGCCCAGGAGACCCGCATCGTCGAAAAGGACGGCAACATCAAGGGCGGCCCCGTCTATTACATCACCACGGCCTTCAAGGGTGGCCTCGGCAAGTTCCTCGCTGCTTTCTTCGCTATCGCCATCACGCTGGCGCTCGGCTTCTTCGGCTGCATGGTGCAGTCCAACTCCATCGGCTCCACGATGCAGACCGCCTTCGGCATCCCGTCCTGGATCGTTGGTCTCGTGCTCGTCGCCATCTGCGGCTTCATCTTCATCGGCGGCGTGCAGCGCCTCGCTTCCGTCACCGAGAAGGTCGTCCCCATCATGGCTGCGATCTTCCTGCTCGGCGGCCTCGTCGTTCTCATCGCCCGCATCAAGTATGTCCCCGCGACCTTCGGCATGATCTTCAAGTATGCCTTTGCTCCGCAGGCCATCATCGGCGGCGGCTTCGGCTATGCCATCAAGACCGCTATCTCCCAGGGTGCCAAGCGCGGCCTGTTCTCCAATGAGGCCGGTATGGGTTCTACCCCCCATGCCCACGCGCTCGCGAACGTCAAGTGCCCGCACGATCAGGGCGTTGTCGCCATGATCGGTGTGTTCATCGATACCTTCGTCGTCCTCACGCTCAACGCGCTCGTCATCATCTCCACCCTCTACACTGAGGGCGGTCCCCTCCACGACTGCGGCGCCGCTGCCGCCAGCACCACGCTCGGCAAGACCAACCTCGCCCAGACCGCCTTCGGCGTCGTCTTCGGCGAGAGCGCGGGCAATATGTTCGTCGCGGTGTGCCTGTTCTTCTTTGCCTTCTCCACCATCCTCGGCTGGAATCTCTTCGGCAAGATCAACGTCGCCTACCTCTTCGGCAAGAAGAGCGTCATCGTCTACACCATCCTCGCGCTCATCTTCATCTTCCTTGGCACGATGATGGCCAACGACCTCGTCTGGGAGCTGAGCGATATGTTCAACAACCTCATGGTCATCCCCAACGTCATCGCCCTCTTTGCCCTGACGAACCTTGTGGTCAAGCACGCCAACGACCCGAGCCGCGACATCAAGAAGTAAATCCCTTCCCGTCAAATAAGAAAGGACCGTTTCCGATGGAAACGGTCCTTTTTATGTTCTATTCAGAAGTGCTCACGCGCGTATTTCATCAGCTCCTCGCGGAAATCCGGGTGTGCGATGGAGGCCATCGCCTCCGCGCGCTCGCGCAGGCTCTTGCCCATCAGGTGCACCGCACCGTACTCCGTCGCCACGCAGTCGATCATCGTGCGCGGCGCGGAGATCGTGCTCCCGCCGGGAATGACCGGCAAAATGTTCGACTTTCGCTCGCCGTCCTTCGTCACGCGCGAGGAATTGATGCAGATAAAGCCCTTGCCGCCCTTGGAGCGGAACGCGCCCTCAAGGAAATCCATCTGCCCGCCGACGCCTGAAAGCTGCCGCGTTCCGGCGCTCTCCGCATTCTCCTGCCCCATGAGATCGAGCTGCACGCCGCCGTTGATGCTGATAACGTTGCTGAGCCGCCCGATGCGCTCGACCGAATGGATGTAGTCGAGGTCGCCGGGGTGGAAGCGCTGCGGCTCCGCGTCGAGCCAGTCGTAGAGCTCCTGCGAGCCCATGGCAAGATTCCAGCTCGCCAGCCCCGTGTCGAGCTCCTTGCGCGCGCCCGTCAGCTTACCCGCCCGATAAAGCTCCAGAAACGCGTCCGAGATCGTCCCCGTGTGGCAGCCGAGGTCCTTCTTGTCCGACTCCGCGAGCATCCGCGCCACCGTGTACGGTACGCCGCCCACGCCGAGCGACAGCGTCGCCCCGTCGGGGATCTCATTCACCACGAGCCTTGCGATGGCGATATCCGTCTCGCTCGGCGCGCGGTACGAGCGCACTGGCAGCGGCTCATGCTCTCCCTCGACGACATAGTCCGCCTCGCTGAGGTGCACGCGGTGCGAGCCGTCCACCCCCTGCAGGCGCGGATAGCGCTCGTTGATCTCGAAGATGACCGTGCGGGCGCTTTCAAAAATCGTGCGCCATGCAAAGTTCGAAATGCCGAGCCCGCAATATCCTCTCTCATCAGGCCGCGACACCGGCACGAACGCCACGTCGCAGCGCAGATGCCTGTCGCGGTACAGATACGGCAGATACCGCAGCGCCACGGGCAGGAACTGCACGAGCCCCCGCGATTGGAGCTTTCGCTCGTAGTCGCCGATGTGCCAGCTATAGTAGGAAAAGCTCTCCTGCTCGGGGTCCGACTCCACGACCTCGATGCGCGGCCGGATCACAAGTCCGCCGCGCACCTTCACGTCCTTTATCTTCCCCCTGCGTGCGGCGAGCGCACGGTCCAGCAGCTCCGGAAAGCCCGCGCCGAAGCCGTAATCCACCCAGTCGCCGTCGCGGACGGCCAGCACAGCCTCCTCCGGCGTGACAAATTTTCCCTTGATCGTCTCCATCTGTCTATTCCTTTCTCTTTTCAGCAGAGTTCCCGAAACGCCCGCGGCAAGCCGCGCTCAATGAGCGCGAGCGGGCTTGCGCAGTAGGCCGTCATCTCTTCCTCCAGCAGCTCACCCGCGCGGCCATGCAGCCAAACACCGAGTGCCGCCGCGTCCCACGCGTTCGCGCCCTGGCACAAAAGCGCGGCGATCACCCCTGTCAGCACATCGCCGCTGCCGCCCTTTGAGAGCGCCGAGCTGCCCGTCGTATTGCGGTACAGCGTCCCGTCCGGCAGCGCGATGAGCGTCCGGTGCCCCTTGAGCACCAGGCAGCAACCGTACCTTTCCGCAAATTCGCAAGCGTATGCCGCGCGGTCCTTCGAGGAAAGCTCCTCGAGCGTCCGCCCGCTCAAGCGGGCAAATTCGCCGTCGTGCGGCGTCAAAATCGTCACGCGTCCGCGGCGGACGTCCAGCTTTTCCGTGCAGCCCTGTAAGGCGTTCAGACCGTCGGCGTCCAGCACCAGCGGCTCTTTCACCTGCCACAAAAGCGCGTGGACGAGCTGCTCTGTCTCTTTTCCGCGGCCAAGGCCGGGACCGAGCGCTAAAACATCACAGTCTTTGAGCTTGTCCTGCATCCTGTCGAGCGCGGCGAGGCAGAGCCTTCCGTCCGCCTCTGGCAGCGGGAACGGCATTGCGCTCACGCACTTTTGCGCCTCAACCGCCCAGATGCTCTCCGGCACGCCGAGATACACGAGCCCGCAGCCCGAATGCACCGCCGCGCTCGCCGCCAGATACGGCGCGCCCGTATAGCCCACGCTGCCGCCGAGGACTAAGAGCTTGCCGAAGTCGCCCTTGTGCCCATCTTCTTTGCGCGGCGGCAGGAGCGTCTTGGCATACGCGCGGTCGACGATCGTTTCACGCATCGCAGTTTTCCTCCGTCAGTTCGAGTT
>OGNY01002115.1_pt1 | contig 10976 bp, 8 predicted proteins | sample 1573551 | NCBI WGS metagenome assembly OGNY01 (sample SAMEA2581885, study PRJEB24529) | metagenome | biome: Human gut stool | place: China | collected 2011
ACGATATCTAATTGCTCGAAAGATCCAAATGCGCAATACGTAGGAACTTGGAAGAAGTTGGTTTATAATGTGGGTTTGGGTGCCTCCCGTAATTATCTATCGCAAGAAAATGTGGACTCCTACAATCGGTGGTACTTCCGCCCGCAGGTGACGCTTACTTATACTATCAATGAGGTATTATCCGCCCGTTACCGGTATAACCTGCGCAATGTAAACCCATCCTTGTCTGAGTTGAGTAACGTGGAGCAATGGATTGATTCCTTACAGGTTCGTAGAGGTAATCCGGGTCTATCCCCTTTCTTATATCATAACAACGCCGTGGAATTTCATGTGAATACGGCAAAGGTCAAGGCCGGCTTTACTTTCTCTTACCAATACCAGCCCCGCATGGTCATGGAAGAGACCCTGTATGACGCTAGCCGGGGACTTTTTATCCGCACCTACGATAACCAACGGAGTTTCCATCGCTTTACGCCGGAACTCTATTTGAATTATTCACCCTTCGGCGATTATCTGCGCATGAATATCTCCGGAGGCTTGAACCATTTCCAATCGAATGGAAATAGCTATTCGCATACATATACGGATCCCTTCTATGTGATCTCTTTGAATAGCGATGTGAAGAACTTTAATTTTAATCTGTTGATTTATAAGAGAAGCTATAGCTTTTCGGGTGAGACCAGTCGTGAGGCCGATCGTTTTAATAGGTTGGGTATCGGTTATAGGATCGGGAAGGTTCAGTTAAGCGCTTCTTTCTCTACCCAATTTACCTCATCCGCCCGTTACCGGAGTAAGAACCTTTCAGCGATCGCTCCCTATGTGACCGATCAGCGTTTTGGTGATATTTATCCGGGCTTCGAGATCGGATTCTCTTACCACTTAGATTTCGGTCGCAAATACAAATCCGTGGATCGTAAGTTGTATAATTCAGATAATGAATCGGGTATATTGAATAGTCGGAAGTAAGTTACATCTATATTGTCGATTACGTGTTCGCGGCTTTCAGTATGCAATATATTATAATTGGGTAGGATATAGTTCTCTATCATTCCTACCCGTTTCATGCGTGCGAACACCTCTTGGTAAGGCTGCCCCAATTTGCGTGCGGTTCCTTCTATACAAAAGGAAGCGAACGCTAGCTCTATTTCTGTTTGCGATAGTTCGATTTGTTTATCCATTTTTCCATGTCGCTTAGGTGGATTTGCTTCAAATGTACGTAAAAAGCGGCTCATGCGATAAAATCCGTGGATGAAATTATCTATAAATGGGAATTCCGTAGAGGTAGTACTTACTTTACCGATGAAGTATATCTCCTGTGGAACTTGAAGTATATCTCTTATAGGGAAGGGAGTGGTATCTCGTGAAAATGACTTTTGATGAACCCTTGTTTTAGAGCATATCCAAATTATCTGTCAGCGATATTCATTCATGAATCGTGGGCGACTTGGATATATGATTTCTTTCAATGCCCATTCTAAGGTTCTTATAATGCCCATCGTAAGCTCCTTTGAATGGGCATTGTTAGATGCTTACGATAGGCATTGTAAGAAACGATAAACAAAAAGCCATCCGGCATTCCGCTGGATGGCTTTTCGTATGGCAATAGAATCGGAGAGATTAGACTCTCTTTTCTTTGATTCTTGCTTTCTTACCGGTAAGGGCACGCAAGTAGTACAATTTAGCACGACGTACTTTACCGACTTTGTTAACCGTGATGCTTTCGATAAACGGAGATTCGATCGGGAAAATTCTCTCTACACCTACGTTCTCAGACATCTTACGAACTGTGAAACGTTTTTTGTCGCCGTGACCGGAGATACGGATAACAACACCGCGATACTGCTGGATACGCTCTTTGTTACCCTCTTTGATACGGTAAGCTACCGTGATCGTATCACCACTCTTGAATGAAGGAAGTTCCTTCTTCGTAGCGAACGCTTCTTCTGCAATCTTAATTAAATCCATTGTTTATAGCTTTTTAATTGTAATTTATAATGAAACGCAATTTAACGGGCTACATTTCCCGACAGAGATTACGTAAAGCGGGTGCAAAGTAACGAAATAAATGATTCGCAATAGATAGATGCTTTTTTGCTCGCTATTTGATTAAATCTTTTATGTCTACCAAGGATTCAAACCATTGACATCCACCAGCGATTCCCGTTCCTCCTTCCACATTGCTGTAGATTCGGACAGGCTCGGCCAGACCTACATTCGTAAGTCCGCCCATGATACCTTCATTCTTGATGTTTTGTAAAGATAGCAGATATTGGTAATAGGGTTCGGACAGGGAATATAAACGAATATGGCGTTTGGTATAATATTTAGTATCGGACCTAAGTTGTTCTTTTACTTGCAACGTGTATTCCTTCCCGTCGAACAGCTCGTCGGAAAATACCCGTCCCCGCCAATTTACCATCGAGGAGCCGAAAACCTCATCCAAGATACCTTGTTGCTGCGTGAATACGGGATCTACGGAGAAGTCCAACAGGACACCAAGATGGTCGTCATCTCCCCATATCTGTAGAGAATAGTAATTTGATTTACCCGGGGTATCTTGGAAAGTGATTTGATAGATAAGCACATCGTTTTCTTCTATGTAGGAGATATTCCCATCTCCATCGACAAGGGTACCGCCGTTGTCGGTAGCTTCTTTACGGGGAATTATGCGCAGGCCTTTGATTTCGGTCTTGGAAGGAATCTTATCTTCCGCCGAGGCTGTTCCATATTCCGGGGTGGAAGCTACAATCTTTACGGTTTGTCCGGGCTGTGGAACCGTATTCGATATATAAAGCGTATCTGTTACCCATCCACCTCGATCCTCTCCGAGCCAACGAGAAGATTTCCAATAGGAATATTCTTTCCAAGGCATCTCCTCCTTGAAGATCCCGTCTATGTATAATTCCACCTTGGCGTTTCGAATCGTCACGTCCGGCTTGCTCTCTGAGTGAAACCATGTGCGGGATATGCTGGCCATTACGACTGTATCCGGCGAGAAGGCCGAGTTGATCACCATTTTCGGTGTAGTACGATATTCCTCTAGGTCAAACTTCCTGTAGCAGGAGGTTAGGAGCAGGCTGGATAATAAGATTGATAAATAGAATATAGGTTTCATGTTCTTTAGAATTTATAAGTATATGATATAGACGGAATGATCGGTAAGAGCGATAACGTCTCGAAATAATGGCTGTAGTTTATCCAAGACCGCTTATGGATAGTTATCGGGTTCATCTGGCAATAAGCGTTATATACGCTGATATTCCAGATACCGAGATGGCCGTTCTTTTTAGGTCGATAAATATTAATCCCCAGATCTAAGCGGTGGTAAGCGGGGAGACGTACGTTATTACGCTCCGTGAAATAGTCCAAGCCTCCTTCCGGTAAGAGCGGAGGGACAGGAGTGAGGCCCAAATCCTCGTAATTCTCGAATGCCACCGTAACCCGGTTTCCGGTCATGAAAGTCCAGCTTCCTGTTAGTTCCAATTTCTCGTTGATCTTCCAGTTTGCGACGATATTCAGCTTATGGCGGTTATCGTATTTCGCGGGGAAACGTTTGCCATTATTAATCTCGTCGAACTGCCGGTCGCTCCACATTAGTCCGTATCCGATCCATCCTGTTATACGCCCCGTCTCTTTCCGGGCGATAAACTCCGCTCCATAGGCCCACCCCTTACCGGCGGCCAGTTTCTCCTCCCAACCGACGAACGAGGGTAAGAAGTTGTAACCATCTTTATAATCCAGTAAGTGATTCATCCATTTGTAATAACCTTCCACCGAGAAGGAATAGTTCTTGTGCAGATTGTAATAAGCGCCAACGGATACTTGATCACTCACCAATGGTTTTAATTTCTTGCTGACCGGCATCCACATATCGGTAGGGAGACTCATATAACTTTCGCTAATCTGATGTACGTATTGATTCATCCGGGCGTATGAGGCCTTAAGGCTTAGATCCCTCGTGAGCAGGAAGCGTACGGATAAACGAGGGTCTAAGGAGACATATGTCTTCTTTTGTATATTGTACATGTTCAGGCGTAATCCGGCGTTAGCCCGGACAATGGGAGATATCGCCCAGTCATCTTCGGCGAAAACAGCCAACTCATTCGCTGAAAGGCGCTCGTCTCCGGTAGTTCGTTTGGTCGGAGACAAATTCTCGGAGGTCTTTTCCTCGATATATTCCGGGCTGAAACGATGGTAAAGATAGTCGGTACCATAACGGATATGATGTGCCAAGGTAGGAATATAGTCGAAGTTCGCATGGACTCCGAAATCATTGATACCGTTTCGGGTTGAGGTCTCGATAAACCGTGAAGAATAATCTTTGTCACCCTCGGTTCCGTAGTATTGTGAAGTCTCTTGTTTTAGTTTGGATTGATAATGGGAATAAGCCAAGGTGACGGTACCGAACATCTTGTTGTTAAACACATACGACCAGCCGGAAGACAATGCGATGTTACCCCAGCGCATCTTTCCAAAGTCCTTGTTCTCGAAAGGGGTTATATTATCACCTACGGAGAACTCAGAACTTCCTCCTTTTAGGAAATCCTGTCCGAAATAGAAATTAACGTAAGCTTGGCTCCGGTCATTGATATGGTGGTTCACTTTTAGGTTCAGATCGGTAAAAGCATAGCGTGCGCTGAATTTCTCCCCCTTCTTTTTCTGAATTTTATTGTAGATCACCAAACCCGGTGCGGATAAGGCATCCAGCCAAGAGCGACGGAAGGAGGCGTTGAACGAAGTCCGGTCTTTAATGATCGGCCCTTCGAAATTTAAGTTACCGGAGGTCAATCCTAGCATAGCGCTACCATGGTACTCTTTCATATTGCCATCTTTAGTATGCACATCCACTACGCTGGAAAGCCTTCCCCCATAGCGGGCGGGGAAAGCGGATTTATAAAAATCCACATCTTTCAAAGCCTCGGCGTTGAAAGCGGAGAAAAGTCCTCCGAGATGATTGACCTGATACAGTTGGATTCCGTCTATCATATACAGGTTCTCGTCTCCATTCCCCCCACGGACATACATCCCGGCTAATCCTTCCGTTCCGGCTGATACGCCGGGTTGGGTTTGCAGGGCTTTGATCACATCAGCCTCACCGAATAAGGTCGGGATGGTCTTGATCATCTTCCGGGTTATTTTAATCGTTCCCATCTGAGGGGCTTGTATCGGGTTTTGTGTGTCATTACTACCGGTAACGACAACTTCGGCCAATGCCTCACCGCTTTCCAGCAGAATTTCCATCACGGTATCCCGTTCGAGCGGTTGGAATGTATGTGAGAAACGTCCGTATCCGATGTAGGAAGTCTCCAGACGGACTACCCCGACCGGTAAGGTTAGACTGAAGAAACCGTGGTTATTGGTAGCTGTGCCCCTTTGTGTGCGAGAGTCATAAACGGAGGCCCCGATTAGATATTCTGTAGTCGCTTTATCCCGTACGAATCCGCTGATGGTTACTGAGCGGGGGAGTTTCTTCAAGATGATGTGGGTACCGTTTATCTGATAAGACAGAGGGAGCTTTTGGAATAGCCGGGTAAGGCATTCCGATATGGATTGGTTATCAGATTTGAATGTAATCCGGGAAATACCTTTGAGAATAGAAGGATCGTAGGAGAATGTCATGCCTGTTTGATGCTCTATTTTTTTCATGATTTCTTGGATCGGTTCTTGTTTAGCCTCGATACTGAGAGTCGGCGCCTGTCCCCAAGCGCTTGATTGAAAGCCGAAGATAATCAAGATTATGAGTAGTATTAGCTTCATGAAGTACTTCCTTTTTTATTACGAGACAGGAAAGATAGTAAAAACCCCTATCACAATTCACGTTACTATTGCGATATTTTCTTATTTTTGGAGAGTAATAATGATAATGTTGTGATGAGACAGATTGGTATCTTGCTTTTGTGTTGTATTTCCCTTTTATCGAGTGGGGCGCAAACAGTCCCGAACCTTTATCGTGCGGTGGATCAGGAAAAGATGAATCATTGGGTTGATTCCGTGTTTGACGCTATGAGTTATGATGAACGGATCGGGCAGTTATTTATGGTTATAGCGAATCCTAAATCCGATAACCGGAATATGCAACGGCTTATGCGTTACGTGAACGATATCAAGATCGGGGGCATCTTATTCCATAAAGGGGATCCGGTGACGCAGGCGGAGGTGACCAATCGTTTGCAAAAGGCTTCCCGGATTCCGATGTTGGTCTCTTTGGATGGGGAGTGGGGACTTTCCATGCGATTAAGTGGAACCACCCGTTTCCCGAAAAACATGATGCTAGGCGCTATCGAGGACAATGCCTTGATCGAGGAATATGGAAAAGAGGTGGGACGGCAGTGCCGGGAAATGGGAATTCATATAAATTTCGCTCCGGATATGGACGTGAATAGCAATGTGGATAATCCCGTGATCGGCCTGCGTTCGTTTGGCGAGAATCCGGAGGCTGTGTCGGAGAAAGGTATTGCTTACGCAAGAGGATTGGAAAATACGGGCATCTTGTCTGTCTCCAAACATTTCCCCGGACATGGAGATACTTCCGAGGACTCGCACGAGACATTACCCGTCGTGCGCCATAACCGGGCCCGCTTGGATAGCGTGGAACTTCTTCCTTTTAAACGTTATATATATGATGGGTTCGGCGGGATAATGACGGGACATCTTTACGTTCCAGCTTTGGATAAAAGTCATAAGCCGGCTTCTTTCTCCAAGGCGGTAGTGACGGATCTATTACAGAAAGAACTCGGTTTTCAAGGTCTGTGCTTTACGGATGCTTTAGCGATGAAAGGGGCTTCCACAAAGAAAACGGATAATCCTTCGGTGAAGGCTTTGCTTGCGGGGAATGATATCTTGCTCGCTCCGGCCGCTCCAATCAATGATTTTACGGCCGTGAAAGAGGCTATTGAAGAAGGGGTATTGGATCTGGAAGCGATCGAGGCCAAGTGCTTGAAAATATTAAGGTACAAATATATCGCTGGATTGAATGCCTATAAGCCGGTCGAAACAAAAGGCTTATCGAAACGTTTGAACTCTCCGCATGCGGCATGGATGGCGGCGAAGTTGAATTCGGAGGCTATTACTGTTTTGAAGAATGAGGATACGATCTTACCTCTTAAACAGTTGAATAAGAAAAAGATCGCGGCGCTCTCGATTGGAGACGGGGTTGGTAATGAGTTCCAGAAAATGCTGGGCGAATATGATTCGATCGCTTGCTTTAGTATCGGACGGCGTTCTACGGCTACCCAAGTCCAACAGGTTTATAATAAATTGCAAAAATACGACGTGATCATTTGTGGCATACATACGATTCGCATTCCCGAGAGTTTAGCGTTGAGGCAGTTGGCTGCGAAGAAAGAGTTGGACTATGCTTTCTTTACCTTACCATATGCTTGTAAGGAATATAAGAAGTCGATCGAGAAGGCGAAGGCGGTCGTGTTGGCTTACGAGGGTACTCCCTTAGCGCAGGAATATGCGGCCCAAGTGATATTCGGTGGTATTGCGGCGAAAGGGAAACTTCCGGTTTCAATTCCGGGATTGTATTATGCGGGTACTGGTATTTTTACGGAAAAGACTCGTTTGGGGTATCACCAGCCAGAAGAGGTGGGAGCGAATCCGGACCGTTTGGATGTAATTGAGTCGATCGTTAAAGAGGGATTGGATGAGAAGGCTTATCCCGGATGCCAAGTGTTGGTTGCGAAGGACGGCATGATTATCTATAATAAATCGTTTGGTTATTTTGATTACGAAAGTAGGCAGCCGGTCACGGAGGCGTCAGTTTATGACTTGGCTTCGGCATCGAAGGCGGCGGGGACTTTATTGGCAGTCATGAAAGCGTATGATGAGAAGAAATTCACCTTGAACAATAAGATCTCCGATTTTATACCGGAGTTGAAAGAGTCTAATAAAAAGGATTTATCGATAAAAGAGTTACTATATCATCAATCGGGAGTGACTCCAACTATTAATTTCTATCTGGATGCTATTGATAAGGATAGTTATAAAGGCAGTTTATATAGTTCGGCGAAGAACGCCACGCACCCGGTTCGTTTTGACGCTAAAACGTATGTCCGGAATGATTTTAAATATCTTCCGGATATAGTATCAGATACACGGAAACCCGGATTTACGACTGAGGTAGCCCGTAATTTCTATGTGAGTGATTCCTTTAAAGATACGATCCTTCAAGATATCAAGAAATCCCGTTTGGGTACGAGAGGTAGGTACGTATATAGTTGCGTGAATTTCATTATGCTGAAAATGATGGTGGAAAATCTGATGAGATCTCCGATGGACCAGCTTCTCCGGGATGATTTCTACAGCGGGTTAGGGGCTTGGCATACCACTTATAATCCGTTGAAGCGAATGGATACCTTGCAAATTGTACCTACGGAACAAGATGGATTTGTCCGCCGCCAATTGCTTCGCGGATATGTACATGATGAGGCAGCCGCTTTTCAAGGGGGTGTTTCTGGAAACGCCGGATTATTTTCGAATGCGAATGATTTGGCGAAGGTGCTCCAATTGATGCTAAACCAAGGGACTTATGGCGGCGAGCGCTATCTTTCTTTGGAAACCAGCCGTTTGTTTACACAAAGCAAGAGCCCGACTTGCCGTAGAGGGTTAGGCTTTGATAAGCCGGTGATTGGTAATCCGAAAGCCTCGCCTTGTGGGGCTTTGGCTCCCGCCTCGGTCTATGGACATACAGGATTTACGGGTACTTGTTTTTGGGTAGATCCGGATAACCAGCTTATTTATATATTTTTGAGTAACCGGGTGAATCCTAGCCGGGCTAATAATAAACTGGGATCGCTTGATATACGTACTCGCATACAGGATGCGATCTATAAGGCGATTGATAGGAAAAGCCAAAAAGATTCGTAATTTTGTGACAGTTTTAACAGATAGGTATTAATTAAAAAGCAGGTATATGTTATACGGACACGGTGATGATTTTTATAACGCAAAGAACGAGGTAAAGATAAACTTTAGCTCGAATGTGTGGCACGGAGCTAATTTAGATAAACTGAAGGAACATTTGATCGAGCATTTTGATAAGCTGACTCGTTATCCGGAGCCGGATGCCGCTACCTTGAAAAGATTGTTGGCCCGCCGGTATGAGATCAAGGAGGAGAATATCGTAGTGACGAATGGTTCGATCACGGCTTTTTATTTGTTAGCGCAAGCTTGGCGAGGCGCGAAATCCATGATCGCTATTCCTTCTTTCTCTGAATATGAGGATGCTTGCCGTTTGCATGAGCATGAGATCTCCTTCTTCCCGACATCGGACGATTTATCAGAGCTATCCTTGGAGGGACAGGACTTCTGTTGGATTTGTAATCCGAATAATCCGGATGGGAAGTTGATCCACCGTACGGAGCTTCTCCGTTTGATCTCGGCGAATCCGCAGACTACCTTCATTATTGATCAGGCATACGTGGCTTTCACGACGGAAGACATGCTAAAGCCGAGTGACGTGAAAACGCATAAGAACTTAATCCTTGTACAGTCTATCTCGAAGGCTTATAATATCCCCGGCTTGCGTATCGGCTATCTGGTCGCTTCTCCGGAGATCACGGAGAAAGTGAACAAGTATATCATACCTTGGTCGGTAAATGCTATCGCTATCGAGGCAAGTAAATATATCTTGATCCATCCGGCGCAATTTACGTTGCCGATCCGTAAATGGCAGCGTGAGACCGCGGATTTTATTTATCAATTAAGTAAATTGGATGGCTTGGAGGTAATCCCGACCTCTACGACTTTCTTCCTTGTCCGTTTGAAGAAGGGCACGGCTGCTGATTTAAAGCAATTCCTTTTAGATAATTACGGAATCTTGATCCGTGACGCTTCGAATTTCCGGGGCTTGGATGAGACTTATCTACGGCTCTCTACCCAGAAGTCTGATGAGAACCAGATCTTACTTGAAGGGGTGAAGGTTTGGTTGGAGCAACAATGAATTGAACACGAGAAACTTCCGGAGGTATGTGGGTATTTCCGGAAGTTTTTGTTAAAATAGCCAACCAATGAACAGGGGTAAGTAGTCTTTCAACTCTGTCTTTAATATTTCAATTGCCTTATTTTTATATCTTTCTACTGTCCGTATGGATATTTGCATATCCTCTGCGATCTCGCCGTAACTCTTATTCTCAAAGCGATTCTTCTCAAATACATATCGATAGTTTTCGGGTAATTTAGCAAGTGCCTCTCGAAGTAGGGTTTGTAATTCTTCCCAAGTATAAAGTTCCTCGCCACTATCCGCATAGATAGGGATTTGCTCTTGAGGAAGTTTGTCTACATATTCTTCATGATTGCGTTGCAGATAGTTGAGACAGTGGTTTTTGGTAGCTGTGATGAGATAATTGCGTGCGGAAGTTCTTATTACGATGCGTTTACGATTTTCCCAAATGGAGGAAAAAACTTCCTGTACGATATCTTCTCTCGTTTCCCGATCAGGGATAAAACGTTTGGTATATAGAGCAGGATAATATAGCTCAAATAAACGTTGGAAGGAGAGCTTATTGTCCTCGGTCGTGATTTGCCGTAAAAGGAAATCGGTATCAGTCTTTGTTGGATTTCTTTCCATAATGGGACAAATGTATATATTTTTAGAATATATTCCCCTTTGTTTCACAAGCTAAAATCCTTGCTTTTTGTGCAATTGGTGAGGAGGGCCCACACATATATACGTGTTGGGCAATACCTGCTTAGGTGATTTCCTTGCTTTATTGTGGGGTACAAGAGGAAGAAAAATATAAAAAAAGTCGTTTTGCTGTCGTGTTTTTGTTTTGACTGTGTCTATATAGAAAAAGACAATCATATATGCGAGAAAGCGGAGACGAAAAAAGTACATTACGGCAGATTGAGAAGATTAAAGCTCTGTCTGAGGATATGCTAGAATACCAAGCGATAGATGTACACAGCAGTTGGCAGAGCAGGATACTGTAGTTAAAGCCTTGCAGCGGCTTTATGAAAATGCCCGTATGGCG
>OGNY01002117.1_pt1 | contig 10955 bp, 10 predicted proteins | sample 1573551 | NCBI WGS metagenome assembly OGNY01 (sample SAMEA2581885, study PRJEB24529) | metagenome | biome: Human gut stool | place: China | collected 2011
TGGAATAATAAAGGTAGGAGCGGGCCAGCGCGTCATTTACAAGTATTTCATTCCGAATTGTGTCGACCTGCATATCCCAGATACTAATGTATTCCTTGGGCCCCCGGCCTTTGTTCTTGATGCGGAACAACAATTTGCCTGTTTTGTCGAATACAAAAATTTGCTGAGCCGCAAAAGAATCCATTATGAAGATTTTATCGTTTGTAACGATCATTTTGTCTATTACACCGACGGGCTCGGATGAATCCAGTTTTATGTAGTCGATCGATTTGACCATATCGAGCATTTCATCCATGCCGATAACTCTGGCATTATCGGCCCGAATCGGGTGCGGAGTGTCGTGGGTGATTTTAATAATTTTCGTGTCGGACAGTTCTAATGCCCTGCTGTCGTTTTGTGGCTGGGCTCCGCATGCCCAGATCAAGGCGGTTAAAATAATGGCGGTTAGTTGTTTCATGTGGTTTTCTAATAATATGGAACCAAGAGTTTCTGCGGCTATTTCAGCGTATACAAAGCTAATATGGGGTTATCGCCCTCGTTCGAATTGTCCAGTAATTTTTTGAGTCGGGGATTAAATAGGTATCTGTATTCTTTTGGTATTCCTACTGTGGGGGAGATGCTGACGAATGTGTTCCCGTAAACGGCCTTCGGATGGCCGATAAGATCTCGTATTGGCGACGGGATACCTTCATCCCATTTGTAAATGATATTATTCCGTTTATCCCAAAAATGGGGTTTCACTCCAACATACTCTTTATACTTACTATCGAGAGTAAAGAACACATGGGTTCCCGTCGCAATAAAATCGGTACCACTTCTCGTGTAATTGTTTTCTTTAATCCGCTGACGTATTTCCAATGCCGTTAATTTTTCATTATAAAGTTTCCATATGCTTTTCTCCTGGCATATCACATATTTCGCATAGGCAGTTGCCGGGGACGTGAACTGGTAAATGGTATCGGAGTAGATCGGAGTATATAGTAGGCTTCCGTCATTATCCCTGTAAAAACTGTTGACTATATAATCGCCTTCCTGGATCGGTTTAAATTCGAACCCTTTATAGATTACCGAATCTTTATCGGTAATGAGTATCGCCCAGTTTTCCTCATCATTAAAATCCTGTCCGTTGTTTTGGAGATTTACGTATAGGCTGTCGATACGTGCTACATAACAATTTGCAATGCCTTTTTCCCTGCGGATAAACTGTCCGTCATCGGCGGAAAAATAGAGATACGACCGCGCAAGGGCGTCGTTCAACAGGATTTCATTCCGAATTGTGTCGACCTGCATATCCCAGATACTAATGTATTCCTTAGGCCCCCTGCCTTTATTTTTGATACGGAATAATAACTTACCGGTTTTGTTAAATACAAAGATTTGCTGTGCAATGTGAGCATCCAGTATAAAAATTTTGTCTCTGGTTACGACCATTTTTGAGATTTCACCGATGGGTTCGGATGAATCCAACTTTAAGTAATCGACCTGTCCGACCATATTGAGCAACTCAGCCGTGCTGATGATTTTGGCATTGTCGGCCCGGATCAGGTGCGGAGTGCCGGGCATGATATGAATTGAGTCTACATCAGACAGTTCCAATGCCGGGCTGTTTTTTAGTTGCGTGGTTCCGCAGGCGGCGCAGAATAGGGCGGCTATAATTGTGGCTGTTAGTTGCTTCATATGCTTTCTTATTTGGTCTTCTGCTTGGGTGTTTTTACGATTATTTCAACGTATACGCAACCACGATCGGGTTGTCGCTCTCCTTCGAACACTCCAGCAGGTTTTTGATCTTGGGGCTCAGGTTTTTCCTGTATTCTTCGGGGATTTGCGGAGAACAGGTGCCGAAAAACGTATCGCCGTAGACGGCTATCGGCTGCTGGATAATATCGCGAATGACCAAACTTGTATCCGCACCTTGCGTAGTATCCCATACATAAACGGCATCTGTTTTCTTATCCCAGAAATAGGGTTTGGCGACTATATATTTATTCCATTTATGGCCGATCTCAAAGGATGCATGGCTTTTCGTAGCAAGGAATTTACCGCCATACCTTGTATAATTGTTTTCCTTAATTAGATCATTGACTTCCTGTGGAGATAATTTTTCGTCATAACGCCTCCATACACTCTTTTTCTGACAGATCACATATTCCGGTTTTACGACGGAAGCGGTGGTGAACTGGTAAACCGTATCGGAATAGACCGGAGTATAGAGAAGGGTTCCATCGTAGTCATAAGTGAAACTGTTGACTGCAAAATTGTTGTCTTGCAGAGGTGTCGGGGCGAATCCTTTGTAAAGGACGGAGTCTTTGTCGGAAACGAGAATCGCCCAGTTCTCGTCGTCGTTGAAATCCTGTCCGGGAATTTGAAGGTTTATGGATAGGCTGTCGATACGTGCCAAATAGCAGTTCGCTATTCCCTTTTCCCGCCGTAGGAATGTCCCGTCATCGGTGGAATAATAAAGGTAGGAGCGGGCCAGCGCGTCATTTACAAGTATTTCATTCCGGATGGTGTCTACCTGCATATCTGCGACACTCAGGTATTCCTTCGGCCCCCGGCCTTTGTTCTTGATGCGGAACAACAGGTTGCCCGTTTTGTCGAATACGAAGATCTGCTGTGCGGTATAGCAGTCCAATATATAGATTTTGTCTTTTGTAACGATCATTTTGTCTATTACGCCGATGGGTTCGGATGAATCCAGTTTTATATAGTCGATCGATTTGACCATATCGAGCATTTCATCGGTACCGATGATTTTAGCATTATCTGTTCTTATCAGGTGCGGGAAGTTCTTGATGATATTGATTATGTCTGTGTTCGATAATTCTAATGCTTTATTGTTGTTCTGTGTGTGATAACTGCATGCACAAGATAGCAATATCATTATTACACATATGGTTGTTTGTTTCATAATAAAGGCTATTTATATTTCTAATTTATTGTGTTGAGGTTTACGGTTGATGCATCATCTCAACTGATTGAGGCTGAAAAATGCATCAACCGTAACTTTGTACTATTTACAATCTGTAGCTGAATTACAATTGCCGTTACCATAACGGCAGATAACTTTGTTGCCATCAGTTACTACGACATAGGGTGGAAACCCTGTGTGTATTTGACATGTTGTCAGATGTGGTAGCCAATCCGTGAAATGATCGTGTGTGTCACTCTCATTCCATAGCTTCCCATCCCATTCAAATACGGTCAATGCATCCACATTGGCCTGGATCATTGCGGACAGGTCGTCCTTGGCAATGCTCTTCATAAATACGGCTGAGGCTGCCACCATGGCGAATGCCACCAAGCCGAACGTAATTTTCTTTTTCATAGCGTTTTTCTTTTTCTGTTCGTTCACAGTTTACTCGATGCGTTGTGTCTATCCTTTCAACAACGGCTAACCCGCTTGGGGTTTGGGATCAATTGACTATTTTTGCACAACCTCCTTTCCTTTTCCGGGATTTGGCGGCCGGGCGGAGAAAACGTGTCTTTTCCCGAGGCAATTCTCCGCCCTCGTTTTTCCCGATAATTATTCCTCTACCATACCGATGATCTTCAGCGAAGTGCTGCCGGCGGACGTATTGCAGAAGACCCGCAATGTCTTGTCGAAAGCCCCGGCCTTGTCGGGGATTATCTCCACTTTGATTTCGGATTTCTCTCCGGGCATGACGGGGCTCCGGTTCCATGACGGTTTCGTACACCCGCAGGAGGCGTCGATGTGGGTTATTACCAGCGGTTTGTTCCCCGTGTTTTCCAGGACGAAGGCCGCCTGTGCCGTGCTGCCGATCCTCAAATCCGGAACCTCGATTTCCGGTCGGGCGATACGGATGTCGGTCGTGGGAACCCTGTCCGCCTTCTTCCCGGATATTATCTCCTTATACAGCTCCCAAAGCCGCGGCTTATGCGTCGGGTTGCCGACCAATAGAACCTTGTTGGTGCTGTCGAGGAGAAAACATTGGCAGGCCTGGTTCTTCGGAAAGCCATTCAGCCTGTCGATTTCATTTTTACGGTCGATATAAAACGGCAGTTCGAACCCGTCGGCTCGTAATATCAACCCGAGTTCCCGCTCGTTCTGCGGGTGGAAATAGAACAGGAAATCGACCTTGTCGGCCAGCGTCGTGTCGATTTCCCTCACATAAGCGTTCCAGGTCAACAATTTCAGCTTGCAGGAGGTGCAGCCTATCGAATCGGTGAAATTCAGTATCCTGAATGGTTTTTTCGATTTCGCGGGGTCGTAAACCGTGTCGCAGGAATACGAAGTCGGTTGTATATCCTGCGGCAGCAGTACCGTTTTCCCGATCCATTCCTTTACGATCTTCTGGATTTCTTTCCTGGGATTATTGTCATTGCACGAGGCGCACCACAGCGGGATGATGATGATTCCGGTCATCAAATAGCAGAATTTGGCCATATAATTTTATTTTAAGAACACAAAATAAAGACGCAATCATTATATAGTTAATCAAGATATTTGATTATTTACTACAAAATAAAACAAAAATATTAATATTGGTTCAAAATAATGTAAAAATATTTTGTTTTTTGGTGTTTTAAAAAGTAACTTCACAGAAGATATCACCCCGCTTGATCAATCTTGTTATGATAACAGCTTCGCCGATTGTCGTATTGAAAAACATGGTAATCGTTGACTGGATAAATAAAATCCGGGATGGGTTGCGTGGGTGCCCCCCCCCATCCGGGGTGGATAGTAACTGGAAGGGAAGAATAGATGTAAAAGTGTTTCGATTATGAAAAATTTTGACCGTACTGCCGTCAGGCTGATCTTATCGTTCGGTTTGGCATGGATATGCGCCGGTTGTGAATCCCGGCTGGAGGCGGCTTTGGAACTTGCGGGCGAAAACCGTCCGGAACTGGAAGCGGTTCTGCAACATTACAGCACGGACAAGGCCGATTCGCTGAAATACCGGGCGGCCCGGTTCCTGATCGAGAACCTTCCGCTCCATTACGGCTATGCGGGAAAGGGACTGGAGGATTTCAAATGCGATTATGATTCCCTTTTCTGTGATAAGGATATCCCCAGGCAGGTGCTGAGGGGCAGGGCGAAGAATTATAATCCCGATTTTACGAACGTACATCCGGCATTCGACCTTTCAGAACTCAGCCGCGATTTTTTGATCCGGCATATCGACAATGCTTTTGCGACGCTGGACTACCCGTGGACAAAGGGGCTGTCGTTCGGCGATTTCTGTGAATATGTCCTGCCTTACCGGATCGAGAACGAACTGGCGGAGGACTGGATGCCTCATTACAGGGATTTCCTCGCTGAAATAATCCGCCCCCTGCAGCAGGCCGGGGCGGATCGTTACATTGCGGCCAGGACGATCCAGGACAGCCTGCGCAGGATGGATTACGAGGTCATCGACGAATCGGTCATGAGGATGGCATTGAGGCCGTCGGATTACCTGCGGGCGGCAGGCGGTGCATGCCCCGAGATCACGAGCCTGATGTGGTATGCGCTGAGGAGCGTCGGGCTGCCTGTAAATTACGACTACATTATCCAGTGGGCCAACCGGAGCCAGTCGCACAGCTGGAATTCGCTGCGGGTGGATAGCGTGCTCTACTCTTTCGGGATGAGCGACCCGGAATTCGGCAAGCATTTCGAATCCCGGCCGCAGGAGCGTGTCGGGAAGGTTTACCGCAAGATGTTCAGTTTCCAGCCCCAGAGCCTGCCCAACCAAAGGGGAGCCCTGGCGGAGGGAATTCCGCCGGCCTTCCGATCCCCCTTCATAAAGGACGTTTCGGAATCGTATTTCGACGGCATCGACCTTGCCATGAAACTGACGATCCCGATCGCGGCCAAAAAGAAATTCGCCTACCTGGTCGTTTTCGACAACCGGAACTGGGTGCCTGTCGCCTGGAGCCGGATAAAGCGCGGGCGGGTTGCGTTCGATCATGTCGAAAAGGGCTGCGCCTATATGGTCATGTATTATGACCGGGGGCTCCTCCTTCCGGCAACGGATCCGTTTACGGTCTCGAAAGAGGGCGGGGTGGCGGTGCGTAAACCCGACGGGGCCGAGGTTTCCGTCACACTGAAGCGGAAATACCCGGTTTTCTTTGAGCTGGAGTTTATCCTCAACCGGGTGAAAAACGGCCGGTTCCAGGTTGCGGACAGTCCCGATTTTCGGGATGCCCGGACTGTCTACGTTACGCCCGAGGTGCCGGAAGCCAGGCCGTATTACGCGCAACTGGGGGACAGTATAACCTTCCGGTATATACGTTATCTCTCCCCGAGCGGTGCATTCGTGAATATGGCCGAGGTCGGGTTCTATGCCCCGTCGGGGGAAAAGCTCGTCGGGGAGATAATCGGAACCGAAGGCAGCTACGGGAATTCGGGCGACGACAAATACAAATTATTCGACGGGGATCCGCTCACCTATTTCAATGCCCCGCAGGAATCCCGCTGCTGGGGCGGCATGGCTTTCGACCGGCCTCAGACCCTGGGTAGCGTGATGTTCCTGCCGCGCAATGACGATAATTTCATACAGGCGGACGAGCTTTACGAGTTGTTCTATTGCCGCGATGGCCGGTTCGTATCCCTCGGCAGGCGCATCGGGGATCGGACGCATGTTTTACACTACGACAATGTCCCCGGGAATGCCCTGTTGCTTTTGAGGAACCATACCAAGGGCAAGGAGGAACGTATTTTTACGTACGAGAACGACGAACAAATATGGTGGTAGCCGTGCCGTGCCGGCAAACTGAGATTCAGGGAACGAAAAGGGCGGGGTCGCTGCCGAATCGTGCAAATTCATGCGCAGCGATCTCCGCCCCGGGCTCCCTTCAAAAAGAAAGGAGGTGCTGTTTATTTATGTAAGATAACGGATATAGACCGAAGACTATTGCCTTCCCACTGTTTAGTAGGCTGGCCCGGCCTGACGGGCGACAAACTGGATTCGGAAATAACGCCGACGGAGCGTTGCCGGATCGCAGGTATCAATCGAGAATTTAAAAAACAAAAACATGAAAAAATTTATTTTTATACTCTGTGCTGCATTTCTGACATTTGCCTTGGTGCTGGGTTTTATCACTTACAATAAAACTACCCAGGCACTGCTGTCTGTCAATATCGAAGCTTTGACGAAGAATGAAAATGAAGAGACAAGTAACAATGAAGGAGACGGCTCGATATATCATTATGAGCACTTATTGGGGCAACCTCAATCATGCGTCATGTATCGTAATGTAGGTGTAAACGGAGAGGTATCTTATTCAAATGAAAAGTTATCTGGAAGTTTAGGGTGGACGTCTGTAAAAGTGACTGGGATTATTGAGACTTGTCCTAAAAAAGGTTCCGGGTGCACTGTCTATTCGTGCCAGATGACATATTAATTTATTTCCTCCCTACTACATAGGCTAAGTGGTAGGGAGGTAAAAAAATATGATTATGAAATATTTTAATTTTATCATTGTTTGCTTGATTGGACAATTTTCAATGACTGCCTGTTCGAATGAGGAGGAAATTCCCGACAATATAAAAAGCATTGTTTTCGATTCGAGGGAAAGTGTGACGGAGATTGATTTCGATAAAATTCTCGATACCACCTTCCGGATCGTTCCCCTTGCGACGAATGACGAGTGCTTAATATCCAATATCGATAGATTGGAAATCGTGGACGGAAAGTTTTATATCATGGATCATATGTCGCAGTCGGTCTATGTTTTCAATCCGGACGGGAGTTATGCCGGAAAAATCCATAAGCACGGGCGCGGCCCGGGTGAGTATACCAATCTATCCTTTATGACCGTTACAGATCGTAGTATTATTGTAATAGACCATTTTGCAGGAAAACAGATATTCTATGACCGTCTGACTTTACAACCTGTTTCGGATGACTATGATTTATTCAAACGTCTCAGGTGTACAGAATTATTTGCCATTGGGGATATTATTTATTATATGAACGATTGGAGTAATTCTGCGATTGGTAAATACCGGCTTTTTTCGAACGCTCGGGATGGGGATGGCTATTCCAAATATCTGCCTTTTAAAAAAGATCCCGATGTTCTGGGAATAAACGGCCCCCAATACGGAATAGCAGGAAACGAAGCCCTGATGATTTATTCGGGAGACGATCATATCTATAAGTTTTCCAAAGACAGTGTCTGTGTGCAATACCGTATGGAGTTCAAAGACCCCAAAGCCAAATACACTTCGGGGCGACCCGAAAAAGTTTTCGAGGATAACCGGGGGCGAAATGCCGTATTGGGGATAAACCGGATTCAGCAATCGGAACGGTATATTTTTGCGGAGGTGACTTTTACGGGTGAAAAGGATTATTATTTCTTATATGACAAGGAGGACGATAAAATGTCGATCTATGAATTTGCTACCGATAGTAATTTTTCGGATAAATTCTTTTTCAGCGTAAAACGTGTGATCGGCAACGAGGTAATATATTGGATTAACGCAAATACTTTCGCACACGGATATAAAAACATATCGGACAGAACACCGAAAACCGGGTTTGAAAAAGAGTTGTACGGATTGCTGGATAAACTGTCCGAGAACGATAACCCGGTATTGTTCGTATTCGACATAAAACAGGAGGAATAGCCATGCCCAAACAGAAGCCGCATATCCTCCTGCTTTCAGTGGGTTTGGTGCTCCTTTTCGGGTTCACGGCCTGTGTCATGGCAAAAACATATATCGCCTATTCGAAGCAGTTGAACAGAATGGCGGTAATTCAGACCGCATTCGAGAATATGGCTTTTTGCAGGCCCTATGAGCTCTCCTCGGAAGGGTTTTGCCTTTCCCCCACGACGGTGCTGACTGACGCGGAGGGCAATAAGTCACCTTTGTCGGAGGTCGTGTCCGCGCATGGCAGAACGCTGGTCTATCGTTTCAGCAGAATGAATTGCCTGCCCTGTATTGCGATGCACTTCAAGCTGTTGAAATCGATCCTCGATGACCGTGCCCAAATGGGGCTGATCATACTGTGCGATTATCACAATGCAAGGGACTTGAGGATACTCAGGAACACGTATGAAGTCTCCTGCGGGCTGTATAGCGTTGACCGACTCGGAATTCCGATAGAAGATGTCAACAATCCCTATTTCTTTATCCTTACACAAGATATGAGATGCGAGGGTTTCTTTACCGCATTTAAAGAAACATCGCAGCAAACTGAAAATTTCCTTCGGGCGCTGCTGGAAAAATTGTAGCTTCTCTATGACCCGATATTGAAGCTGTCCTGAGGTTTCGTTCATCAATAAAATGGGGCTCTGTCGAAGATGGATAAAAAAAATAGCCAGGTATTCAGTGCGGTCGCGGTGCCGATGTCCGTAGCCGTGGTCGTGGTCGTGGTTATGGTCGTGGCCGCGGGAATCATGTGCTTCGTGGCAAATGGCGGAGAGGGGGCGGCCGACGGGCTGCTACCCACTCCGGCACTGATCGGTACGGATCGGGAACACGCCGGCCTTGCCGGCAGCGATACGCTTTTCCGGTTCGAATCCCGGGTTGCAAACCTGGGGCGGATAAGGGTGGGGCATAAGAAAAAAATCGTATTCCGCTTCACCAACGTCAGTTCGTGCCCTGTCGTAATCACCAGGGTTATGACCAGCTGCGAATGCACTTCGGCTGTCTGGGACAAGGCGCCCCTGCTGCCCGGCCGGCGGTCGCGGATCGAAGTGACCTATGAAGCCGAACGGGATGGAGTGTTCTTCCGGAAGTTGTTTATTTACTATGCGGGCGCCGCTTCGCCTTTCGAGATCGCGATTGAGGGGGTGGGCGAGGAATAGCTTCGACCGGTCGGGTACGTATTGCGGGGTGCGGGGGCGTTCAGTGCGGAATCGCTGTTTTGTCCCGTGTCCGATCCCGGGCAGTGCCCTTGCATGGGTGTGGAGGACGGTTATACTGAAAACTAAAAAAGCCCCGTAATCAAAGATTACGAGGCTTAACCAAGTGCCCAGGACAGGAATAATGATATTTTATTAAGATATACCAATAAACGAAAAAACGTGCGTATAGCCACCTATACGCATGTTTTTTTATGCTTAAACATTATTCTTGCGGAACAAACTTCTCGATAATTTGCGTTTTCTATCGTAAATTGATGATAGATTCTTCAGGATCTATTCGCTTTAAAATGGTGCAGTCTCCGCGACCGGCTGATCGCCGCATCGCTGTTCCGAGTGTTTCGGCAGCGTAAAACTCCGGCGCAGGAGGATAAAGTCTGCAAAGTATTATGGAAAACAGAGCGAAGAAATGTATTGAATGTGGCAAAACGCTCACATTGGATTACTTTCGGAGAACGCCGTTATCTCCTGACGGCTATGCCAAGATGTGCAAGTTATGTGCAAATATCAAGCGCACGCAAGGCAAGAATGAAGAACGGAATCCGGCACTGTTAAATTTTAAAGAACGAGAACTGATTGACGAACTCCGTGCGCGTGGTTATCGGGGGACATTGAGAATAACAAAGGATATTCAGGTATAGCCGGTGACTGAAGAGCCGGTTTATTCCGGCTCTCTTTTGCTTTTGTTTGTACTACTGTACCATGCCCCGTGTGCGGGGCATTGGTCGCTCCTAAAACGAACGACTTGCAGGGCGTTGCAAGTCGCTCGTTTCTCCACGTCGCGGCAGGGCACCCCTCGCGTTGCGAGGGAGAGCGGTATTTTCTCTCTGGGGACGACCGGGCTGTGGTTTCGCACTCCGGCTGAATTCAAGATTTCTGCGACCTGACGGGTTTCATCCCTTACACGTTGCCTTCAGACCATTCTGATACAAAGTACGGACACTGCATTTTGCCGGGCAATGAACCCGGTAAATATTTTTTTATAAGTCCCTTCGGGAGTGTGTTTATGATGAAAAAATTTACCCCGGCAGGCCGGGGCACGCTGAAGAAATTTTTTCAAAAATATTTCCCGGAACCCTTGCGCCGGTTTAGCGGTAGAGAGCGGCCGCCTATGCCCATTCCAGAGGAACGGGCGGCCGCTCCAT
>OGNY01002124.1_pt1 | contig 10929 bp, 7 predicted proteins | sample 1573551 | NCBI WGS metagenome assembly OGNY01 (sample SAMEA2581885, study PRJEB24529) | metagenome | biome: Human gut stool | place: China | collected 2011
CTCGAGGTCGCCTGCCGGGGCCAGAAGTTCCGGTATCTGTAACATGGTATTCCTCTTTTACTTCATACTTTTATTAACTTTAGCCGCCTCATCGCAGTTTTTCTGGTGGTCTGCGTAGGTGCGGGCGTAGTAGTAGTGACCGGCAAGGTCTGTGACAAAGAAATAGGCGTCCTTCGCCTCATCGTCGGGCTGCGGGGCAAGCGCCGCACGGATGGCCGCGATGCCGGGGTTGGAGATGGGGCCGGCGGAGAGGCCGGTGCAGGTGTAGGTGTCGTAGGCTTCCAGAATGTTCTCCGGGATGCTGTCCCAGCCGCCGTAGTAGGGCGCGACCCAGTTCCAGAGGTAGTTGTTGTCGGCGTCGCTCTGGACGTAGCTGGACGTGTTGCTCTGCAGTTTGGGGTAGGGCGAACCCTCGGCCAGACGGTTGCGGAACACCTGCGCCACATTATCGTCCTGATCGTTGCCGGCCTCCTCCTGCACGAAGGACGCCAGAGTGACCACCTCGGAGAGGGTCATCCCCTGCTTTTCCATCTCGGCATACATCTCATCGGTGATCTGCTTGTCGAAGTGAGAATAGAACGTCTCAACGTAATGATGGACGGTGTCATCCTTCAGGAAATCGTAGGTATCCGGGAAAAGATAACCCTCGCACTTGAGGAAGCGGTCCGGGGCGTCCTTGTCGTCGGGGACGTACTGCCAGAACCTGTACTGGCTGAAATCGCCGGTGTTGGCCTCCTTGAGGAAGTCTTCGGCGCTGCACAGCCCGGCATCCTCCATTTTTTTCGCAATGGCGATGGCCGTCGTACCCTCAGGGAAGGTCAGCCGGACGCTGTCGGCCTTCGCGTAGGCGGAAAGCGCCTCGATGATGTCGTCGTAGGAGCTGCCGGGGGCGAGGTCGAACTCGCCGTATTGGAGCTTGCCTGCCGCGCCCTGCTTGCCTGCATACCAGCGGAAGACGTGGGGGTACTTGATGACGCCCGCCGTCTTGAGCTTCTGGGCGATGGCTGCCACGCCGCTGCCCTGCTGGATGCTCACACTCACCGGTTCGCCAGCGGAAGCACTGCCGTTGATCTCTTTTCGGATGGCCAGCAGACAGCCGCCCGCCGCCAGTACCAGGATCAGCAGCACCATCAGGATCATTTTCGCTGCGCCGCCTTTTCTGCTTTTTCTATGTTTTGCATCGTGTGCCATGTACACACTCCTTTACCATTCCGTTCAGCTTTCCATCATCAGCCGCATATAGCTTTCTTCCACATCGAAAGGCTCCGCGTCGAACCGTATCATGCCGTAGTCCTGCCGGGTGCCTTCGCCGAGGAAAAGGTTCTGAGCCGCACCCACTGTGATGACGGCGCGCTCCACGATGACTTCCTTCTCCCGGGCCGCTTCCATCAGCACCTCGGCGGAGCGGTCATCGTCGGCCATCAGCTCCACAAAATAGAGGGTGTCCTCCCGGCGGAAGTAGATGCCGTAGCCCTTCTCGTTGGACACGATGGTCGCGCCCCGGGCGTAGAGGTCGGTCAGCACGACGGCCATCTGCTCCGGCGGGAACTGGACGGTATCGGGATAGAAGCGCTCCCGCAGCTCACAGAGCTTGCGGGCCGTCACGGAGTCGAACTCCGCCTGACTCCACAGGTTGCGGGACACCTCCCGGGGCAGGCAGCGGAGGGCAAACGCCCGCTGGAAGCCCTTGTTTTCCAGCAGTGCGGCCTGCTCCTGTCCGACCGGAACGGCCACGGTGAAGCCCGCGCCCCGCAGCTTCTGCTGCGCACAGAGATAGTCCACGAGTCCTGCCAGAAGCAGGCTTCCCTGCCCGCAGAGGCCGTAGAGGTAGCTGCCGCTGCGTCCCTTGAGGGTGACGGGGACCGCCAGCGCCGCAGCGGCTATCTCGTCATTTTCCTCAGCGACGTAGATATTTTCCGCCCCGGCGAACTTTTCCAGAGCAGTCTTGATGAACTCGGCGCTGTCGCCGCGTTCTTTCTGCCACAGTGCCACGACCGCCGCCTCATCCGACGGCTGCATCAAACGATACATTGATAGTATCCCTCCCATTTTCGCGGTTATCCGAGCTCTTTTTCCGCCAGCGCCCGCACCTCGGCCTGAATATCCTCGATGGTGCGCATGGCTCCATTTTCCGTGCAATGGACGGTGGCCCAGCCCAGATGCTCTGCGCAGTACTCGGCGGCACGGCGGCTGCGGGCCAGATATTCGATGTCCTTTTCGTGGACGTCCTTCCTGCTCTCGTCGCCATGATAGCGGCCGGTCATGAGCTTCTGGCTCACGGCGGGGTCTACCTGTAAGTACACCACAGCGTCCGGCGCGGGCAGGCCCAGCAGCCTGTATTCGTAGTCAAAGGCCCAGCGGAGGAAATCGTCCCACTGCTCCGGTGGGAGCTTGGAACACTGATGCACCGCGTTCGACGTGGTGTAGCGGTCGGCGATGACGATGCCGCCCGCCTCGTAGAAGCTGCCCCACCTGGTCTTATAGCTGGCGTATCGATCCACCGCATAGAAGCTGGACGCCGCATAGGGGTTGACGTCGTCGGGCTTGTCGCCGAACTGACCGGAGAGGTACATCTTCACCAGCGCACTGGAATCGCTCTCGTAGTCCGGGAACGTGATCTCCATCACCCTTCGACCGCTCTCGGCCAGATGGGAGGCCAGCAGCTTTGCCTGGGTGGCCTTGCCGGAGCCGTCCAGCCCTTCGATGACAAGAAGCCTGCCCTTGCTCATTCTGCCTTCTCCCCTTTCAGCGCGGCGTACTGGGCGCGGACTTCGGCGGTGCGGCCGCAGCACATCTTGCCCTCCGGGCAGGGGCCGGACACGCAGGCCGGGCCGGCGGTGCGGAAGATATGGGGTGCCACCGGGTAGACCAGCCGCAGCATCTCTTCGGCCAGCTGCCGTATCTCCCACTGGGCGCGGCTGCAGCAGCGCAGGTGGAAGAAATTCTGCAGGCTGCGGGCGTTCATGGTCACCACCATCTTGGTCTCGCAGGCGTTGGGCAGCACGAAGCGGGCGTCCTCGTTGGCCTGTTTGGAAGCCTTGGCCCGGGCCTGCTTTTCGGGCAGACCTTCGGCCATCAGGCGGGCGGTGTGGCCGTCTTCCAGCTTCTGCACGAGGTCGAGATAGCGCCTGGCGTCCTCGTTCATGCTCTCGATGAACGCCGCCTTTGCCTCGGGGATGGCCTCGATCTCGGGCGGGATGACGTAGCGGAAATCATCCAGACGGACGTACCGCTGACTCTGGACGCTGAAGGATGCGATGCGGTGACGGGTGATCTGGGCCAGCAGGGTACGGCTGACGCCCTCGATGCCGAAGGTGAAGCTTGCGTGCTCGATGGGGCTGGCGTGGCCCAGATCGCTGAGCATGGTCAGGAAGCGGGCAGTCTTTTCCTCATCCAGCCCGTCCAGCAGGTCGGTGATGTGGGCGTCGGAGTAGCAGAGCTTTGCCGCAGCCGCCACGACTTTCTCCGGCTCCGGCGTATGTGCTATCAATCGGACAGTCATCATTTTTCTCATTCCTCCGTCGTTATCTTCACAAGGGGCGCAAAGTTGGCCATGGTCTTCTTCACGCCCACCTTCTCGAAGCTGATCTCCACGATCTGGTCGCCGGCGGCGGGCTTGACCTTCAGCACCTTGCCGCGCCCGAAGACCTTGTGCTCCACGATGTCGCCCGGCTCATAGTGCTTGGGGCCGGTGGATGCCGCTGCCGGACGGGGCGAAGAGGTCACACCGCCGCCTGCGGGTCTGACCGGCGCTTTGGGCGCTGCCGGACGGCCATAGCCAGAGCCAAAGCCGCTGCTTCCCGAACCGGAGCTGCAGCCGCCATGACCCGACGAAGCACTTCCCCGGCTCGCGTAATCGGAGCCAAAGCCTCGGTTATTAGACATTGGTGCGTTATATTCTTTATTCAGATAGCCGCTGCGGCTGCCATAGCCCGAGCCGTGACCGGAGGCCGCACGACCCCAGCCGGAGGGGCCGGAGTAACCCGACGCACCGCCCGGCACGGTATCGCTGCCGTAACCGCTGCCCCAGCCGCCCAGACGGGAGCGCTGTTCCAGCACCGGGCTGCGGGTCTCTTCGATGTACTCCGGTTCAATTTCCCGGAGGAAGCGGCTGGGCTCGTTGCGCTGGGTGCGGCCATAGAGCATCCGGGTGACGCTGTTGGAGATGTAAAGCTCCTTCTTGGCGCGGGTGATGCCCACATAGGCCAGGCGGCGCTCCTCTTCGAGGTCAGCCTCGGAATACTTGCTCATCTCACTGGGGAAGACCCCCTCTTCCATGCCAATGAGGAATACATAGGGAAACTCAAGGCCCTTGGCCGAGTGGATGGTCATCAGCACCACCTGGTCGGCGCTCTCGTTGTAGCTGTCGATGTCGCTGATGAGGGCGATGTCCTCCAGATAGCCTTCCAGCGAAGCCTCTTCGCCGTGCTGGTCGCAGTAGCTCTTGACGTTGTTGACCAGCTGACCGAGGTTCTGCAGACGGTTGGCGGCGTCCTCGTGGCCCTTGGCGGCGTCGGCTTCCAGCATGGCGCGGTAGCCGGTGATCTCAATGACATCGGAGGCGAACTCATCCAGCGTCTTCGTTTCCAGCGATTCCTGCAGTTTCTGGTAGATGTCCCAGAACTTGAACAGCGGCGCGATGGCGCGGCTGAGCTTGGCGTACTGGTCGGCATGGGAGATGACATCCAGCATACTGATGCCCTGCTGAGCCGCCAAGTCCGCGATGACTTCGATGGTCGTTGCACCGATTTTGCGCGCAGGCTCGTTGATGATACGGCGGAGTCGGACATCGTCCCGGGGGTTCGCCACGATGGACATATAGGAGTGGATGTCCTTGACTTCCTTGCGGTCGTTGAAGCGCTGGCCGCCCACGATCTTATGCGGGATGCCCGCACGGGTGAAGTAGCTTTCGATGGGGGCCGACTGGGCGTTCATCCGGTAGAGGATGGCGTGGTCGGCCAGATGTCCGCCCTCTTTGAGGTGCTGGCCGATGACGTCCGCGATATGGCTGGCCTCGTCCTGCTCGTTCTCGGCGGTGTAGACCTGCACCTTGTCGCCCTCGCCGTTCTTCGTCCAGAGGGTCTTGCCCTTGCGCTCGGTGTTGTGCTGGATGACACAGTTGGCGGCATTCAGGATATTCGACGTAGAGCGGTAATTCTGCTCGAGTCGGATGGTCTTCGTGCCTTTATAGATGCGCTCGAAGTTGAGGATGTTCTCAATGGTCGCGCCGCGGAAGCGGTAGATGCTCTGGTCGTCGTCGCCCACGACGCAGATGTTTTTCTCCGGGCCGGTGAGCAGGCTCACGAGCCGGAACTGAGCCACACTGGTGTCCTGATACTCGTCCACCAGCAGATATTTGTACTTGTTCTGGTAGAACTCCCGCACATCCTCGTGCTCCGACAGCAGGATGACCGTCTGGTAGATGAGGTCGTCGAAGTCGAAAGCGCCAGCCTCCTTGAGCTTCTTTTCATAGGCGGCATAGACCTTGGCCGCAAGGGCACCCTTCGTGTCCCGGGCCGGGGTCTTCAGGGCCTCTTCCGGGCTGATGAGCTGGTCTTTCCAGCGGCTCATCTGGTTGATGGCGCTTTTGACCGGGAAGAACTTGTCGTCCACGCTCAGCTCTTTGTACACAGTCTTCATGACACGCTGGGAGTCGTCGCTGTCGTAGATGGTAAAGCTGCGGGGGTAGCCGATCTCCTCGGCCCAGCGGCGGAGAATGCGGACGCAGGCCGAGTGGAACGTGGAGGCGAACACCTCGTCGCCCTCTTCCCCGCCCAGCATCCGGCGCAGACGCTCTTTCAGCTCACCGGCGGCCTTGTTGGTAAAGGTGATGGCCATGACGTTCCAGCTCCGGACGGCGTCCTTCCGCAGCATCCCGTCCAGCCACGACGGGGCATCGGTGCCGGTCATGATGGCAGTGCGCAGGGCTTTCACATCGTCCTCCGTCACCTCCCGGGGCGTCCATCTGGAGCCGTGGGCCGAGCCGAAGCGGATGAGGTTGGCGATGCGGTTGACCAGCACGGTGGTCTTTCCGCTGCCTGCACCCGCGAGGATGAGCAGAGGGCCGTTGGTGGTGAACACCGCCTCCCGCTGCATATCGTTCAGGCGTCCGAACTGCTTTTCAATATACGTATCACGCAAAGCGCAGAATTGTTGTGCGAGATCTGTTGCCATTGTTTCACCTGTTCTTTTCAATCATTTCTGGATATATCACTTAAAATATAGTATATCACATTTCAAAAAAGTTGTACATAAAAACAATGCAAACAAAAAACCGCCCCACCGCGGTCAATACCACGATGGAGCGGGGATCTCAGGAAATGCTTAGCCGAAGATGTTGATGAGGATACCAGCAGCGACGGCGGAGCCGATAACACCGGCCACGTTGGGGCCCATTGCGTGCATCAGCAGGAAGTTGGAGGGGTTCTCGCTCTGGCCGACCTTCTGAGAAACACGGGCAGCCATAGGCACAGCGGAAACGCCAGCGGAACCGATCAGGGGGTTGACCTGACCGCCGGTCAGGATATACATGACCTTGCCGCAGAGAACACCGGCAGCAGTGCCGAAGGAGAATGCGATGAGGCCCAGCACGATGATGAACAGGGTGCGGCTGTTCAGGAAGGTGTTTGCAGAGGTGGTGCAGCCAACAGACAGAGCCAGGAAGATGGTGATGATGTTCATCAGCTCATTACCGGCGGTCTTCTGGATACGATCCACAACGCCGCACTCCTTCATCAGGTTGCCCAGCATCAGCATACCGACCAGAACGGCGGCATCCGGCACGATGAGGGAAACGATGATGGTGACCATGATGGGGAAGATGATCTTCTCGGTCTTGGTCACGGTGCGAAGCTGCTTCATCACGACGGTACGCTCTTTCTTGGAGGTCAGAGCCTTCATGATAGGCGGCTGGATAACAGGCACCAGAGCCATGTAGCTGTAGGCCGCGACGGCGATGGAACCCAGCAGCTCAGGAGCCAGACGGGAGGTAACGAAGATAGCGGTGGGGCCGTCTGCGCCGCCGATGATGGCGATAGCAGCAGACTGCTTCTGGGTGAAGTCCACCAGACCGGTAGCGGCCAGCAGACGAGCGCCCATGTAGGTACCGAAGATGCCGAACTGAGCGGCAGCGCCCAGCAGCAGGCTCTTGGGGTTGGAGATCAGGGGTGCGAAGTCGGTCATGGTGCCGATGCCGAGGAAGATCAGCGGCGGGTAGATGCCCAGCTTGACGCCCATGTAGAGCATATCGGCCAGACCGCCGTTGTTCAGGATCTCGACCCACATCGGGTGCTCGAGGCCGTCACCGACAAAGTACTGCATGTGGATGACGCCGCTGCCGGGGAGGTTGGCCAGGATCATGCCGAAAGCCATGGGCAGCAGGATCAGAGGCTCGAACTCTTTGACGATGGCGAGGTAGAGCAGGAAGCAGCCCACGCAGATCATCACTGCGTACAGCCAGCCGCCCGGCTCACCGAACTTGGCAAAACCGGAACTCTGGAAAATACCGACCAGAGTCTCAATAAACTGAGTCATGTTTTTCCTCCTGTGTTAAAAGGGTGCGGTGGTGTCGTTGACGCCAGCCTTGCCCCAGCCATTCTTGCCGCGGCGGACTGCCTTCAGCACATACTTGCCGTTGCCCATAGAGTAGATGGCTGCCATGATGGCTGCCACAACGTCGCCGGGGATGCCGGCCTCGACCTGCGGGGCAGCAGCCTTTGCAGGAGCGGGCGCAGCGGCCTGTTTCACAGGAGCAGCCGGTTTTGCAGCAGAAGCAGCCTTGGCAGCTGCCTTCTTGCCGTTCATGGCGTCAAAGATCTTGCCCTCCAGCGTGATGATGGCCATCAGCAGGACGAGGATCAGAAACACCAGCACAATACCGGTTATGGTAACGATCACATCATAACCTAAATCCATGGTCTTCCTCCTATTTACTTTTTTCTTTGCCGCCCGGGGGGCGGGCGGCAAAAAGCGATTTGAAGATATTATACAATATTTTCCGGGTCGATTCAACAACTATGAACAAAAATCATGTTGTTTTTCACGGTTCTGTGAACAGCACTTTCCTCTCAGCGGCGGCCCATGCGGGGGGTGGCGTCCATGAAGCCGGTCTCCAGCTTGTCGCCCAGACGCAGGCTCATGGCCGTACCCAGCGCGACACAGTTGACGGGGTCAGGCGAGACGGTCACTTCCACCTTCAGCTCCTGGCTCAGGTACTCAGGCAGGCCGTGGAGCTGTGCGCCGCCGCCGGTGAGGACGACGCCGTTGCGGTAGATGTCGCCGGCCAGCTCCGGAGGAGTCTTCTCCAGCACCTGATGGGCGGCGGTGCCGATCTGCTCGCTCAGGCGCATGACCGGCTCGTAGAGGTCGGCGGTGGAGACATTGACGCGCACGGGCAGGCCGGTGAGCAGGCTGCGGCCCTTGATCTCCATGGTCTCGTTGAAATCTGCCTTCTGGGGGCAGCAGGCCACGTTCTTTTTCAGGTTCTCAGCGGTGCGCTGGCCGATGGCGATGCTGAACTTGTTGCGCACGAACTTCAGGATCTCTTCGTCGTAGTGGTTGCCGGCCACGCGGACGCTGGTGGCCTTGACCTTGCCGCCGAGGCTCAGCACGGCGATGTCGGTGGTGCCGCCGCCGATGTCGATGATCATCCGGCCATCCGGCACGGTGATGTCGATGCCGGAGCCGAGAGCTGCGGCGATGGGCTCATCAATGAGGTAGACCTGACGCGCACCGGCAGCCATGACGGCCTCCACCACGGCGTCGCTCTCGATGCCGGTGATGGCGGCAGGCACACAGACGGCCACACGGGGCTTGACCATGTGGGAGCTGTAGACCTGATTGACGAAGCGGCAGATGAGCTCCCGGGTCATGGTATGGTCGCTGATGACGCCATCCTTCAGCGGGAAGATGGCGGAGATGTAGTTGGGCGTGCGGCCCACCATTGCAAGGGCCTTGTCGCCGGCCTCAAGCACGCAGTTCTTGCGGGTATCCACCGCCACCACGCTGGGCTGGTTGAGCACGACGCCCTGCCCCTCCTGCGCGATGATGATGGTCGTCGTACCAAGATCGATACCGATGTCATTCTGTGCCATAATCGTGATATTTCCTTTCTCTGCTGCCCATTCTCTATTTCCATCGCCCATCTCCGGGCGCGGGTCATCAAAACACATTATAGTATAACACAGGTGTATCCAAAAAGAAACCCTTAAAGGTTCTCCTGCTCCGGCGGCAGAGCTTCCGTCAGCAGAGCGGCCAGGCCGCTGTAGCGCAGGTTCTGGCGGATGTTGGACATCATCCGGTTCACCACGTCCCGCCGGCCCACCACGATGCAGAGCTTCCGCCCGCGGGTGACGCCGGTATAGAAGAGGTTGCGGTAGCACAGGCGGGGCGGCACCTGTGCCGCCGGGAGGATGACCGCCGGGAACTCGCTGCCCTGGCTTTTGTGTACCGTGATGGCATACGCAATTTCCAGCTCGTTGAGGTTCTCCGCCGGGTAGACCAGCCGCCGGTCGTCCATCCGCACCACCATGGAGCGGCTGCGCACGTCGATGGACTCCACGATGCCGATGTCGCCGTTGTAGGCACCCACACCCTGTTCCCCGCCGATGCGCTGCCACGTGATCTCGTAGTTATTGCGCACCTGCATCACTTTGTCCCCCACCCGGAAGACCCGGGCTGCGCTCTGCAGCTCCGGCTTGCCCTTCTTTGGCGGGTTGAGCATGGCCTGCAGCTCCGCGTTGAGGGCCTGGGTGCCGGTGGGGCCGAGCTTCGTGGGGCAGAGCACCTGAATATCCTTCACCGGGTCGAACTGGTAGCTGCGGGGCAGACGGGTGGTCACAAGGTCGCAGACCAGCTTCTGGGCTGCGTCGCCGTCGGCTTCGAGGAAGAAGAAATCGTCTGTCTTTCCGCCCTTTTTCAGCGGTTCGCCCGAGATGATGTGGTGGGCGTTCTCCACAATGAGGCTCTGAGCGGCCTGCCGGAATATCTCGTTGAGGCAGACCGTCGGCACCAGCCCGGAGCGGATGATCTCGCCGAGGATATTGCCCGGGCCGACGCTGGGCAGCTGGTCGGCGTCGCCTACCATAATAATACGGCAGCTGTACCGCAGTGCCGCAATGAGGGCCTGGAACAGCTTGACGTCCACCATACTCATCTCGTCGAGGATGACGACGTCGCACTTGAGCAGGTTCTTGTCATTGTGGATGAAGCTGACCACACCGCCGGTGTAGTCCACTTCCAGCAGGCGGTGGATGGTGGAGGCTTTCCGGCCCGTCAGCTCGCTCAGACGCTTGGCGGCGCGGCCTGTGGGAGCGCAGAGGGCTACCCGTTCGGCCTCGTTCTCCAGCAGCTGCAGGATGGCGTTGACCGTGGTGGTCTTGCCGGTGCCGGGGCCGCCGGTGAGGACAAGGCAGTTCTCAGTCATGGCCTTGCGGATGGCTTCCTTCTGGAGCGGCGCATAGGCAAAGCCCTGCGCCAGTTCCAGGATCTGGATGTTCTTGTCGAGGTTTCGGGCCGTCTGCTTTCCGCGCCTGGTCAGCATGGCCAGACGGTCGGCGATGTCCTGCTCTGCAGCCAGCAGATCCGGCAGATAAATATACGGTGTGCCGTCGAACATCCGCACCGCCAGTTTCCCGGTCTGGATGCAGCTGTCCAGCGCCGCCGCCAGCTTTTCGGGGGGCTGGTGAATGAAATTCGACGCTGTTTCCAGCAGCTGCGCCCGGGGCAGACAGGTGTGGCCGTTGCCGGCGTTGTGGCGCAGGGTGCGCAGAAGGGCGGCTTCCAGCCGCTGGGCGCAGTCCCCTGCCATCTGGTAATACTGGGCGATGCTGTCGGCGTGGCGGAAGTCCAGCTGCAACGGCTCCCCGCAGAGCAGGTAGGGGTTCTGCTGGATGGCCTGCATGGCCCCCGGCCCGAAGGTGCGGAAGACCT
>OGNY01002137.1_pt1 | contig 10868 bp, 9 predicted proteins | sample 1573551 | NCBI WGS metagenome assembly OGNY01 (sample SAMEA2581885, study PRJEB24529) | metagenome | biome: Human gut stool | place: China | collected 2011
GTTTCTTTAGAGAGTAGACGTCCGATAAAGGGGATGACGGTCTTTGAATAGATCTGGTAGAGTTGTCTCATGGGAAAATGTTCCGGTGTGGAAAGTTCCAAGATCATGATATGCCCACCGGGTTTCAGCACCCGGTACATCTCTGAGATACCTTGCTCTATGTTCTCAAAATTACGAACCCCGAAAGCGGCGGTTACGGCATCGAACGAGTTTTCCTCGTAGGTCAAGGCCGTACAGTCCTGTTGCTCGAAGGATATATGCTCCGAATAACCGGCGGCAGCTACTTTTTTCCGTCCCACTTCCATCATGCCTAACGAGATGTCGGCACCGATGATATGGTCGGGGCGCAGCTTTTTGTACATGGAGATAGCCAAGTCTCCGGTACCGGTAGCGATATCCAGTATCGTTTTAGGAGAGAAAGGACGCAGGAAAGCGATCCCTTTCCTGCGCCATATCTTGTCGATACCAAATGAGAGAGTATGGTTGAGTTGGTCATACGTTTCGGCTATCGAGTCGAACATGCGTTTGACTTGCGTGCCCTTTTGTTCCTCTTTGTTATAAGGAAGTATTGTCTCTGAACCATACTGTGTCATGTGCGGTATCTTATTTATTCTGTAAATATTCGGTAACGTTTTTCTCGATGCGGTTCAGCAAGTTGTCAGTCTCGCCTTTTACGAAAGTCTCCCCTGTGATATGCTCGAACAATTCGATATATCGGTTGCTGATTCCTTCTACGATCTCCGGTGTCATCTCAGGAACTTTCTGTCCGGACTTACCTTGGAAGCCATTTTCCATCAACCATTCGCGAACGAACTCCTTGGAAAGTTGCTTCTGCGGTTCACCCTTGGCGAAACGATCCTCGTATCCTTCTGAGTAGAAATAACGGGAGGAATCCGGAGTATGGATCTCGTCGATCAAATAGATCTTGCCGTCACGATGGCCGAACTCATATTTCGTGTCAACCAAGATCAAGCCACGTTCCTTAGCGATCTCGGTACCGCGTTTAAACAAGGCCATCGTATATTTCTCAAGAACCTCGTAGTCCTCTTTAGAGACCAAACCTTTAGCGAGAATCTCCTCTTTAGAGATATCTTGATCATGCTCTCCGATCTCAGCCTTTGTGGTCGGGGTGATGATGGGTTCGGGGAAACGTTGGTTCTCACGCATACCCTCCGGTAGTTTCACGCCGCAGATCTCACGTACGCCGCTCTTATAAGCACGCCATGCGCTTCCGCACAGATAACCGCGTACGATCATCTCAACCGGGAAACCTTGGCATTGAACGCCAACCGTTACCATCGGGTCTGGAGTAGCCAGTTTCCAGTTCGGGCAAATATCAGTCGTAGCGTCAAGGAACTTGGCGGCGATCTGGTTTAACATTTGTCCCTTGTAAGGAATACCTTCCGGCAAGATAACATCGAAAGCGGAAATACGGTCTGTAGCGACCATTACCAATACCTCGTCATTGATGTTGTACACGTCGCGTACTTTCCCATGGTATACGCTCTTTTGTCGCGGGAAATTGAAGTCTGTCTTAACTAATGCCTTCTTCATGACTCTTACTTTTAGTTGTTGTCTATATTCGTTTTCTTCTCTTTTGCCTCTTTGATCTCTTTCTTCCGTTTATCATCGAACTTATCATAAGCCTCTACGATTCGTTGGACAAGTTTATGCCGGACAATATCTTTCTTGGTGAACTCGATCTTACCGATCCCGTTTACGCCCTTCAATATTTGCATGGCCTGTATCAATCCGGACGTGGTAGAAGGCGGAAGGTCTATCTGTGTGACATCTCCGGTGACGATCATCTTGGCGTTCATACCCAAGCGGGTCAAGAACATCTTGATTTGATGCGTCGTCGTGTTTTGCGCCTCGTCCAATATAATGACGGCGTCGTTCAAGGTACGACCGCGCATAAACGCTAGCGGGGCGATCTGTATCACGTTATTCTCCATATATTCCTTCAGCTTAGCCGCCGGAATCATATCCTGCAAGGCATCGTAAAGCGGTTGCAGATAGGGATCTAGCTTATCCTTCATCTCGCCCGGCAAGAAACCCAGTTTTTCTCCGGCTTCTACGGCGGGGCGGCTTAAGATGATCTTCCGTACTTCCTTATTCTTTAATGCTTTTACGGCTAGGGCGATAGCGACGAATGTTTTGCCCGAACCGGCGGGTCCCGTGGCGAAAACCAGATCGTTGTTCTCGAAAGCCTTTACCAATAACTGTTGATTCTCGGTACGTGCGGTAATCGGCTTGCCATTCATGCCGTGGATGATCAGGTTCTCCTGCTTCACGACCGTGGGGCCTTTCCCTTTTATAATATCCAGAATCACGTCTTCGGAGAGCGAGTTAAACTCCTCACAGTATTTTGCCACCTCACGGATTTTCTTGAGAAAAAGCTCGGACTCATCCTCATCTCCAATCACTTTCATCACATTTCCACGGGCAACGATACGCAATTTCGGAAACAATGTCTTGATCAATTGCATATTAGAGTTATTCACACCGTAGAAAATTACCGGGTCTACGCTTTCAAGAATATAAATTCTTTCAATCATCCGCTATTCCTTTTATTAAATTACGCTTCAAAAAGATGTGCTATTTTTTATTATTCGAATCAAGTTACAAAATTAGTAATATTCTTTATCCATTGATGCAAAGGGAGAAGTTTTATTTCACGGGAACACATCTTTCAGCCGTCCGTCTATCATTTAGAGAAAAACTAATTGGAGTTAAGGGGTAATTTCGGATTTTTCCGTATGTTTGTTAGGTAAAACGAAGGTAATGAAGATGAAGACAGTGTTTAATGTGATGTTGTTGCTGGTCGTGATCGTGTCGGCGACGGCTTTTTCTTCTTGTAAGGAGAAAAGAGGTGAATTGAAGAAGATTTGGTACAATGGAAGCTATAATCGCGATTTTAATGATTTGAATGACGTTCATTTGTCCGTTGCGAAGAAGATCGGCATAGAGCCTGTCTCTTCGAGGGAAGGAGCGGAGCACGCCTCCCGGGATATGGTGGAGATCAAGACGAATGACTATTACGAGATAGAGGAGTTGACGCACTCTATTCCGTATTTGGTGCCGGAAGCCGCTAATCTGCTGGAGGATATCGGGAAAAACTTCCAAGACTCATTGAAAAACTTGAATGCTTCCATCTATAAAATAAAGGTAACCAGTGTAACCCGTACGGTTGCCGATGTCAAGAAATTGAGAAAAAGGAATACGAACTCTTCTCTCAACTCTGCCCACCAATACGGAACTACGTTCGATGTATCATGGGTACGCTATACTAAGATAGATGAGAAAGATACCTTAAATATTGATAAGGACCGCTTGAAAATGGTGCTTGCCTCCGTGCTTCGTGATTTGCGCAGGGCGGATCGTTGCTATATCAAGCACGAACGCAAGCAAGGGTGTTTCCACATTACGGCTCGTGAGTTGTGATTTGTTCCAGCGCTTTTGTATAAACCGATTTGTCGTATCCGGAAAAACAGCACATCGTGACTTGCTGGATTTCCGGATTCTCTTTTAGGAAGGTATCGATCGTGCGGATCGCTATCCGTGCCGCCTCCTCGATAGGATAGCCATATACGCCGGTGCTTATTGATGGGAAAGCGATTGTTCTCAGTCTGTTCTCTTTCGCCAATCGCAAGGAGTTTCGATAACAATTTTCCAGTAGCTCCGGCTCTCCGTGTTGTCCGTTCCGGTAGATAGGACCGACGGTGTGTATGACATGACGGGCTTTCAATCGATAACCTTTCGTTATCTTCGCCTCTCCGGTCGGGCATCCTTGTAAAGTCCGGCATTCGTCAAGGAGTTCCGGACGCCGCCACCTCCCAATAAGCTATTGTTCGCGGCATTTACGATGGCGTCTACATCCAATGTCGTAATATCTGCTTGTATAGCAATTATTCGTTCGTTCATATCTTTAGTTATTTGTATGTTGGTCCTGTTCATATATATTCTAAATGTGCGCAATATAGCGAAAAAGTTGCTTTGTTTCAAACTTAAGATAGTTGTTTTGAAAGCATGTACGTGTTTTCTAGGAGGGTTAGTGGGGGATTTTGGCTGTATTTTGCAGAGTCAAATTTTTATTGGAATATTTTATAATTTTATTTGGTTTATAAAATAAACTTGTCTATATTTGTGATATGCAAAGAGTGATGCGCAGCTCCTTTGCATTTTTTTATCCATGGATGGTTTATAAAATAAACTTGTTTGTGGTAACAGTAATAATGATTAAGAGGAGGATACTAAAATGAGACGAGTTTTATTCATATTATCTTTATTCATGTTGGTATGTGGTTACATAGAGGCACGTACTATTATTGTAGAGATTGGAAATATACGTGGTAACCATGGGAATATCCTAGTTATGGCTCAGTCAGGGAAAGATACCAAGCCTGTTTATGGCATGGCGAAGTCTGAGAAAGGAAAGGTTACGATCCGACTGGAAAACGTGGATTGGGAAAAGTTTGATCTGTCCGTATTCCATGACGAGAACGAGAATTGGCAAATGGATATGCTGGAAGGAAAAGGGCCTGCGGAAGGATATGCGTTGAAAAGTTGCGAGGTGAAGGATGAGGAAGCGACTTTCAAATTAAAACTGTATTATCCGGTAAATCAATAGAGCCATGGTACGGTTTTTATTGCTATCGCTTTGGATTTTGGCGATAGGCGGGGGTAGTGCTCAAAAGATCTCGGGACAAACGGTTTATAAAGCCCATGTTTCCGATGCGGAGGGAAATGCCGTGGAATATGCGACCGCTGTGCTTTTATCGGGAGAAAAACAGGTAGGGGGTGCCGTGGCCAATAGTGATGGCGATTTTAGCATGGAGGCGGAGGCTGGGAAGTATAGGCTTGTTGTTCAATGTCTCGGATACGAGCCTTTACGGAAAGAGCTGATCTTACCGATAAAACGGCGGGATTCCTTGATTCTAGATCTATCGAACCATGTTCTGAGGGAAGTCGTTGTTCGAGCGAAGAATATAGAGCGGAAGGCGGACCGCTTTATCATGTCGGTCATGCCATCTGCCGGAAAGGATGGTACGGAATTATTATCGCAGGCACCGGGTGTGTGGCTCTCGGATGGAACGATCCCGATTAATGGGGCGCAAGGGGCGAAGGTGTTTGTGGATGACCGTGAGATTCGTTTAACGGGAGAGGAGCTACTGGCTTATTTGCGGTCTTTGAAATCGGAGGATATAAAAAGGATTGAGGTAATACCGATCGCGGGAGTTGAGTATGAGGCCTCAACTAAGGGTGGAGTGATCAAGATCTCATTGCGGCGACGTCCGGATAACGGTATGCAAGGATATGTATCTTTAGGTACGTCATTGTCTCCATCTTTACAAGGGTATATTCCATCGGCGTCCGTAAATGCACGTGTCGGGAAATGGAGCTTGAATGGAGCGGTATCGGGTACTTTTACTCCCCGGGATAAAGGAGAGATGAACTCCAACAGGGAATACGGAACGGTTGGGAATAAGTTTGTGTCTCAATCTTTGTATGATACGGATTCCAAATATGGGAATGGACGTGTCGGGGCTATTTTCGAGATCGATTCGCTGAATAGTGTCGGAGCTGAGATCGAATATATCAATCAAGCTTCGGACGGAACATCTTGGAGTCAAACGGATTTAGTAAAGAACTCTTATCCTATGAAGAGTACGGGGAATTATCGACAGAAGGATGATTATAACACGTTTTCCGCTACGGTCAATTACTTACGTAAAATGGATGAACGAGGCTCGATATTTAAGGTCATAGCCGATTTCGTAAATAAGCGATCAACCGGGGATAATCTCCATACGATCCGTTATGAACAATCTAATTGGAGCCGTGATACGGTTTACCGGAGTCATGCGGCGGCGGATTATGATATGGCGACAACCGATATTTCTTTCCAAAAGAATTTGCGTGAAAAAATGTCTTTGAAAATCGGGACCAAATATACCTATACGTTGATGGATGATTATTCCTTGTACGAGGGTTTAAACTCTAGTGGGAGTTGGATTCCTAATGAGGAATATGGATATACCTTGAGATATAATGAAAACATTGTAGGAGCTTACGCCTCTTTCTCTGCGGAGATCAAGAACTGGTCGTTCGTTGCGGGGGTACGTGCGGAATATTCCAAGACGTCGGATAGAAGTGAGGATTTTAGTCGGGATTATCTGGATCTTTTTCCGAACTTGAACGTGACCTATGCGTTCGATCCCATCAAGAGGTGGATGCTGGTAGGGCAATATGCTCGTAATATCGAACGTCCTCCGTTCTATACCTTGAATCCGAATCGTATACAGAGTTCGGACTATAGTTATCAGATCGGGAATCCTTATCTGCGTCCTACTTATATCAATCGTTTCAGTGTAACGTTGGTTTATAATTATCGTTATACGGTGACTGTAGGAGGAAACTTGCACCACGACTTGATCCGGGAGTTCTGTAAACAAGATGTGGCGAATCCCGATGTATCCTATATCACGTATGAAAATCACGATCGGGAAAACCATTGGTTTGTAGCGGTCAGCTTGCCGTATCAACCCTTTACTTGGTGTAACTTGACAGGGAATTTCATAGGCGTACGGCAGGATATCCGGATGACGGAATTGTCTTCTTTCTCGTCTCATTATTTAGGGTTTGCCAATGCGATCGCTACCTTTACGCTGCCGGCAGGTTTTACGGTGGAGGCCCGGTATAGTGGAACGAGCCGGCTATATTCCGGTAATAGCGAGGTTGCCCCCCGGCATACGGTTGGAGTAATGGCGAGAAAGAAACTATTGAATGATAAGCTATTGTTGGCAGTTTCAGTCGATAATATCTTTAACCAAGCCAATGAGTACGCCAGTACGTTGGATGTTTATCGAACATCATCCCGTTATGAAAACGGATTTACAGGAAGGGTCTTTAAGGTTGCGTTGACATGGAATTTCAATAGCGGAAAGAAAGTAAGGAAGAGTAAGATTGAGATCGGTTCCGAACGGAGTCGCCTGAATGAAAAATAATAACCGAAAGGTTGCTCAGAAATACCAATGGCCTTATCTTTGGATACGTATTTACATTTTTACATTGAATGAAGAACAAGATAAAATAAATACAGTTATGGAAGATAGAAAATTATCAGAAAAAGAAAGTCTGGATATTATCACTCAGATGATCAACTCCAGCAAGCGAAATATGAAAGTAGGGAGTGGCAATGTGTTGCTTTATTGGGGGTATTTTACCGTGCTCTTATCGGTCGTGATATCCTCTTTGATAGTGTATACGCAAAATTATATTTGGTCTTGGGGATGGATGCTCATGTTTGCTGTCGGACCGGTTATTTCATATAAGCAAAGAGGTTGCGAGCCGGCCGTGGTGACTTATACGGATAAGACGATCTCCAGTGTATGGCAAGTGTTTGGCTGTATGTTTGGACTTACGTTCGTCTTGATCGCGGCGTTTTGCGTGCTTTATGAACAATCCGTCAATTTTATATTAATGCTTCCTTTATCGTTATTATATTGTGGGTTGGGGGTGTCGATAAATGGCATTATCTTGCGGGAGAAATGGATGATTTACTCTCCGGTAGTTGCTTTCGTCTTAGTTATCTACATGCTGATGAGTTTGATAAATCATGGTCCTGTCACGGTCTTGTGGTATTTGTATTTTGGCCTTTCATTTGTGGTAATGATGATTATTCCCGGGCATATTCTTAATAATAAAGCTAAAAAACAATGTTTAAAGAACTAGATCCTTTATTGCACTCACAACTCCGGTTGGCGATCATGTCTATCTTGCTATCGGTGGAGGAGGCGGAGTTTGTCTATATCAAGGAGAAGACGAACGCTACGGCGGGAAATCTCAGCGTCCAATTGGACAAACTTAATGAAGCTGGTTATATCGAGATCGAGAAGGGGTTTGCCGGGAAGAAGCCCCGAACGGTTTGCCGGATCACAGACAAAGGACGCTTGGCGATGGAGGAGTATGTGAATACATTAAGACAATATATTAATATTTAGCTTGTGCCATTTTTAGGGCACGCTTATGCCACCGTGATGGCACAGCTATGCCATAAGGATGGCACAAGTGTGCCACTGGGATGGCACGGCTGTGCCACGCCTATGGAAAGTAGTGGCACAGTAATGGTTTGTCAATCAGTTGTATGCTTTGGGGCGAATTGTTTATCCTTCCACTATCTTATATCCCGAAACGGTGAGTAATTGCCGGATCTCATTAATTTGCTGTTGATTTCTTGTTTCCATCTCCAACCGCAGATAACAGCCATTGATATCAGCCGTATGGCTGACACGCTCGTGGTATACGGATACTACGTTGGCACCGGTAGAGGCGATGATTTCGGATACATGCTGTAATTGTCCGGGTTTGTCTACCAATTCGATCGTCATGGAACAAGAGCGGCCGGATTTCTGCAAACCGCGTCCGATTACCCGGGAGAGGATATTCACGTCGATATTTCCGCCGGAAATCAAACAGATTACTTTTTTCCCTTTGATGGGTACTTTATTAAACATGGCGGCGGCCACGGCTACGGCACCCGCCCCTTCGGCGATTAATTTATGTTGCTCGATCAACGCGAGGATAGCGGTGGAAATCTCATCGTCTGTCACGGATACGATCTCGTCCACATATTGCTGGCAAAGATCGAAAGTATGTATTCCCGGTTCTTTTACGGCGATACCGTCGGCTATGGTACGTACACCTTCGAGGCGTTCGATTTTCCCATGCTCGATAGAGTTTAACATGCTGGGCGCTCCTTTGGCTTGCACTCCGTAAACTCTGATATCCGGGTTCAAGTTCTTGATGGCATAGGCGACTCCGGAGATCAGCCCACCCCCTCCGATCGGAATGATTACAGCCTCTACTTCCGGGAGTTGTTCCAATAACTCCAGACCGATGGTCCCTTGTCCGGCGATCACATCCTCATCATCAAACGGATGGATAAATGTGTATCCTTTCTCATCCTTCAATTGTAAAGCCTTGTTATAGGCGTCATCGTAAACACCTTCGACAAGGCATACATCTGCCCCATAAGATTTAGTAGCCTCGACTTTAGAGATAGGAGCGTTATCGGGCAAGCAGATTAAGGACTTGATACCATGAGCGGTAGCCGCTAATGCCACACCTTGGGCATGGTTTCCCGCCGAGCAAGCCACTACGCCATGCGATTTCTCTTCTTCCGTAAGCTGGGCGATCTTGAAACAAGCGCCGCGCACTTTAAACGATCCGGTTACTTGTAAGTTCTCTGGTTTTAGAAAAATATGGGATTCCGGATTGATATTGGGAGCGCTGATTAAATCAGTGCGTCTGATGACTGTCTTCAAGGCATATGATGCCTGATAAATTTTATCGAGTGTGAGCATTCTGTCTGTATGTTAAAACGATGTCGCGAAAGTATAAAAAATACCGCAACCTATTCATACTTATCTTTGTTATATTATAAATCAAAATATAGAGAAGTATGGTAGTGATCGATTTAACGAAAGATGGTTTTATCGCCAATGTCGGTGATTTTGAGGCAAATCCCAAAGATTGGAAATATATAGGAAGTCGTCCTTGCCTCATAGATTTTCACGCTCCTTGGTGCGGTTATTGCAAACGCTTAAGCCCGATATTGGATGAGTTTGCCAAAGAATTTGATGGGAAGATTTATATTTATAAGGTGGATGTGGATCAAGAGGAGGCACTCGAGACAGCCTTTAATATCCGAACGATTCCCACTTTGATGTTTTGCCCGCTAGACGGCCCCCGTGAGATGATGATCGGCACGATGGGAAAACTGGAGTTAAAGCAGTTGATTCAGGAAAAATTGTTGAAGTAATATAATATGGATATATGGTGTGGGGTGTAGAGACGTAGCGTGTATGCTGCGTCTCTATTTTTTGCTTTCTCATTATATGAATTGAATGAATAGTAACCCCAATCCTACAGAAACTCCGGTCGCTATCAATCCCGGCATCATGAAAGAATGGTTCAAGATGTATTTACCGATGCGGGTCGTGCCCGTGCGATCGAAGTTGATGGCGGCTACGACTGTCGGGTAGTTTGGGATGAAGAAATAACCGTTTACGGCGGGGAATAAAGCGATCAACATATAGGGTGAGATTCCCAATGCGATCCCTAGCGGCAATAACGCACGAATGGTAGCCGCTTGGCTAAATAATAAAATGGACATTACGAAAAGGGCCAACCCGAATAACCAAGGCATCTGTGTAACTATATGCTCGATAGATCCCTTTAATTCAGTCATATTGCCGGCGATAAATGTATCTCCCATCCAAGCGATACCGAAGATCGCGACAACGGCCTGCATTCCGGCCGAAAAGACACTACCCTGAGCTGCTTTGATTCCGTTGGCTTTCGTGAATAATAAAATCAAAGCTGCAGCCGATAACATCAGGATCTCGATAATAGAAGCCATATCGACAGTGACCGGTTTCCCATCGATAATATGAGAGGGACGGAGGTTGTCGAAAGACCCGAAGATAACGATGAAAACAGTGGCAATCACAAAGATAAGAACAGAAAGTAAAGCCTTATGTTTATTACCTATATCCTTGAGTTCATAATGGCTGTTGTCTAATAAACCTTCCTTCAGACGTCTTTGGTATTCGGGATCGTCGACTAATTCTTTACCTACCCTTAGCGAATACAAAGCTCCGAGAAAGACGCCGCATAGCGTGGATGGAATTGTAATGATCAGGATATCGAGCAAAGAGATATTGAATCCGGTTAAAAGTCCCAAAAGGGCAACGGTAGCCGCAGAGATCGGACTGGCCGTAATGGCTTGCTGGGAAGCGATGACAGCTATTCCTAAAGGACGTTCGGGGCGTATTTTGGTTTCCCGGGCTACTTCGGCAATGACC
>OGNY01002139.1_pt1 | contig 10865 bp, 8 predicted proteins | sample 1573551 | NCBI WGS metagenome assembly OGNY01 (sample SAMEA2581885, study PRJEB24529) | metagenome | biome: Human gut stool | place: China | collected 2011
TGCGTAGGGCTTGAACACGCCGGAGGGCATGGAAATGACCGCCCGCAGCTGGTGGCTCTCGATAAGCTCTTTACGGATGCTCTGGTGCGCCTTGCTGGAGCCGAACAGCACGCCGTCCGGTACGATGCAGGCGCAGCGGCCACCGGTTTTCAGCATCCGCAGGAAAAGCGCGAGGAAAAGCAGTTCTGTCTTTTTGGTGTTGGTGACGGCTTTCAGATCGTCGTTGATGCTCTCTGCGTCCACGGTGCCCTTAAACGGCGGGTTCGCAAGGCAGATCGTGTATCTGCTGCAAATGTTGTTCTGCTTGGAAACACTGTCCTTATAGTCGATCTCCGGGTTCGTGATGGAGTGGAGCATCAGGTTCATGGCCGAAATGCGCAGCATGGTGCGGTCCGTGTCAAAGCCGGTGAACATCGGGCCGGCAAAATGCTGCCACTGCTCCGGGGTCATGCTGTCCTCGTAGTGGGTGCGGAGATATTGCGCACTGGACACCAGAAAGCCTGCCGTGCCGCAGGCGGGGTCGCAGATAAAGTCGTCCGGCGTGGGCTGCACCAGCTCCACCATCATGTCGCGGATGTGCTTGGGCGTGCGGAACTGGCCGTTCTGCCCTGCGGTTGCCAGTTTGCCCAGCATATACTCGTACAGGTCGCCCTGCATATCACGGTCGGCAATGTCGTGGGTGTAAAGATCTTCCAGCCCGGTGATGATCTTTTGCAGCACCTGCGGGGTGGGGATCAGGAACATGGCATCGTCCATGTACCGCGCAAAGGCGGTGTTGCCCTCATCCGGGCGGGTGGGGTCGTCCTCGATCTCCACCAGTTCGCCGTTCGCATCAAAGTCCGGCAGACGGCCATACTTCATCTTTTTGATGGCAGGGAACACCCGCTGCTGCATGGTCAGGAAAATTTCGCGGGAGTCCTTATCCTTAAAGCGGCTCCACCGCATAGACTGCCCTGCCGCGCTGGCCGGGAAGATGTGCTCCATCTTCTCGCCCGCCATGCTCTCGAACTCTTCGGTGGCAAGTTCCTTTTCATCCAGCGACCGGATGAACATGAGATAGGTCAGCTGCTCAATGACGGTCAGCGGATTGGTGATGCCGCCTGCCCAGATGTCCGTCCAGATTTTGTCTACCTTATTTTTAATGGCGCCTGTTACCATGCGTTCCTCCTGAATGTTTGCCAATCGCAAACGCTTTGTATCTTGGATTTTTGGTGATAATATCACAATTTTATTATAGCAGTGTACGATTGCATTTTCAATGTAGAGTGTTTAGCGGAAGTGCTTTCTTTAAAATGGCAAAGTGGATTTTATCTGCTTTGCCGTTTTTCTTTTTGCCCAAAATTGTGAAATTTTCAAAACTGTATTCCAAAACAGCTCTGCGGATTCCTATTAGCATAGGGGCTTTCAAAATCTTTTGCAAAACTGCTTTCCTCTGGTTCTATAAGTGGAAATCGAACAAAATCTATATTCTAAAATTAGGCAGTTCAACAAAATTTGAAAATCTGGTTGCCAAACACCCATTTTAGATTGTTATAGGTAGAGGGGAACGTTGGAAAAATGAATTTTCTTTGAACTTTCAAAAGACCCGGTTTAAAAACACCCCTTTAAGTTTGTATAGGGTGTAAGGACTATTTTCTCAAACAGACCTATTCGCTGTTGGTGTCTCACCCCCGAAAATCCCTAATTCCTTACAAAGTCACATCGCACCTTGAAAATCGCATGAGCCACCCCAGCAGGATACCTCCGGTATTGAATGTGCATTTTGCGCGTCTTACCAGAAAATACGCCGGAGAAAATCGGGCAGGAACGGGCTGGGACAGAGTGGACGGTAGTTAAGAGCAAGATTCGCCTTTGTATACGAAACTGCTCCTACGGGCGGTTTCTCCATAGCGGCATCTTGATGGGGATTGTGCTCCCCATACCCTCACATCGTGCAAAATCACATGATTTTGCCTGTTGGTGGCCTGCTGTAGCAGATCACAGCCGGAGTGCAGATGCACTGCCGGGAAAATCAAATTTTTGATTTTGGAAAGGAGACCCCATGCCACGAACGAAGAAAAAAGTGAAATCTATCGTAAAGAAAAAAGTAATCTCCGCACGAGTAACAGAAACAGTACATGAACTTTTACACCAGCAGGCAGAAGATGCCGGAATGACCCTCTCTGAATTTGCAGCGCAGATGCTGATGAAAGGCCGCGTGAATATCTCGTATGTGTTCTATGTCCACCCGGACGAGATCGAAGCTATCACACGGGAGTTTGCCGCAATCGGGAACAACCTGAACCAGATCGCAGCGTTCTTCAACAGCGGCGGTATCCAGTCCCGTGCGATGCACGAAAACATCAACCATGCGATTTCCTGTATTTTTGAAATGCGGGAGCAGGTCGCAGAAATGGCAGGAAAGAACTATGGCAATCTTAAAGCACATCGTAAGTAAGAGTTCCAACTATGGCGCTGCGCTGGAATATCTGATTTTCAAGCATGACGAGCTTCGGAAAGCTCCGATCCTTGACCAGAACGGAAATCGTATCATGCGGGATGAGTTTTATCTGGACGGTCTGAACTGTGAACCCTATTCCTTCGATGCGGCCTGCCAGCAGCTGAACCGCGAATATCAGAAGAACAAAAACAAGGATGAAATTAAATCGCACCATTACATCATCAGCTTTGATCCACGGGACAGCACAGAAAATTGTTTGACGGGTAAACGGGCGCAGGAGCTTGGACTGGAATACGCAAAAGCAAATTTTCCGGGGCATCAGGCATTGGTCTGTACGCACATAGACGGTCATAATGGCAGCGGCAATATTCATGTACATATCGTAATCAACAGTTTGCGAAAACTGGATGTGCCTAAGCAGCCCTTCATGGAGCGACCCATCGACTGCAAGGCAGGGTACAAGCACCATGTGACGAACGAATACCTGAAACACCTGCAGAAATCCCTCATGGATTTGTGCCGCCGCGAGTTTCTGCATCAGGTCGATTTACTGTCACCATCCAGAACGGGTGTGACCGAAGCGGAGTGTTGGGCACAGCGGCGGCTGGATGAGAAAAAACAGAAAATCGAAACGGAAGGATTTACGCCCAATCCGACAAAGTTTCAAACACAGAAGCAGCTTATCCGGGATGCCGTTGCCGCTGCTCGTGAGAAAGCAATCTCGTATGAAGATTTTCAAGACATCCTGCAGGATGAATACAACATTTTCGTCAAAACCCAACGTGGGCGTTATAGCTATCTGCCGCCGGAACGGAACAAGTTCATATCGGAGCGTTCTTTGGGGGATAGCTGCAAAAGAGAATGTCTGGAAGGATTCTTTGTTCAGAACGCCGAGAAGAATCTGCGGTACAAGGAAGATCCCATACTGATCTTTACGACCAGAACTAGGCTGCGGCTTGTTGTGGACCTGCAGGAGAATGTTAGGGCACAGGAAAATCTGGCCTATGCACTAAAGGTCAAAATCAGCAATTTGCAGAAAATGGCCGAAACGCTGGTATGGGTGCAGGAAAACAACATCAACGACCTGGCAGAACTGAACGATCTGTGTAAGACAGCACAGGCCAATGCGCAGGCTGCGTATGAACGGCTGTCACAGGCAGAGGATGAACTGTACAAAACCAATGAACAGATTCATTATGCGGGACAGTACCTTTCTACCAAAGAGGTTCAGCAGCAATTTGCGAAGGCGATTTTTAAGAAAAAATTCCGTGCAGAGCATTCCAAGGAATTGGACGCCTATGCAGAATCCGTGAAATATTTCCGAGAAGAAAATGATGGAAAGCTACCATCGCTGAAATCTTTGAAAAAACGGAAAGAAGAACTGACCAAAGAAATCGCGGAGAGGAAAAAGGCATACGCTCCCCTGAGAGAAGAATCCCGGCGTCTGGAAATTGCATCGGATAATGTGTACAGCATCTTCCGAAAAACCAATGAGATGAAATCCGACCTTGCATGGAAACGCGAGTGGGAGGCCAAAGTCCGCGAAAAGGCAAGGCAGGAGCAGGCTCGACAGGAACAGCGTGAGCGTCAACCGAAACGCAAGAAGCGCAGCTACGATATGAGCCTGTAATCAGCAGGGTCTTCCACCCCGCACCCCGGAACCCTGCCGGATGCGTAAGCCCGTGCAGGACTTTCCCATTCGGCAGGGACTTTTGAAAACGATTAGGAGGAAGTTTGAGTAAAGAGTACATCAAAGCACAAACCCCACTGCCTGCGTATTTCCCTTATCCGAAATTTCTGCTGCAGATGAGCCTTTCCCATACGGCACGATTGACGTATGTTTTGCTGCTGGACCGCATGACCCTTTCGCAGAAGAACGGCTGGGTGGATGCACAGGGCCGGGCATATGTGCTCTATCCGTTGGCAGGGCTGGCGGCAGATCTGCAGAGCAGTATTTCCAGTGTTACTCGCGCTCTGCGGGAACTGGAAGCTGCACGGCTGATCGAACGGCAGACTAATGGCTTTTCCAAGCCGAACCAGATATTTCTCGGTATCCCTCAGACTGCGCAGAAATGCCCAATCGGGATGGTCAAAAATGAGCAGCCTGATTGCTCAAAAGTGAGCAATACGATTGCGCAAAACTGCACACCTAACCAAATAAATAAGAACAACCTAAGATTGAACCAACTGAATAGAACCAAAGAAGCGTATGGGCGATATCGGAATGTTTTTCTGGAAGATTATTCGGAGCTGGAAATGGAAATTGCAGAGTTGGATACTCTGATTGATGACCTTTCGATCTATATGCAGTCTACAGGCAAGAAGTACACAGATCATGCGGCGACCCTGCGCAGCTGGTCAGCAAGGAAGAAAAGACAACAGAAACCGGGAACAGGCATCCCGGACTATACCTACAGCAAGGAGGAAAGTTTATGACGGAAACGATCCAGACGGCGATGGACAGGCTTATGACGATTTCTGCAGAACCGCAGGACTACATTGCGGGAGATGGGCTGCTGTACTGCGGCAGCTGCAAAACTCCCAAGGAAGCGTTCTTTCCGAATGGCAAAAAACTGTTTGGGCGTGACCGCCATCCGGCTGAATGCCGGTGCAGGCAGGCTACAAGGGAAAAGCAAGAGAAAGAAGAACGTGCAAGGCTGCATTACGAGAAGGTGCAGCGGCTGAAGCTGCAGGGTTTTACCGACTGGGCGATGCAGCACTGGACATTTGCAAACGATCACGGGCAAAATCCACAGATGCAGCTGGCACAGCGGTATGTGGCCCACTGGCCGGAAATGCGGGAAAAGAATGTGGGGCTGCTGCTCTGGGGCGGTGTTGGTACAGGCAAGAGTTTTATGGCGGGCTGCATTGCCAATGCCCTGATGGAACAGGAAGTGGCCGTCTGCATGACGAATTTTGCCCGAATCATGAATGAACTGAATAACGCCTTTTCCGGGCGAAATGAAGTCGTGGACAGGCTCTGCGGCTATCCGTTGCTTGTCATTGATGATTTCGGCATGGAGCGCGGCACGGAATATGCATTGGAGCAAATTTATAACATCATCGACAGCCGTTACCGCAGCAGGAAACCACTGATCGTTACCACGAACCTGACCCTGACGGAGTTGAAGAATCCGCAGGATACCGCCCACGCCCGTATCTATGACCGTCTGCTGGAACTGTGTACCCCGATTGCCTGCACAGGCCCCAGCATGAGAAAGGATATAGGACAGGCAAAATTGGATTTACTGAAAACACTTCTGGCTTGAATGGGAGGAACGCGATTGCAAGAAAACGGCAGAATGAATTGGTTGGAGCAGATCTACCAGATGAAGAACCGGGACATCCGCACGATTGAACAGTCTGAACTGGAGGAACTGCCGCAGGATGCAGTGGAACACGGACTGCCACAGGAGGAAAGGCTGAAAAATCTGCTGGATAAAGTCGGAAATCCTTACTGCTATCTGGACAACGGAATTATTGTGAAGCTGAATTTCGCACCGAGAGGGAGCAGCACGCTGTCTGAACGCATTGGAAGGTGCTTTCAGTCGGCCAGCTGAAAATGCAGAGAAACTTTCGGCAAGCTGCTGAAAAATCACACAGAAAATTTCACACTTTAATGCGATAAAGCACTGGACAAAAGATGATGATTCTGGTAAGCTGTTTGTGGGTAAGAAAATAGGAATGTGCCGGCTGAGTAAAGTTTGCTCGGCAGGCTTGTTCTACATAGAAAAATGTGGAGCCTTTCGCTTCTCTGACGAACAGTATTGCCGATTCGTTAAGGAGGTGGAAGGCTTTTGTTATACCCTGATATGAATTTGCAGAAGAGAACACAGCAAAATACAACCCGATACCGTACAGCCTTGTACTTGCGTTTGTCTCGTGAGGATGGCGATAAGACAGAGAGCGACAGTATTGCAAACCAGCGCACACTACTGGAAGCCTATGCCGCAGACCACCCGGAACTGTGCATCGTGGATGAGTTTGTGGACGATGGCTACTCCGGCTCGAACTTTGAACGGCCTGCGTTCCAAAACCTGTTCAGGGAACTGGAACAAGGGACTATCAACTGCATTCTGGTGAAAGATCTGTCCCGCTTTGGACGGAATTACATTGAAGTGGGACGTTATCTGGAACGCATTTTTCCGGTCATGCGGGTTCGGCTGATTGCAGTGACGGACAACTATGACAGTCAATCTGCGTGGAAGACCAGCGATTCCATCATGGTTCCGATGCGGAACTTGCTCAACGATGCCTACTGCCGGGATATTTCCGTCAAAATCAAGAGCCAGCTTGCGGTCAAGCGGAAACGCGGTGATTTTGTGGGAAGTTTTGCAACCTATGGATACCAGAAGGACCCCAGCAATCATACCAAGCTGATCGTGGACGAACTGGCAGCGGAAACAGTGCAAGATATTTTCCGCTGGAAGATCAGTGGCATGAATAATCAAGGCATCGCAGACCGATTGAATGCGAAAAAGGTACCGTCCCCAGCTGCACGAAAGTTGCAGAGCGGTGCAAAGCTGAGCCTGCATTTCCGCAAGAGCGATGAGCCGCCGTGGTCTGCCAAGGCAGTGGACCGCATTCTGCACAACGAGGTCTATATCGGAAAACTGGTACAGGGAAAGACACGACGACTGGATTATCGCTCCAAAAAGAAAATGAACGTGCCGATGCGGGACTGGGTAATCGTGGACAACACCCATGAAGCAATCATTCCGGCAGAGCAGTTTGAACTGGTGCAGCGGATTCTGGAAACCGAAACACGCAGGCCGAACGATGCCGAAACGGTGGCCCTGTTTGCAGGCTTTCTCTACTGTGGGGACTGCGGCAGCCGGCTAGTGCGCAGGTCGGCCAGCTATAAGGGAAAGCGGTATATCTATTATCAGTGCTCCGGCAGCAAACAGAACAAGGACAGCTGCACGAGCCATAACCTGCGGGATGAAAAGCTCTATAACATTGTGCGGAATGCGCTCCAGATGCAGATCCAAATCGTGATGGAGGAAACAGAGTTTGTAGAAAGCATCCGGCAGGCCCAGCAGGAACCCTACCGTGTGCGGCGCATCGAACGGCAGATTCAGCAGCTGACTGCAGAAAAGGCCCATACACAGGGCGTTAAGGAAAAATTGTATGGGGATTACGCAGAGGAAATCCTCACACGGGAGGATTTTTTGAACTACAACGAACTGTACAGCAAGCGGGTCGAAGAGTATGACCGCAAAATCACAGAACTGGAAGCAGAACGGCAAAACCTACAGACTGTTCCAAACGCTTATCCGTTTCTGGATGTGTACCGTAAGTATCGAAAATTGGAAGAAATCACCCGTCCGATGGTCGTGGAACTGATTGAGAAAATCGAAGTGTATGAGGGCAATCGGGTAGAAATTACGTTCCGATTCCACGATGAAATTGCGGACCTGCTGGAAGAACTGCATCAAAAGCAGATGGGGCAGCGTGAAGTGTCTGCTTAAAAGGAGGCTGTGACTTATGGCAAGAGTAAGTAAGAAGGTAAGTGCGGCGCAGCGGGAAGCGGAGAACGCACCGCACCGTATCTGGAAAACCGCAATTTACGCACGACTGTCTGATTTTGATGATGTACTTCGGGATACGGAATCGCTGGAAGTGCAGATTTCTTACATCAAAGAGTATATCAACCACCGGGATGATCTGATGCTGCTGGATGTGTTTGCGGACAAGCGGTGCACAGGGATGAACTTTGACCGCCCGGAATTTGAGCGGTTGCTGAAAGCGCTGCAGGAGCGGAAAATCGACTGCATCGTGGTAAAGGACTTCTCGCGTTTGGGCCGCAATTTCGTGGAAACAGGCCAGTATCTGGAACAGGTGTTTCCGCTGTTTGGCGTAAGATTTATAGCCATCAACGATAACTATGACAGCCTGAACAACCAGAGCCGTGACGGGATGCTGGTGCCGATCAAGAGCATGATCAACGAAATGTACTCGAAAGACCTGTCCCAGAAGATCCAGTCGTGCTTTCGCTCCAAGGAAGCGCGGGGAGAAATCTATACCCCGGTTCCGTTCGGTTACAAGAGAAATCAGCAGAATCATTTGGTTCTGGATGAGAAAGTCAGCGATGTGGTGATACAGATTTTCCTCTGGAAGAAATCCGGCATGAAAGAGCGCGAGATTGCAAAGAAGCTGTCTGCGCAGGGAATCCAGACACCTTTTACACGCCGCTGTCAGCTGGGATACCTGAAAAACACCTTGCGGGTAAAGGACCCAGCATGGCAGACCGTTTTCGTGACAAAGGTGCTGGAAAATCCAATCTACACAGGAACAATGGTCTATAACCGCATCGCCTACGATGAAACGAATCGGAAAATCGGGCAGAATCCACGGGAAAGCTGGCGGATGGTGCCGGACAGCCATCCGGCGATTATCAGCTGGGAACTGTTTGATGAAGTTTCCGCATTACGGGAAGCCGAGCAAGCAGTCAAGGAAGAGCGAAAAAAGTGGTGCAGACAGCGCAGAAAGAACAATCCGAACATCTTCAAAGGCAGAATCTTTTGCAAAAAGTGCGGAGAAAAATTGGTTTGTCATTGGCAAAGTGATGGTACGCTGTATTTTTACTGTGCATCTTGCCATGTTTCAATTTCAGAGAAAGACCTCTGGAACGGCATCCATAAGGAACTGTACCAGCGGTTAGAAGAACATAAGTACTTGAAAAAGCTGATGCAGAAGAATTCGGGAAAAAGCAATCTTGAAACAAAGAAAGTTGCATTGAGCCGTGAAATGGAACAGGTGTCGGGCAATATCGTTCGGCTGGAATCGCAGAAGCGCAGCGGCTATGAGCGGTATGTTCTCGGAAAACTTTCAAAGGAGAAATTTCTGGAACTGAAGCAGGATGCAGAAAATGAAATTGAGACATTCAGACAGACAAAAGCTGAAAAAGAGAAAGAACTGGCCGTCGTTCAAGAAAAATTGCAGCAGAAAAAGCAGATCGCAGGAAACACCGAAGTCCTTTTGACGGTAGATAATCTGCTGCAGTATGTAAAGAAAATTGAAGTGGACCGCAGGAAAATAACTTATACGGAATTTGTGTTTTAACGAAAAAGGAGAACAGACAATGAAAGAGAAAATCTATGATGCCCGGACAGGAATGGAATATGTTTTGGTAGGTGATTATTACCTGCCAGCCTTGAAACTGCCACGGACCCGTCCGATTGGCCGATGGGGAATGCTGCACAAGGCGTACCTGAAACTACGAAAACCAGCCAATTACCAGAGTTTGCTGCTGAGCGGAAAACTGGATACTGTTTTAGCAAATGTGGAAGAGCAGGCAGTGGAACGATATGAGGCTTTGATCGAGCAGCTGAGCCAGCGGGAGGGCGTATCGGAAAAACTGAAAGAAGAAAATCAGATGGAATGGGTACGCTGCATGAAGAATCTTGAAAATCGTGCGGCAGAAATCGTAAAGGCAGAATTGATTTATACATTCGAAGGACGGTGAAGTGCGCATGATTGGAATCTATTATCGACTTTCTCTTGCGGACGAGGATGTGGGTGCTGATAAGGCTGAGAGCAACAGCATTCAGGGCCAGCGCGGACTGGTAGAGGGGTACATCATGGCCCGCCCCGAACTGGCAACAGAGCCGCGTCAGGAGTACGTGGACGATGGCTACTCCGGCACATCTACAGGCCGTCCTGCGTTTCAGCGGCTAATTCAAGATGCGCAGGACGGAAAGGTGAAAACGATTATTGTAAAGGACTTTTCCCGGTTTGCCCGTGATTACATTGAGGCAGGCGACTACATGGAGCGTATCTTCCCACTGATGGGCGTTCGCTTCATCTCCGTCAACGATGGGTACGACAGTGGGATGCAGGCCGGAAACGATGTGCGCGGACTGGAAGTAGCCATTAAGAACATCATCAACGCATCCTACAGCCGGGACCTTTCTGCCAAAATCGCAGCAGCAGACCATGTGATGCAGAGAAAAGGAATGTATCTCGGAGGATACCGCCCGTTTGGATTCCTGCCGGACCCAAATGACTGCCATAAGCTGATCCTTGACCCGGTAGCCAGTCAGTATGTACGGATGCTCTTTGAACTGGCATTGCAGGGCAACAAAACAGGAGTCATCGCAAAAATTCTGAATGAAAAGCAGATTCCGACCCCGGCAGCATATCATGTGGCGGAAAGCCATGTGTACAGCGAGCAGAAAGCATGGGATCTGCAGCGCAGCCATTGGACAAGTGGAACGGTTTACCATGTTCTGAAAAATGAGAAGTATAAGGGAACCTATGTGGGCGCGAAATTCATTATGCCGGTTCCCTGTAAGCATCGGGTTCTGCGCGCTCCTTTGGAACAGCAGGTACGTATTGAGGACAGCCATGCCGCCATTGTGACCCCGGAAGAATTTGAACAGGCACAAAAGGTCATTATGCTGCAGCACGGGAACCACCAAAC